>JGI26086J50260_1000847_pt1 | contig 18831 bp, 16 predicted proteins | sample SaaInl3SG_22_DNA_FD_50260 | JGI IMG/M metagenome (IMG submission 50260)
TCCTGACTCACCAGATCGTGACGTGGGTCGAGGAGGAGCACCGGTAGACAACCGCCCCACCCCCTCTGCTTCACTGAGTGCGCGACAAACGCGCACAAAAGGCCTCTCCAGTGTGCTCTGCAGGAAGGGAGAACCCGGCTATGCCACGCCGAGCCCGTCGCGCCTAGGGAAGGGTAAGTACCCCGGCGATGACGGCGGGGGAAACATCAAAAGCGCGGGCCACCGCCACGGCTCCGACCACGACGGGAAGATCTTCTGGAATGGTCCAGCCTGCCTCGGCAAGCTCGTCGAGCGTGGACACTTCCAGAGCATGGTTAGCCCGATCCTCCAAAAAGGCCCGGTCGACGATGATTCCCTCGACAAGACCCAGGTCACTCTTTTCTGGCGAATCGAAACCCACCCCGATGGCTCGAGCACCCTCGATAACGTCGGCATCTTCCACGAGGCCCATCGTGTTACCCGCACCCTTTCGATACACGCAGGCTACGGAAACCCCGTCATAGAGAGCTCCGTGGTTCACGGGGTACGCCTCGTCAACACACACCGCAACAGCGGGTGAGCGAGGCCCCTCGCCTCGCGCCAGTCGCTCCACCTGATTCTCCGTCGCCACCACCAGTAGAGCCCCGTAATCGTGGGGGTCCCGGAGGGCATCCAGAAGCGGAGACGAGTGGTGGCCGACGACAAATGCCGGAATCTGCGCAGCGGTGAGTAATCGGCTCGCGAGCTCAGCAACGCGCCTTCCGTGCACGGCACCAGAAACTAACACCCACGGTGACACGTGTTCGTGCTTATCGCGAACCCGCCAGGCGAAGTCAATATCGGACCATATGGCTATCCCCGCCTCTCGGGCAGCCGCCACCACGGGGTGATCAACGGGGATACCCGGCGAGACCACAAGAATGTGCGGTGCGAACTCCAGGAGTTTTTTCTCCAGTGCCCCCGGATCGGGGGAAATCACGGGTTCCACCGCTAACACCTCAAGAATGGGGAGGATTAGTTCACTGATCTCCGCGGCGAGAGCCAGGGGGCTGGAGCCAAGCTCCACGAGGGTGTCAATCACCGCAAAGCCGGTGTCGCCCACCCCCAAAACTCCAAAACGGTAGTCACTCCACGGGCTGGACCAACCCGAAAGGTCAGGAAACTCAGAACTCAACGACTCAGCCACTCCAGATAGAACAGCCCCGCTCCCACAGCAGCGAACAGTCCCGCGACGAGCCAGAAACGCACCACAATCGTCACTTCCGCCCAGCCCTTGATTTCATAGTGATGGTGGAGGGGGGACGAGTAGAAAATCCGCTTTCCTTTGGTTGCTTTGAAATACAAGCGCTGCACAATCACCGAACCTGTGAGGATGACGAATAGACCCCCGACCAGCGGCAGTAGGCCCTCTGTCCGGGAGAAAAGGGCAAGCCCGGCTACTCCCCCGCCAAGACCCAGCGAACCGGTGTCTCCCATGAAAATTTTGGCCGGAGAGGTGTTCCACCACAGGAACCCGATCAGGCTGGCGCTGGCCATGGCTGCCACGGCCGTGAGCTCCAGAGAGTCCCGGACTTCGTAACACTTGTAGAAGTTCTCCTGATCCGGGATGACTCGAAAACAGGACTGGTTGAACTGCCAGAAAGTGATCATGACGTAGGCGACAAAGACCAAGATGGTCGATCCGCTGGCTAACCCGTCAAGGCCGTCCGTGAGGTTCACGGCATTGGACGTCCCGACAATGATCAATGTCGCCCAAATCGCAAACCCGATCAGCACCGCCGTCTGCCCCCATTGCGCGAACGACACGATGTCTGCACCGCGTACCAGCGAAATTCCGGGTGAAGCAGGGGTTTGACCGTCGCTATCGGGGAAGGAGACCGCCAGCACGGCGAAGGTTACGGCGACGAGGATTTGACCGATCACTTTTGCTCGCGGGCTGAGCCCTAGGGACTGCTGTTGGCGAATCTTGGAGTAGTCGTCAAGGAAACCAACAAAGCCCAACCCCGCCATCAACCCCAACACCAGAACAGCGGAATAACTGGGGGGCACGCCTTCAATCAGGTGGGAAGTGAAGTAGCCGAACAGGATCGCCAGCAGGATGACAATTCCGCCCATCGTTGGTGTCCCACGCTTCACGAAATGCGTTTTTGGGCCATCTTGACGGATGAACTGCCCCCACCCGATTTTGGCAAAAAGCCGAATGAACAACGGGGTCAAAAAGAGCGAAAAGGCGAGTGACAGAGCACTACCCAGTAGGAGAATCCTCACCCGCGGAACTCCCTCAACATCGATGTCACGGCTGTCATATTTTCGCCGACACCGCCCAGAACCACGAACACGTCTCCCGGTCGAATGTCCTTTGACACAACAGCGTAAACCTGCTCGGGGGTGTCCACGTGTTGTGACTCTCCATCCCAGGAGCCCTCGCGACCCACGGAGGCCCAAATGGGCCGTGCTGCGGGGCCGACAGCAACGCACAACGCAATATTCATGCGAACAATGAACGCCCCAAAAGCCTCCAGATCGTCGTAATCCGAGTCGCCGCCCAGGCTGACTGCTCCGGTCACTACGATGTGGCGCTGATCGAGGCTCAATCGGCCTCGCACGTCTTTCAGAACATCAACCGCATCTCGCGCGGAGACCACCGCGCTACCGTCAACGACCGTGGCGCCACCCGCCAGCTCATACACCGGTAAGGACAAGCCTTCCCATTGGGTCATGGTGTTCCCTTCTCCGGTATCCATCCCGCTTCTGCCAGCGCGACTCGTGCTTCTCGTCTCGCTGAGTACGGAATTTTCTCTCCACCGACATCCCGATATGTCTGGGAGCCAGGCCCCGACCACACCACGCTATCTCCCACGGTCACCAGCGACAGCGCCAAGCGTATGGCGGAGTTGGGATCCGGAACCTCATGCACGGTGGCGCCGGGTATCGATCGCGCTCCTTCCAGAAGGCCCGCACGAATGATCGCGGGATCCTCCCGTCGGGAATCATCGTCGGTGACAATAACAACGTCAGCGAGTTCCGCCGCCGCGGCGCCCATCAATGGCCGTTTGGTGGCGTCCCGGTTGCCCGACGTTCCACACACCATGACCACGGTGCCGGGCGTGAGGTCTCTCACTGCCGCAAGAGTCTGTCGGTAAGCATCCTCACTGCGGCCGGCATCAAGAAACACCGCCGGCCCGTCCCCGCCAGAAACTCGCTCGAGCCGCCCGGGTATCGCCACCGGAATCCCGTTGGTGCCAGGACCAATCGCTGCGATGAGCTCAGAGAGTGCGACACCCCCCTGGACCATCATCACGACGGCCAAGGCGGCGTTCGCCACCATGTGCGCGCCCACGATCGGCGCCTGGGTTTCCAAGAGCTCACCCGCGGGAGAGGTAATCCGGAATTGGGTGACCGTTGGGCTCGAAGCTTCCACCGAGTAGGTCCACTCTCCTTGAGCTGAGGCCTCCGAAGAAACTGTTGCGAGGGGAATCTGAACCCGTGCGGCGAGAGTTTGCCCCCACTCCCCATCCACGCACACCACTGCAGTGCGAGCCGCTTCCGGCTCAAAAAGAGCGGCTTTGGCGTCGAGGTAGCGTTCCATGCCGCCAAAGTCTTCAAAGTGGTCGTGGCTGAGGTTGGTAAACCCCGCAACCGCGCTCATCACTCCACCGAGTCGGTTCTTTGACAGCGCCTGCGCGCTCACCTCGATTGCCACTCCGCCGACGCCCTGTTCGGCTGCAAGAGCGAGCATGGCGTGCACATCGGGAGCCTCGGGGGTAGTCAGGGTGGAGTCATACGCCACCCCATCGACTCGACGTTCGGCTGTCGTCGACAAAGCTGTTTTCCAACCGAGCGCTCGCATGATGGCCTCGAGTAAATAAGCGCTCGAGGTCTTCCCGTTGGTGCCCGTCACGGAGAAGACCGGCGGGTGTGTTCCCTGAGTACCGTACACAAACCCGGAAAGGCGTCCCAAGATGGCCCGAGGGTTCTCGACAATCAAGACCGGCAGGTCGGCGCCCATGAGCGCAGAGGCGCCGAGTTGATCGGTAAGAATGGCGGAGGCGCCTGCGCTGAGTGCTGGTTCCCACAGCTCCACACCATGGCGGTGCGCCCCTGCAGTGCAACAAAAATATCCCCCGGCATAATCGCACCACTGTGAAGGGCCACTCCCCGGACGGCCACGTCGGAGCCGGATCTCTCCGCATTCAAGTGTTCCGCGACCTCTGAAAGCAACCGGTCGGGGTGGTGCCGAGGTCGAAGAACCTGGTTAGTCACTCGGGCACCCTTTCCTGCTGGTGATGCGCAGCTACCAGGTTACCGGGGGGAGCACCGCCGGCACGCTCGAGGGTGCAACACGGTAGTGCTTGAGCACATGAGACATCACATCGTGGAACGCCGGTGCGGCCGCCGAGGAGACCCGAGAGGTTTGTGGTTTCGTAAAGCTCACCAGGACGACATATTCCGGGTCCTCGGCTGGCGCCATGCCAGCGAGCGAGATAACCCGCTCATCGCCATAACCGGTGGCGTCAGCGATTTCTGCCGTGCCGGTTTTGGCGGCAACCCGGTAGCCGGGGATGCTGAGCGTGTTGCGCAACGGGCCCTGCGAGACGATTGTTTCGAGGCTGCGCACCACCTGCTGGGCGGCACTGGGCGACACCACGGTGACCGGTTCGGCGCTCGGTGCAGAGACCCACTGACCGTCGATACTCCGGCACCCATCAACCAGTCGCAGAGGCAGGCGAACACCATCATTGGCGAGCGTCTGATACGACCCAGCCATCTGGGCCGCGGTAACCGAAATCCCCTGACCGAAGAACTGGTTGTAGCGGGTGACGACGTCCAACGAATCACCAGAATTGACGACACCCTGGGATTCCCCCAGGAAATCAACGGCAGTGATCTCGCCGAAGCCAAATTTTTCAAAGTAGCGCGTCGCCGTCGCCGCTGGCATCCGGTCCGCGAGAACAGACATTCCGGTGTTCGACGAGGTTTGCAACACTCCCGCAGTGGTGAGCTGAGTGTCCTGAGCCACCGAATAGTTCTTGATGTAGCGGCCGGAATAGACCTCATAGAAGCCCGGCGCCACAAGGCGATCCTCGGCGTAGGTATACCCCGCATCAATCAGCATCGCGACGCCGATAGCTTTCATAATCGAGCCAGGCTCATACGGCGAGCTGAATATCCGTGCGCCAGTGTTACTGGTGGGTGTTTGCGAAAAATCGTTGGGGTCAAAGGTTGGCCAGTCAGCGGCAGCCAAAATATGCCCATCCTTCACCCGAACGACCATTGCGGAGCCGGACTCGGCACCCAATCGACTGCCATGATCGGCCAGTTGCTGCAGCACGTACCACTGCAAGTCACTATCCAGGGTGAGCACAACGTCGCCGCCGTGGACAGGTGCCTCCACCGTTGTCGTGGTGCCGGGCAAACGCACGCCATCCGCGCCACGCTGATACGTCGCAACACCGTTGTGTGCGGCCAAACACTCATCCCAGTCCAGTTCCACCCCGGCCAGTGGCCGGTCAGTACCCAGCATTCCCGTGATATTTCCCGCAACGGCCCCAAAGGGGTATGTCCGCTCGCGGACAAGATCGATTTGCAGCCAAGGAATCCCTAATTCACGCAGCGCTAAACGGGTTTCGGGACTCACGCCTTTGACCAGATACGTGAAACGCGACTCCGGGTCTTGCCGGACGGCATAGACAAGCTCCTCGGCCACTGCCCCGGTGAGCTGAGCAATGTCAGCCATCGCACTTTCGAGAGAAATTGTTTCTCCATCGCGCCGGAAGTCGCCCGCGACGCTGGGGTCTGCGCTGATGTCGTAGCGATCAACGTCAACAGCTAAGTCGTTTCCAAAGCTATCGACGATCGACCCCCGGGACGCCCACACCGTCTCCTGGGTTGTTCGAATCGCCTCCGACTGCTCCTGGAGCTCGCTGGCACGAACAACCTGCACATCGACAAGTCGGGTGAGGAATAAAGCAGCAATGACAAACACCAACAGCAAGGCAATCGCCATCCGACGGCTTGTCAAGCGCTGGTGGGTCATGGCTCGCCTAGCGCGTCGAGGGCGAAGGGATCGAACCACCGAACGTGGTGGGGGCAGTGGTGGTCACCACCATCGCCGTCTGGATAGATCCCTCCTGGGCCTCCGCCTCGACACTGAGTGCCTGTGCCAGCGCATCCTCGGCGCTCATCTCGACCACCGCTTGCGCGCTGAGGGCTGCGGACACGTCGGTGATAATCGGGGATATCACCGGAGCTTCGGTGCCCGCGGTGACACCAACGATTCCGGCCTGCTCAGACGGGTCGGCGGGAAGCGCCTCCCCCAAAACAATTCCATCGGACACCCGCAGGTAGGCGGGGTTATTGTCCTCGACCATCCCCATCGATGCCGCGAGAGAGGCGAGAGTATCGGGAGCATTCAACGCTCCAATTTCTTCGCCCACGATCTGAAGACTCTGCTGGCTGGAACGCATCTCGCTTTTGAGCGAGGAGATCTCGTAAGCCCCGCTAGAAACGCTGATAGAGAGCAACAGTTGCCCTCCTAAAATCGCAAAAATTCCTACGAGCGTGACCACGATATAGCGAAGCTTCGGGGCTGAGGTTGCCTGGGCGGGGCGTGTCGCCGAGCGGGAAATAGCTGGTGTCGCCCTCGGGCGCCTCGAGGAGGTCATCACGGCAGCGGTCATGGGGTTGCCTTTCTGGTTCTCTCCACACCGCGGGTGCGCACGGATGCGCTCCGAGGGTTGGCGTCTCGTTCTTCAGGGGTGGCCATTTCGGCGCCGCGGGTGATATCTCGAAACTCGCTGCGGTGCTCGGGAAGCTCTTCCGGTAGACCCAGCGGAGCCGACGATGAGGTGTGAGTGCGCAGAACTTTTTTGACCAACCGGTCTTCCCCCGAGTGGTAGGACATGACCACAAGTCGGCCACCCAGTGCAATGCGCTGCAGAGCCGCAGGCAGGACCGCCTCGAGAGACCCCAGCTCGTTATTGACTTCCATCCGAAGTGCCTGAAAAACCCGTTTCGCGGGGTGCCCACGATCCTTGAGCGCGTAAGGAGTGGCCTCTTGAAGAATCTCCACGAGCTCACCGGTGGTGGTGAAAGGCTGTGTCTCGCGGTGGCTCACAATGGCGCGGGCATAGCGGCCGGCCAATTTCTCGTCGCCAAGAGTGCGAAAAAGATCGGCGAGCTGATCCAGAGAGTAGGTGGCGAGAATTTCGCGAGCAGTCGTCTCGTCCTCGATGTTCATCCGCATATCCAGCGGAGCATCCTGGACGTACGAAAAACCGCGTTCTGCCTTGTCAAGGTGCAGCGAAGAGACCCCGAGGTCTAACAGGACGCCCTGAACATCAGGCCCTTCTCCGAGAGAATCCACCGCTTCCCCGAGCTGGTCATAACGGCCGTGGAAGGAAACAAAACGATTGCCAAACCTCCCCAGCCGCACACTTGCCTGATCGATTGCCTCACGGTCACGATCGATGCCGAGCACCCGCAGAGAGGGAAACGTCTCGAGGAAGGCTTCAGTGTGACCACCCAGCCCGAGAGTCCCATCAACCAACAGAGCGTCATCGGCCTCGAGCGCGGGCGCCAAAAGTTCGATGACTCGGTCTCGCATCACGGGGATGTGCTCGTAGGTGGTGGTCATAGGAGGCCCTTACCTGGGGCCCGGATTCGGGATTCCCTTCCGTTGTGGAGACCTGGGACCGGGGAAGGTGCCACAGGGCAAACGGACGGGAGTCGCGAACTCGGAATTACAGGAGTCCGGGGATCACCTCCTCTTCAGTCTCGGAGAAGGCTTGTTCGCGTTCGCTGTAGTACTGGTCCCAGGCACTGGTCGACCAAATCTCGGCGCGGTTTCCCGCACCGATCACCGTCAGGTCGCGCTCAAGCCCCGCGTACTCCCGGAGAGCCGGTGGGATCGTGACGCGGTTTTGCTTATCGGGCACTTCCGAGCTCGCGCCGGAAAGAAAAAGACGCAAAAAGTCGCGACCAGGTTTTGAGGTGAGTGGGGTTTCCCTCAGGCGCTCCACGTGGGTGGTGAAGTCCTGGTTGGTGAAGACGTAGAGACAGCGTTCTTGACCCCGGGTCAACACCACGCCGTTCGAGAGTTCCTCCCGAAAACGTGCCGGCAAAATCAGCCGACCTTTGTCGTCGAGCTTGGGAGCGTGAGTGCCAAGAAACATGGGCTGCCCCCCTCTCTGATACCGGCCTATCGGAAGCATTCACCACTTTACTCCACTTTGCTCCAAAATGCACCACATTGGGAAAGATTTTCCCCTTTTTCGACCCACCACCCCCACGGCCCCACGGCACCGCGCTGCGCGAGCGCACAAAAAAACCGGCCCCGTAGGGCCGGTAGTGGAGTAAGGGCTACATGGCCCCTGCCCGCGTTAGAAGCGGTCGCCTCCCTGGCGTCGATCCCAACGCTCGTTCAAGCGATCCATCAGGTTGGTACTCGAGGCAGCCGGTTGTGCGCTGGCACCGCGGGGGGTGGTACCTGAAGGAGCCGACTTGGAGGGAATCGCTGCCGCCACCATGACACCCCCGAACAGAACCGCGAACCCCACGATTCCTACGATGGTCATGCTGACATAGACCCCCACGACCATGGTGACGATGCCTACGAGGCCAATCAACACGCCCACCACGATCGCCGAATAGTTCGGGGCGCGGGTGAGGCCCGATGTCGACACCACGTCGGCTTCGTTCTTGTAGAGGTTGCGCTCCATCTCGTCGAGAAGGCGCTGCTCATTGTCTGAAAGGGGCATCATCTCTCCTGAGGGTGAACAATTACCCATTATTTTAGCCAGGTTTTCTGTGGATAGGCTATACGCGTGCCCGAGCAAATTAGGTTGGTCGACGTAGTCGACGAGCGTCTCTCTTCCTTCGTCTCTTCTCGCGAACAAGCAATGTCTGAGCTGTCGCCAGACCTGGCCCATCTCGAGGAATATGTCACCGGGTTGCTGGCCAACGGCAAAAGGTTTCGGGCGCGGTTCTGCTACTGGGGCTGGAGAGCGGCGGATCATTCACCGGACTCGATCGATGCGGTGGGAGGAACCGAATCCCTCGACGACTTGCACCATGTGGTGTCCTTGGCAACATCACTCGAGGTTTTCCACGCCGCGGCCCTCGTCCACGACGACATCATGGACAACTCGGACACCCGCCGAGGAAAACCCGCCGCCCACCGATTTTTTGAATCCCTTCATCGCGACCGCCAGTACTCCGGGGGCGCGGAACGCTTCGGCGAATCCACCGCTTTGCTGTTGGGAGACCTGCTGTTGGCATGGAGCGACGACCTACTGGGCGATGCCGTGCGCGAGCAAACCCCCGCTATTGCGACAGCGACGAGAACTCAGTTCTCCCGGATGCGACAAGAGGTGACCCTGGGACAGTACCTCGACATCCATGAAGAAGCAGCGTGGAACCACACCGCTATTGAGGAGCGGCTGCAGCGGGCCCTTCGCGTCGTCACCTACAAGTCTGCGAAGTACAGTATGGAGGCTCCCCTGCTAATCGGCGCATCTCTTGCGGGGGCGAGCGACGACGTGCTCGAGGACCTCTCTGCCTTTGGGTTGCCCCTGGGGATTGCGTTCCAGTTGCGTGACGACCTCCTCGGGGTTTTTGGGGACTCGGAAGTAACCGGTAAACCCTCAGGTGATGACCTCCGGGAAGGAAAACGCACAGCACTGATCGCGCTTGGTGAGCAGTCGATGCCCTCAGGCGCTCAGAACTTGTTCAACGAACTCCTGGGTGACCGCAGCCTGACCGGCGAGCAGATCGACGTGCTCCAGTCGACTCTGCGGGACACCGGAGCTGTTGAGGAGGTCGAGAATTTGATTGATCGCTACGCCAGTGAGTCGCTGAGCGCCCTCGATTCTGCTCGGATAGCGCCCGGGGCAAAAAAGGAATTGAGCAAGCTGGCGGCCGCCGTCACCAAACGTCAATCGTGACGTTGATGCTCTAGAGCGCGAGCACCTGGGCGATGCGCCTCACTTCTGTTTTACGCCCCCACCGCAGCGCCTCTACTGGCGTGACGCCGAGCTCCTCGTGGTGCGTCAACAACCAGTCCAGAGTCTGCTCTAACCCGTAACCGCCGTCCAATAGGACGGTGGCGGTGCCCGCCACCCCGATCACTGGCTCACCTTCGTGAAGAAGGGCTGCCGGCACATAAAACACGCCCTCAATTTTTCGGCCCAGCAACGCGCGCTCTTCGACCAATCGACGAACCTTTCCGGGGCTCGTGTCAAGGCGCTCGGCCACGTCCGGAATGCTCAACCAGTCTGTTTTGTTTGGGTCCACTCCCCTAGCGTGTCAGACGCAATCCAGTTCGACGGCTCCGCCATGCAGGCGAGCTCAGCAGCGACAGGCTCCGGAAATGATTGACTCCAGGCCCATCGTGTGCCACTTTGGTTATGCGGGTCGCTCGCCATTTTTGCGTGCAATCACGACACGATAGGACTGTTATGTCGCACACCGAAGACCGGGATTCTCTCGATGAATCCGCGGAGAGCCTGGAGCACTCAGTGTTCCGCGGGCTTGCCCCTCGGCCTGCGCATTTCGATAGCCCCGAGACGACGCCTGCCGCTGGGCTGCGCAAAGGTCTGTATTCGAGCATCCCCCTCCTGGTGACAGGGTCTCTGGCTACCGGGGTCATTGCTACGCCCGGTCTTGCCCACGTGGTGCCCGGCAACACACACGACAACCGCGGTCAGGCGACCGAATCTGACGCTCGACCCAGCCTTTCCGACCGATTGCAGTCCACGGTGCTGCCTGTCGCTCAGCTGGTCTTCGGCGCAACGGGGATCGACCTTCCCGCTTCCTACACCGTCGAGCAGGGCGACACTATTTCCGGCATTGCCGACCGATTCGGCATCCCGACCCCGGCCATTCTCACTCTGAACGGCCTGAGCTGGAACGCGGTTGTTCACGAGGGCCAGGTGCTGAAAATCAGCCCCGAGCCCACCAAGAAACGGCAAGCCTCGCCACCGCGCGTGGTCGGTAAGGGCTATCTTGTGCAGCGCGGCGAGACGGCAAGTGAGATTGCCGACCGACTCGGAATTTCCACCGCGGCTCTCCTGGAACACAACGACTTGGAACCCGACGCCATCATTTATGCCGGCCAGCTCATTGCCTTGCCCGCGGTGACGGCCGACGTGGTCGACCGGGAGGCTAGTCCCGTTGCGCGTGTCGTATCGACACCCTCTGTGCTCCCCGCTTCGGTCTCAACAGAAGCGGCCACCGAGGACACCGTCAGTGATTCCGACAACGCGGAAACTTCTACCGGGTTTGACGCCGCCGATCTCGAACTGGCCGAGAAGCCCGTGATCATGCCGGTCAAAGCACCCGTCAAAGTGGTCGCGCCCGCGCCAGAGCCCGTCGTCACTCCACCACCCAGCTCCCACGCCTGCTCCTAGCTCACCCGCTCAAGTAGAGGAAAGTGACGACGACTCGAGCGATGAAGAAGCAGCTGAGAGTGCCGTGGGTCAACCCATTGAGGGAAGCATCACGCCGCTCAACGACGAACGTCGAGGGAACGCACAAATCATTGTGAATGTGGGCCGAGAATTGGGAGTCCCCGACTATGGCATCGTCATTGCGTTGGCGACCGCGATGCAGGAATCGTCGTTGCGCAACATTGACTGGGGAGACCGCGACTCGGTCGGGCTCTATCAACAACGCCCCTCGACCGGGTGGGGCACCGTCGAGCAGATTCTCGATCAGGCCTATGCCACCCGTCTTTTCTTCGGCGGGCCCTCCAACCCCAACAAGGGCCGAACCCGCGGGTTGCTGGACATCTCGGGTTGGCAATCAATGGCTCTGACCGTCGCCGCTCAACGCGTTCAGATTTCTGCCTACCCCGACGCCTACGCCAAATGGGAAGCCAGCGCGTGGGCGTGGCTGTATGAACTCTCTTAGTGGAGTGGCAACCCGCTAGCGCGCTACGCCCTGCGTAGAATCCGAAGAATGGACTCCGCTGCACCCGACCCGCTGATCGGTCGATTGGTGGAGAAGCGCTACCTCATTGAGACACGGGTTGCTCGCGGTGGAATGGCCACGGTGTATCAGGCTCTCGATCAACGGCTTGAGCGCCCCGTGGCAATCAAAGTTATGCACGCTCATCTCGCCGAAGACGAGGACTTCACTCGCAGGTTCATCCAGGAGGCGCGGTCGGCCGCCCGCCTCGCCCACCCCAACATCGTCAATGTCTTCGACCAGGGGCAAGAGGGCACCCTGACCTACATCGTGATGGAGTATCTGCCGGGAATCACTCTGCGCGAACTCCTCCACGACTTTGGGGCGCTGACGGCGCCCCAAACACTAGACATAGTGTCCGCAGTGCTTCACGGCCTTGACGCTGCGCACACGGCAGGAATCGTCCACCGCGATCTCAAACCGGAAAATGTGCTCCTCGCCGATGACGGCCGGATCAAGATTGCCGACTTTGGGCTCGCCCGAGCCTCCACCCACAACACCGCAACTTCTCAGGCGCTTTTGGGCACCGTTGCTTATCTCTCCCCTGAGCTGATTGCCCGGGGGGAAGCCGACCTTCGAAGCGACATCTATGCACTGGGCATCATGATTTTTGAGATGCTCACGGGGGAACAGCCCTATCAGGGTGACCAAGCCATTACCGTTGCCTACCAGCACTCGCACGACACCGTCCCCGCTCCAAGTTCGAAGAAGCCCGGCGTCCCCGCTGCATGGGACGAGCTAGTGGCCTGGTGCACCCAACACTCCCCCGACGATCGACCACCACACGCGAGAGCCGTCCTCGAACATGTGCGGTCCCTCAAGGGACTCCAGGAAGATTCCTCTCCCACGCCGACGCAAACCCTCAACAACACGATCGCCATGACGCAGCGGCTCGCCCCTCAAGACCTGGAAGAAACGCAGGTTTTAGACCCCAAAGCTTCCGCACTGGAAGGCCTGACACCCACAGCATCCATCGGAGTATTGGACGAACCTGCGGACATTCCGCCGCAAACACCTCCGCGTCGACGCAAAGCTTCTGGCGGCCCCCGCTGGGCGTGGATCAGTGCGCTCTTCCTCATCCTTGTGATCGGCGGCGGCGGAGCCGGCGCGTGGTGGTGGCTCACCGGCCCCGGGGCGCTCACCACCGTCCCGGATGTCGCGGGGACCACAATCAGCGAAGCCACCAGCACCCTGGTGGCTTCCGAACTGATTGTCTCGGTGACACCTCTCCAAGAATTCGACTTGGTGTTGCCGGAAGGAACTGTCAAGGGCACATCACCTGCGTCAGGCGAGAGCGTCGACAAGGGGACGGAGGTCACGTTGATCGTGTCTCTCGGGCCCAACCCGGTGAGCGTGCCATCCCTCTCCGGGGAAAGCGTGACGAGCGCCCGGGCACTGCTGGAGGAGTTGAACCTGCTGCTGGGCGTCACGCGGGAAGAATTTAGCGACACCGTCGGCGCCGGAGGCCTTCTGAGGCTCACCGATACCGCGGGAGCAACTCTTAGCCCAGGGGCCGAGGTTCTCGCGGGAACCACGGTGGACGCCGTGATTTCGGCCGGAGCACTGCCCGACGTAACCGGCTTGCCGGTCGATGAGGCCCGAGCCGTGCTGGAGGCGGTCGGACTGAGCGGCGTTGTGGGCGGTGACGGCGCCTTTTCTGACACCATCGCCGAAGGTTCTGTTGTCGAAATTCTTGGGGCCGATCAGCGGACCGCTGCTCCCGGGGACACCGTGACGCTCGTAGTCTCCCGAGGCCCCGAGCTCGTGCTGATTCCCGATGTCATTAACGACACGATTGCGGAGGCAAAGGCAACACTCGAAGCGCTCGGCTTCGACGTGGAGGTGCGATCGGAGTACCCGGAGTCCGATTGGGGGCGGTCGTTCGCTCGCGTCACCAGCATGGACCCGAGCGCAGGCCAGGAGGTCGTGAAAGGAATCACGATCACCCTGCGCAGCTTCGTTTAGCGGCGGCCCAACTCTTCCGCGACGAGGAACGCCAACTCAAGAGACTGCTGGTGGTTGAGACGCGGGTCGCAGAGGGATTCGTAGCGCGTTTCCAAGCCGAGTTCATCGATGCGCTGTGAGCCCCCCAAACACTCGGTGACATCGTCACCGGTCAGTTCGACATGGATACCACCCGGGTGGGTCCCCACACTGCGGTGCGCTTCGAAGAAGCCGGTCACTTCGGTCACGACATCATCAAAACGCCGGGTCTTGTAGCCCGTTTGGGTGGTGATCCCGTTACCGTGCATCGGGTCACTGACCCAGAGTGGTTGGACCTCAAGGTCTTTTGTTGCCTGCAGGAGGGGAGGCAACGCATCACGAATTTTGTCGGCACCCATGCGGGTAATGAAGGTGAGACGCCCGGGTTCACGGTGGGGGTCGAGCTTCTCGATGAGAGCCTCCATCGAGGCGACATCGGTGCTCGGACCCAATTTCACGCCGATCGGGTTACGCACCCGGGAAAAGAAGTCGACGTGGGCTCCGTCAAGCTGGCGGGTGCGCTCGCCGATCCACAAGAAGTGCCCGGATGTTACGTAGGGGAGGCCAGTGCGAGAATCGATCCGAGTGAGGGGGCGCTCGTAGTCCATGAGTAAACCCTCATGGCTGGCATAGAACTCCACTCGCTTGAGCTCCTCAAAATCAGCCCCCGCCGCTTCCATGAAGCGAATGGCACGGTCAATTTCTTTGGCCAGCCCCTCGTAACGCGCGTTGGCGGGGTTCTCCGCAAATCCCCGGTTCCAGCTGTGGACCATACGAAGATCGGCGAAGCCTCCCTGCGTGAAAGCGCGAATCAGGTTCAAAGTGGAAGCCGCCGTGTGGTAGCCCTGCAACATGCGGGAAGGGTCGGGGGTGCGGGACCCCTCAGTGAAATCAAAACCATTAACAATGTCGCCCCGGTACGCAGGTAGCGTTACTCCCTCACGCGTCTCGTAATCACTGGAGCGTGGTTTGGCAAACTGGCCCGCCATACGGCCCATTTTGATCACCGGCATGGACGCGCCGTAGGTCAAGACAACCGCCATTTGAAGAATGGTTTTGACGCGGTTTCGAATCGCTTCAGCGGTTGCTCCGGCAAAAGTCTCAGCGCAGTCACCACCTTGAAGCAAGAAGGCATCTCCGCGGGCAGCGTGCGCTAATCGCTCGCGCAACATATCAACCTCGCCGGCAAACACCAGTGGTGGCACGTCGGCGAGCTCCGCAGAAACCGATGCTGCGTGTTGGGCATCCGGCCAGGGCGGTTGTTGATGGGCTTCGAGGGAACGCCAGTGATCCAAGCCCGCAACCACGTGGGGGTCAGCGGCAATCGCTTGTTCAGTTGATTCCACCACGAAAAAAGTTGTCCTTTACGGTCTGGGCCAGGGGGCCTAGCCTACCCGAGAAGCTGTTGCTCGAGCGGGGTTACGAATGGTCGATGCGTACACATCGACGTATTCCTGAGCTCCCAGCGCATGCATTTCGTGAATGATCTCATCGGTAATCGAGCGGAGAACAAATCGATCACTTTCCATACCGTGGAATCGAGAAAAATCGAGTGGTTTCCCAATCACAACGCCCACCCGGTGAACTTTCGGGAGCTTTGACCCCAGTGGCATCACCTTGTCGGTATCCACCACCGCGGTGGGGATGACCGGCACACCGGCCTCCAGCACCATGCGAGCTACCCCGGTGCGACCGCGATACAGACGACCATCAGGCGACCTCGTGCCCTCGGGATAGATGGCCAGAACTTTACCCTCGGCCAAAATGGCGAGCCCCGCGTTGAGCGACGCCTCGGAAGCCTTCCCGCCGGAGCGGTCGATCGGTAATTGACCCGAGGAGGTCATAAAGAACCGAACCGCCCAGCCCTTGATTCCTTTGCCCGTGAAATAGTCGCTCTTGGCCAAGAACGCCATCTGCCGATCAATCACCATCGGTAGGAACACCGAGTCGACAAAAGAAAGATGGTTGCACACGATGATGACCGGCCCGGTACGCGGAATGTTTTCCAAACCCGTCACCCAGGGCCGAAACACCGTCGTCAGCAACGGTCCAATAACCCAGTGCTTCATTAACCAGTAGAAAATGTTCACCGCCCTAGCCTGCCTCACCCAGGGTGGAACGCGCTAGAGCTGCCGCTCCCACCACGCCCGCGGTGTTGCCCATCGAGGCAATCACAATGCGGGGCACGGGACGCTGGGAATACGGGCCGTAGTGGCGCGCAAACTCTTCATGCACAGGTGTGGTGAGGGCTGCGCCGGCATCGGATACCCCTCCCCCCAGAACGATCACATCCGGGTCCAGTACCGCCACCAGCGTCACCAAAGCGCGACCGATATGCCGGGCAACGAACTCCAACGCTTCCCGCGCTTGAGGGTCTCCGGCCGCCAAAAGTTCGCGCAGTTCATCGCGCTCAACAGATCGTCCCAGCAACTGCGCTGCCTCGCGGACGAGCGCTGTTCCGGAAGCGTATTGCTCTAGGCACCCCCGCGATCCACACCCGCACAATCTCCCATCGGGTTCCACGATGACGTGCCCCAGCTCAGCGCCAACGCCAAATCCGCCGGTGAGGAGAGTGCCCTCGGAGATCACGGCGCCACCGACCCCGGTTCCAATCGTCAGCATCATCATCGAGCGCGATCCTCGGCCGGCACCGTGCTCGAACTCGGCAACACCTGCTGCGTTGGCGTCGTTTTCGATGACGACCGGGCGTTCTAAAACCGACTCCAACTCGGCCCGAAGCGGGTAGTCCTTCCACGCGATGTTTGGCGCGAGGTACACCCGGTCGCGGGTTTCATTCATAAAAGCTGCACACGCCACACCCACTGTGGGAGCCACGTCAGCTGCGGTCAGATTCGCCACCAGGTCGGAGACGACTTCCAGCAGGGCAGCAGGATCTCCTGCGGGCGTGGGCGCGCTGACCGAGGTGAGAACCTGCCCCTCTCCCGACACGCGGGCAACCGCAATTTTGGTGCCGCCAATGTCGATTCCGAGCGTATCCACAACGGACAAGCTTAGGCGTTACGTTCGGGGGAAATCCCTCCCCGACCAGCGCATCAACCCGTAGAGTGAAGGAAATCTTTTCGAGGTACCAAAGGAGTTGCCATGAAAGAGTTCACAACCCTCGCGGTGGTTGCCCCTGACCCAACCGCAAATGCCTCCCAACTCTTAGTTGACCGGGTGGCGCAAGACCCCCACGGAGTCCTCTTCGCGCTTCCTCTCGACAACGGCGGGTGGCGCGACATGACCACTCAGGAATTTCACTCGGAGGTGGTCGCGCTGGCCAAGGGTTTCCTGCAGGCCGGTATCAAGGCTGGCGACAAAGTCGGTTTTATGTGCAAAACCCGCTACGAATGGACACTGGTCGACTTTGGTCTCTGGTTTGCCGGAGCCGTCATGGTGCCGATCTATGAAACCTCGTCTCCCAGCCAAGTCCACTACACGCTGCAAGATTCTGGGGCGGTGGCGCTGATCGTCGAAAATGCTGAGCATTTCCAGCGCTTTGATGAAATCGCCGGAGACGTACCCCACGTCGCACACGTCTGGCAAATGCATCTTGGCGACCTCGACAAGCTTGCGACCAGTGGTTCGTTCGTCACGGACCAGGAACTTGAGAAACGACGATCCACTGCGAAAGGTTCTGACCTCGCCACCCTGATTTACACGTCAGGGTCGACAGGCCAGCCCAAAGGCTGCATGTTGACTCATTCCAATTTTGTGGAACTTATTCGCAACTCCGCGGTTGCCATGAAGGAAGTCGTCGGGCCGGGATCCACTTCACTGCTGTTCATCACCACGGCACACATTTTTGCTCGCTTCATCTCCGTAATGGCCATTCATACCGGAACCCGAATTGGGCACCAAGCTGACACCTCTCAGCTGCTCCCCTCCCTGGGGTCTTTCAAGCCGACCTTCCTGTTGGCGGTGCCTCGCGTCTTTGAAAAGGTCTACAACTCCGCGGAACAAAAAGCCGAAGCCGGCGGCAAAGGGAAAATTTTCCGGCTGGCCGCGGACACCGCAATTGAGTACTCGCAGGCTTTGGACACGGGGGTTGTTCCCTTTGCTCTGAAGCTCAAATTCCGGGTGTTTGACGCTCTTGTGTACTCCAAGCTGAAAAAGGCAATGGGAGGCAACGTTGCCTATGCGGTCTCTGGATCTGCTCCGCTGAGCACCCGTTTGGGTCACTTTTACCGAACCCTCGGAATCAAAATTCTCGAGGGCTACGGCCTGACCGAAACAACAGCCCCCGCCACCGAAAACCTCGTGACCAAATTCAAGATCGGCACCTGTGGCCCACCGCTTCCCGGTGTCGCTATTCGCACCGATGACGACGGAGAGGTCCAGGTCAAGGGCATCAACGTCTTCGAAGGATATTGGAACAATCCGGAGGCAACCACAGCCGCCTTCACCCCAGACGGTTGGTTCCGAACCGGCGATATCGGCACCATCGACGACGACGGATACCTGAGCATCACGGGTCGCAAAAAGGAAATAATTGTTACCGCGGGCGGGAAAAACGTAGCGCCCAACTATCTCGAGGATCCCATCCGCGCNAACCCGCTCGTCGGGCAAGTGGTCGTTGTGGGTGACAACAAACCGTTCATCGCAGCGCTCGTGACATTNGACCCGGAAATGCTCCCCACCTGGCTCGCGAACAACGGCGTAACCGAAACACTGACACTTGAGCAAGCGTGCGAACATCCCTCAGTCCGCGCCGAAGTTCAGCGTGCGATTGATGGCGCCAATAGCCGCGTTTCGCGGGCGGAGTCGATTCGCAAGTTTGTCATCCTCCCGACGGAATTTACGGAGGCATCAGGCCACTTGACGCCCAAGATGAGCATCAAGCGAACAGAAATTCTGCGGGACTTTGATGCGCAGATGGTGGCCCTGTACTCAGACCCCACG
>JGI26086J50260_1000849_pt1 | contig 18818 bp, 22 predicted proteins | sample SaaInl3SG_22_DNA_FD_50260 | JGI IMG/M metagenome (IMG submission 50260)
TAAATTTGGATGACCTTCTCTAATAACATCTTTCATTGTAAGCATATGTTTTCACCTCGGTTTCATTATCATGATATCATAAACAAGAATAATCATTAAAACGATGATAAAATTTGTTATAATATGGACAAGTTGATAGACTCATCTCATTTATAGAACTAGGAGGTTATTGTGAATTACACCAATCGAATGTCTTATGTTGTTTACTATAAAGGTAATCAAGTACTGAAAAAATTAGAACAATTTCCTGTTGAAATATCATATATTTCAAAAAAATTATCGTATGCAATTTTATATATGGATAAAACACTCGAACATAAAATCAGAAAGGTATTACGTTTTACAAAAGGATTCAAATTTTTCGAACCTTCAAAAACATTTGATGAGTCATTAAATTTTTAGTGTTAAGTATTTATACTTGACACTTTTATTTTTTTTAGTATAATTAAAACGTTAAATGATATTTAAGAAAAGAGGAAATTTATGGTTAAATTACGTTTACAACGTTTTGGTAATCACAAACGCCCATACTATCGTGTTGTGGCAAGTGATTCTAAACGCGCAAGAGACGGGAAATTCTTAGAAATACTTGGAACATATGATCCTATTAATGGTAACGTCAACATTGATTCAACTAAAGTTGGACATTGGATGAAAAATGGCGCACAACCAACGGATACCGTTAAAAGTTTATTTAAGAAACATAACGTACTCAATCCATAATAGGAGGATGACTTATGGCAACAGATTTTGAAAAACTCATCAAACATATTGTAATGCCACTTGTTGTTCATCCAGAAGATGTTTTAGTGAAAATACTTGCAGAAGAAGATTCGCAACTAAACATTCAATTACTCGTCAATGAAAAAGACCTAGGTCGTGTCATTGGTAAAGGCGGAAAAATTGCAAGTGCGATACGTACAATCTTGTATGCAGGTGCATCAAAAGATGGCAAACGTATTCATTTAGATATAGATTCGTTTTCATTATAATGTTTCTTATTGGATATATTACAACAACGCACGGAATAAAAGGTGAAGTTAAAGTAAAAAACTTAAGTGATTATGATCGCTTTAAGATGAATCAACTTGTTTTTATCAATGACAAATCACTAAAAATAGAACATGTCAAAACTCAACATGACAGGCTCATTGTTAAATTTTTTGATGTCAATTCTATGAACGATGCACTTTTATTAAAAGATCAAGAAATTTATGTAAAAGATCAACCNCAATTAGATGAAGATATTCATTATCAAGATCTTCTTGAAAAGCNTGTCTATACAAAAGATCTTACATATGTTGGTCAAGTGAAGTTTATTCGTGAAGTNCCACAAGGACACTTATTGGAAATAGAAGTGAACGGGACTTTGAAACTTATCCCTTTCGTAGATGCTTTTGTTAAAGATATCACAGAAGATAAAATTATCATTGAACTTATAGAAGGTTTAATATGAAAATTGATATATTAACGATATTTCCAGGTTTTTATCAGCAATTTCTAGAAACTTCTATTATTCATCGCGCGATTAGGGATGGTAAGGTTGTGATCAATACCCATGATTTAAGAGATTTTGCNCACAACAAACACCGTCAAATTGATGATACGCCTTATGGTGGTGGTGTNGGAATGNTGATGCAATTCCCACCAATATATGATGCAGTAAAAAAACTTAGAACAGATGAAACAAAAGTATATTTGACGTCACCTCAAGGAGAAATATTTACTCAAAATATTGCAAACAACCTTGCAAATGAATCACACATTATTTTAATTTGTGGTCATTATGAAGGCGTCGATGCTCGCGTTGAGACATTAATTGATGGTGAAATCTCAATCGGTGATGTGGTTCTTACAAATGGTGATATACCAGCAATGTTAATTACAGATGCAATTGTACGTCTAATTCCAGATGTTATTATGGAAGCTTCTGTTAAAGAAGATAGTTTATATGACGGGTTATTAAAGCATCCCCAATACACAAAACCAGAATCGTATCAAGGGTTTGATGTTCCTAAAATATTGTTATCAGGACATCATGCCAATATTGAAAAGTGGCGACAAGAACAAAAAATAACAGTCACGAAAAAAAAACGTCCCAATTTATTAAAAAAGTAATACTTGAAACCGAGACATGCATTTGATATAATACCATCGCATGTCTCACATACGTGGTCCGCTGATTCTACATGAACACGATAATATAAAAGAGAGGTCTATCATGGCAACATTAAAAGGACAAGCGTTATTTAACGCAATTACAAAAAAATATATTAAAGATGTACCNGCATTTGCTGCTGGAGATACTGTGAAAGTTGCGGTATCGATTAAAGAAGGTTCAAGAGAACGTATTCAGATTTTTGAAGGCTTAGTCATCAAGAAGCAAGGTGGTGGAATCTCAGAAACCTTTACAGTAAGAAAAATATCNTATGGTATTGGTGTAGANCGTACATTTCCAGTCCATGCACCAACCATCGATCATATCGATGTTGTGAGAAGAGGTAAAGTACGTCGTGCAAACTTAGGTTATATTCGTACCCTATCTGCTAAAGCATCACGTATTAAAGAAAAAGGACAAAGATAAAGAAACGCAATTGCGTTTCTTTTTTTTATGAAAATGAATGAAAATCTTTCATTTATTCATTGAAAGCCTTTTCATCATATGTTATAATATGAGTTGAAAGAGGTGAAATTATGCCACAAGCAACCATATATAGTGTCGCAATTGCTGCGGGTGTATCGCTAGCAACAGTGTCACGTGTTTTAAATAATCCTGAAAAAGTAAAAGAAGATACGCGAGAGCGCGTTTTAAAAGTAATTAAAGAACTTGGGTATCGTCCAAATGTCATCGCGAGAGGACTTGCAAGTAGAAAAACAACCACAGTCGGTGTGGTAATTTCTGATATTACAAGAGCTTCTGTATCTGAAATGTTAGGTGGAATTTCTGATATTGCATTAAATTATCAATATTCCATTAAAATTTTTGCAATTCACGAAGATATGGATGTGATTGATTCAGTTCAAAAAATAGTATCTGAACAAGTCGATGGAATTTTATATTTAAATGATGAATTATCAGACAAACGTGTGTTAGATGTCAAAAGAATATTAGATCAAAATAATATTCCATATGTCTTTGCAAATGTTGTCACCGAAGATGAACAAACACCTGTTGTATCAATTGATTATGAAAAAGCCGGTTATGAACTTACAAAAGAACTTATTTCAGATAATCGAAAAGATATTTATTTATTATCCACCGCAAGACGCTACACAGTAAACGAGAAAAAAGAAGCCGGTTATATTAAAGCGATGGAAGAAGCATCTCTTGAACCTAAGATATTTAGAACAAGCGGAGATACTACCGTTAATAGACAACACTTCTCATCTTTTTTTGCAGATAAAAAAGTGGATGCTGCAATTGGAGTAAGAGATTCTATTGCTGTTTCATTTATGAATATTGCAGTTCAAAATGGTAGAGAAGTACCAAAAGACATTGCAATTGCAGGCTTTCAAAACACAAAATATGCATCGTTATCACGACCAATGTTAACATCACTTGATATCCCAGTNTATGATATCGGTGCAGTATCTATGCGTTTACTTACAAAATTAATGAATGATCAAGAAGTTGAAAACATTCGTATATCACTACCACACTTCATTGTGAAAAGAGAAAGTACAAACTAACATGTCATTATACAAAACATTACAGACAAGAGAAATGATCAAAGATGTTTCTGATGAAACACTTGCAAAAAGACTTTTAGATCAAGAAAAAACAACATTTTACTGTGGGTTTGATCCTACAGGACAATCTTTAACAGTTGGACATTTAGTTCAAATTGTGAGAATGAAATTACTTCAACAACATGGNCACCATCCAATTGTACTTATTGGTGGNGCAACAGGACTCATCGGGGATCCAAAACAAACATCAGAAAGAAAACTATTAACACTTGAAGCGTCTTTAGAAAATGCAGCAAAAATTGAAAAGCAGCTCAAACATTTTTTAGGGGATGAAGCAACATATGTCAATAATTACGATTGGATAAGAAACATTGACATGATTGGTTTTTTACGAGATTATGGAAAACAATTTTCAATTAATTATATGCTCGCAAAAGACACAGTTGCTAAAAGGCTAGAAACAGGTATTTCATATACCGAGTTTTCATATATGCTTATACAAGCGATTGACTTTTTACATTTATATAAACATCATCAATGTAAAATTCAATTTGGTGGTTCTGATCAATGGGGAAATATTACAACAGGTCTAGAACTTATTAGAAAATCAAATCAAGATAGTGAAGCTTTAGGACTTTCATCACCTTTATTATTAAAATCAGATGGTACTAAATTTGGAAAGTCTGAATCTGGTACGTTGTGGTTAGATGAATCGTTAACATCTGCATATGAATTGTATCAATATTTTTTAAATGCAAGTGATGCTGATTTATCAAATTATTTATTCATGCTAACATTATTGTCAAACGATGATATTAAAAAAATAATGGACGAACATAAGGTCTCACCACATTTACGTCTTGCACAAAAAGTTCTTGCAAAAGAAGTCGTAGAAATGGTTCATGGTAAAAAAGGTTTACTTCAAGCTGAAAATGTAACAAAAGCTCTTTTTGAAGGAACATTTGATGCATTAACGAAAGAAGATTTTGGCATCCTCGCACAAGTCTTACACACCACGCATGACGTTCATATCATGGAAGCTCTTATTGCATTGGATTTGGCATCTTCAAAAAGAGAAGCAAAAGAATTTATTATGAATCAAGCAGTTTCAGTTAATGGACATAAAGTCACAGATTCAAACTATATATTTTCTGAAGTTGATACATTACATGAGAAATTTATTGTATTAAGAAGAGGCAAGAAAAAATACGGACTTATTCTAATAAATTAAACGATGACAATCATTCTATATAATCCTAAATCAAGATTAGGAAACAATCAAAAATTATTGAATAAGATTGAAAAAATGGCGCGAAGTGACGGACAAGCTGTTGTTTTTAAAGATGTCTTTACCATTGGAAATGCCTACGTTTTTTTAGAGCAGTTTAAACGAGAAGATCGATTTATCATTGTTGGTGGAGATGGTACGCTTCATCAATTAGTGAATCGTATTCAAATTCATCATGTCAAACAAGAAGTTTTTATGATTCAAGCAGGCACAGGTAATGATTTTTTAAGAAGTATGGAATCTAAATTAAAAATGATTCCTGTAAAAGAAGCATTAAAAGAGTTACCTCATGTCGTCATGAACAATCAAAAACAATATTTTATTAATGGAGTTGGTTTAGGTCTTGACGGATATGTAGGACATATCGTTGAGCTCAATCGTTCAAAAAAAACAAAATTAGGATTCTTTAAAGCAACATTAAAAGGCTTAAAAGATTTTAAACCGATACAAACAAAACTTAAATTAGATCAAAAACCATTGATTGAATTCAACAAAACATGGTTGATTGCTGTGATGCATTCTAAATATTTTGGTGGTGGCATGAAAATTGCGCCACAGGCAAATAGACATCATCAAACGCTAGAAATTGTTGTTGTAAATAAATGTCCTAAGTGGTTATTATTTATCATATTTCCAACGATTTATTTAGGTTGGCATAAAATGTTTCGATCATACGTCACATTTTATAAAGCTTCAGACATACATATTGAATCCATTCAAAAAACGTTTGCACAGTTCGATGGTGAAGTCACATCATCACTTACAAAGTTACATATTAAACGATAAAAAAAAGACATCAATGATGTCTTTTTTTTATCTTAAAAATCCTATTTTCTTATAGACTTTTTGTATTTTTTTATAAGCAAAATGTTTAGCTTTATCGCGTCCTTGATTTAGGATATCATCCAATTTTGGGTCTTTAATTAATACATTATATTTCTCTTGTATCGGCTTTAAGGCATCAACAACGTGTTCTGCAACACTAGATTTAAAATCTTGATATGCGTAATTTTGATAGAAATTAACGCGTTCCTCTATACTTGTTGATAATAAAGCGGCATCAATTGTGAGTAAATTTGAGATACCTGGTTTCTTTTCAACATCAAATACAATCGATGCATCAGAATCGGTAACTGCTGATTTTATTTTATTTTTTACTTGTGCTAAATCATCAAGTAATAAAATATAAGACTTTTGATTATCAGATGATTTATCCATTTTTTTGGTTGGATCAGATAACGACTTAATTTTCGCACCTGTTTTGGGTTGGTATCCTTTTGGCACAACAAATGTTTCACCATAAGTGTTATTGAAGCGCATCGCCAAGTCACGTGTAAGTTCTAAATGTTGTTTTTGATCCTCACCAACAGGGACAATATCAGCATCATACAATAATATATCTGCAGCCATAAGTGCTGGATAGGTAAATAGTGATCCTCTTAAACCTTCCTCTTGTTTTTGACGTTTATCTTTAAATTGCGTCATACGTTCAAGCTCGCCCATATACACTGTTGACTCCATCACATAAGCAAGTTGATTATGTTCTGGTATTTCTGATTGAACAAACAGTGTGACTCTTTCAGGATCTAGGCCACATGCGATGTATAAAGCTGCAATTTCTTTAATATTTTTTTTAAGTGTTTGTTTATCAATCGGTGTTGTAATTGCATGCAAATCAGCAATAAAAATAAACATCTCAGCGTCTTTGAGTTCATCTTGTAGTTGTACAAATTGTTTAATTGCACCGATATAATTGCCAAGTGTTAATCCACCTGTTGGTTTAATACCTGAGACTAATCTCATAATGCTCCTTTTACGCTAAAGCTGTTTCTAATTCATCTAATAATTCGTGCAACCTAGTGACCACTGCAGTGAATGTTTCTTTTTTGGTGAGGTCAGCACCAGCAAGTTTTGCTTGATCGACTGGGTATGCACTACCCCCTGATTTAAGCATCGCTTTATAGTTTTCCATTGCATTTGGAACACCATTTTTGACATCACTATAAATTTTAAAAGATGCGCTGTATGAGGTTGCATATTGATACACATAATATGGTGTGTGAAATAAATGTGGAATGTATGCCCAGACGTATGGTTTATAAACTTCTTTTGTAATATCTAAATCATAATAATGTTTGTATAAATCAATCATAATTTGTGAGAGTGATTCAGACGTGATGGGTTCACCATTCATTGCTTTTTCATTTGCTAAATACTCATAGGTTGCAAATAATGTTTGACGGTAGAATGTTGCCATGATTCTATCGATTGCTGTTTCTAATAACACAATTTTTTGTTCTTTGGTTTTTGCAATTTTAATGAGGTGATCTTGTAAGACTTGTTCATTAAAAGTAGACGCAATTTCAGCAACAAAAATGGTGTAATCTGCAATTGCCATTGGTTGCGCTGCATTTGAAAATATCGTATGTGCAGAATGTCCTGCTTCATGTGCAAGTGTCATGACTGAAGATAATGTGTCATCATGATTTAATAAAATATAAGGATGAAATCCATATAAACCAGAAGAATAAGCCCCTGTTCTTTTTCCATCTTTTGGATAGGCATCAACAAAACCATCAGCAAGTGCTTCTATTTGATTCGTTTTAAATTCGTCATCATAACCTTCCAACGCATCAAAGAATAGTTGTCTCGCTTCTTCATAAGGATATGTGTGGGTATCTTTAACAAGGTGTAAAAAGCGATCATACGTATGGTATTCATCTAATTTTAGGTGTTTTTTACGAATATTCATATATCTTTTGATAGGGTCTGTATTTTCATAAGCAACATCTTTTAAATTATGAAATACAGATGTTGGAATGTTATTTCCGTGTAATGCGGCTTCCAAAGAAGAACTATATCCTCTCGATTGTACATTTGCTTTTAAATTCATCAATACAAGTTGATACGTAGCTGCAAATGCGGATTTATTTTGTTCATAACGTTTAAAAGTTGCTTCAAAGACATTTTTACGGTCTTCAGCATCATCTAACTCACCAATAAGCGATGTCCAATTTGAAGAGCCTACTTTTTTGACTGAACCATCTTTGAAAGTAACTTCTTCGTCTTGACGATCGATAATTGCTAGTGCTTGGTGTAAAGAAGAAGGTAGTCGGCGAGTCGAAGAAAAATTAGCGAGTAAACCTTCAGATTTTTCATCTAAAACATGCGCTTGTTGATGAAATAATTTCTCTAATGGGAAACGAAATGCTAATAAAAAATCATCATTTTCGAGTAATGACATGACATGTTCTTTACCTAAGCTTATAAGTTCAGGGCTCACAAAAGATGAAAGTTGACTCACTTTTGAAATCACTGCCATGAGTTGTTGCGTTTTAGCTTGTAATGATTGATCTTTTAAGTTGAGATCACTTTTTAAATGGATGTATCCATACAAACGGTAAAATTGTTTTGTTAAAGCTTCTTCAAATGTGTAATAAGCTTTTAAACCCTCTTTCGTGTGAAGAGTTCCTTTAAATGTGCTTAAAGTTTCAACAGATGATTTAAATTGTTGAAAATCATTTTCCCACAACGTTTCATTTTCATAAAAAGGTGTTAAATTCCATGTTGACATAATTGATGTCCTTTCGAATAATTTATTTTATTATAACAAAAAAACGCTTCAACTATGAAAAAAACAATGAAAAAATATGTAATTTGTTACAAAAATGTCAAATTGAGGTTGCAACAAGAGATATCACGTTATATAATGACTCCGCAGGTATGTTCGATAACCTATGTTGTGCTATAGGATGAAACCTATCTCTTTAAAGGAGGAAGACATGATTACGATTTTCACAACACCTAGTTGTTCGTCTTGTCGGAAAGCGAAAAAATGGTTAGATGATCACAAAATTAAATATGATGAGAAAAATCTCTTCAGTCAACGAATTACCATCGAAGATATTGATAAAATGTTATCGAATGCTGAAAATGGTTTTGAAGACATTATCTCAACACGTTCTAAAATATTTAAAGAAGAATCACTTGATGTCGAAGATATGAAAATGAGTGAATTAAAACAGTTCATTATCGACCACCCTTCAGTACTCAAAAGACCCATTATTTTAGACGGTGAGAAAATGCAAGTTGGATATAACGAAGAGGAAATAAGAGTGTTTATTCCTAAACGTTTAAGAGAACTTATCATGGGTATTGATTGCCCAATTGGAGAAACTTGTGATTACCAAACTGCTTTAAAACGTTATTTTGATGAGATGCAAAGCGAAGAATTAAATTCATAAAAAAATGACCCCAAAAAGGTCATTTTTTATTATTAAGTGAACAACTCAGTGCGCGATCACTTTTTCTTTTGGTACTAACTTTTAAAATATGATGTTTTTCTAAAAATTTAAGGAATTGTTCATATCCTTCCTCATATTCTGGAACTTCATATTCAAGTTCATAATCAACAGTGCCGCAATATTCACACCGATCGATATACATGACACCTTGATAATAAGGCATGGAAGCTCTAAAATTATTAATGGAAGCAACAAAATAAACTTGGTAATCTAAATCCACGAAGAAATCTTTCGTGTTAAAACCATAATGAATCATTTTTTCTGCTTGTTCAGGCGTTAATAAAATATGAGACTCATAGGCATTTCCATCTTGTTGACTCTTGATAGTGAGTTTAAAAAAACGGTCTCCTTTTTGTCTAATTCTTAAAACAATGGATTGATCGGANAAATCTAATTTTGATGTATCAAAATAGTGATTTGTTTGAAGGAAAATGTTATCTTTTAACACATAATTTTCAATCAGCGANTGATAGCTGTCTTCTGAAATGATGGTTTTAAATTCAAGTTCATGGTTATGATTCATAACAGTCTCCTTTCATATATAAATATTATAACAAACAACCAAAGAAACTTAACAANTGAATAAAACGTTTACACAAATTGTTTTTGTAATTGATTGTAGAAATATTGAAGTGTCTATGATAGAATATACATGGTAAAAATTTCGAGGAGGAAATAAAATATTATGGCTATAAAAGTCGCAATTAATGGTTTTGGCCGTATCGGTCGTCTTGCATTTCGTTTGTTAGCTCAAGATCCACAATTTGATGTTGTCGGTATAAATGACTTAACAGATGCAGAAACACTTGCATATTTATTGAAATATGACACAGCACAAGGTAGTTTTAAAGTCGATGCTGTAAGTAACGAAGGATCTAATTTAGTTGTTGAAGGTAAATCAATTCCTATTACAGCAATCAGAGATCCAAAAGAATTACCATGGAAAGAACTTCAAGTNGATGTTGTATTAGAATGTACTGGATTTTTCGCTGATGAAGAAAAAGCTGGTTGGCATTTAGAAGCTGGTGCGAAAAAAGTTGTAATTAGTGCACCTGCTAAAGGCAATGTTCCAACAGTTGCATTTAATGTTAATGATGATATTTTAACTGGTAGTGAAGACATTATTAGTGGTGCATCATGTACTACAAACTGTTTAGCACCCGTTGCAAAAGCACTCAATGATGCATTTGGTATTGAAAAAGGATTTATGACAACTGTTCATGCTTTAACAGCTGATCAAGCAAACGTTGACAGCCCACATAAAGGTGGTATTTATTCAAGACGTGGTCGTGCTTCAGCATTCAATATTGTACCTTCATCAACAGGTGCAGCTAAAGCAATTGGACTTGTCATTCCTGAATTAAAAGGTCGCTTAGACGGTACTGCACTTCGTGTTCCTACATTAACTGGCTCTATTGTTGATTTAACCGTAGAACTTAGAAAATATGTAACGAAAGAAGAAGTGAATGCAGCAGTAAAAGCTCAAGAAAGTGAAACGTTAAAATATTTAACGGATCCAATTGTATCATCTGATGTCATTGGAACATCATACGGTTCATTATTTGATTCTTTAGCGACTCAAATTGTTGAAGCAGATGGCAAGCAACTTGTAAAAGTACTCGCTTGGTATGATAATGAAATGAGTTATACATCTCAACTTGTAAGAACAGTTAAAAAACTTGCATCTTTCATTAAATAATAAATAAAAGAGACAACTTGTTTGTCTCTTTTTTTTTATATTATATAATAGTAATAATGACAATTCAAACATTTATAAAAGAAGAAATAAAAAAACCTTACATGAAAAAACTACTTGCTCAAATTGAAATAGATGAGCAACTGTTTTGTGTTTTTCCTCCTAAACATTTAAGATTACATGCGCTTGAGGTCACACCATTTGAAGCGTTAAAAATTGTGATCATTGGTCAAGATCCTTATCATCAAGAGGGTCAAGCGAATGGTCTTGCCTTTAGTTGTTTAAAAAAACCATTACCACCATCACTTAAAAATATATTTAAAGCAATAAAATCAAATGGTTTTGATGTTGATGAAAACAACGGTGACCTTTCACGATATGCCAAACAAGGCGTTCTGTTGTGGAATACATATTTGAGTGTTATCGAAGGAAAACCATTATCCCATCAAGATGACGCGTATTTATTATTAACAAAATCATTAATTTCAAAAATAAGTCATGACCATCAACATTTAGTATTTTTATTATGGGGTAATTTTGCTCAACAATTCGAACGTGATATCAAAGGCGAACATTTAATCATCAAAACATCACATCCCTCGCCACTATCTTCTTACAGAGGGTTTTTAACTTCAAAACAATTCATACAAGCAAATGATTACTTAATGATGAACCGTAAAAAACCAATTGATTGGAGATAATNAGTGGATACGATTGCNATNACAAAATATTTAAAGTTAAAAGATAATCCACAAACATCATATCAAACAATTCATGTTGGTGGTTCTAATGGTAAAGGATCNACCAGTTACTTTTTATCTCAAATGTTGGTNCAACAAGGATTAAAAGTTGGATGTTATTTTTCACCATTTACGATGAAACGTTTTGATAATATTTTAATTCAAAATGAAACCATTCTTAACATTCAAGAAGAATTTGAAATCTTNGAAGAAAGTATGATTTCAAATGGATTATCCCCTTTTGAGCAAGATACAGCTTTTGCTTTTTTAATGTTTGAAAAATATNAAGTTGAGATTGCAGTCATCGAAGTTGGCCTCGGNGGTAGAGATGATGCAACCAACGTACTGAATGCATCGCTTGCAGTCATAACATCGACCTCATTAGAACACGATGATGTCATTGGTCCAACTGTTTTAGATATTGCATCGCATCAAGCAGGAATTATTCACAAAGGCATGAANGTTTTATTATCGCCAAATATAGTNAAAGAAATTAAAGATATATTTTTAAAACGAATTTTGGATGTTGGNGCAATCTACTTAGAAAATGAAATGCATACGTTTGAGCATCATTTTCCCTCATATCAAACACATAACNTNTCACTTGCTTATCAAGCATTAAAAACAATGGTTGATCATCCNGTTTTGAATATGCAAAGCTTATCATGTATGCCATTTAGATTTCAATACATCACACCGACCCTTATTTTTGATGGTGCTCATAATTTAGAAGGTATTGAATCACTTATACAGTCATTGAAAGATAAAAATATACAACCCATTGTCTATATGTCAGTTTTAAAATCAAAAAAATATGANGCAATGATTACNCATATGCAGTCATTTGCTAAGGAAATTTATGTGACAGCATTTGATCACGAACAGAGTATTCAGAAGACAGATTTGAACCATAGAAAAGATGTTATTTTTCTTGATTTTAAAGAGACGATTCACCAATTAAAAAACACCAATTATGATACAATATTAGTGACAGGCTCTTTATATTTTTTAAGAACTGTTAAGTTGGCTTTAAGTAATTAGGGGGATATTTAATGAAAAATAAATTACAAGTAATGCAATTAACCACAGCAACCATGTTAACTACTGTCGGTGTGATTTTAGGGAATTTTTCAATTATATTACCAGTGTTTTCAATTCCCGCATTGCGACTTGATATTGTCGCAATTCCAATCATATTATCTGGACTCATTTTAGGAAAATGGTATGGAATGGGTGTTGGTATTATTATCGATATTATTAACTTTTTGTTATATGGACAAGGTGCATATCATGTCGGATTTACAATCAACAATGCTTTAATTGGTTTATTTTCAGGAATGATTCCACTTTTTTTTCAACAAAAAAACTTTCCATTTGTTAAAAAAACATTGATCATCACATCAACATTACTTATTTTAATCACCATCGGTATATTATATTCCTTAGACCGATTATCTCTTGGTGGAGAAACCGTAGCGCTCACTTTAGAAGTTAGAATCGCCATCATATCACTCATCATTGTGATGAGTTTACTCACCATTGGATTTATGTATCTCACGTTAAGAGACTATAAATACGAATTAAAAGATATGTATACTGTTTCAATCATGATTATTTTAATTGAATTTTTCGTTGTTATATTATTAACGCCACTATGGATTCAAGATTTATTTGGACAACCTTATATCATTGGTTTTCTCGCAAGAATCATCCGTGGGTCGCTATTGATTCCATTTAAAATCATTATCGTTTTAGCAATTATTAATGTCATTAAAAAACAACAAGTCACAACATTAAGAGGGTTTATTGAAAATTAGAGTGGTTGGTGCAGGCTTAGCAGGCGTTGAGGCTGCCTATTATTTACTAAAAAAAGGATATGAGGTCGATNTATATGAAATGCGACCTAAAGTCATGACACCTGCCCATCGNACAGGTGATTTTGCNGAACTTGTGTGTTCCAATTCATTACGTTCTGATGATATTTTTAATGGTGTCGGGTTACTTAAGTATGAAATGCGACTNTTTGATTCTATAACAATGAAGGCTGCACANGTTGCTCAAGTACCGGCTGGTTCATCCCTCGCAGTTGATCGAACANTATTTTCAGAAACAATTAAATCGACATTACGTTCATTTGAAAAACTNTCCATCATTGAAGATGTGTTTAGTCAAATTGATGAAAACATTCCAACCATTATTGCAACAGGTCCATTGACACATGATGATTTAATGACATCTTTAGGATCGATGTTTAATCAAGAATTTTTACATTTTTTTGATGCAGTGTCTCCAATTTTAGATGGCAATACAATTGACATGAATGTNTGTTACTTAAAAAGTCGTTATGACAAAGGTGATGCTGATTATATTAATTGTCCAATGGATCAAGAAACGTATCTTAAGTTTTATGAGGCTTTAATACAATCTGACAAAGTAGAAGTNAAAGACTTTGAAAATAATGTTTTCGAAGGATGTATGCCTGTTGAAACCATGGCAGAACGCGGTATTGATACATTACGATATGGACCACTAAAACCTGTAGGCTTAGAAAAAGATGGAGAAAGACCCTATGCGGTGATCCAATTAAGACAAGATGACGTCGGAAAAACGATGTATAATATCGTCGGGTTTCAAACCCATTTAACATGGCCTGCTCAAAAAAAACTCATTCAAATGATTCCAGGTTTAGAAAAAGCAAATATCATACGCTATGGTGTGATGCATAAAAACCATTATATCCACTCTACAGAAGTTTTAAACGGTGGCTATCAAGTGAAAAATAAACCTAATTTGTTTATCGCTGGTCAACTNTCAGGCGTTGAAGGTTATGTAGAAAGTGCAGCTTCTGGACTTAATGCNGCCATTCAANTTGATCAATATTTAACTCAAAANGTAATCAAACCTTTTCCAAAAGATACAATGATTGGTGCGATGGCAAGATACGTTTCAACTCCAAATCGTTCATTCGTTCCTATGAATGCAAATTTTGGGTTAATGGATGCGATCGACATCAAAATGAAAAAAATGGATAGAAAAGCATTTTATGTGAATCGTGCAAAAGAAGCAATGTCTGTATTCATGAAAGAGGCGATGACCCTTGATTGATCAATTCATCGATTATTTAGAAAACATCAAACGATATTCTGAACATACCATCAGTGGATACCAAAGAGATCTACTTGATTTCGAGCGCTTTATTATTGAAGAATCATTGGCACCGAGCATTATAGAAGTGAAACGTTCACGGATCATTAGACACTACATTTCATTTATGCAAAACTTAAATAGAAGTTCAAAAACAATTTCTAGAAGACTTTCATCGTTAAGAATGTATTATGAATATTGTGTTGAGCAAGGGATACTTGACATCAATTTGATGCACGAAATACAAGCACCTAAAATAGAAAAAAGACTCCCAAAACGGATTCATGATGATGAAATGACAACATTGTTTCGTCTTATGGACAAAACGAAACCATTAACATTTAGAAACTATATCATGTTAGATATTTTATATAGTTGTGGTCTAAGAGCAAGTGAACTTGTCTCTCTAAAAATAAAAGATGTTGACATCGCTGAAAGAAGCTTTAAAATTTTAGGGAAGGGTCAAAAAATGAGATATGTGCCATTTACGAATACGATTGCTGAAAACTTATCGCATTATTTAACTTTCGAGCGAGCAGATGTACTTATTCATACTGGACAACCTCAAACACCTTATGTTTTTTTATCAAGATTGGGTAAAAAGATGACGGTNCGTAACTTAGAAAAAATGGTTCAAAATGTCATTTATCAATCTGGTGAAACGTATCAACTTCATCCTCACATGCTAAGACATGCATTTGCTTCAACGCTACTTTCGCATGGTGCAGATTTAAGAAGTGTTCAAGAGTTATTGGGGCATGAACAACTTACNTCAACTCAAATTTATACCCATTTAGATAATAAAAACATTCAAAAGATGTATCAAAATTCTCATCCGAGAATGCAGCATAANAAAAAGGAGNCGTCATGAGAAAATTTGAAAAAGTTTCATATCTNATTCAAGAAAACATCACATTACCTCAAAGACAAACACTTCAGAGTGCAGGCTATGATTTATCAGCCTACGAAGAGGTCACCATTCAACCAGGTGAAATACAATTAATCCCCACTGGTCTGAAAGTTCAACTCGGTGAAAGTGAAGTTTTACTTGTTTATCCCAGATCATCATTAGGTATCAAAAAAGGGTTAATGATGAGTAATGGTGTTGGTGTGATTGATGCTGATTATTACAATAATACGCAAAACGAAGGACATATCATGGTCCCATTATATAATTTCAAACAAACGCCTGTAACGATTTCAAAGTTCGAACGCATCGCGCAAGGTGTCTTTCAATCGTTTCTAAAAACAGAAGATGATCATCCGGTATCTAGTGAACGAAAAGGTGGATTTGGAAGTAGTTCGTAATCATGACTCCATGCGATAAAACAAGTATATTAATGGTTGCATATCCATATAATATGTGATATAGTATTTAAGGCTATAAGAAAACACATATGTTGTGTTTCATCATTCATGTGTCTTTTAAAATGAAAGATGAATGATGTGAAGCAGCATAGAGGAAAAAAAACAAAAAAGGAGAATTAAATTATGGCAGTCGTTTCAATGAAACAACTATTAGAATCAGGGGTACATTTTGGACATGCAACACGTCGTTGGAATCCAAAAATGGCACCGTATATTTTCACAGCTAGAAATGGCATTCACATTATCGATTTAAAGAAAACAGCAGAGGAAATTGAACGCACCTATCAAGCGTTATTTCAAATCATCGCTGAAGGCGGAAAAGTTTTATTTGTTGGAACAAAAAAACAAGCGCAAGAAGCAGTCAAAGAAGAAGCAATTCGTACCGGCCAATTTTACGTTGATCAACGTTGGTTAGGTGGGACACTCACAAACTTTAAAACAATTAAAAAAAGAATTAAACGATTAAAAGATTTATATGTCATGGAATCAGATGGTACCTTTGAGAAATTACCTAAAAAAGAAGTCTTAGGATTATTCAAAGAGAGAGAACGTTTAGAGAAGTTCCTTGGCGGAATTAAAGATATGACGAAATTACCTGAAGCCATATTCGTTGTTGATCCAAGCAGTGAAATTAATGCAGTATTAGAAGCGAGAAAATTACATATTCCAGTTTTTGGAATTGTCGATTCAAATTGTGATCCAGATTTAGTCGATCATATCATTCCAGCAAATGACGATGCAATTCGTGCAGTCAAACTACTTGTTTGGGTCATGGGTAATGCATGTGTTGAAGCGATGGGTGGCGTTGTTGAAAAATATGACGATGAAACCCCTCAAGAAGCNTCTAGAAGAGACAGAGATGATAAGCCTTCGGAACAATCACCTAGAAAAGACGCAGCGCCTGCAACTGAAAAACCAATAAAAGAAGATAAGCCAGCTGCTGCTCCAGTNAAAGANGATAAGCCAGCTGCTGCTCCAGTGAAAGAAGATAAGCCAGCTGCTGCTCCAGTAAAAGAAACTGAAGCTGTCACTGAAAAAGNAGAAAAAGTCGTACCTGCAAATACAGTTGACTATGATGCTATGAAAGTATCAGAATTACGTGAACTTGCAAAAGAAAAAGGATTATCAGGTTATTCTACCCTTAAAAAAGCAGAATTAGTAGAGTTATTAAAACAAGCATAAGGGGTAAATTACCCCTTTTCTTTCATTAAAAATTAAAGGAGAATTATAAAAATGATTACAGCTCAACTCGTAAAAGAACTACGTGACCGTACTGGTGCGGGTATGTTAGATTGCAAAAAAGCATTAGAAGCAACGAATGGAGATGTTTCTGCTGCAGTTGATTATTTAAGAGAAAAAGGAATTGCAAAAGCAGAAAAGAAATCTGATCGAATTGCTGCTGAAGGATTATGTAATGTTGTGATTAAAGACAATGAAGCAGTTATCTATGAACTGAACTCAGAAACTGACTTTGTATCAAAAAATGAGCAATTTCTAAGCTTACTTGATCAAGTCGGAAATGCACTTATGAATAGCTCAGTGGCAAATACTGAAGCGGCATTAGCGTTAGAAGTTGATGGTAAATCTGTTGCAATATTACTAAAAGAAGCAACGGCAACCATTGGAGAAAACATGACATTAAGACGTGTATCACGTGTCACAAAAACATCCGAACAGCAATTTGGTTTTTATAAACACATGGGGGGACGTATCGTTGCTCTATCAGTACTTGAAAAAGCGGATGAAGAGACTGCAAAAGATATTTCAATGCATGTTGCAGCTCAGAAACCACAATTTTTAGATCGTCATCATGTCGATGCTGAAACATTAGAACATGAACGTCATATCTTAACGCAACAAGCATTAGCAGAAGGAAAACCAGCAAATATTGTAGAAAAAATGATTGAAGGAAGACTTAACAAATTCTTGAAAGATATTACACTCGTTGATCAACCATTTGTCAAAGATCCTGATCAAACAGTTGCACAATACTTAACTTCTAAAAACAATCAAGTTCTATCTTTCGTAAGACTTGAGGTTGGAGAAGGTATCGAGAAGAAACAAGAAGACTTCGCAGCTGAAGTTATGAGTCAAGTACGCAAATAAAATTTGAGGTGAACTATGTATCCACGTGTCATAATCAAATTAAGTGGTGAAGCACTTAAAGGTGATGGAATGTATGGTATCCATCCACTTACTGTTAAAAAAATTGCAACTGAAATCAAAGAAATTCATGCACTAGGCGTGGATGTTGGTATCGTTGTTGGTGGTGGTAATTTATGGCGCGGAAAAACAGGTGAAGAACTTGGTATGGATAGAGCGCAAGCGGATTACATGGGAATGCTAGGGACTGTGATGAACAGTTTAGCACTTCAAGATGCACTTGAAAGTATTGAAGTACCATCACGTGTGATGACGGTTTTACCAATATCAACGGTTGCTGAACCGTATATTAGAAGACGTGCCATGAGACATTTTGAAAAAAAACGTGTCTTAATTTTCGCAGGTGGCACAGGAACACCTTACTTTTCAACCGATACTGCGGCTGCACTTCGTGCTGCAGAACTTGATGCATCGATTATATTAAT
>JGI26086J50260_1000853_pt1 | contig 18776 bp, 16 predicted proteins | sample SaaInl3SG_22_DNA_FD_50260 | JGI IMG/M metagenome (IMG submission 50260)
CAGCAGAGATTGCTAAAGAAGAGTTTGATTTGATTTTATTTGCTAAGGCAAAACACTTTGGCAATAATTCCTCTTGAGGGACAACATGGTTTACAAGCCCATAAGCGAGCGCTTTTTCGCCATCGATCATAGTTGCTGTCATAATCATTTCCATGGCACGTCCCTTTCCTATAAGCTGTGCCAAACGTTGCGTTCCTCCATAGCCAGGAATCAACCCCAGAGATACTTCTGGCAAACCCATACGGGCATTCGTACTCGCCACTCTGAAATGNGCNGCCATAGCCAACTCCAACCCACCTCCAAGCGCAAATCCATTGACAGCCGCAATAACCGGAGTGGATAAATTCTCAATAAAATCAAACAATAAATCCTGACCTTCTTTAGACAATGCACGCCCTTCAGTTTGATCAAAATGTGCAAACTCACTAATATCAGCTCCTGCCACAAAAGCCTTTTCGCCACTGCCGGTAATGATGATTACTTTGGTGTCTAAATCCGATTCAGCAGCCTTTAAAGCCGTATGCAATTCAAAAATAGTGGCACTGTTTAATGCATTTAACTTTGTGGGTCTATTGATTGTGATCGTGGTAACTCCCTCACTAAAATCACTTAAAATCATATTATACTTCATCTTTAAAATATTTAGGGAAACGTACGGTAAACTGGCTTCCCTCATCTATAATAGAAGAGAAGCTTATACTACCATTGTACGTATCAATCATGTTTTTTATCATTGGCAAGCCCAGTCCCATACCACTTGTTTTGGTTGTAAACTTGGGTTCAAAAATTCGGTCTTCGATCGCCTTTGTAATCCCACTGCCGTTATCCTTAACTTCAATTACAACGTCTGTATCATCAGAAAATAGGTGAATACTAATCTGAGGTGAGCGATCTTTAGGGATGGATTGGACGGCATTTTTTACTAAATTGGTGATAATTCGAATTAATTGAGAACGGTCAAAATTAGCAATAATTTCAGGTTCTTTTGAAATGAATTTTAGATCACTTTCTGGAAAAATCTCTAGTGCCAACTCCACAACTTCAACCACATTTAAAACTTCGAGTTTTTGAGCAGGCATTTTTGCAAAATCTGAAAAAGCCGATGCAATAGAGCTCATGGTATCTATTTGTTGGATTAATGTCTTGGTGTATTCATTTACTTTTTTGTGAATATTTGGATCTTGAGGGTCAAATTTATGCTGAAAACTTTGTACACTCAAACGCATAGGAGTCAATGGGTTTTTGATTTCATGAGCCACTTGTTTTGCCATTTCGCGCCACGCTTGTTCTCGCTGACTTGATGCCAGCTTTTTAACACTGTCCTCCAATTCATCAATCATATTATTGTAGGATTCAACCAAAGCAGAAATCTCTGAACTTGCGCCTTTGAGTTCAATTTTTTGATTGCGTTTCTCCAAGCGTGTTTCCTTCATTTTTTCTTGAATCGCTTGAAGTGATTTTGTAATGTATTTAGACACAAAATACGCAAAGGCTATAGCTAGCAAAATCATGATGACGTACGCATAGCTCAAACGGATTAAAAACGCTTTAAGTTCGCCATAATTTAAAGAATCGTCATCAAAATAAGGGACATTTAATACACCTAGTGGTTTGGCATTACTATCTGTAAATATCATATACGAAGACCTATAATCTTCCCCAAAACGTTTGATTTTTTCTACATACCGCTTGGATACGCTTTGTTTAAGTTGCGCTAAAATATCCATTGGTAGGCGTGTCTCAATGGTGTTCTTTTCGAAATTAGGTTTCGACATTTTAATCAGATTGCCCTCTAAATCATAGAGGTTAAAATTCACGTTGTGAATATTGGCAATCTCATATATTTTATCTTTAAAAATTAGAGGTAGATTCTCTGTTTTAATCTCCCAAGTCGTTTCTTTTAAAACATAATTTATACTCGAAATAAGTTGTGCCTCCTTCCGTTCCAAACGCAATCGGTGGTAGTCTTGAGACTGTTCATTATATTGATAAATTGTAACCCCAGCAATAAGTATGGAGGCGACAACGACCAACATAATCATATATATAAAAATACGAGAGCTAAGAGACAATTTACGTTTTGTCATAAAANTAGACTTTTGATAAATATAGAAAAAAACGAGGATATCACTTAATGATTACTCAGAACGTGTGCGTTTGTATAATTTAATCCCGAGCATAAGAAGAATTGCCAGCCCAATAAGTCCCAACATTCCAAACGCCATATTGAGGGTGTTTTTTAATAATACCAAAAAGACAACTGCAAAAAGAATGAGCGTAGCACCCTCATTCCAAATACGCATAAAATTGGAGGAGTATTTAATTTGGTCTTTTTGAAGTTCCTGAAACATAAGGTGGGTTTTGATATGATACATAATGAGCAATACTACAAACCCTAACTTTGCATGCATCCAAGACTGCTCGAACCAGTAGGGTGCTAAGACTAAAAGCCATATTCCAAACAAAATAGCCAGAATGGCAGAAGGCCATGTAATAATATACCACAAGCGTTTTGCCATTAGCTTCATCTGTTTTGATAGGATTTCTTTTTCGGGAGATGCTTTTTGAGACGATTCAATATGATATATAAAAATGCGGGGAATATAAAATAACCCTGCAAACCATGTGATTACAAAGATCAAATGAAGCGATTTAATATAGTTATAAGAATCCATACTTATGTTATTGAAATTAATTTAGTCTTGACTTCTCTATATAAAATAAATGCAGTGAGTAGAGTAGATAACACATCTGAAACTGGAAACGCTATCCAAACTCCGAGTTCGCCATGCCATAAAGGTAATATAAAAATAAGAGGAATAAAGAAAAACCCTTGTCGAGACAAGGTCAGTAAAAGAGCTGGAACTGCTTTTCCTACGGCCTGAAAATAGGCGGATCCAATCAGTTGAATTGCGATAATGGGAGTGGCTGCAAAAACCCAACGCATTACTTTAGGAGTTTTTTCGATAACCAAAGGATCTGTAGTAAACATGCGTGTAATTAGTTCTGGAAACCCAATCAATAATACAAAAATTAAAGACGCCATCGCCATGGAATAGATAATTGCAATTCGGATGGTTTGTTTGACGCGTTCATAATTATGTGCGCCATAATTATAGCCTGCTATGGGAACAAACCCTTGTGTAATTCCAAAAATAGGAAACAGTGCAAACATTAGCATTCGAGAGACTATTGCATAAGATGTCACCGATGTTTCTCCGCCAAAATCGAATAAAATATTGTTCATTAACAGATACGTAATACTCACAATGGCTTGTCGGGAGAGAGTCGCCAGTCCTAAATTACTAATCTCAGACACAATTGTATTTTGGAGTTTAAAATGTGACCATGAAATTTTCATTTCAGAATTCTTTGAAAGAAAAAACCATAAAATAAACGAAAAACAAAGCAGATAAGATCCTGTTGTAGCCCAAGCGGCACCCCTCATTCCTAGATCCATGACATTTATTAAAAGGACATCTAGTACTAAATTTGAAACCGATGGAATCATCATCGCATACATGGCGAATTTAGGTTTGCCTTCGGCTCTAATTACCGTGTTTCCCATCATCGAAAACGCTAGAAAAGGAACTCCATAGAGCACAATTCTGTAATATGTTTTTGCAGGTTCAAAAATAGTACCCTTGCCCCCAAACGCTGGTATAATCCCGTCAATATAATACAACCCAAAAAATACAAGTACAACTGTCAACAACAAAGTCATTGTAATTTGATTTCCAAAAGTTTTAAAGGCTTTTGGCGCCTCTTTTGCTCCAAGTGCTCTAGAAATAATAGAAGATCCTCCAATCCCAATAGACATTCCCAAAGCGGCAATAAAAAATGAGACCGGAAGTACCACATTAATAGCAGCAATGGCTTGCGAACCAATCCAATGCCCCACAAAAATTGTATCCACTAAAATATTAAGCGACATGACTAAAATTCCGATAGATGCTGGAACAGCTTGTTTGATTAATAGCTTACCAATGGTTTCACTGCCAAAGTCTTGTGAAGTAGATTTTTGCATGCAGTCTAAATTATTTCGAAGCCCATTCTGTAACCCATTTGGCAAGAAGCGATACCCAAGCTGGATCGTCATTCAAACAGGGAATGGTTGTAAAATCTTTCCCACCAACTTCGTGAAATATTTCTTCGCCTTCCATTGCAATTTCTTCTAGGGTTTCAAGGCAATCACTTACAAAAGCGGGAGTTGCAATCGCCATGGATTTTGTGCCTTCTTTTCCTAAACGCTCAATTGTACGGTCGGTGTAAGGCTGCAACCAAGGGTCAAATCCTAGACGCGATTGAAAGGAAGTTGAATAGACACCGTCCTCAAGACCCAATTCTTCGCCCACCAAACGAGTGACTTCAAGACACTGGTGTTTATAACAATAGGCATGTGCTTCTGAAGGTGTGACACAACACGACTTGTCTATTTTACAATGTGACTTTGTGATGTCACTCTTACGGATGTGACGTTCTGGAATTCCGTGATAAGAAAATAATAAATGCTCGTATGTTTTTCCTTTTAGCGATTCTTTAATCGTATTGGACAAGACTTTAATATACTCCGGATTGTTGTAAAATGGAGGTAAGTCCGAAAGCGTCAATTGCGGAAAGTGTGCATCTCTTAATTCTTTGGCAAGGACCAAAATTGTTTCGGTCGTAGCCATCGCATATTGTGGATATAAGGGAACAATTAAAACCTCATCAACCCCTTGATCGACTAATTTTTGAAGTCCATTTTTAATGGTCATGCTACCATAACGCATGGCGAGTGCTACGGGCAAATCGACCTCTTTCTTTAGTTTGTTTTCTAAACGTTCGGATAAAACAATCAATGGAGACCCTTCTTCCCACCATATTTTTTTATATGCTTTTGCCGATTGTTTTGGGCGTGTGTTTAAGATAATGCCTTTGACTAGAAGCGTTCGTGCCCATAAAGGAACATCGATTACGCGTTCGTCCATTAAAAATTCGCCTAAATATTTTTTAACATCTTTTGGAGTGGGACTGTCAGGAGACCCAAGGTTTACTAATAAAACGCCTTTCATATTGGTTAATTAATAGATTGAATGTATTTTTTGGGAGTTGTCCCATATTGTTTTTTAAATGCTGAAATAAAATGACTGGCCGTACTGTAGCCTACTTTAAGACCAACCTCATTGACATTATGAGCCCCAGATTCTAATAATTTTCGAGCAAATTCCATTTTATAATCAAATAAAAAGCCATAAACTGTTGTCCCATAAATTTGCTTAAAACCTTCTTTGAGTCTCTTTAGGCTTAAATCAATTTCAAGCGCTAAGGCCGATAAGGTTGGAGGTTCTGAAAGACGGTTGATAATAATATCTTTTGCTTGCCTAATTTTAACAACATTTGAATCATCAACCAAAAAGGGACATTGCTCTATGTTTGCTTCTTCGCCCCTATTAAAATATAAACTCAACAATTCATATGCTTTTGCTTTAAAGTATAAAGATTTGATGGTGGAGTTTAAATTGTAATTAATAAGTTGGTTCAAAACGATGGCCATTGAAGGGGAAATATGTCCGTCTTTATAATATTTTTTATCTTGATTATCTTCGCTTAAAAATGTGATGTAATCTGCTTCATGGGAAAATAATCCGTGGAATTTTTTAATAGAAATTAATACCGATACAACCCAAGTCATTGGATCAACCTCTAAATAAATCGGCAAATCTCTTTGGGGATTGTAAAGTAATAGTGAGTTTTCTTCAGGAATTTTAAGGCTGTAAGTCCCATTGTTAAATACAAAATTGCACTGTCCTTTCAAACAAAAGTGAAATTGAATGTACGAGCTATCTATNTCCTTTTCAAGGAGTTGAACTTCAGAAGTTTCGTTCTGATAGGTCATAATCTTAAATCCAGTCTCAACGGCTGTTTCTAAAAAAGATCCTTGAGCGATATTTTTTGGAACTGGCTGCACACTTTTTGAGAGGTCTTTATTTAGATTCATTATAAATAAAAATTGTGTTTTGGATTCATTTATATCTGCAAAAATAATAATTTTAACAAAAATAAGTAAATAATACATACAAACCTCTAAACGACATATAAAGTTCTTCTAGCGTTATTTTTTACAAATCAAAGCAATTATTTTTGTGACGAAATATTTCCAAATACATAAATGGAGCAATTCAACAAATCTATAAGCACCTATTTCTATGTGATTGGCCTCAGCTATAAAAAGGCAGATGCTAAAATGCGTGGAGAATTTAGTTTAGACCAAACTGCTAAAACAAATTTATTGATTCAAGCCAAAGCCAATGGTATTGAAAGTTTAGTAGCAACCTCTACATGTAACCGCACGGAAATATACGGTTTTGCCAGACATCCTTTTGAGCTTATCAAATTACTTTGTGACAATACTCAAGGCACAGTTGAAGATTTTCAAAGTGTAGCATATGTCTATAAAAATAGTGATGCCATTCATCATATGTTTAAGGTTGGTGCTGGTTTAGACAGTCAGATTTTAGGTGATTTTGAAATCATTAGCCAGCTAAAACTTAGCGCTAAGATTTCTAAAGAACATGAATTACTTAACACCTATTTAGAGCGCTTGATTAATGCAGTGATTCAAGCAAGTAAACGAATAAAAACAGAAACAAAATTGTCGTCAGGAGCCACCTCTGTCTCTTTTGCTTCTGTGCATTATATCAAAAAAACTGTAAATAAAATTTCTTCCAAAAACATCTTGCTTTTTGGAACCGGAAAAATTGGACGAAACACCTGTGAAAATCTTATAAAACACACAAAAAACGAGCACATTACGCTTATAAATCGCACACGTGACAAGGCAGATAAGATCGCAGGGAAATTTAAACTTCTGGTCAAAGATTACAGTCAATTGCAAGAGGAAATCGGAAACACCGATATTTTAATTGTGGCAACTGGAGCACAAAACCCAACAATTGATAAACACCTTATTCAAAACAAAAAACCTTTACTTATTCTTGATTTATCAATTCCAAAAAACGTAAATGAAAACGTGATGGAGCTGCCATTAGTCACCTTGGTACATTTAGACCATTTATCTCAAATGACCGATGAAACCTTAGAGAAAAGAAAGATATATATTCCGATTGCTGAAAGTATCATTAGTGANATCCAAAAGGAGTTTGAAGCATGGGTAGATAACCGAAAATTTGCACCCACAATCAAAGCACTCAAACAAAAACTACAATTATTTGCTACTGCTGAAATGGATGCCCAACGAAAAAAAGCAAATGAATTTAATGAAGCACAAGCAGAGTTAATCAGCGCCAACCTTGTTCAAAAAATTACTAACCACTTTGCACACCATCTAAAGGACGACACAAACTCTAGAAGTGAAAGTCTCGAACTCATCAAAAAGGTGTTTCAATTAGATTCTAAAAGCCATGTCTAAAATTATTCGAATCGGTACACGTGATAGTGCACTTGCACTTTGGCAGGCAAAAACAGTCCAATCACAACTCCAACATTTAGGGCATGAAACTGTATTAGTCCCTGTAAAATCTACAGGAGACTTGGTCTTAAACAAACCCATTTATGAACTCGGGATTACAGGTATTTTTACACGCACTTTAGACATTGCATTATTAAACGAGGAGATTGACATTGCTGTTCACTCCTTAAAAGATGTGCCGACGGTGATGCCAGAAGGCATCGTTCAAGCAGCTGTTTTGAAGCGTGGAAACATCAGAGATACACTCGTTTTTAAAAAAAATGAAGAGTTTTTAGCTCAGAAAAATGCGGTAATCGCAACCGGAAGTTTGCGAAGAAAAGCACAATGGCTCAACCGGTACCCAACGCATAGTGTTGTAGGTTTGAGAGGGAATGTAAACACCCGTCTTGAAAAATTAGAAAACAGCGATTGGAACGGTGCCATCTTTGCGGCAGCTGGGTTGGGACGTCTAGAACTAACTCCTGAAAACTCTGTAAATTTGGAATGGATGGTTCCTGCACCAGCTCAAGGGGCTCTTATGATTGCAACCTTAAAATCGAATATTGAAGCAATAGAGGCCTGTGCACCGCTTAACCATGAAGAAACAGAAATATCTACAAAAATTGAACGCGACTTTTTAAATAAATTAGAAGGTGGCTGTAGCGCACCCATTGGAGCACTCGCCTATATTAAGGAAGAAGAAGTTCATTTCCATGGTATTATTTTAAGCACCGATGGAACCAAAAAAATTGAAGCAAAACGCACCGCAAAACTTGGCGAACATCATACCCTTGTTGATGATTGTGTCGAATTTATTTTAAGCCGAGGAGGCAAAACACTGATTGGTACCACAGTAATAGACACACTTCCAACTACTATTTTTTCTTCAAAATTATTAAGTCAAGGTCAAAAAGATTTGTTTAACAACACCCTTAAAGTTGAGAGTTCTGACTTTGTCAAAACAGCCACAAATAGAATCAAGCCCCTATTTTTAAAAGCAGCTCATAAAAATGTGGTTATTACAAGTAAAAATGGCGTAGAAGCCCTCTTAAATAACTGCCCTGTTGAGGACCTAAATTTTGAAACAATTTATTGTGTTGGCAGACGCACCAAACGTCTGATTGAGCAAAAAATTGGTCCTGTCAAACACTTCGAAAAAAATGCTAAGGCCTTGGCAAATTATTTAGTAGAGTTTATTGAAGGTTCTGAAGTAACCTACTTTTGTAGTGACATTCGAATGGATGATTTGCCTACTATTTTAGAAAAAAACAACATTAAAGTTCTAGAAATTGAAGCTTACAGCACAAAACTGCAGGCCCCTAAACTAGAGAATTCAATAGAGGGGGTGATGTTTTACAGCCCCTCTACAATTCAAAGTTTTTTACAAAAAAACACCCCCGACTGTATCGCATATTGTATTGGAGAAAGCACCGCTAAGGAAGCAAAAAAATATTTTAAAGATGTACGTGTCGCGAAAATCCCTACCGTAGAAAGTGTCATCGAACTTGTGAATCAAAATTATATTTAAACGTTATGATTAAAAACGATTTATTTTTAAGAGCCCTAAAAGGAGAAACTGTCGAGCGTCCCCCTGTTTGGATGATGCGTCAGGCAGGACGTTACTTACCAGAATTTATGGCCATTCGTGAAAAATATGATTTTTTTACACGCTGTCGTACACCTGAACTCGCGAGTGAAATTACAGTACAACCAATCCGACGTTATGGAATGGATGCTGCTATTTTGTTTTGTGATATTTTGGTAATTCCACAAGCAATGAATATTGAAGTTCAAATGAAACCCAATTTTGGACCCTATTTACCAAACCCTGTGCGTACACAAAAAGACGTTGACAATGTCATTGTTCCGGATGTGACCGTAGAATTGGACTATGTGTATCAAGCCATCAAAGCGACCAAAGAATTGTTAAACAACGACATTCCTTTAATCGGTTTTGCGGGTTCGCCTTGGACAATTTTATGTTATTGTGTGCAAGGACAAGGGAGTAAAAATTTTGATAAAGCTAAAGAGTTTTGTTTTACAAACCCGATAGCAGCACATCAATTATTACAAAAAATCACAGACACAACCATTGCTTATCTTAAAGAAAAAGTCAAAGCAGGCGTCAATGCCGTTCAACTATTTGATTCTTGGGGTGGTATGCTATCGCCAACAGATTATCAGGAATTTTCATGGCAGTATATCAATCAAATCATAGAAGCATTAAAAGAGGATGCACCTGTAATTGCTTTTGGAAAAGGATGTTGGTTTGCTTTGGGTGAAATGGCAAAATCCAGTGCTTCGGCTCTTGGAATTGACTGGACCTGTTCGGCACGAAATGCCCGATATTTAACTGGTGGAAATATAACTCTTCAAGGAAATTTTGACCCTTCTAGATTGTTGTCGCCTCCTGCTGAAATCAAAAAAATGGTACACCAAATGATTAATGAATTTGGAAAAGACAAGTACATTGTGAATTTAGGGCATGGCATTTTACCAAACATTCCTACTGACCATGCAAAAGCATTTGTTGACGCTGTAAAAGAATATCGTTCATAACCCCTAAATCTATTACAATGAAAGATCTATTTTATAATTACATCGAAAATTTACAAGACACCATCACTTCAAAGCTTGAAGAAATTGATGGGAGTGCATCTTTCAAAGAAGATATTTGGAAACGGCCGGAAGGTGGTGGTGGACGTACCCGAGTGATAGAGAATGGAGCGGTTTTCGAAAAAGGAGGTGTTAATATTTCAGGTGTTCATGGCAAGTTGCCTGACTCAATGCAAGCCTACTTTAAGGTTGGTGATGTTGATTTTTTTGCTTGTGGACTAAGTTTAGTCTTGCATCCAAAGAATCCAATGGCACCCACAGTGCATGCAAATTGGCGCTATTTTGAAATGTATAACAAAGAAGGAGAAATCGTCGATCAATGGTTTGGTGGCGGACAAGATTTAACCCCCTATTATCTGTTTGAAGAGGATGCAACCCATTTTCATCAAACCTGCAAAAAGGCCTGTGACGCACACAATCCTGATTTTTATACGACCTATAAGAACCGTTGTGATGATTATTTTTACAACAGCCATAGAAACGAAGCACGAGGAATTGGTGGCCTATTTTTTGATTATTGCAAGGCCACAGAAAATATGACTATGGAACAATGGTTTAATTTTGTAAGAGAGGTTGGAGATCGTTTTTTAGAAGCCTATGTACCTATTTTAGAAAAAAGAAGCCATTTACCCTATACAGCTGAAGAGCGGAACTGGCAAGAAATTCGAAGGGGACGTTATGTGGAGTTTAATTTAGTCCATGACAAAGGCACCCTTTTTGGATTGAAAACAAATGGAAGAATAGAAAGTATTTTGATGAGTTTGCCTCCTCACGTACAGTGGGTATATGACCATCATCCCCAACCAAACAGTAGAGAAGAACAATTAATACGGGTGTTAAAAAACCCTGTTGAATGGGTTTCTTAGGTTTAAAGCTTAAAGCAATAAGTTAAAAGTTATGGTAGATTATAAAAATTACAAAGTATGGCAAAAGTCTCATGATCTTGTGATTGATATTTATCAGATAACATCAGCTTTTCCAAAGTCTGAGCAATTCAATCTTGTTTCACAAATTAACCGCGCAAGCTTATCTGTCCCAACCAACATTGTAGAAGGTTGTGGCAGAGAAACTCAAAAGGAATTTATAAGATTTCTCTATATTTCATCAGGTTCTGCTCATGAATTAGAGTACTTGATTTTGGTGTCAAATGAATTAAAATTTATCTCTACAAAAGATTCTAAAGCACTTTTAAAAAAAATAGATGAGATTAAAAAAATGTTGTTTTCATTAATCAAAACCATTAAAAAATCACTTTAAGCTTTTAGCTTGAAGCTTAAAACTAATATTATGTATCCAATCAAAAGAAATAGACGTTTACGATCCAATGAATCAATCCGTAGCTTGGTAAGAGAAACCGTTCTGACACCAAATGATTTTTTAGTCCCTTTGTTTGTTGTAGAAGGGAAAGGGATCAAGGATGAAATCCCTTCCATGCCCAACTATTTTAGATTTAGTTTGGACACTCTTGAATCTGAAGTAAAACTACTTTGGAGTTTAGGATTAAAATCCGTGCTCGTCTTTGTGAAAGTAGCCGATATTCTTAAAGATAATAAAGGCACGGAAGCTTTAAATTCAAACGGCTTGATGCAACGTGCTGTAAAAACCATCAAAAATGTTTGTCCAGAAATGCTCGTCATGACAGATGTCGCACTGGATCCTTATTCAATTTATGGTCACGATGGAATTGTTTCTAATGGAATTATTCAAAATGATACGACCGTAGAAATTTTGACAGGAATGAGTTTATCTCACATTGAGGCAGGTGCAGATTTTGTGGCGCCTAGTGATATGATGGATGGTCGAATTTTGAGCATTCGTGAAGCTTTTGAAGATGACGACTATGTTAATGCGGGGATCATGAGCTACAGTGCCAAATACGCCTCTTCATTTTATGGACCTTTTAGAGATGCCTTAGATTCTGCTCCTGTAGATTCTAAAAACATTCCAAAAGACAAAAAAACCTATCAGATGGATTACGCCAACCGTTTTGAGGCATTAAGAGAAACCGAAATGGACATTGACGAAGGTGCAGACATTGTAATGGTAAAGCCAGGTTTGGCATATTTAGATATACTTCGGGAAATTAAAAACGAATTTGATGTGCCTGTGGCGGCTTATCAAGTGAGTGGCGAATATGCCATGATCAAAGCCGCAAGTGAAAAAGGATGGCTCAATCACGATCTGGCGATGCTAGAAACAACAATGGCCTTTAAACGCGCTGGGGCAGATATTATTGCAAGCTATTTTGCTAAAGATATTGTAAAACTAATACGTTAGTGCTTTCGTTTTTTTGATTAAAATTAGCTGATATTGTTTTTTATTGAGATGTGAGTTTGGGATACCATTCTGCTATTTCAGGAAAAGTTATTTATGCTGCACCAAGCTATAACGGCGGAATTTTTTATTTGCTAAAATAAGAAGTATCGAGTTTCGGATTTATGTTTATATTTACAATAAAGTAAATACACTTAAATGAAAAAATTCATAACACGACTATTAATTCTCGTTGCAGCACTCATCGCAATTCTCTATATCACAGATACCGATTACCTTTTAAAGGCCGTCCGCACTATCTATGCCAAAGGCTACACAACAGCTTATTTAGAAGACTATAAAGAATTTGACAATGTAGTGATTCAAAATGATGTGCCACAACCGTGGCCTGTTCATGAAAATTTTAACAGCGTCCCAGAGACAGAAGTCTTAAGTGATTTCAACAAAAAAACAGGCACAATCGCCTATGTAATCATCAAAAATGACAGTATCTGGTTTGAAAACTATTATGACGGATTTGATGAAAATTCCAAAACCAATTCATTTTCAATGGCCAAAAGTTATGTGTCTGGACTTTTAGGGAAAGCCATTAGCAATGGATACATCAAAAGTTTAGACCAGCCTGTAGGGGATTTCTTCGCTGAATTTAGTGAAGGATTAGCCGCTCAAATGACCGTAGGAGATTTGTCGTCAATGGCATCAGGCACCAATTGGGACGAAAAATATTATTCACCACTCTCCATTACAACGCGTGCCTATTTTGACGATGATTTAGAAAAAGTGATTTTAGGACTCAAAGTCGTGAATGAACCTGGAAAATCTTATAAATATGCGAGTGGAGACACGCAGTTGTTGGCAATGGTTATCGAAAAAGCGACAGGGAAAAAACTATACGATTATCTTACAGAAAGTTTTTGGAAACCCTTGGGGAGCGAAAATCAAACCCTATGGCAAGTGGATAGTAAAGAGAATGACCTCGTTAAAGCCTATTGCTGTATTGCGAGTAACGCAAAAGACTTTGCACGCTTTGGAAAACTCTATAAAGACCACGGTAAATGGAATGGCAAACAAGTGTTAGATTCTGCGTTTATTGCAAAATCCTTAACACCTCGATTTCCAGAGAGCCCGCAATATGGTTATGGATGGTGGCTTCAAAAACGGGGGGACAAATCATTTTTTATGATGCGGGGACATTTAGGACAATATGTAATTGTGGAGCCAACAGATAATGTAATTATTGTAAGACTCGGAGATGAGAAATCTCCTGATGCTAGCTCACAAATTTTTTCAGATGATATTTCAGTATACATCGAAGAAGCTTATAAAATGTTATCTTATGCTCCAAAAACTCAACCTTGAAAACCTACTATTTTTAGACATTGAAACGGTTCCCGAAACCGAACACTATTCTGAGCTTTCTGAAGACAAACGACTCCTTTGGGAGCAAAAATCAAAATACCAACGCAAAGAAGATTACAGTCCAGAAGCGTTNTATGACCGTGCAGGGATTTGGGCAGAATTTGGAAAAATTATCTGTATTTCTGTCGGCTATTTTACCTTTGTAAACTCCGAACGTCGATTTAGAATCACCTCATTTTATGGCGAAGAACACAGCCTTCTGTTAGAGTTTAAAACCCTTATTGAAACGCATTTTTCAAGACCAAAACACTTGTTCTGCGCACATAATGGAAAGGAATTTGATTTCCCATACATCGCGCGAAGAATGATTATACACAACATTCCATTACCATCAAAGCTGAATTTATTTGGCAAAAAACCTTGGGAAGTTCCGCACCTAGACACCCTAGAATTATGGAAGTTTGGCGACTATAAGCATTATACTTCTCTTAAATTGTTAACCAACATATTAGGAATTCCCTCCCCAAAAGATGATATTGATGGCGGTGAAATATTTCGTGTCTATTATGAAGAAAATAATCTCGATCGGATTGTTGCCTATTGCCAAAAGGACACCATTGCCGTAGCACAAATTATTTTAAGACTCCGTGGAGAAGCCTTATTAGAAACGGGTGAAATTGCTTATATTTAAGCAATGGAGCAAACACCTTTTCTTAGCATTCAAAATCTGCGCGTTGCCTTTAAATCCAATACGGGTTTAAATGAAGTACTGCATGGCATCTCATACGATTTGTTTCCAAATGAAATTCTTGGAATTGTTGGCGAATCTGGTAGTGGAAAATCAGTGGCGTCTCTTGCCATAATGGGGTTGTTACCCCCTAAAAAAAGTGTGGTTAGTACTGGAGAAATTCTTTTTAAAAACGAAGATATCCTCAATTATTCACAGAAAGAGTTGGAGGCACTTCGAGGTCAAAAAATAGCCATGATCTTTCAAGAACCCATGAGCGCTTTGAATCCTTCAATGCCCTGTGGAGCTCAAGTGGAAGAACTTTTGTTTCAACACACTTCGCTCTCAAAAAAAGAAGTGAAAGAGAAGGTAATACAGTTATTTAATGAGGTGAAAATTCCCACACCTCATGAAACCTTTAAAAAATATCCTCACGAAATATCTGGAGGGCAACAGCAGCGTGTCATGATTGCTATGGCAATTGCTTGTAAGCCGGATATTCTGATTGCAGATGAACCTACTACAGCGCTTGATGTGACAGTTCAAAAAGACATTATTGCACTCTTAAAAACCCTGCAAAAAGAATGCAAAATGAGCGTGATTTTTATAAGTCATGATTTGGCTTTAGTCTCTGAAATTGCAGATCGAATCCTAGTAATGTATCAAGGAAGTATTATTGAGAGTGGCCCTACAAAATCCATCTTTGAAACACCTAAAGAAAACTATACAAAAGCACTCATAGGCGCACGACCTACCCTAAAATCACGATTGAAACAACTCCCTACCATTAGTGATTTTTTGTCTAATACCATTTCTAAAAGTGTCATTTCCAAAAGCACGAGAGCTAAGAAACATAAAAAAATGTACAGTCAGCCACCACTGTTGGAAGTGATTAATCTTGAGAAAATATATTTTTCAAACCCTTCTTTTTTTGGCACAAAAACTGCTTTCAAAGCAGTGGATGCTGTGAGTTTTAAAGTCTATGCTGGAGAAACAATGGGGCTGGTAGGTGAATCTGGTTGTGGAAAATCAACCCTAGGNAAAGCCATTTTACAACTCGACAAAGCAACCGCTGGGACNCTAAACTATAAAGGAAAAGACATTACAAACCTCCATAAAAAAGAGTTGCGCGCATTGCGAAAAGAAATTCAGATTATTTTTCAGGATCCCTATGCCTCCCTCAACCCACGACTTACGGTGGGAGAAGCAATTATGGAACCCATGAAAGTNCATAANCTCTTTTCATCTGATAAAGAACGCAAAACAAAAACCCTNGAAATTTTAGAAAAAGTAGGTTTNGACCCCTCCCATTTTGANCGCTATCCTCACGAATTCTCTGGAGGGCAACGACAACGGATTGGTATTGCAAGAACCATCGCCGTAGAACCAAAATTAATTATTTGTGATGAATCCGTATCTGCACTCGATATTTCGGTACAAGCACAAGTGCTGAATTTATTAAATGTGCTAAAAGAAGATTATGGATTTACCTATATTTTTATATCCCATGATTTGGCCGTCGTAAAGTTTATGTCCGATCAGTTGATGGTGATGAACAAAGGAAAAATAGAGGAACTCGGCGAAGCAGATGCCATTTATGACAACCCTCAAAAAGCCTATACTAAAGCGCTGATTGATGCAATTCCAAAAGGATTATAATTTCATTTCAGGAACGACACCCTCAACAATAAGGTGTCCTTCAGTGGNTTGTTGAATGGTTTCTACAGAAATTCCTGGTGCACGTTCTAAGAGTTTAAAACCATCTTTGGTAACCTCTAAAACGGCTAAATTGGTTACAATTTTTTTAACACATGCAACTCCTGTCAACGGCAGTGAACAACGCTTTAAAAGTTTAGAATCTCCTTTTTTATTGGTATGCATCATGGCAACGATAATATTTTCTGCGCTGGCAACCAAGTCCATCGCACCCCCCATACCTTTAACCATATAACCCGGGATTTTCCAATTGGCAATATCCCCATTTTCTGAAACTTCCATTGCTCCTAAAATTGTAAGGTGCACATGCTGACCTCGAATCATTGAGAAACTGGTAGCGGAGTCAAAAAAACTAGCCCCATTAAGCGTCGTAATGGTTTGTTTTCCTGCATTTATAAGGTCGGCATCTTCTTCGCCTTCAAAAGGAAAAGGACCCATTCCCAAAACACCATTTTCACTTTGAAATTCAACTTCAATATCGTCGCGAACAAAGTTGGCAACCAGCGTTGGAATCCCAATACCAAGATTCACGTAATATCCATTTTGGACTTCTTGTGCGATACGTTTAGCAATCCCATTTTTGTCTAACATGATTATGATTTTTGTCTTAGGGTTCGTTTTTCAATACGTTTTTCGTAATCTTTTCCTTGGAAAATGCGTTGTACAAAAATTCCAGGGATGTGAATTTGATTGGGATCCAAAGCTCCAACAGGTACTAATTCCTCAACCTCAGCAACCGTAATTGTGGCCGCACCACACATATTTGGATTAAAATTTCTAGCAGTTCCTTTAAATATTAAATTTCCTGCGGCATCCCCTTTCCAAGCTTTTACAAATGAAAAATCGGCCTTAAACGCCTTTTCTAAAACATACATTTTACCATCAAATTCGCGGGTCTCTTTGCCTTCTGCTACTTCAGTTCCATAACCCGCAGGAGTATAAATGGCTGGAAATCCTGCTTGCGCCGCACGACAACGTTCGGCTAAAGTGCCTTGAGGGATTAGTTCTACATCCAATTCTCCCGAAAGCATTTGACGTTCAAACTCATCATTTTCACCAACATAAGATGAAATCATTTTTTTGATTTGGTGCTTTTGAAGTAATAGTCCAAGTCCAAAATCATCAACTCCAGCATTGTTTGAAATACAGGTGAGTTCCTTAACGTCCATATCCACCAGTTCAGAGATTGTGTTTTCGGGAATTCCACACAATCCAAAACCTCCGAGCATTAATGTCATTCCGTTGGAGACGCCTTTGAGGGCTTCTTTTACGTCTGCTACTTGTTTGTTTATCATGACTTTAATTTAGGACAAAAAGTACAAAAAAATTCTTATTATTTGAATAATTTCGTTAGAAATCAATGTCTGGTGTAATGGGCGTTATTTCTTGCGGAATCGGATCTCCCTCTTCAAGGATCGGTTCGCATTCCACTTTAATAGTAAGATTTTCAGGAGCAATAAAATCTTCTTTTGAAATTCCTAATTCCTCCAACATATAACAGCTTCGCATATAATTTGCCCAGATAGGAAGTGCCATAGCAGCACCTTGTCCGTACGTAATTGTTTTAAAATGGGTGGCACGATCTTCGCCACCAACCCATACACCTGTAACCAAATTAGGGACCATTCCCATAAACCATCCATCGCTTTGGTTTTGGGTCGTTCCTGTTTTTCCTGCGATTGGATTTGTGAATTCGTAAGGATAGCCCGTGACAATTTCTTTATAAACAAGTTGATCTTTAGCGGCATTGTGGCGCAAGCGCTGACCTGAACCAAACTGGGTTACACCTTCCATCAGTTTAACACTCACATAGGCCACCTCTTTACTCAGAACATCTTTTGTTTCAGGGGTATATTGATACAGGATTGTACCGTTTTTATCTTCTATTTGAGTCACCATAACAGGTTTGGTATAGACGCCTTGATTTGCAAAAGTAGAATACGCAGCTACCATTTCATAGACACTTAAGTCGGGGGTTCCTAGAGCGATCGAAGGCACTGCAGGAATGTCTTGTTCCACACCTAAACTACGTGCTAAATCAATAACAGGTTGAGGTCCAATTTCATTCATCAAGCGGGCTGTAATGGTATTTCGTGAATTTGCCAATGCCGACTTGAGCGTTTCAAATCCTCCATAATTTCCACCTGAGTTTTTTGGAGACCATGGTTTCATGTTTCCATGTTTCATGGCTTCAATTGTAATTTGGGATTTTGGAAACGTGTCACAAGGAGACAGATGAAGTTGATCAATAGCGGCGGCATACACAAATGGTTTAAAAGTAGATCCTACTTGGCGTTTCCCTTGCTTTGCCATATCATATTGGAAGTGTTTGTAGTTAATGCCTCCAACCCATGCTTTCACAAATCCTGTCTGTGGTTCCATTGACAGCATTCCGGATCTTAAAAAAGACTTGTAATAACGCATAGAATCTCTAGGAGTCATAACAGTGTCTATTTCATTATTTTTAGCAGTCCATGAAAATATTTTCATAGCAACTGGCTTATCAAACGAGGCTTTAATTTCGGCATTTGATTTTTTAAGATCATACTTCATTTTACGCCAGCGTTCAGAACGACGCATACTAGTGTTCAATAAATCCGTGATTTCTTCAGGTTCTAAATCCAAAAAAGGGGC
>JGI26086J50260_1000855_pt1 | contig 18752 bp, 15 predicted proteins | sample SaaInl3SG_22_DNA_FD_50260 | JGI IMG/M metagenome (IMG submission 50260)
GTAATTAAAAACAAGCAAATCCCATCATGAAAAAGCCCCTTTGGAACAAAAACACCAAACGATTGCTGCTATTTAGCGCGATTAAAAAAGTGGCTTTATTGATTTGGTTTTTATACTTCTAAATCCTGGTTTATGATAAAAACAGTCTAATCCTGCCCCCAAATACTATGAATTGGGGTGATTTTTAAGCCTTTAAAAACAGCCTTTTCTGTGTCTTTATTTTCAATTTTCAATTGATTGTATGGGTTGGTATTAAAAAACTGTGCCGTCATGACTTTTTGACCACCATTCAAGAAAACCTCTATAGAAGATTGGTCTAGAAATATAGATACTGGAATTTCCGTATTGGGCAAATCTCCAATGGGCCCTATTTGAATATTTTTAAAATCTTCTTGAAAGTCTACTAATCCACTAGCGCTTCTGTCTATAGACATCTGCTGATTTTCTGGATCTAAATGAACACTTAACAACTCCTGTTTCTGATTCACAAATGAGAAACTCATGGCAGAACCATCCCAAACAAAATCTATTTTAGATTGGTTCAGGTCTTCTGAATAAGTGACTATACTTTGCCCTGCTGGTACGGAAACATCTTTTCCTTTTTGGTCTTTTCCAATATTGTCCCATACCGGAGCTGGAGTACTAAAGAGTGTTGGAACGCCTTCTATGTCTTTTAAAGAAAGGGTTCTCGGTAGGGTCATTGCGCTGCGCCATCTTTCTGTGGGGGTGTTTTGAGCGTACAACCAATTACTCATCCAACCTATAAACAACCGCGCTCCATCTGGGGTGTGGTTATAGGTCACTCCGGCATAATTGTCAGTACCCCAGTCTACCCACTGGTCTTCTTCTTGATCAGAGGTGAAAGTCTTGCCATCAAAATCTCCCACAAAATATTGGGTGCCACTCCCACCATTGGGTGCACCTGGATTGATGCTTATAAACAACACCCATTTTTCTGCTCCACTGGTTTCATCTGTAAAGGAAAATAAGTCTGGACACTCCCAAACACCTCCGTGGGCCCCTTGGTTTTTACCAAATTCACTCTGCTTGTTCCAATCTATTAGATTTTCAGATCCCCAAATTTGCAAGTGATCTCCTGCTACTAAAAGCATGGTCCATGCATTGGTTTTTTCATTCCAAAAAACTTTAGGGTCTCTAAAATCTTTTATCCCTGGATTGCCTATCACTGGGTTTTCCTGGTACATTTCCCAGCTGTCTCCCCCATCTAAACTGTATGCAATCCCTTGGGTCTGGTAATCTGTTTTTCCTGCTTTTTCGCCCTCCATCAGGTGGTAAGTGAAAATAGCAACCATAGCCGGGTTTTCTATTGTTCCTAAACCAGAAGTGTTTTCAAAATCTACCACGGCAGATCCTGAAAAAATATAACCGTGTTGGTCTGGAAAAAGTGCTATGGGCTTGTGCTCCCAATGCAACAAGTCTGTAGAGGTAGCATGCCCCCAATGCATGGGACCCCAAACAATATCTTCAGGATAATACTGGTAAAACAAATGGTACACTCCTTTGTAGTAGACCAAGCCGTTGGGGTCATTCATCCATTTTTCTTTGGGGGTAAAATGGTATTGGGGCCTGTGGGGCTCCTGGTATAATGGGGTGTCGTAAGTAGTCATGGAATCTGAAGGTTTACTGCTATTTTTACAGCTACCCAAAACTAAAAAAAGAAATAAGAAAATGGCTGAATTTCGCATAGGAATGAATTGTTTTTGCTAAAATAGATTTTTTTCTAAAAGGTCTCCTAATAATTTACATATTTACGACCTTAGCCGGGGAATCTTTTGATATGACTAAAAACCTCTTAATAATATTTGCTAAAAATCCAGTACTTGGTCAATGTAAAACTAGACTAGCCAAGGGCATTGGCCCAGAAAATGCCTTGGCCGTGTACCGTATATTACTACAACATACGGCCCAAACCACCCGCAATTTAAAAGTAGATAAAGAAGTGTTTTATACTGATTTTATTGACAATGAAGACTTATGGGACCCTAGGTTTTTCCATAAGAACAAACAAATAAATGGCTCTTTAGGGGAGAAAATGCTGGCCGCATTTGAAGCCGGATTTAAAAAAGGTTACCATAAAATTGTACTTATTGGGACGGATTTGATCTCTTTAGAGGCCAGCGATATTAATGAGGCTTTTCATGCATTAGAAAAGGACTCCGTGGTTTTTGGCCCTGCCCAAGACGGCGGGTATTATCTCATTGGACTCTCCCAAACAAGGCCTGAACTCTTCCAAAATATTCCTTGGAGCACCCATGAGGTGCTTTCAAAAAGCATAGAACGTTTGACATGCACTTACCAGGTGCTCCAAGAAAAAAATGATATAGATACCCTTGAAGACCTAGCAGAAATTCCTGTATTTTTACCCTATATTCCTTCCTTATGATACCAAAGCACTTAGAAGAATCAATAGCCTATTTAAAAGAAAAAGGATTTGACCAACCAGAAGTGGGCATTGTCCTGGGCACTGGGCTGGGGCAACTGGTCAATCACTTGGTAAAAACCATAGAAGCCCACTACAATCAAATTCCTTTTTTTCCATTAGCTACTGTTGAATTTCATTCAGGCAAATTACTTTACGGCAGTTTAGGAGGAAAAAAAGTAGTGGTCATGCAAGGCCGGTTTCATATTTATGAAGGTTATGACTTATTAGACGTTACCTACCCTATTCGGGTCATGCATGGATTAGGCATTAAGCATTTGCTTATTTCTAATGCCTCTGGCGCCATTAACCTCAACTTTAAAAAAGGTGAGATGATGCTTATAGAAGACCACCTAAACCTACAGGGCGGCTCCCCTTTAGCCTTTAAAAACGTGGCCGATTTTGGAGAGCGATTTGCAGACATGAGTAGGCCCTATGACGCCGGCTTGTCCAAAACCATCAAAGAGATTGCTCTAGAAGAAAACATCCCTTTAAAAGAGGGGGTTTACGCAGCAGTAGTAGGCCCTCAATTAGAAACTAGGGCGGAATACAGGATGTTGAAAATTTTGGGAGCAGACGCCGTAGGTATGTCTACTGTACCAGAAGTGATTGTAGCCAACCACTTAAACCTTCCTGTAGCGGCTATTTCCGTACTCACTGACGACTGCGATCCAGACCACTTAAAACCAGTAAATATTGCAGAAATTATTGCCATAGCTGGTGCAACAGAACCAAAAATGATCGTTCTTTTTAAGAAACTCATTGAGCGTTTGTAAGCCATCTAATACTTACCATACAGGCCTTCAAGGGTTTGAGCGGCAGGCTTATTTTGAGGGGTAAATCTATTGTTTTCAGAACCACCTGCAGTGTCTAAAAACATAAACCATTTCCAAATAAAGCCTCCTTGAAACCATTCTTCGCTCCAAAATGTATCTACAATCGCACGAATGGCCCTAGACTGTGCGGCCAAATTCACTGCTTCTTTGTTCTTATCTACTAGCCAGGGTTTAGCCCCCAAATAATCTACACTTCTGTAGCCGTACTCTGTAAATACCACCTGCTTTTCGCAACTCAAAGCCAGTCCCTGTATTTTATTGAAATGGGGTTGCCAGGCCTGAATGAACGACAAATAAGAAGGGTCTCTCTCCTCTGACAAGGGAAAATAAGCGTCAATTCCAATGAAGTCTAAGGCGTCCCAAAAAAAGGTCTCTTCATATTCATCCCAATTGGCCGCATAGGTGAGCTTTCCCGAATAAACTGCTCTGATGTCTTCAATAAGGCCTTTCCAAAATTCAGGTCTGGCACGAACAAATGCCTTGAGTTCCGTTCCTATGCAAAAAAGCGGAATGTCTAACTGCTGTGCCAAACGCGCAAAGCGTAAAATAAAGGCGCTATACTGGCTTTCAAAAAGCTTCCAATCTTTGGGAGAATTCATTTTGATACGACCCGTGAACGCGCCATCTCTGACCCATATTTGGGGTTTTAACATCACTTGAATATTGCCCTTTTGTAGCTGCTCAAAATACTGTTGAATGCCTGCCTCTGTCTCTCCATACCACTGACGTTCAGGGGTGTAATTGAGCCCAGGAGATGCTGTAGAGCGCATCATGGCAAAAGGCATAAGAGCCACCCAATTGGCATTTACCGCTTCCACACTTTGGACATGCTTTGGCAAGACTTTATTTCCTGAAGACACAAAACTCAGCCCGTTTATTTTTGACTGGGAATGTAAAAACCCAAGCCCAGAAATAACGAATACAAAAAGCAGGATTAAAGAGCGATTCATGGTTTTTTTATTTTAAAAGTAGGATATTTACAGGAACAATTCACGCTGTAAGGCAAGTTGTACCCTTAAAATGCAGTGCAGTGACAAAAATATATGGAACAAGTAGTTATTATAGGAAATGGAATTGCTGGCATCACAGCCGCCAGGCATATTAGAAAAAATTCTAATGCAGCCATTACTGTTATTTCTTCTGAGACCCCTCATTTCTTTTCTAGAACAGCCCTCATGTATGTGTATATGGGACACATGACTTTTGAACACACTAAACCCTATGAGGATTGGTTCTGGGAAAAAAACCGAATAGGGCTCGTACAAGACCATGTGAAACAAATAGATACAGAAAAAAAACAGCTGTTTTTAGACCAATCTGCTCCAATTTCTTTTGACAAACTCATTATAGCCACAGGCTCAAAACCTAGCTTTCACCAATGGCCTGGCCAAGAATTAAAAGGTGTTCAAGGCCTCTATCACAAAAGAGATTTGGATCTTTTAGAAGCCAACGCCCCAAATGCGCAAGTCTGTAAAAGGGCTGTTGTGGTTGGCGGCGGTCTCATTGGAATTGAATTGGCAGAAATGCTACACAGCAGACACATCCCTGTGACTTTTCTGGTCAGAGAAGCGCATTTTTGGGAAGGGGTATTGCCCACAAAAAATGCAAAATTACTCAATGACCACATTTTATCCCACGGCATAGACCTGAGGCTTAACACCGAACTAAAAGAAATTATTGGCGGGGACCAAGGAAAGGTGAAAGCAGTCTTAACAAGTAACAATGAGCTTATTGAATGTCAGTTAGTTGGCATCACTACTGGGGTACAACCCAATATAGATTTTATAAAAAACACCCCCATTGCATTAGACAAAGGGATTTTGGTCAATAAATACTTAGAGACCAATATAGCAGGTGTTTACGCCATAGGAGACTGTGCGCAACAGACAGAGGTGACAGGCCTCAGAAGACCCATAGAAGCGGTTTGGTACACCGGTAGAATGATGGGAGAAACCTTAGCCCAAACCATTTGCGGCAACAAAACGGCCTATAAACCAGGTCATTGGTTCAATTCTGCTAAATTTTTTGAGGTAGAATACCAGACCTATGGTTGGGTAAATACCGACAAAAGAAAGCAGGAGCACGAGCAGCATTTTCACTGGCAACACCCTCATGAGCCCATCGCTATTACTGTTGCATACCACAAAGAAACCAATCAATTACTGGGGGTAAATGTATTTGGAATTAGACTGAGGCATGCTGTTTTAGACGCTTGGCTCAGCCAACATAAATCTTTAGATTATTGTTTGGCCCATTGGGCCGATGCCCTTTTTGACCCCGAATTCAGTAACTCACATCAAAAAGACCTTTTAAACCATTACAACACTGTTTTTCAAAAAGCACTCAAGCCAGTAAAAAAATCCTGGACGAGAATATTTAATCCGTTTAGCGCCAAAAAATGAAACAATTACAACAGTTAGGAATCGTATTGTTTTTATTGGGGATTTTCACCTTTAGCAGTGCTATTTTTATGGGGACTTTTAGTCCAACAAAAGCACAGCTCACTGCCTTGATGACAGAAAAGGGAATTAGCTCTAAGGTGTTTGAGTCCAATGCCGTGGCGGCGCTTACCAACAGTTCATTTAATAATATTCATAGCCTTAAAAATGCTTTGTCTGCCGTAGTTTTAAAGACTAACGATGATCACAGGGCGGCGGCAAAAAAGAAAGGAATCTCTAAGGAAGCGCGAAAAGAAGCTTATGGGAATATTATTTATAGCGCACCAAAGGATTTGGCATTTATATTGGGAAAGGCATCGGCCAAAGGCCTAGTAGCAGAAAACAGCCTGCTTTTTTTCTGGCTTAGTTTTGGACTGGGTATCTTTGGAGCCCTTTTATTTATTGTTCCACAAGTCATTACGGAAGGCCCTAAAGGGATTAAAAACAACGGGATTTACAAACAAAATAGCACCAATAGAGGTTTTATTGCCTGGGGTGTTTTTGCCTATTTAATTGGCTTTTATTTAGTACTTTACTTTGCGCCCCAATACACCATTCATTGGACCCTTATGCTAGACCCTCTATCCTACGCACTTAATGGAGGTCCTGCCAGCCAATGGTTTGTGTATGGATTTATGTATTGTGTAATTATGGTGGTTATGGCCATTCGCATGTATATAAAGTACAGGCATGTGAATTATCAAATCTTACGCACCACCTCTGTNCTCTTTTTTCAAATTGTTTTTGCGTTTTTAATTCCAGAAATCATGACCAGGCTGCAACTGCCTGCCACAGATTTTAAAAACGCCTTCCCCTTAGATTATGATTTCTTTTTTAGCTGGAACCTCAACAAACTCATAGACTCCGGTGGCCTTGGATTGTTTATTCTGGTATGGGGTATTTTATTGACCCTCGTGGTGGTTCCTGTAATGGTCTATTTCTTTGGAAAAAGATGGTACTGCTCATGGGTATGTGGCTGTGGTGGTTTGGCAGAAACCTTGGGCGACCCTTATAGACAGCATTCAAGCAAATCCCTTTTTTCCTGGAGGGTAGAGCGGTGGTTGGTGCATGGGGTATTGGTCTTTGCGGTGCTCATGACAGCCGCACACTTTACAGTTTTTTTACGGGAAACACCAGCCTAGTCGGAATTAAAACACAATCCATTCAAAACACCTACAGCTTTTTAATAGGCGCTATTTTCGCGGGAGTTATTGGCACCGGATTCTATCCTATTTTTGGGAACAGGGTGTGGTGTCGTTTTGGCTGCCCACTAGCGGCTTACTTAGGTTTTGTTCAGCGGTTTAAATCCAGGTTTAGAATCACCACCAATGGAGGGCAATGTATCTCTTGTGGGAATTGCAGTACTTACTGTGAAATGGGCATAGACGTTAGGGCCTATGCGCAAAAAGGAGAAAACATTGTGCGTTCCAGTTGTGTGGGCTGTGGGGTGTGTTCTGCCGTCTGCCCCAGAGGAGTATTGAAGCTAGAGCAAGGTCCTGAGTCTGGCAGAATTAATCCTACGGAAATACTATTGGGGAACGACGTTTCACTGATAGATTTGCTCAATAAAAAATAAGTAATGGGTTTGGCAGACCAAAAACATTTGATATATAAAATAAAAATAGGTATTTGTGACATTTGATCCTTTAAACCCACCCAAAATAGTAGTGATTATTCCTGCCTATAACGAGGCCCAATCCATAGGTTTGGTCCTGGCTGAAATTCCTGCTATAGTCAGCGAGGTGATTGTGGTGAACAATCGCTCTACAGATGAAACTGTAGCTGTAGCAGAAAAGGCAGGCGCGAAGGTGCTTACGGAAAATAAAATGGGCTACGGACACGCCTGCCTTAAAGGGATGGCATATGTGGCTCAAATGAAGAAACTTCCTGAAATTATTGTTTTTTTAGATGGCGATTATTCAGATTTCCCAGAGGAGCTGCTGGACTTGGTTGCGCCTATCACCAATGATGGCTATGACTTTGTAGTGGGGGCACGTAAAAAAGCCCTCAGAGAAGCAGGCAGTATGACCCCCCAACAGGTCTTTGGAAACGCCTTAGCCTGCACGCTCATGAAACTCTTTTTTAGGGCTACTTTTACTGACCTAGGTCCCTTTAGAGCTATAAAATACAAGCGATTATTGGACATGAATATGTCCGACACTACCTATGGTTGGACCGTAGAAATGCAACTCAAAGCCCTTCGCAACCGCTTAAAATACAAAGAAATAGGGGTGANATANAAAAAGAATTGGGGTCTCTAAGGTGTCAGGAACTGTAAAAGGCACTATATTTGCCGGCGTAAAGATCCTGGGTTGGATTTTTAAATACAGTTTCAAATAACATGGAATACCCACTGGCCTATCTTATTATATCTCTTTACACACTTGCTTTACTGTTGGTATTCTTTTACAGTTTAGCACAACTCAATTTGCTGTTTAACTACTTAAAACACAAAAGAAGTGGTGCTCATGGCCCCTTGATAGATTTGAGTAAAAAAGAGCTGGTACCTTATGTCACCATTCAACTGCCTATATACAACGAGGCCTATGTGGTAGAGCGTTTGCTCGAAAACATAGCCCTGATGGACTATCCTTTAGACCGCCTGGAAATACAAGTCCTAGATGACTCTACCGATGAATCTGTAGAGAAAACAGCCCTTCATATTGAAGCTTTGAGAAAAAAGGGCTTGGACATTGTTCATGTGAGAAGAAGCAATAGATCCGGCTATAAAGCAGGCGCCCTTAAAGAAGGACTCGCCATAGCTAAAGGAAGTCTCATCGCTATTTTTGACGCAGATTTCTTGCCTCAAAAAGATTGGTTGTTACGCACAGTGCCCCATTTTGGCAGTGAAGAAATTGGGGTGGTTCAAACCAGATGGGGCCACCTGAACAGGAATTACTCTATACTGACCAGAATACAAGCTTTTGCCTTAGACGCACATTTCACCTTGGAACAAGTAGGTAGAAATGCGCAGGGCCATTTTATTAATTTCAATGGTACCGCTGGAATTTGGAGAAAAACTTGTATTGAAGATGCAGGCAACTGGGAAGGAGACACCTTAACAGAAGACTTGGATTTATCCTATAGGGCCCAACTCAAAAACTGGAAATTTAAATACCTTGAAGAAGTAGAGACTCCTGCAGAATTGCCCGTAGTGATTAGTGCTGCCAGATCCCAACAATTTAGATGGAATAAAGGCGGGGCAGAGAATTTCAGAAAATCTGTGCGCAAGGTATTGGCTGCGCCCCATTTAAGTTGGAAAACCAAATTCCATGGCGTTATGCACCTCTTGAACTCTTCTATGTTTTTATGTGTTTTTACTGTGGCGGTTTTAAGTATTCCCATGATGTACATCAAAAGTATTTTTCCTGAATTGGCTTGGGTATTTGAAGTCACTAGTTTTTTCATTGTCAGCACCATCATCCTTTTTATTTGCTATTGGTTTACCTATAAAAACACCCAAGGCAAAGGAATAGAGCACTTTTTACAATATATTGGATTGTTCTTTACTTTCTTTTCCGTAGCCCTAGGATTCTCATTACACAACTCATTGGCTGTATTNGAAGGCCATAGAGGGAAGCGCTCTGAATTTGTGAGAACACCAAAATTCAATATTAACTCTATTAAAGACTCTTGGAAAGGAAACCAATACCTGTCCAAGAAAATTTCCCCTAATGTAATTTTAGAGGGATTACTTATGTGCTATTTCTTTTACGGCATGTATATCGCTGTTCCTCTAAATGATTTTGGGTTATTTCCTTTTCATTTTATGCTGTTTTTAGGTTTCGGATTTGTATTTTTCAAGTCCTTAAGCGCTAAAATATAGGCATGTTCTCTTTTTTGAAGCTTTACGCATACCCCCTCACCCTTCTGCTAATAACAGGCCTAATGTACTGGAGTTTTGGCTATGATTTAGACCGAACAGATTCTGTTAAACTCATTGGATTAGCAGCCGCTTTATATGGCCTCAGCTATCAGGTATTAAAAACCACTAGCTCAAATTTTAAAAGCAATGGAAATAAAGAGGTCTTCCAACTGCTCGTGGTGGCTGGAATTGTATTCAGGGTTTTGCTATTTGGCGCTACACCTGAATTGTCTCAAGACTTTTACAGGTACCTCTGGGATGGTCATTTATTGATTAATGGCATTAACCCTTACATNTATCTTCCAAAAGAAATCATTGATCAAGTGAACCCTTGGATGCCTAATGCAGCATTACTTTATGAGAAAATGGGTGATTTGAGCCAAAAGCACTATTCCAATTACCCGCCAGTAAGCCAATACGTCTATGGCCTTGCCGCCTATATTGGGAACAAATCCATAGCGGTTTCTGTGCTTGTTTTTAAGATAGTTGTATTGGTTGCAGACCTGCTTGTTCTGTTTTTTACAACACGTTTGCTGGGCTATTTTAACGAGCCCCTTTGGAAGTCTTTCTTTTATTTTCTAAATCCTTTAGTCATTCTTGAACTCAGCGGAAACCTACATTTAGAAGGCGTAATGGTGGCCTTTTTTTTAGCAGCCATTTGGGCATTGGTAAAAGTATCTCAGCGCCAAAGAAATTCATCTGAAGCGCCAAAGACAGAGCGCTACTACATATACAAGCTACAATCCAATCACTCCAGTGCTGGTGCATTTAAAGCCAAGCTTACATTAAGTGCAGGGTCTTGGCTATTTCTTGGCGGATGCTTTTTGGCTTTGTCTATTATGACCAAATTAATCCCCATTTTATTTATTCCTTTTTTACTGTGGCCTTTGGGCGTAAAAAGATTTCTCTATTTAGGGGCTTGGATATTGGTTTTTTGCGGACTGTTCTGGGGGCCACTTATGGTGGAAGGTTTCTGGAGTTCTTATGCAGAAACCATAGGCTTGTGGTTTAATAATTTTGAATTTAATGCTTCTATTTACAACCTGATCAAGTTTATTTCCATGGACCTTGGGAATAGTGCCTACAAAACCATTTTAACCTATGGGAAAGGTACTGCCCTATATGATTGTTGTATGGGCAATAGTTGTTTTTTATTGGCAGTGGAAAAAAATGGGTGGGTTACAAAAGGCGCCCTATGCTTCCATTCCTAATCGATTAAAGAGCCTTTATCTTTCGAATATCGAAGATTCCCCTGCTGTATTAAAAGTTTCCATTAGCGCCATGCTTTTAATGTTTACCGGCCATTTGTTTATTGCCACTACCGTGCACCCTTGGTACCTTTGCTTTGGTGTTGCCTTGGCCATTTATACCCCATTTAGGTATATGTATTTATGGAGCGCCATGGTCTTTTTAAGTTATATTACCTATGCCAATCCCAGTTTTAAGGAGAACTTGTGGGTCATTTCCATTGAATACTCCGTAGTTTTTGGTTTTTTAATTCGTGAAATTGTTAAAATAACAAGCTCCAGACAGGAATCTGTTAAAAATGTTTCATTAAAGGATTGAAACTTGCCTTTAAAAGTAAACGTTTCTTTTTTTTATATACATTTGAAATGTGATTAACAGTACCACATATAAATTTTTATCCCCAACAGCTTCTTTTTCTGTTGGTTTCCATGCAGTTCACCCTTCGACTCGCATGAGTATTACTGTGACTGCCCCTAGGCGCCGCCGCCCGTAAGGGTGTTCTCTTTTTTGGAATTAGGTGTGTCCAATTCCCCCCTAGCGCAATCATTTATCCTTATCATTTATTTTTTATTAATTGCCCATGAAAATCACAATGGCCAACGCGTCTCATTTTAAGTACGCGCCAATTATTTGCGACACTATTGCTGCCTCTGCTTTGGTCCGAGGCACCGGAATAGCCAAGCGAAGTACTGAATACATTCAAAGAAAACTTCAAAACGGGAATGCCATTATTGCCCTAGACGGAGAAATCTTTGCTGGTTTCTGCTATATAGAAGTTTGGGGGCATGAAAAATTTGTAGCCAATTCAGGCCTTATTGTGCATCCTGATTACAGAAATCAAGGACTGGCTAAGAAAATCAAAAAAGCGGTTTTAGAATTGTCTTTGCAAAAATTTCCTGAAGCTAAAATCTTTGGAATTACCACAGGCCTTGCCGTGATGAAAATCAATTATGAATTGGGCTATAAGCCGGTCACTTTCTCTGAACTCACCACTGATCCAGCTTTTTGGGAAGGCTGCCAAACTTGTAAGAATTTTGACGTACTTACTAGAACAGAACAAAAAATGTGCCTTTGTACAGGCATGCTTTATGAACATAAAATAAAAAAGAAGCCCTTAAATACAAAGGCGTTCGAGCGTTTAAAAAGCATTAAGGAACAACTGTTTTTAAAGAAAAAATAAAAACCTCTAGTATGTATAATAATGGACAACTAAGGTTGGGGAGTTAAAAACACTTAAATATAAAAAACATAAAATAACACCGCTTCATTCGAAGGTGTTAGACCTAAAAATAATACCATGAAAAAATTAGTTTTAGCCTATAGTGGCGGTTTAGACACCTCTTATTGCGCCAAATACCTCAGTACAGAGATGGGCTTTGAAGTACACGCAGTTACTGTAAATACAGGAGGCTTTGACCCAGTAGACCTCCATGAAATGGAGGAAAAAGCAATAGCATTAGGTGCTCATGCATTTAAGGCCATAGATGGAGTAGAAATTTTCTATCAAAAAGTAGTGAAATACCTCATCTTTGGAAATATATTAAAAAACAACACCTATCCGCTCTCTGTAAGTGCAGAAAGGATTGTTCAGGCCCTTGAACTCATTTCGTATGCAAAAGAAGTAGGCGCTAGTCACATTGCACATGGAAGTACTGGCGCAGGAAACGACCAAGTACGTTTTGACCTTATTTTTTCTGTCTTAGCACCAGAAATAGAAATTATCACCCCAATAAGAGACCTGCAACTGAGTAGAGAACAGGAGATTGCCTACCTAAATGCTCAAGGTATTTCGTATTCTTGGGAAAAAGCAAAATATTCTATTAACAAGGGATTGTGGGGGACTTCAGTAGGTGGTGTAGAAACCCTGGGCTCTAAAGAACCCTTACCCGAAACCGCCTACCCTTCTGCCCTATTAGAAAAAGAAAAGAAAACCATTGAATTACATTTTGAAAAAGGAGAATTTATAGGCATAGATGGTGTTTATGGGGGCCCCGTATCTCAAATTCAAAAGCTAGAAAAAATAGCATCGGCATATGCCATTGGAAGAGACATACACGTGGGAGATACCATCATTGGAATTAAAGGCCGAGTTGGGTTTGAAGCTGCAGCGGCAATAATTCTCATCAAAGCCCATAGCCTTTTAGAAAAACACTGTTTGAGCAAATGGCAGTTACATCAAAAAGATAGCCTGGCTAGTATGTACGGCATGCTGCTTCATGAGGGACAGTATTTAGATCCTGTGCTAAGAAATACAGAGGCATTTTTAACAGACAGTCAAAAGACTGTGAATGGAACTGTTTATATAAGCCTGCATCCCTACAGATTTACCCTAGACGGAATTACTTCTGAAAACGACTTAATGGGGGCTGGTTTTGGCACCTATGGAGAAGAGAACAAGGCTTGGTCTGCTCAAGACGCAAAAGGCTTTATTAAAATTTTATCTAATGCAGGACGAATTTACAAGCAGGTAAACGATTTTAAATAGCGCTAGTATTAATGAAAGACACCCCTATATCCAAGCAAAAGGAATGAGGTGTAAATTGAAAATGAATCTCCTGAGGAGGCTCGAAAAATAAAAAAGATATGATTCAAATTGGTATTATTGGCGGTTCAGGATATACAGGTGGAGAACTCATCAGATTACTCATTAACCACCCGGCGGCAGAAATAAACTTTGTGTATAGCCGCACCAAAGCGGGCGAACCTCTTTACAGGGCTCATGAAGATTTATTAGGCAGTACAGACCTGTGTTTTACAGACAGCGTAGATCCCACTATTGATCTGGTCTTTTTGTGTTTAGGACATGGTCATTCTAAAGATTTCTTAGAAAAAAATCCATTTTCTGATGCCACGAAAATAATTGACCTGAGCACAGATTTTAGGGCCCAGGCGAATGCCTCATTATTGGGTAAAACATTTGTTTACGGACTGCCAGAAAAAAACAAATCTGCCATAGAAAATGCACAATTTATAGCCAATCCTGGATGTTTTGCCACTGCCTTGCAGTTGGCCCTTTTGCCTTTGGCAAAGGCCCAAAAATTGAGCCANCCGGTGCATATTAACGGCACCACAGGAAGCACAGGTGCTGGAATTATCCCAGGAGAAACCACCCACAATAGCTGGAGAAACAACAACCTTTCGTGGTACAAAGCATTTAACCACCAACATTTGGGCGAAGTGAGGGAACAATTGTCATTTGCAGGGACTGATGGCACTGCGGCCACTAGGACTGAATTACCTCCATTTTATTTTATACCAAACAGGGGTGCTTTTTCAAGNGGCATATTCGCCACGCTGTACACGGAATACCAGGATACTATTGAAGCAGCTAAAGCACTTTACAATGCGTATTACGAAGGAGCACCTTACACCCATCTTTCTGAATTCCCTATAGACCTAAAGCAAGTTACCAATACCAATCAATGCCACATTCACTTGCACAAACATGAAAATCAGTTACTGATTACAGTAGCCATTGATAATTTATTAAAAGGAGCTAGTGGGCAGGCCGTGCAAAATATGAACCTCATTTTTGGGTGGGAAGAAACACTGGGATTACAACTCAAAGCCAATAGGTTTTAAAAAAATCGCAAAGGGCCCTAACATATCATAGTAAAAGTAAAAAGTCATGAAAATAGGAATTATAGGAGCGGGAAATTTAGGCCAATCCATTGCCAAAGGAATTTTGCAATCGGACGGAGCTACAAGTATGTATCTATCCAAAAGAAATGTGGCTTCCTTAGAAGCATTCAAAGCGTTTAGTCAGGTAACACTTAGCACAGATAATGTAACATTAGTGAAACAGTCAGACATTCTCATTTTTGCNGTACAACCGGGACAGTTCAAAGGCATCTTAGCAGAGATTAAAGAATTTCTAACAGAGAAACATGTGGTAATCTCTACCATTACTGGCTTTTCTATTCAAAAGATAGAAGCGCTTATTGGCGCCCATCACTTCATTATTAGGGCCATGCCTAATACCGCTATTTCTGTGGGAGCGTCTATGACCTGTCTATGTGCAAACGAAGTGGGAGAAAAAAGAATTGCCATTGCNAAAGCTATTTTTGACAGGATGGGAAAAACCATGTGTATCCCAGAGACAAAAATGCAGGCAGCCACAGTGATAGGCGCTAGTGGTATTGCCTTTTGGATGCGACTCATCAGAGCCAATTCCCAAGGAGGTGTTCAGCTGGGTTTTGAAGCGCATGATGCTTTAGAAATGGTCGTTCAAACTGCCTTGGGNGCTGCCATTCTTTTACAGAAAAATAAAAGCCATCCTGAAGCCGAAATAGATCTAGTCACTACGCCTCAGGGCTGTACTATTTCTGGGCTAAACGAGATGGAAAACTNCGGTTTGAGTGCTGCGTTTATTCAAGGAATACAAAAATCCTTTGCTGCCATTAGCAAAATAACACAAGATCAATTATGAAACTTTTTGACGTCTATCCATTATATGATGTGACTCCTGTGAGTGCCAAGGGAGCGGTATTAACAGATATTAATGGTACAGAATATTTAGACCTATACGGGGGGCATGCGGTTATTTCTATTGGCCATAGCCACCCCCATTATACCCAATCTATAAAAGACCAATTAGACAAAATTGCCTTTTATAGCAATGCGGTTCAAAACCCTATACAAGAAGCATACGCACAAAAATTAGGGACCTTGTCTGGTTGTGAAGACTATCAATTGTTCTTGTGTAACTCTGGAGCAGAGGCCAATGAAAACGCCCTTAAAATGGCTTCATTCATCACTGGAAAATCTAAAGTAGTGGCCTTTAAAAACAGTTTTCACGGACGTACCTCAGCAGCAGTTGCTGTCACGGACAACCCTTCTATTCAAGCCCCAATAAACAAAGGGCACCAAGTGATTTTTATTGCCCTTAATGATGAAGAGGCATTAAAAGAAGTACTTTCTGGAGGCGATGTTTGTGCTGTGATTATAGAATCTATTCAAGGAGTAGGTGGCCTGGACCAACCCACGACTCCCTTTTTTAAAACCATTGAAGCCTTATGCCAAGAATACCAAGTAATGCTCATTGCAGATGAAGTGCAGTCTGGATTTGGAAGGACAGGTTTGTTTTTTGGTTTTCAACAGCACGGGGTACAACCTGACCTTATTTCTATGGCCAAAGGAATGGGGAATGGATTTCCGATTGGTGGGGTATTAATTCATACTAAATACAAAGGAATACACGGACAGCTCGGCACCACTTTTGGTGGAAATCACTTGGGCTGTAGGGCCGCTTTAGCGGTATTGGAGGTCATAGAGGAAGAGAATCTCATAAACCATGCAAAAGAAATGCATGAATATGTGAAAGTACAAATGGCCTCTTTACCTGCTGAAATTATCTTAAAAGGAAGGGGACTCATGCTAGGATTGGCCTTCCCTTTTGAGATTGCTGCACTTAGAAAAGAACTATTGTATACGCACCATATATTCACTGGAGCTGCTAAAGACAAGAAAGTCTTAAGAATTCTGCCCGCTCTCAATATTACAAAAGCACAAATAGCACAATTTTTTACTGCATTAAAAAAGGTGTTAGACAAACCCGAAAACCAGTCTTACTTTAAATAACCACTAAAGAAATATTAGACAAACCCTAAATTCAATCTTACTTTAAATAACAACTTATGAAGCATTATTTATCCCTTCAAGACATACCAGACTTTGACAAAGCTATCTTAGAGGCCATAGCGCTAAAAAAAGATCCTTTATCTGAGAAATCAATAGGCCGAGATAAAACCTTGGGACTATTGTTTTTTAACGCCAGTCTAAGAACGAGAATAAGTACTCAAAAAGCAGCTAAAAACTTGGGTTTAGAAATTATAGTGATGAATTTTTCGCAAGAAGGTTGGCAGTTGGAATACGAAGACGGGGCAGTCATGAATACTGGAAAAGCAGAGCATATTAAAGAAGCTGCTGGGGTACTATCTGGTTATTGCGACCTGATTGGCATAAGGGCATTTGCTGAATTACAAAGCCGTGAAGAAGACCAAAAAGAAAAAGTACTTCTAGGTTTTGCCTCACATGCTAGCGTACCTATCATCAATTTAGAAAGTGCACTTGGTCACCCCTTACAAGGGTTTGCAGACGCCATAACAATCACAGAGCAATTAGGAGAAAAAGTATTGCCTAGCTTAAATAAAGAAGGCCATGTCCCTAAGGTGGTCCTGAGTTGGGCGCCACACCCAAAGGCACTACCACATGCAGTAGCCAATAGTTTTATAGCCGCCATGAAACGACTCAATGTAGCTTTCAGTATTACCCACCCAAAAGGCTATGAACTAGATCCAAAGATTACTGGAGACACGCCTATTGAACACCATCAAGATACCGCATTAAAGGGAGCAGAAATTGTCTATATAAAAAACTGGAGTAGTTTTAAAGACTATGGGAAAGTGATGGTTGAAGACCCCTCTTGGACCATCACTTCTGAAAAGATTGGAAATGCGCAGTGCATGCACTGTTTGCCAGTGAGAAGAAATGTAGTGATCGCAGACAATGTTTTAGATTCAGACAAAAGTTTGGTTTTGGAACAAGCCAACAACAGGACCTATGCAGCCCAGTGGGTGCTCAGAGAATTACTTAAAACAACGCCTTAAACCCGTTTTATGAAAGATCAAAAAGAAACATTATCGGTGGTGAAAATAGGTGGAGGGGTTATTGAAGACCCTCAAGCCCTAAAGTACTTTTGTCAGGCTTTTAGTCTAATACCTGCTCCTAAAATACTGGTTCATGGAGGGGGTAAATCTGCCACCGCCTTGGCAGAAAAATTAGGCATCCCTACCAAAATGATTAACGGCAGAAGGTGTACGCCTAAAGACAGTTTGGAAGTCATTACCATGACTTATGCCGGTACGGCCAACAAAACCATTGTTTCTCAATTACAGGCAGACCAATGTAATGCCCTGGGTCTAAGTGGCGCAGATGCCAATAGTATAAGTGCTACAAAAAGAAACCCAAAGCCTATAGATTACGGGTTTGTGGGGGATCATTTAAAAGTAAACGCCTCCCTTATAAAAACCCTTTTGTCACATGGGATTTGCCCCGTCTTTTGCGCCATTACCCACGACGGTAACGGACAATTACTCAATACCAATGCAGACACCATCGCAGCAGAAATAGCCATAGCCATGGCAGACAATTATGAAACACACTTATGGTATTGCTTTGAGAAACAAGGCGTATTGGTAAGTGAAGCACCCTTAGAAGTACTGGTAAGTTTGAGTCCTAATGAAATGAAGCAACTCATAAATGATGGGGTTATTCACTCAGGAATGATCCCTAAACTCTCTAATGGATTTCATGCCTTAGAAAAAGGAGTCCATAAAGTAGGAATTGGAAATGAAGATATGTTGGCCAACAAAGGGCCCTTTACATTATTAAAAAAGAATTAAATGGAGTACATAGACACCTATGAAAAAGAGGCCATTCAATTATTAAAATCACTGATTGAAACCCCTTCTTTTTCTTCAGAAGAAGCACATACAGCCAAGCTTATTGAGGCATGGTTTGAGCAAAAAGGAATCTCCTACCAACAGAGTGGGCACAATAGATATGCCTTTAACAAGCATTTTGATCCTAAAAAACCTAGTTTGCTATTAAATTCACATCACGATACTGTAAAACCCAATAGCGCCTACACACTAGACCCTTTCAAGTCCATTGAAAAGGACGGAAAAATTTACGGTCTTGGCAGCAATGACGCAGGAGGCTGCTTGGTTTGTTTACTGAGCACTTTTGCACATTTCTACGAGCGTAAAGATTTAAAATACAACCTTATTATAGTCGCCTCTGCAGAAGAAGAAAGCTCAGGCCCTAATGGCTTAAACTCCGTATTACCCCTGCTACCAGAAATAGATATGGCCATTGTGGGAGAACCCACCCAAATGCATTTGGCCATTGCAGAAAAAGGCCTC
>JGI26086J50260_1000857_pt1 | contig 18725 bp, 2 predicted proteins | sample SaaInl3SG_22_DNA_FD_50260 | JGI IMG/M metagenome (IMG submission 50260)
CCCAAAACATTTTCGCTAAATGTCAATACAATATCATCAATAGGATTTCCATTACATATTTGCTGATTCAAAGTAGACGCATGACTAGTGAGTTGCAGTTCTTGCTGAGGAATAAGAGTAATGGTTCCTGACATTCCAGGCGACACATTACATCCAAAGGGGCTCTCTCTTGGAAATACATTGTAAGTATAAACAGTCTCTTGATCAACGGTAAAATTGGGGCTTCCTTCTATATTGATTACTTGAGTAGCCGGATTGAATCCAAAAGAAAGCCATGGAGCTGAAGGAGAAATAGTATGATCAAAACCTGTTGCTCCATAAATTTGATATTGAATATTTTCAATCCCATTGTCATCACATATTATTTGATTGTCAGTTCCTGAATCTGAAATTAGTTCAAGTCTAGGCGAAGGATAAACGGTTATTGTGTCAGTAACTGTTTGTGTACCCGAGCAGCTAGAAACAGTCAAAGAATACGTATAAACTGTAGTCGTATTTATTGTAGGTGATGGATTTGGTGTACCACTAATAACGAGTCTTCTAGTCGAAGAATCATAACCACCTACCATACCATTTGGCAATTCNGAAAAATCATANGAAAAATTATCTGAATTCGTATGTGATGAGAGCTGATAGCTAATAGCTTGAATTGATGTACCCTCACAAACTTGTTGATTTTGAGTACTTGTATCAGATAATAAACTAATCTCAATATCTGGTAAAACAACTATTGATCCTACTTCAANTGTTTCTTCACATCCAAAACGATTACTTCGTGTTCGAATTGTATAGCTATAAGTTGTTGGGTCGGACAGAACAACTTGGGGGGTTCCAGAAATAACAAGCTGTCCTCCTGCATAATTAGCCGTAACGCCATTNGGTAATCCATCTGTCATGAGAGTTGATGATGATGACGCGGGATCTACATCAGCGTTTTGTGCTTGCCCTATTTGATACACAATGTCTGTTAATGGACTATTATTACATACTATCTGACCTGTATTCGAAGAAACTAAGCTAATTGTTGAAATAGGTCTAATTGAAATCACACCNGTCGAAGAAACGGTTGAGCATAGGGAATTTGAATTTGTAGAAGTCAAAACGAAAGGGAAGTCTCCCTCAACATCATTAAGTACTCCTGAGATTTCAAAAACTCTTAAAGCGGGAAGTTCTTGTACAGCTGTAAATACAATTTGAGGACTCACACCCGCAGAGGAGGGAACAACTCTAAATGACTCTCCAGCATTTATTCCAGTTAAAAAAATTGCAGAACCTATGGAGGTCGCTACTACTGTGGTATCTGAATTATTTATTTGCTGCACTAATTGTCCAACTATATATTCTGCGGTTTCGCCAGGAGCAATAGTTGTGTAAGAATAATTTTGAAGAGGTAAAGAAATAATATAAACTTCGCCAGAATTTGAAGAAGTACCGCTATATGAAAAAGCGGAAATCTGAGTTGTTTCTGTTAATTGACCAGAAATTCCACTTGGAAGTCCAGTAACAGTAACTCCATCAATTGCTCCAAGTAGAGTATACCGAATGGGAGTAATCGCATTATTATTACAGTTTGCTACTATATTAGAATTAAATCCAGAAGAAAGTGTTATTTGAGGGGCTTCTGGAACATTCACTAGAATAGTTCCCTCAGATATTTCACATACTCCTTCAGTATCCTCACTTAATGAGGCTATAGCGCTAATGTTTACTGGTCCTGAAAAATTTGGAGCCCAAGAAAGCACTCCAGTAACTGGATCAATGGTTCCAGCATTTGAATTATTAATAATCCAAGTAACACTCTCTGTTGAAGATAAATTACTAAAAAAAGTAGTGGTGAAACTTGCTGTTTCTGAAGGACAAGAAGGAAGAAAACTCCCGGGAGCAATATGAATATCAACAAATGGATCTACTCCTTCAGGGATATCAATGGTGTATGTTTGACGTAAAAGTAGATCTACACTTCCATTTCTTGGATCATTATCCCCTACACAATTTATTGGATCCGCATAAATATTGACTGTCCCCCAAAATCCTGTATTCCAGTCCATAATTCCTGTATCGGGATCAATNGTCCCAGCATCAGTTACGTCGCGATTTCCAATTTGAAGCACTTCTGAAGACCACACTATATTGGTGGTATCAATGGTTCCAGAAATAGCCAAGGAAGCAACTTGAAAATAGGTGTTGAGAGTATTGTCATTTATGCTACAAATGGGTTCTCCACCTGATATTAGACCCCCTTGTAAATCAACAGATCCAATTGAAATAGCTCCTATTTCACTAGGAGGTTGAGGAGGAAGCTCAACAGCTTCTACATTAATTTCAAAAGTCCTAGACACAACAGAATAAAGAGTGTTTAAACAAACGCTTTGAGATCTAACACTAAAATATGCCGTTCCACTAAAACCTGAAGTCCAACTCATGACTCCTGTTGATGCATCTATAANTCCTGCGTTCAAAGGACTTATAAGTTCCCAAGTGGGTATAGAGGCTAACTCATCAGCAGGATTTAAATACACTACACTAAACTGAGATGAAGGTGTATCTGCACATAAAGGTGAAAAAGAAAGTTGTCCAGAATCATCCACAATCAATTTATCGTCAATGAAAATTTGATTAGGTGCTACCGGTTGTAAAAATTCGGTAAACTGAAAATTCAAAACTTCAGGTGAACAAACATCCCCCGCAGAGCCCGAAATAGTTGTTGCAGTAAAGTTTACAGTACTTGAAAGAATACCCGTAATGGTATACGTCCTATTTGTGGGATCATGAAAAACACTAAGACCATAAGAGGAAAGGTCTGGAATTGAAATACCCGTTGCTCCTCCTCCATATTGCAAGATTACTGGTTGTATATCTTGATTAAAACAAACCGTTTGACTATTGGTTAAAGATCCAATATTCGTTATCGTATGCATAGGATCAACTTCAATGAATAAAGACTCAGATGAATCAATACAATTGTTTGTCCCTGAAGCAATTATATTACATCTATAATACATACTGCTGGTCAAACTCCTCCCTATCAAGGTTAGATTATTTTCGCCTGGTATATCTGTAAAATTGATGTTATCTGGAGACTCTTGCCATTGGTATAGATAATTTGTTCCTGCTGGAGTTGGAGAATTTGAAATTGATAAATTCGCAAAAGTATCTCCCTCACAAATTCGTTGTGGCATAGAAACTATCCCAACATTAATCATAGGTTCAACTTGAATAAGGATAGAATTGGTTGGGAGCGAACACAAAGTTCCAGAAAATGTAGAAGTAGCTACTCTTCGATAATAGGTGTCCTGAGTAATGTTTAGAGGTTGATGAATCAAAGAAGTTGCTGAAGCAATATCGGTCCACACACCTCCATTACTAGATTCTTGCCATTGGTACGAAATGATTCCAGTAGTACTAGTCGCGTCTTGACCTAAAACTCCATTATTCAATACAGGAATAGAAGACCCCATACAAATAGTAACCTCTTGATTGGGATCTAAAGATCCTGGGTCTAGATCAATAACTTGGACTGTGTGTTCATTTGAATATTCTACACAACCACCAAAGTTTGAAACGGCTCTTCTTCGGTAGCGCATGGCTTGATTCAATACTGGNGGGCTATAACTCTCNGAAATTGCTAATGGAATCGCTGTAAAAACAGTTGTNACTGTTCCAATGGCTTGTTCCCACTGATACGAAACTCCTAAACCAACACTTCCTCCAGAAACAGTCAATGAAATAGGAACGCTTCCTCCACAAATAATCTGGTCTGACTGATCTATGATTCCCAATTGCACTTCACTAACAGTTGATACTGAAATCACATTGCTGGGTTCCATACATATTTGACCATTTAAATCATTAACGGTAAGTCTTCTAAAATATGTAGCCTGATTCAAGGGAACAGAAGTATACTCTTCAGAAGTTGCGTTTAAAATATTTGTCCAAGAGGTGGTTCCATTAAAAGAACTCTGCCATTGGTAACTTGCTGTTGACAATAAAGAAACAGCCGTTCCCATCGCCGTACCTTCTGTTACTGATGTAAACGTAAATGGGCTTCCTCCACTACAAATAGTTTGTATGCCAGAAATAGTACCCGCAGTAATAAAATTTTGCTGCATTACTATTTCTTCAGTTTGTTCACAACCCGAGGGCATTCTAGCAATAACTGTAACCGTAGAGGTTCGAGTTAAATTTCTATGGACATAAATATTATTTGGGCTAGGGCCTTGAAAAGAAATTCCATTGACATAAAATTCATAGGTTAAGGATCCCACACCCGATGCAGTAAAAGTGATATCATCATTTACACAAAAAACATTATTTACTCCATCAGAAGTAAGGGAAAGGTTGAAAGGTGTAATTGTAATACTGGCTGCCCCAGAAACATCTGAATTGGATGTAGCGGTATCGGTCACTCTTACTCTATAATAGGTGACATCCGCAACAGGATTCCAAGTGGTTGTTGAAGTAAACGATAAACTTTGAGTAGTATTGGAAATCGTTGTATAGTTGACATTATCCACTGACATTTCCCATTGAAAAACTATTGACGCTCCAGATGTAACTCCTGTTAAAACAAGATCATTGGGATAAAGTACATTACATAAAACCTGATCTCCAACCACAACTCCNGGGTCTAATAAATTCATTACAGTAAAAGACACAACATTAGTTTCTTCACTACAAAAAACACCATTCACAGTAGCTGTAGCAATTCTTCTGTACATGGTGTTTTGAAAAAGAGCTGGAGGGGAGTAGCTACTATTGGTAGCCCCAAGAATAACAGTCCAAGTAGATCCGTTATTTATAGATTGCTCCCAACTATAAGTTATACTTGCATTAGAACTTGTTGCATCTTGACCCACAATTGTAGATGGGGTAGATCCAATATAAATTGTAATACTTTGTGAAGGGTCCAAGTTTCCTTCATCCAGGTTTATAAAGTGAATTTCATGAACCGTAGAGTACTCAAAACAAGTCGCACTGTTTGTGCCTGAAAATATTTTTCTTCTGTATCGCCTTGAATCTGTAGGGGAAGGCGTATAACTCGCTTGAGTCGCTCCAACAATTGGAGTAAACACATTGGAAAGAAAGCTTGCTTCTTCCCATTGATAGGATATATTTGAGAGAATAGTAGAACCACTGATTGAAATAGTATTTATTGTAGAGGATGTCGAAGAACATACTGCTTGATTGGCAGTATCTACTGTACCTCCATTTAAGGAAGGAATAATATTAATAAAAACTTCATTGCTTGTTTCACTACATGTTTCTCCTGACTGCGTATTTACAGCCAATCTTCTAAAATATATACTGTTAGTCAATAAGGCAGGAGGGGTAAAAGTTGCTTGATTCGCTCCTAATACATTAGACCAAATGGTTGCATCTGGCGAACTTTGCCACTGGTATGAGGTGGATGATACGGAATCAAATGAAATTCCATTTAATGTCGCAGAAGCAACAGAGGTAATTGTTTGAATACTTGCACCATTACATATCAATTGATCTCCAGAAATCATTCCAGGTTCTATATTCACCTCTGTAAGAGAAAAATCCAATCTCCGCATACAACCTGCCAAAGTTCTTGCTTCTAAAATAACGGTATGATTTCCCACTAAATTTGTAAAAGTAATTGTGGGTGAAGATGAACTTTGCTGTACAATATTATCTAAATAAAACACAAAAGTCGTGGCTGATCCAGTAGCAGTAAATTCAACAGCATCACCGCTACAATAAACACCACCCACTGCACTGGAGGAAAGCGATACATTTTCTGGTAAAACTGTTACCGTTACCACATTGGATATTGCTGTACAAGTAACCGTACCTACTCGAGCACGATAATAGGAAGTGAATTCAGGTGTGTAAGAGGTTGTTGCCGTAAACGTTAGTATATCTCCACTAACACCAAGATCACGAAAGTTTATACCATCATCAGAAATTTCCCATTCTTGAGTAATACCAGGTCCTGAGGTAGCACCAACTAGTCTCAAAGAGGATGGGATTTCTCCGTTACAAATGGTTTGTTCACCCGTGACATTCCCAGAATTGACCTCTACTTCCACACCTATAGAAATAACATTTGTTCTATAATCACATATACTCCCTGAGTTCGAATTCGTATTAATGTCTCTTCGCCTAAATTGTACATCTTGAGTAAGGTTCATTGGAGTATAGGTCAGACTTGTAGCACCTACCACATCAGTCCACCCCGCTCCATTTATATTTTGTTCCCATTGATAACTAATTGTCCCTCTTGAAAAAGTAGGTAGAGATCCACCCTGACCCAATGTTCCTGGAGACTCATTGTAACAAATTCTTCCACTTAAGCTGGAATCCAAGGTTCCGGGAATAAGGTCACTTATTTCTATTGAAAAAACCGTACTAAACTTTTCACAAGTTCCGCCAGAAACGAGCATTACTCTTCTTCTGTATTGTGTTGATACATTCACAAGACCAGAAATATTATAATTCTCTCCTGTTGCTCCAGGTATATCATTAAAGGTACTCCCATTGTCCGTTGACAATTGCCATTGAAAATCATATGTACTTCCAATGGAAGTACTGCTTACATTCAGGGTTTGGTTTATTGTACCTATACATGAAAATAAATCTGACTCTACTATTGTTCCTCCATCAAAGACACTACCCGTAAGAGTCAAAACCTGAAAAGTAATTTCATCGGTCAAAGTTCCGGTAGTATCTCCTCCTGGTTGGCCGTAATTATAACGTCTTCCAAAAAAAACATCTCCGGACATAATGTTATTTGTTGTATATACATTATTTTGAGTTCGAAAAACTACTGTACTTGTGGTGATACCTCTTCTTCTAAAAAATTCAAACTCATTATCGATAACTCCGCTATCATTTGCGATTTGAGGTATTGTAAATGTTACAGACTCCCCATCACAAATTGTTTGGTTAATACTCGACCCAAAATTGGTGGATATAAGATTTGCTTCTTGACTCCAAGCTAGAGTTCCAAAAACAAGAAAGAGAGATAAAAGGTAGGTATATAGATTTTTTTGCGTCATTTGGGGATGATCAGATTGGGGGTTGATCGGGTGGTAGGGTATTAATCCTACATACAAACATAACGAAAAGCTTCAGAAATAATTGCTTCTCGAATATTTTTTTTACTATAAATTATAATTTAATAGTAATTATCAATACTAATTCTACGGTAATCTCCTCTTTTATTTCTTAAGTAAGGACTGAAGTCGAAAGTTAGGAAAACCTCAATCGTACTGGGGGAATAGACTGAAGTTTTAAGTTGGTTTTGGAAAGGAAAATTATATAAAGTTCCAAATTCAAAATTCTCATANGAGAGCGCTACTGANAGACCNACATTAGTAAATCCAAAATCTTGAGCTTTCTTAAATTGTTGATTCAACCCGATAGAAAATTCACCCAATTGAGCCTCTTGAGACAAATAAATATCAATATTTTCGCCCATTACAGAAGCATTCATAAACGAGAGAATTGTTGAATATCTTGGTAAAAGAGGTCGGTCATAAGGGTTTACATCAAATTCATACCCAGCTTGAAGCGAATAGCGAACAGGGAGTTTAATGTTATTATCCTCCTTATTATAGGAGATATTAGGCTGATTTAAGTGTTTGATACTTAAACCAATCAAATAATTAGACGAATGTATAATAAAAGAAGCACCAAGGTCAAGATAACTGGCTGTACCAATCAAAGGAGCAAGTGGATCTTGTGATTCGGTTTGAAGATAACCCGAAACCAAAGTTAATTGATCTTCAAAGATTAATTTAGAATTATCAATACGTGAGCTTCCAGATCCTATTGAAATCGCAGGCAAGAAATACAAATCATTATCCAATTGTATTTTATAGATATAACTCAGACTAGGTCGTGTATTCACCATCCCAGTATTGTCCATCGTAAGGGAATAAACATCTAAACCAATACTGAAGTTATCGGAATCAAATGACAAAGCGCCAAAGAAATACTTGCTCTCAATGTTCACATTCCCCAATAAACCAATAGAGTTGTATAAGACCCCCGTTTTATTCATATTGTTCATCCCAAAGAAACTTGGATTTACCTTTTGCATAAATCGAGAATGACTTACAATAATATCCTCTTGACCAAATGATTTACATAGGATCAATACTAAAAATATAAATGTGAGTCTCGTCTTTTTCATATTAACGAAGAATTATAAATGTACCGTCCCTAAACACCTCTTCCTCATCTATGGTTTTTCCACTGATCGTATATACATAGTAGGGGGAAGAAACACTATCGTTTGTCCCATCCCATCCACTCAAAGAAATTCCTTGAACTGTCGGATCATTTCCTACCGCCCCAACTTCCTCATGAAGTAAACCTCCCTTTGAATCATAAATTCGAAGTGTCACTTCACTCAATCCATTAAAAATGGGTCTAAATGTGCTATTCCATATATCGCCATTAGGAGTGAATACATTAGGCACAAGGATACTATATCCTTTACCCACCTTAATCGTTTTTGTAAGCTCTTCTGTACAGCCNAAATCATTATAAATTCTAAGGGTAACATAATAAGTTCCAGAAATTGCATATTCATGAATTATTGGATCAGGAGTATTTCGTTCATACAATTCACTTTGTGTCCCATCCCCATAGATAAACTCAAAAGAATCATATTCATTTTCAGAAAGATCAGTGAAAGTGATATCTTCTCTTGCAAGGAATGTTGCAGATTGTTGGAAATTTATTGAAGTAAAATCAAATAATGGCTCCCCGTTACCAATTGTAATTTCTCTTGAAATTCCACAATTTGAGGCATTATATATTTCAAGAATAGCCGTTTCCACAGGATTACTTATATTAATTAGGTATTGATTTGTACCTACAATCTCAAAGGTAACAGGTGCATTGTTATAGAAGAAAGTAAGCGGTCCAGTATTTCCTTCAAAAACGTCTACATACATGGTTCCAGCTTGGCCATTACAGAGATATTCATCTACTATAGGACCTTCTCGAATTTCCAATACATTTTCATTTTCAACTGTAATAACCCCTTGAATTTGATCCGGTTCTACATTGTTATCACACTGGGCCACATTGACTGCAGTAATTGTATATCGATATAAGCCCTCACTAAGTCCACTCAGATTTAAATAGCCAGTGTAATTTGGATTCCCATTGGTCCCGTCTAAGTCAACAAAATCAGCTACTCCTGAAGAAGAATTTATTAACGCTAATCTTGTATTTCTAGTAACAATCTCCAATTCAAGACTCGCTTGTGACTCCGTACGTATTTCAATTTCAAAGGGATCATTAGTACTCACAACAGCCGTAAATTGTGAAGTTGCATCGATGATTCGTGTAAATTCGTTTACCACTGAAGCTTTAGGTTCATTCTCAACTTGCGTAGTATATGTAATGGCTTGACCATTTAATTTTATCGAATACACTTCTAGACTATCTCCTGCAGCTACCCCTTCTAATAATAATCTTTGTTCGAAAACTACATCATTAGTCGCTTGTTTCTCCCATTTGATTTCATAAGGTGAAAGAGGGATATTTGGATCCGCACTAATCACTTCTATGTTTATTTGTCCATCTTGAGCATCTATTTCACAACTTACTGGAGTAGATAATTGATCACCCGTTGCACCTCCTACTCCATTGATAGTAAGACTACTTAATTCCTTTGAGAAATTGAATTCTATTGGAGTGGCTGCCCCTGTCTCATCCTGGATAAAGCAACCGTTCTTATCCGTTATCATTACTTCATACCTACCTGGATAAGGTGCGAAGTTTACAGCGGTACTGATTGCATTTATGGTTGCAACAGGAATGGATGGNTCTTCAGGATAAAAAGTCCATGATAAATTATAAAAGGTCTCTCCTGCTAGGTTAGTAAATGGAGTTCCACCTTCAATCAAGAATTGATCAAAGAATATATCTTGATAGGTTTCATAACACGGATCAATTACAAAATCAGTTTCTCCTGTATAAGAAATTCCAGAGGGTTCCTCTATTGTAAAGTTCAATACAATCAAACACTCTGTTTGAAGGTTTTTAACCACTAATTCATAGTCCCCTGGCGCTAAGGATTCAATAGTAACAAGATTAGTCCTTAAGTTGGGTGTATAACTATTACCCACCACTTGGGCTGAAGGTGTAGTTGCAGAGGATGAACTACTTGAACTTGTAGATGAAGTAGTGGTTCCTGTTGTAAAACTGACCGATCCATCTACGGTACTCCTCAGTACATTAGAATTTAATGATAATTCAAAGACTGATGGATCAGGAACTAATTCATAAGTCCCATTGGACAACTTAAAGGTGAGGTTAGAAGTAGTAGCATTACACGTAATTTCATCAAATTCAATATCCTTAAACTGCAAAGCTTGTGGCGTATCAATCCTAAAGATAGACCCGCCTTGTGTTGCATTTTGAACTAAAGTACCCCCACAGCCAGATCCATCTCTGATTATGGCACGATAACTTCCTGCTTGAAGATCACTAGCAACTTCCTGTCCAGCAAGTCCTGGAACTTCCACCCAAGCAGTTTCTGCAATTTGTGAAATATTAGAAACAGACAATCTCAAAGTAGCTGTTGATGTAGTAGAAGATGAAGTTAAGCTTATGACACTATCAATTATTGCACCTTTTACCTGAATTGAAGATCCGTTAAGTGTAGCAGTATAATTTGGTTGTTGATTAATCTTAGTTGCTAAATTTGAAGCAATATCCTGAATACTTGTAACTGAAGCTGTTGAAGTAGCATCAATGGAAGTCCCGTCTATATTAACACCAATTCTTGTCAAGTCAGCACCCGTTATGGTACCGTTTAAAGCGATAGTAAAGGAATTTAGATCAATTTGAGTCTGACGTTGCCATAAAGGATATCCTGCAACTTCTCCATCTCCCTTATCAAAGCTTGTGATTTTAATTGAAGCTCCAGTATTTCCATCATTAAAGGATTCTAAAGAACACCCAGCTGCAGACTCTACTATGGCAGTGGCTCCTAGATTGTCTGGAGCAGAAGTAGGCACAGCTACGGTTACTGTTTGTCCACAACCATTAGCATCAGTGACCGTAACATCATAATCTCCAATAATAACTAAGTTATCAATTGTAAAACTACTCTCAGATCGATCGTGTGTTGTGTTTAGCACATAATTGCTACCAGGCCCTACTACTCTTACTTGATAAAGTGTATTTGGATTTACGGTACCACTCACAGTTTCAGCTGCTCCTCCAGTAACATTTACTATAAAAGAACCTGTTCCTCCAGTACAAGGTATTTCTACTATAGTTCCCTCTGAAAGCTCTAAGGGTCCTCCTTCAGGTTCCGTAACAATAATTTGTTGTGTTAGGGTATTAGAATTGGTACAGGTATTCGGTGAGGAATCTTTAATCACTAGGTTATAGGTACCTGCGGCTAAATTTGAAATAGCTTCCGTTCCGTTTGTTTGAGTAGAAGGGGTTCCTCCTGTCAAAGTATAGAAGTAAGGTGCTGTTCCACCAGTAACGGAGAAATTAATAGATCCTGTAGTTTCCCCTGCACAAATTATGTTGGTAAAGCTAACATCCGATACGAAACTCATCGCAGTTGGCCCAGTTACAATAAGCGTTTCCAATGCACTTGGACATGTGCTGCCAGAAATAGTTCCGTCATAAACATATACCTCATAAACCCCAGCAGATCCCGTAGGTTGTTGCCCTTGAATGGTCGGATCACTCGTATCTAAACTTAATGCATTTCCATTATTAAGTATAATAGTAGAAGACGACGTGGCTGGAGTAAATTCCCATCTTGCTTGATAACTACCACTTCCTCCAGTAGCTACAACAGCTAGAGTTTGTCCAAATCCATTAACACATTCATTAATTAAATCATTGGTCCCAGCAGGTACAACATCTATCGTAGCACCAGCTTGAACTATTTCAACTGGATTAACTAAAGTTTGAGAACATCCCGTCAATAGCTGGTCCGTAACCGTTAAAGTATAGTCTCCAGGTAAAACACCTATTAAATCTTTTGTGTTAAATGTTAAATTTGAACTCAAATTNCTCCATTCATATANATAAGATCCTGAACCACCCGTAATCACTCCAGCAGGAATTTCTATACGTCCATCTGCCTGACCTATACATTCCTGATCTGTAGCCCAAGCTGCAGAAGCTGATTCATCTATCACTATAGAAGTGTTAATAGGTCCAATCAACTGTGTCGTAGGAGTACCACAAGTATTGTCTAGAATTTCAACTTGATACTCTCTTCCTTCTGTAAGATTAGTAAAGGGTATTGTCCAATTGATGGTAGCACTTGAAGTTATATTATAGGTCTGTGCAATACCTACTTGAGTAAACACCGGATTCAATCCTAAAGACTTTTCATAAAGAGTAACGGACATGATAGGTAAATTACCTGCCAACTGACTTGATGTCAAATTCCCAGTAATTTCAACAGTTATGTCTCCACCACATGTCTGGGATACTGTTCCAATTACAATTGAAGGTTCCTCTATGGTGAAGGGTTGAGTCGTTACTTGACATTGACCAGATCCATTTACTCCCACGGTAAGGGAATAATCTCCAGGAGCTAAATCGGTTATCTCTAAATTATTTGAAGTAAATCCAGCATTCCCAGCCATAGACCAAGAATAGGTGTAATTAGAACTAAAATTAGCTGTGATTGCAACACTCTCAAATTGAGTGGAAATATCTGTATTATTCACTACCGTGCTTCCCGAAACAGTCAAAGAGAAAGAATAATCATTACCATTGGTAATGCCTACTAAGCTGACCGTTCCATCGGCATTAGCTGTAGCACTAACTACTGTAGAAGCTTGTGTATCTGATACAATCCCTGAGGAAACCTCCGCAGCAGTTGTTCCACTAATAGTACTAGTAAAGCTTGTTCCTCCTATATTGAGTGTGATTTCATCCCCATTCGTGATTCCGCTGTAACTTAAACGTATTGTTTTTGGTGTTGATTGAGTTGCAGCAATTGAAAAGGCAGTNCCTGCCGTATCAGAGGTCAAATTAATTTGTCCATTTCCAGAAACATTCGCTACTGCAGTTACATCCAAACCTCCACCATTAATGAGATCTGAAAGAATTTGAGCAGTTTGGGTTACTGTTTGTGCAGTACCTGTAATTCCTCCATTGATTCCTACTACTGTATGACTGAAACTTGTACCATTCACTGTGACGGTATACACATCTCCAATCGCAGGAGCAACTGGATTGATACTATTTAAATCTCTATTAATAAACACACGATCAACTTGTGCAACATTGGTAAGACCACCCGTTATAAATGCATCAAGGGGCTGAGTTGTAGGGTGTCCAATTTGTCCATCATCAGAACCTTCACAAGTAACATCTTGGATTAAAGCTGCAATTCCAACTTCATCCACAACTATATTTGGAACAACTGTAATCGTCCCTTGGGTGTTTGCTTCATCACAGCCTATATTTCCAGTTGTAGAGACAGTGTAAGTATATACAGTAGTTGCCGAAACAGCTGCAGTGATTTGTCCAGAGATAGTTAATATCCCACCTGTATAACCCGCTGTAGTTCCACTTGGCAATCCAGTAACAACAGCTCCTGTTGCTCCTCCACCTATAGAATAAACAATATCGGTTATAAAGTCGTTTGCACATACTGTTTGTGAAATGGTTGGGTTGGCAGAGGTAAGTGAAATTGTAGAAGATGGAACTAAATCTATGGTTCCTACAAGTGAAGCAGGAAGACAATTTGTTCCTGAAGTTGTCAATGTATAGGTATAAACAGTCAATGAAGTAATTGGAGTCGTTGGATTTGGAGTTCCACTGATCACTACATAATTTTCATTTTTAACTCTTGCTGCAATATCTTCTGTCATTGATCCTCCCCCACCTAGTGTTGGTGTTGTGACTACCAGATCAAACGGATCCCCTAAAACATTAGAAGTTAAGACAAGGGAACTTCCAGAAACTGTAGCTGTAACATTTGCTTGGGAGACTCCCGTCGCACTATTAATTGTATTCACTAAATTAGAGAGTACTTGATTTACCGTAGTTGTATTGGTTACCGTTGTGAAAGAGTAATCAACATTATCTAGGGTCAGTGTATACGTTTCTGATGCATTTGTTGTTGTGGTAAGATTTATCACTGCCACTTGAGCTGCACGGACTTGATTAGTGATAACCCCGTCAGGAAGTCCCGTGGTACCCACTAAAGTCGGAACACTAGCAGCGGTTGCTCCACCTGTTAAATTAATTCGAATAGGGTCTATAGCATTATTACACACGCAGATTGAGCAAGAGCTCCTGTATAGTCCGAGAAACCATCTCCATCATCATCAGTAGTTATATCGAGACTCAGGGATTGAGAAGGATGTATTTTTATTGATCCCGTTACATCCGTAATATTACATGCATTGGTATTGGAAGTAGTAATTGTATATACATAGGTCCAAGTATTTAAATCTTGGAAAGTACCTAAGTTTGTATTTCCGTTAATCTCCAATTCACTAGTCCCGACAGTTTGTGCTGTAGTTAATACTAAAGTATTAGAGGTTACAATTGACAATGCATAACTTCCTGCAGCTCCAGCAGCTTGTGCTTGAATCGTTATCGCAGCGCCAGCTGCAGTTGCATTTACCGTTCCATTTACATTGATATTTGAGTTAATCGCATTTTGTAAGCCCAAACTAATATCGCTTTGATCATCTCCAATTGCTGCTAAATAAGAAACATTGAAACCATCAATATTTAAAGTAAAGGTTTCCTGTGAAGTAAGTACTCCAGTAGTTACAGTAACCACACTAGTTGCGTTTGTATCTCTTTGTGCGAATCCAAAGTTAGGAGGTAAATTTGCAACTGATAGGCTGGAAGCACCATTAAATACTTGATAAATAATAGGTTGTATAGCTGTTCCATTACATACTTCTTGTGCATCTGCACCTGTATCTCTTAAAGAAATAACTGCATCTGGAAGTAAAGTAATTGTTCCTTGTATAGTAGGGTGTGGCAAACAACTCGTACCATTAGCGGTTACCACATAAGAGTACGTTTTTGTTGCCAAGACATTTTCAGTCGGTTGCCCTTCTATGACAAGATAATTTGTATTGGAAACTATATTACTCACAGAGAAGGTTACGCTTGCAGAAGTTGAGCTTGGTGTTGGAACAACAATAAATGGAGTACCTGCTGTACTAGCAGTCAGAATTAACTCCGTAGTTGTGGACAAGGTAGCTGTAACCCCTGTTCCTGCCCCTGCAGCAATAATTTCTCCTCTTAGACCTGCGGCAATATCTGCAGCTGTCGCTGAAGCGGTAGAAGTATATTGATAAACAACTCCATTAATTGTAATTTCATTGGTTGCAGCGGCCAAAACACCCGTCACAGAAACTTGAATCGACTCTACTTGTGCTATGGCTTCTATTCGAGTCCCCACCCCTGGCGGCAAGCCTGTATTCCCAACCAATGAAGGAATGGAAGCGCCAGTAGCAGATCCACCAATATCAATTCGTATTGGAGCTATATCTGTAGCCTCACATAAAGATTGTGCTAAACTTCCGTTTGGAACTAATAAGGTTGATGTAGAGGTTCCAAAAGAGTCTTCCGGTATCAAATTATCATGAGTCAAGACTTCTTGAGGGACTACCCGTATCGTTCCTTGTAATGTTGCTTCTGTAGAACAGCCAAAAATATTTCCAGTTGTTGAAACTGTATACGTATAAGTTACAGGGACATCAAATACGGAACTCACGTTACCACTAATAATAAACTCTGCAGAACCTATCAAGTTAGTCAGGCTCATGTCTAATGTTGGCTCTGCATTAATGCTGATTGTAAAATTAGTCCCTGCTGCATTAGCACTTACAATTAGCGTTGTTCCACTCTGAGAAGCTGTCACTATTGGGGCCAATGTTGGGTCTATATTGATAGCAGAAATCAACAATCCAATAACATCATTTATTGTAGAAGACACAGGTGCCGAAATACTTACTGGATTTCCATCTATGCTAATAGTATAGGTTTCAGATACTATCGCTGAAGTTTGAGTAGCTACTCCTGTAAAGGAAAGTTCTTCGGTTTGGATGGTATTAACAATTGTACCTCCAATTGGCGCTTGGTATACATTTGCAGGCAGACCGCTGAAATCACTTAATACATTTACTTGAGCTCCGGTTGCTCCTAATATCTTATATCGAATATCTACTATATCTGTACCGCTACATAGGTCTTGAGCATCTGTAGCAGGAGTAATCAATGAAAGAGTTGGAGCAGCATTGTAAGTAAAGATACCGGTCAAAGCAACTGAATCACAACTACTTCCTGTAGAGTTTATACTATAAGCAAATGACTCAGATCTACTAATATTTGTTGTTAAGCCTCCACGTATTGTGAGATAATTGGTATTGGAAACTATCGATGAAATTGAGAATGTGACACTTACACTAGTGGAGCTTGGAAGTGGACTAAGAACAAAAGGCACTCCTGGAGTGTTAGCAGTAAGAACAATTTCATCAGTTCCTGAGATAGTTGCGGTTACTCCTGCAACCGCACCTCCTGCAGAATTGATTACCCCTACAAGGTTTTGCGCAATGTTTGTTGCAGTAGAGGAAGCAGCAGATGTGAATTGATAGGGAATACCATCAATATTGATTGTATTTGTTGCTGTAGTTAGGGATGCTGTAGAACCAGTAATTGAAACTGTGATGGTTTGAACTTGTCTTTCAGTAACAGGGGTAGCAACTATACCAGCAGGTAACCCAGTCACACTTGCTCCAGTTGCTGAACCTTCAACATCTATACGAATAGGAATAATATCTTCACCAACACAAAGCTGTTGATTGAGTGCTCCATTGTTGATTAGGGTCGTTGAGGTAGAAGTACCGAAAGAGTCTTCAGTAATTAGAACTTGTCTAACCAAAGCTTCATTAGGCTTGATCTTAATTGTGCCTTGTTGAGATGCATTTTCACAATTTGCACCCGTTGTTGAAACTGTGAAAGTATAGGTTCCGGGTGAATCAATAACAACTGTTGGTGTTCCTGTAATTGAGAAAATATGAGTACCTGTAGCAGTATCTGCACTCATCGTCAAGGAATTAGAAACGCCGTTGTTCGTAATAGTAAAGAAATTATCCCCAAGATTATTTCCTTCTATGGAAATCGTATTAGAAGTAGAGCTAACTGTTAAATCAGGATGACTAATTACAGCTGCTAAACCTGAGGCTACTTGAGTTGCAGTACTACTTGCCGTTGCTGTAAAAGTATAGTCATTCAATACATTATTCTTTCCTATCGTAATAAAATAGGTTTCTGTACTTGTTCCCGTTTGTTCTGTGGCACTGCTTCCAATCGTAATTTCATCGATCTGTGCAATAGGCTGTATGGATGCATTTAAGTTTTGAGGAAGACCTGAAAAGTCTGTTCCTAAAGCAATATTTACAGCTGCAGTAGTGGCTCCATTGTACAGCATATATTCTATAGCTTCTATCCCTTCTCCTTCACAAACTTCTTGTTGTACAGAAGTTGCTGGAGAAATTCTGACGAGATCTGCGTCAGCATTTATTTGAATTGAACCTGACAAGGTAGTTGAAGCACAATTGCTACCATAGGTAGCTACAGTGTATCGATACAGTTCTGTTTGTGTGATATTACTATTATGTGTACCCGTAATTGTAAGATAATTTGTGTTAGAAGCTACGGATGTGGTTGCAAAAGTAATACTGGAACTTGAAGACTCTGGACTTATTTCAAAAGGTACACCGGCTTGGAATGCGGTCAGGATAATTGTTGTAGTGCCTGAGAGCGTTGCTGTTGCTCCTACTTGTGAGGCTGGACTTCCAGAAAGGACTCCAAACAATCCTGTTGTAATATCACTTGCAGTTGCTGAGGTAGGAGAAATAAATTCATACCCCACTCCGTCAATGTAGATGGTATTTGTGGAGGTTACAATTCCTGTAGAAACACTTACTGTAATTGACTCGATCTGTTGTTGAGTGTAGAAAGTATCAACTATTCCAGTAGGTAATCCAGTTACTACAGCATTAGTGGCAGAACCTCCAATATCTAATCGAATTGGGTTAATAGTGCCCCCTTCACAAATTTCTTGAATTTGTGCTCCGTTGATAATCAAAGTTGTTGAAGTTGTCGTCCCAAAGGAATTTTCAGTGACTTGAGCATCGCGGCTAAGCGATTCATTGGGGAATAATGTAATTGTACCTGTAACTACAGCAGAATCACAGCTACTCCCAATACTTGTAACATTAAAGTTATACTGAACAGGATTATCATACAACACAGTTGGTGTCCCTGAAATTAATACTTCAACGGTTCCTACAGTATTGGAACTTGTCATCGTTAACGTGTTGGTAACGTTTGTAGTTAAAAGATAAAAGGTTGTACCTGGGTTTATTGCCGTTACAGATATCGTATGAGTTAAAGCCACCGCTGTAACAGCAGGGTCCGCATTTAATAGGGCCGCTAAACCTGTTGCAACTTGGGAGGCATTGGTATTGGGTGAGGCTGTAAAAGTATAAGACACCAAAGAAGAATTTCCAATGGAAACTTGATACGTTTCTGTAGCTGCAGAAGTAATTGCTGTAGCTGATGTCCCTATACTAATTACATTTTCTTGATTAGTCTGGAATATCTGAACTGGATTTAATCCTGGAGGTAATCCAACAAAATTAGCTGCTGTGGGAACGGAAGCACTGGTAGCTCCATTAGAAAGAGTAAATCGTATATCCTCAATTGCAGCTCCT
>JGI26086J50260_1000860_pt1 | contig 18679 bp, 17 predicted proteins | sample SaaInl3SG_22_DNA_FD_50260 | JGI IMG/M metagenome (IMG submission 50260)
ATCTCGTAAAATCTGTCGATCGTTTACGTTAAACCTAACATCTTAGTAGTATTAGTGCGTAAAACCCGGGCTTGTTACCCGGGTTTTTTTATGGCTTTTTTTCCCCTCAAACCCAATTCAATGACCTCTAAATCTTTTAAAGTACCTTGGTCAATAGAAAAACGCAGCATGGTTCTCATATGGTGAAAGCCAGATACGCCGCAAGCTCCAGGATTTAGGTGCATGCATTGAATGGATTTATCCCATTGTACTTTTAATATATGTGAGTGCCCTGCAATAAATATTTGTGGGGCACTTTGTTTTATTTCCGCTCTAATACGTTGGTTGTATTTGCCTGGATAACCACCAATATGAGTGATCCACACTTTCATACCCTCACAGTCAAACTTTAAATCCAAGGGGAAGGTGCTTCTGGCTTTGTGGTCATCTATATTTCCGTAAACTGCCCTTAGGGGTTTTAAAGCAGCTATAGCATCTGTTACCGCCAAGTCCCCAATATCCCCAGCGTGCCATACCTCGTCTGCCTCGGACACAAAATGTAATATTCTCTCGTCTATATGTGAGTGGGTATCTGAAAGCAGTAAAATTTTTTTCATTTAAAGTAAATTCAAGTGGCTATACGGTATATTTGCACACAAAAGTAAGAGATTGCGTTGAGATATTTTGTACACTTTTCATATCTAGGAACAGACTACCACGGTTGGCAAAAGCAACCGAATGCCTCTAGTGTCCAAGAAAAAATGGAACAGGCATTTTCACTGTTATTGGCTACACCAATAGAATTAATGGGTGCGGGACGAACAGACGCTGGTGTACACGCTAAAAAGATGGTTGCTCATTTTGACACAGAATTAGGCTTTGACAAGCAAATCATCAAGGATAGGCTGAACGCCTTTCTAGCTGCAGATATTTCAATTGATCAGATATTGGCAGTTACCCAAGAAACCCATGCCCGTTTTACCGCTACCAGTAGGACTTATGAGTACATAGTGGTCAATCAAAAAGACCCCTTTCAACATCATGGAGCCCATTATGTATTTCAGCCCCTTGATATTCAATCGATGAATAAAGCGGCACAGATGTTATTGGGAGAAAAAGATTTTGAGTGTTTCTCAAAGTCCAATTCAGATGTACATACTTTTATTTGTGACATCACCCACGCAAAGTGGGTAGCTACAAAAGGACAATTGGTTTTTACCATAACAGCCAATCGATTTTTACGAAATATGGTTCGCGCAATTGTGGGAACTCTTTTAGAAATTGGTACAGGAAAGCGACCAGTGACAGATATTCCACTTCTTCTAGAGACCAAGTCAAGAAGTAAGGCTGGGCCNTCAGTGCCAGCGAAAGGTTTATATTTAACCCAGATAAATTACCCAGAAAACATTTATGTCTGATCATAAACAAAGCGGAAAAGCATTCGACAAAAAACTGTTTAAGCGATTGTTGCAATATACCAATCCTTACGCATTCACTTTTTATGGGGTAGCGTTTGCTGCAGTTGTACTTTCTGCATTTGCGGTATTGAGACCAGTTTTGGTAGGGGTTTTGGTAGATGAGGCCATTAAAATGGCCGATGCCGAAAAGCTCCTACACCTCACCCTCATATTACTTGCCGTATTAATAGGGGAGGTAATGAGCCAACTCACTTTTAACTATTTTGCCAATTGGCTTGGAGAGTCTGTCATTAGGGATGTAAGGGTGAAGCTATTTGATCATATGACGCATTTTAAAATGGCTTATTTTGACACATCTTCCATTGGGATATTGGTGACCAGAGCTGTAGCAGACATGCAGCGAATAGGTGAGATATTCTCTCAAGGATTTTTTGTTATTGTGTCAGATTTACTTAAAATGTTTGTAGTAGGTGGNGTNATGCTCTATTTAAATTGGAGGCTATCTTTAATCGTNTTTGCCGTGNTGCCTATTATTTTATACGCAACAAGATTGTTTCAAAGGGCTATGAAAGGAGCCTTTACAGAGGTGAGGGCTCAGGTAGCACAACTGAATTCATTTGTTCAAGAGCGTATTTCTGGAATGAAAATAGTACAGCTTTTTAATAGGGCGTCTGCAGAGAAAAAAGCCTTTGAACAAATTAATGAGAAGCACACCAAAGCTTGGTTAAAGACCGTGTGGTATAACTCTGTTTTTTTTCCAGTAGCAGACATAGTTTCTTCTATTACAATAGGTATGATTGTATGGTACGGCGGCCTTCAAAATATTTCTGGTATTAGCGCCAATGAATACGGGACTATATTCACATTTATTTTGTTGTCAGAGATGCTTTTTAGGCCACTGAGACAAATAGCAGATAAGTTCAATACATTACAAATGGGGATGGTCGCTGCTGCAAGGGTATTTAAAATTTTAGATACCCAAGACCAAACAGAAACAGGGGGATCTATTGACTTAGCTCAAATGGAAGGCGCCATTGCTTTTGAAAATGTTGTTTTTGGTTACCTCCCAGAGGAAGCTGTACTCAAAGGGATTTCTTTTGAAGTTTCTAAAGGAGAAACACTTGCTATAGTAGGCGCAACTGGTGCTGGTAAGTCTACNATTATAAATCTATTAAATCGTTTTTATGGCATTCAATCTGGCCGTATTTCTATTGACGGCCATAACATTAATGCGTTGTCCCTAAAGGGACTTAGAAGTCATATTGCCGTTGTATTACAAGACGTGTTTCTCTTTGCGGACACNATTGAAAACAACATTTCTTTGGGAAATTCTGAAGTTAGTCTTTCCGAAATAGAAGCTGCGGCTAAAGAAATTGGCGTTCATGATTTTATTGAGAGCTTACCAGGAGGGTATCAGTTTAATGTAAAGGAACGCGGGGGAATGCTTTCGAGTGGCCAAAGGCAGCTAATTGCCTTTCTAAGGGCTTATGTGACCAAACCCTCTATATTGGTCTTAGATGAAGCCACTTCTTCTATAGACAGTGCCTCAGAGCAACTCATTCAAAAGGCTACAGATACCATTACAAAGGGAAGGACTTCCATAGTGATTGCACACAGATTAGCGACCATTCAAAAGGCCTCTAATATTCTGGTAATGGACGCAGGGGTGATTGTGGAACAAGGCACTCATGAGGCACTGCTCAAAAAAGGGGGTTATTACAAAAACCTTTATGAAGCGCAGTTTTTATCTGTAGCTGTAGTGGAATAATAAAGTTGTGAAAGCGCTTTAGGGAAAAGACTATTGGCTGAGGTCGCTGCGAAGCAGTTGTTCTAATTCTATGCTGTTCTTAAATAAAATAAACCCACCATTTTTAATATAAGAAATGGCTCCAGTCTCTTCAGACACCACCAATGCTAAGGCATCGGTTTTTTCAGTAATACCTACAGCAGCTCTGTGTCTGAGACCAAACCTAAGTGGAATGGTTCTTTCATCAGATACCGGTAATATGGCTCGAGTCGCTACAATATAATTGTTCTCTATAATTGCGGCTCCATCGTGAAGTGGACTGTTTTTATAGAAAATGCTTTCAATAATTGGTTGGCTCAATTCTATATTCATGCGNTCTCCAGATTGTCTCACAAAATCCAAAGAGTTGTTTTTTTCAAATACCAATAGGGCCCCCGTTTTGGTTTGACTCATTTTTTCTAGCGCTGCTACTACTGCTTTAATATCAGTCTCCAGTGGCTGTAGGTCTTGCTTTAAAAATTTAAAGTGTTTTAAGTAGGAGCGTTTGTTGGCTAAATTAGTAGATCCTAACATGAGTAAAAACTTTCTGATCTCTTGTTGGAAAACAATGATCAGTGCAATGAGACCAATATTCATGAATCCTCCGATGATATTTGAAATCATTTTAATTTCAAGTAACTCTGTGAGTTTCCAAAGTCCCCACACCATCACTATACCAATAAAAATATTTATGGCAACGGTGCCTCTCACCAATTTATAAATATAAAAAAGCAATAAGGCCACCAAGAGAATATCTATGGCGTCAGTAATTTTAAATTCAAGAAAATTGAAAAATTCCAAAGGATACTTTTTTGTAAAAATAGCTAATTAGAATATAAATACCCTAGAGTTGGTTTGTTTTTTAAGCCTTTTGAAGGGCTTCATATAAAAGGATACATTCTTTAGCAGCGGCTACGTCGTGCACCCTTAACAGAGAACTTCCATTGAGNAGNGCTTGCATGTGNAGGGCAGTAGTACCGTTAAGGGCNTCTTTTGCAGTTGNATTTAATGTTTTGTAAATCATGGATTTGCGACTCAGTCCGGTCAATACAGGAACACCAAAAGTGTTTAATAACTGACTTTCCCTGAGTAGTTCAAAGTTTTGCTGGGTGGTTTTAGCAAAGCCATAGCCTGGATCTATGATTATATCTGTGATTTGGTGTTTTTTAGCGCTGTCAATTTTCTGAGAAAAGTAGCTAAGGATTTCTTGTAAAAAGTGATCGTAATGGGTATGCTCTTGCATGTCTTTTGGGGTACTTCTCATATGCATCATCACATATGGCACCCCTAGTTTTCCTACAGTTGGAATCATCTCAGGGTCTAATTGTCCTGCAGATATGTCATTGATCATGGCAGCCCCTATTTCTACAGCGGCCTTTGCAATACCACTTCTAAAAGTGTCAATAGATAAAAGCGCGTCTGGAAACCGCTTTAGAATAGCTTGTAGTATGGGATACAGTCTTTTCTGCTCTTCTGCTTCAGAAACTTCTGCAGCGCCTGGTCTCGAGCTGTAAGCACCAATATCTATAAATGTAGCGCCCTGTGTGCACATTTTATCTACCTGGTCCAATACGGCTTTTTCTTCTTTATAGCGCCCTCCATCGTAAAAAGAATCTGGGGTAATATTGAGCACACCCATTATTTTTGGACTGTCTAAAAAAATTAAATTCCCCTTACAATTTAATGAAAAGGGAACTGTAGGACCAGAATTTGTGTTTTTTGCCATGAGATCTTAAGATTCAAAGGGATAGGGTTGTTGGGTTTAATTATTTGTGCGAAATTTACGCAAATTAACTAAAGACATGGCCAATACCTCGGACCAATATAATGCAGTGATTAAAATGTGTAGAGACCTCTTTGAAAAAAAGATGTCTGACTATGGTGCTGCATGGCGTATTTTAAGACTTCCTTCCTTGACGGATCAGCTATTTATAAAAGCGCAAAGGATCCGAGGGCTTCAACAAAACACAGAACAGAGGGTGGCAGAGGGTGAGATTTCTGAATTTATGGGNATCATTAATTATTCTGTCATGGCACTTGTACAAATGGAAAAAGGTACTGTGGAGCAGCCAGATATGGATGTGACCCAAGCCTTAGCAGCCTATGACAAGCAAATAGCACTGACCAAATCTCTTATGGAGGCAAAAAACCATGATTATGGAGAGGCTTGGAGAGATATGAGGGTGAGCTCACTTACAGACCTTATTCTACAAAAACTACTCAGGGTTAAGCAAATTGAAGACAATCAAGGTAAAACACTCGTNAGCGAAGGAATAGATGCTAATTATCAAGATATGCTTAATTATGCTGTCTTTGCATTGATTCATTTAGAATCTTAATAGATCATTTATGAAATATATCACGCATTTATCTAGAATCCTTGTAGGGGTTTTATTCATAGTCAGCGGTTTTATAAAGCTGAATGATCCAGTGGGTTTTTCCTTTAAATTGGAAGAGTATTTTAGTGTAGGTGTTTTAGATTTACCTGTACTAATGCCATTTGCCCTTGCAATCGCTTTTTTTGTGGTTGTATTTGAAGTGCTTTTAGGGGTGTTTTTACTACTGGGTTATCAATTGAAATTCACCTTATGGAGTTTATTGTCCATGATTGTTTTCTTCACTTTTTTAACTTTTTACTCTGCCTATTTTAATAAAGTTACAGATTGCGGGTGTTTTGGAGACGCTATAAAATTAACCCCCTGGGAGTCTTTTACCAAAGACATTATTTTACTAATCTTGATTTTACTGCTTTTTTCAGGGAAAAAATATTTGAATATTTTACTACCAACCTCATGGACCAAGGGAGTGGTGGTTTTGAGTTTTTTAGGTGCTGTTTCCTNTGGTTTCTGGGTGTTGCAACACCTACCAGCCATAGATTTTAGACCCTATAAAATAGGCGTACATATCCCATCTGGAATGTCTGTCCCTGACAATGCACCTAAATCTATTTACGAATACCAATGGGTTTTTGAAGTCAATGGCGCAGAAAAAGTTATTACGACACAAAAGGAATATCCCAATGTAGACGGTACCTTTTTAAGAGTTACCACAGAAAAAATCCAAGAGGGTTATGTACCCCCTATACACGATTTTACCATAGAGCAGGAAGGGGTAGATCAGACAGAGTCATTAATGATGGTACCTAAGCTGGTGATGGTTGTGGCGTATGATTTAGCCAAAAGCAATCCCCAAGCTTTTGAAAAAGTAGCTCAAGCTACTTTAAAAGCCCACAATGCAGGTTATGAAGTGATTGGCATGTCTGCTTCTTCAGAAGCACAGGCAGCAGACGTGATAGAAAAATATGGGCTTGGTTTTGATTTTTATTTTACGGATCAAACTACCTTAAAAACAATAGTGCGTTCTAATCCTGCAATTTTAGTAGTAGAACATGGAACAATTACACAAAAGAGACATTATAATGACTTTGAATTATTAGAATTCAATACAACCAATTAACATAATTATGAGAAAGAAAATTGTAGCCGGAAACTGGAAAATGAATAATGATTTAAAAGCCACACAGCTTTTAATTGAGGATTTAAAAGGATTGACACTAGCGTCTGACGTTTCTGTTATGGTGGCACCTACCTTTGTAAACTTAACAGCTGCTTTAGATGCGGCGGCTACTACACCAATTGAAGTGATTGCACAAAACATGCATTTCGCAGATTCAGGTGCCTATACAGGAGAAATATCTGCAGACATGCTTAGTGCTGTAGGCATTAAAACAGTCATTTTAGGACACTCAGAGCGAAGAAGTTATTTTGGAGAAACTGATGAGATTTTAGCTAAGAAAGCAAAACAAGCCATTGACAAAGGTTTACAAGTCATGTTTTGTTTTGGAGAGGAATTGGCAGATAGAAAATCTGACAATCATTTTAATGTAGTGGAGGGTCAGCTTAAAAATGCTTTATTTGATTTACCTGCAGCTGCATGGTCACAAATTATTTTGGCCTATGAACCCGTTTGGGCGATTGGTACAGGGGAAACTGCTTCAGCAGACCAAGCACAAGAAATGCATGATTTCATAAGAAAAACCATTGCTATAGCGTACAATGATGCGATTGCTCAGGAAGTGTCTATCCTTTATGGAGGAAGCGTGAAACCTGCCAATGCGGTAGAGATTTTCTCTAAGCCAGATGTAGATGGCGGTCTAATTGGTGGAGCAGCGCTTGTTGCTTCAGATTTTGCTGCTATTGTGAACGCTTTCAACTAATTATGACCTTAGACTACACTGCTTGTCACTTTGAAGTGACTCCATTACAGCCCGCATCAGATTTGCTTATAGCGGAATTAGGCTCTTTGGGATTTGAAAGTTTTGAAGAAACGTCTACGGGAGTGATCGCATATATTAACACTGCTTTTTGGCGTCTTTCTTTGTTGGAGGGTTTAGCGGTTTATGATTATGAAGGTTTTTCTTTTTCATATACCCTAAAAGATATTCCTCAAGAAAATTGGAACGCCAATTGGGAAGCTAATTTTTCTCCAATACAGGTAGACAATCATTGTGTGGTCAGAGCACCTTTTCATGAGGCCCCAGACGTTACTTATGATATTGTTATTGAACCAAAGATGAGTTTTGGCACGGGACACCATGAGACTACCCACATGATGTTGGGTGCCATTTTACAGCTGGATTGTCAGGATAAGAAAGTCATGGATATGGGGAGTGGTACTGGTGTATTAGCGATCCTTACTGCCATGAAAGGTGCTACAGCGGTAGACGCCGTAGATATTGACCATTGGTGCTTTTTAAATGCCTTAGAGAATGTAGAAAGAAATAAGGTACCTTTCATTAACGTATATGAAGGAGATGTTTCTTTCTTAGGATCTCATGCATTAAAAGAAAAGTCATACGACATTTTTCTTGCCAACATTAACAGAAATATTTTGTTGAACGATATGGCAGTCTATAAGGATCATTTAGCCACAGGCGGATACCTTTTGTTGAGTGGTTTTTACGACCAAGATTTAGGCATGATCAAGGAGAAATGCGCTTCTTTAGGAATTGAATATCAAAGTCATACAGAGAAGAATGACTGGGTAGCGGCTGTTTTTAAATCTGTTTAATTTTTTATATTTTTAAGGTATGAAGGAACAACAGGAATCTTCTCAGGATACATTAGAGGCGGCTGAAAAGGAAAGTGAACTCATTGTTTATAATGATGAGGTAAACACTTTTGATCATGTCATTAATACTTTAATCAGGGTGTGCAAGCATTCAAATGAGCAAGCCCAGCAATGTACTCTAATTATTCACTTTAAAGGTAAGTGCTCCGTTAAAACAGGGCCAATTGAAAAGTTAAAGTCTGCTTGTCAAGGCATTTTAGACGCAGGCATTCAGGCAGAGATTGTTTAGTTGTCAAGGAATTACTCACCCAATAAAAAAGCCCCTTAAAAGGGGCTTTTTTATATAATTAATTCACAATAATTCTATAGAGAATTGGTTTATTTACACAAGTAGGCCCAATCATTTTTGATAAATCCTCACGAGCTAGTGGGGTAATTTATCCCTGAGTAGTCCGTAAACAAAGGTGCCTAATAGTGCTGCTCCAATCACGACAAATATGCTCACAGCGCCTGTTCCCAATAGAACATACATAGGTCCAGGACAGGCGCCTGCTAGGGCCCAACCCAACCCAAAAATAGATCCACCAATAATTGCAGCGGTATAATTTTTCGCTTTGCTAGGAATTTCAATGGCCTGGCCGAGAGGTCTTTTAATTTGAATTTTTTGATCAGTGCAATTCCAATGGCACCTAATGCCACAGCGCTCCCTATAATTCCATACATATGAAAAGATTCAAAACGGAACATTTCAAATATTCTAAACCAGGAGACTGCTTCGGATTTAACCAATAAGATACCAAAGAAAATACCTACCGATAAAAATTTTAAATATTTCATAGTCTAGAATAATTGGGGTAAAATTAAATGTGTCATAATAAGTCCTCCAATAAAAAATCCAATGACAGCCACCAAAGAAGGTACTTGTAAGTTGCTCAAACCACTGATTGCATGGCCAGAGGTGCAGCCACCCGCGTAGCGGGTGCCAAAACCAACTAGGAAGCCACCTATAATAAGTATGGCCCAAGTTTTTGGTTCAGCTAGAGCGTCTAAACTAAAGAGTTCAGGGGGTAAAATACTGGCTCCAGGATTCTGAAATCCCATTTGTTGTAATGCCTCTACGGTAGACGCGCTTATAGCTATATCTGGTTGGTTTTGGAGGAAATGACTTCCGAGATACCCACCAATAACGGCACCTAATACCACGACCAAGTTCCATTTTTGGGCTTTAATGTCAAATTTAAAGAAGGAAGCCCATTTCCCTGCACCACCAATGGCACAGAGTGTTCTGAGGTTAGAAGACATGCCAAAGTTCTTTCCAAAGACAGTAAGGCTAAGCATGACTAAAGCAAAAAGAGGGCCGGATACATACCACGGCCAAGGGTCTAAAATAAAATCCATTTAAATATTTTTGTCAAAAGTAAGGAAAATATGATGGCTGCTTTGTAACATCTGTTACCAAAGAGATATTATTGGAGATTTATGAATAGCTCTAAAAATTTAATACAATCAAGTTATGATAATTATTAGATATCCGATACCATATAATAATATGAGCTAGATTATAATTAACATTAAACTTTTCAGTAAAAAAAATGCCACATACTATAATTTAGTCAATTGCAAACACTAGTCTACAATAATTTCATCTATAAAAATCCAGCTTTTGCCTCCTGGGTTGGGGTGCCATTCAGGATTTTTAAGGGGGCTTTTCACCACTACCTTTAGGTGGGTGGCGGCAACTTCAGGAAAAGAGATTTCCAAAAATTTCTTTTTAACGTCGTTGTTTGGCTCCTCAGGAGAATAACTTTGTTGGGCTATTTTTTTATAATCAATCCCATTGTTACTGCTGAAGATTTCTAGACCAATAGGGTAAAAAATCCAACTTGCAGGAGCAGACAAGGTTCCAACTGCCATTGAATTCACTTTTTCACTTTTGCTTAATGTGAGTATTGCCTCGCTGTTTTTCCCTTCAAATCCAAGCCACATGCCGTCTACAAAATTGGTAGAACCTCTTTTTAAATCTACCAGTGATTTCCCTCCATTAGCGGTGTATTTTTCATTGGGTATTTCCAACAGCTCCACCTTTGAATAATCTATATTAGACTTTTTAAAATCTGCCTCTGCCACGGCACTTAGTCCCCATCCCTCCATATAAGTAACCGCTTTTAGAACGGTAGTCTTGTCTATGGAAAAAGGACGGTTGTATTTTATACTAGTCGAGTCAGGAGTACTTCCATCCAGGGTGTAAAAGAGACTTGCATTTTCAAACACATAGGCCATTTCTATGGCTAGAGAATCTCTAAAAAAATCTGTTTTGGATAAAATAGTAGGCGGGTCTAATGCGGTTTGGGCAAAAGTGTCTTCAGAGATATAATGCAAGCGTAGCTTTCCGTTTTTAGCCACAAAGGCCTCCATTGTATTTTTATTGATTTGCGTGTCTGTGAGGTAGGCGTTTTCTAAGGTATTTATTTCACTAATGATATCTAATGATTTGCTGGTCACATTGGTGGCAAAAGCATTTATGGTTAACAGATGGTCTAGAGATTTTACGTATTCCATCCCTTTGTCTGTAATTGGGGTTTGTGGAATTTGCAATTTCAAAAGATGCTCAAAGTTTTTCAAAAACACCGCTAAAGTGTCATTCATATTGCTAGCACCCAAGTTTATTTCTACAATATTTTCTTGGTATTTTTTCAGGAGTTTAAAGTCTTTTTTAGTCAGATTTTGTTTCCCTCTTGCGTTGACTATTACCATAGGGTGTCCAAAAGTAATTGGATAGGCCGTAATTCCTTTGGAGGCTAATGCGAGGATCCAATCTTGTGGCACAGGATCTATGGTTTTCTCCCATTGTTTAATAGGACTGTTGTCTTCTAGAAAGGATTGCAATGCCAACGCNACTTTTTCATTGGCTTCTAAATTAGCTGTACTGCAGTCAAAACAGGCTTTGTTTTGAATCCACCATTCTAACAGGACTATTTCCTGACTGCTGAGTTGCTTTTTGGATTTTGGTGGCATATGCTCTTTTTCCTCTAAGGGTAAATGTACTCTGGTAAGAAGGGTACCTAAAGTATCTTTATTTGTTGGAAAAATGGGACCATGTTCCCCACCTTTTAGCAGCCATTCTGGCGATGTCATCAATAGACCACCCTCTGTTTTTTTTTCGTTGTGACAGGCCACACATTTAAGGTCCAACACAGGCTTCACCAAATCGTTATAAACCATGGTATTTTCCAATGAGGCAATGGAAAGGCTTGAGCTGGAATCATTTTGCCCAAATAAGAAGCCTTCACCATGGGTCATGTTTCCGCCGTAATGCCCAGTAATACTCAATAAAAGCACCAATATAGCATAGAGGGGAAGGAATGCTTTAGTGGTCCAAACAGCTTTATATTGTTGTATGAAAAGCAAGCCAAATGCCCCTAGGGTAAAGGCTATTCCCATGTTTCTATGTAAGGACAAGTTATCTTGGTTGTAAGCCCCATCCTGGGCTAAAAGTAAACCTGAGATAACAGAGAAGAGTGCAAAACCTGCTGCAGTAGCTAAGGTAAATGCGCTAATTTGTTGTGGTAACGGTATTTTCTTAAACCTACTAAAACACTCCAACGCAAAACCAAATAGAAAAATACCAATGGGTAAATGCACCAAAAGTGGGTGAAAATTTCCCATCATTTGCCAAAGGTTGAAATTCAATAATTGAAAGCTGCCACAAAGGGCTAAAAAATGGACGCTTAACAGTTGAAAAACCCCAAAGATGTTGACTTGTTGAAATATTAAAAACATATTATTCTACGAGTATTTGATCTATAAAAAGCCAAGATTGTGTTCCCTTTCCAGGATGCCATTCAGGAATATTATTTAAGGCTGCTATTTCAATAGAGAGTTGGGTGTAGCTTTTAATTGGAATATCTACTATAAAAGTTTTTAATTGGGCCATCAATGGTTGACCTGCTTCCTTATTATAAAGTGTTCCAATAGCGGTATTATTGTGTTTTACAATAATGTTTGTGGGTGGAAAAATCCATGCATCTTGATCAATCAAGCTACTGATATACACCTTATTCATGACAATGGCTTTTTCAAACACCAAATCTATCCTTACAACCGGTTGGTTAAAGCCCAACCATTCTTCACTATTTCTAAAAGACAGCGGCCCTTTAGTACTATTGATTAGGGTGGCTGCTCCTTTTCCAGGATAAGCGTCGTTTGCCGGAGGAAAAACACTTATTTGTGCTTGATTCAAAGGTTGCTTTATTTTGTATACCTCTAAAGCCACGGTATCGCTGGTTTTATAGTCTGGATGCGTGGCGTAGGCAAGTAATTTAGTGTTTTCACTAAGTATAATAGGGGAGGAATACGCCTTTGGTGTACTGTTAAGTTGGGTATTTATTCCTTCTGATTGAAACCATAAAATAGCGCCAGGATAAGGGCGCTCCAGCCGGACTGTTGTACTGTCTTTAAAGAGTTTTTTTTTTGTTATAATCAGGGGATTAGAGAGTTGAAAAGTCTTGGAGCTGCTAAGTGTCACTGACTGGTCAGTCGCTTGTTTACAACCCACTAAGCAACCCAGCAAACCAACCACAATACACCCTACTAAGACAAAGTGTTTTTCCCTTATTAGACAGAGACTTNTCATATCCTTATGAGTTTAATAGGATATGTTTTTCCGGCATTCCATTGGGTTACATAAACATTGTGGTCTTTGTCTANACAAACATCATGGGGGTGTTTAAAAACTTTTAAACCTTGGCGCATTTTTTGCAGCTCACCCGCTTCATTGTAAGAAGGTGCTATACCACCAGGAGCAGAAGTAAGTTTATTGTCTCGATCTAAAATAGCTATAAAACCACTATTGGCGGCCCCATCACCAGACCAAATAGTGGCCAGATACACTTCTTGCTCGTGAATGACTGGCCTGCATATATATGCCCCTGGTAAATGGGTAGTGCTTAAAAAATTCCCGTTGAGGTCAAAACGTTTTAGTTCGTTTCCCTGTCTTTCAGTAATGAGCAGGCTGGGGTTTTTGCTTCTAGTGTCAATACAAATGCCATGGGCATTTAAAAACTGGTGTTTTTCCGTCCCTTTTCCGCCAAATACGTTTAAAAGTTCGCCTTTGGCATTGTAGTGAAGGATGTATTGTGCGCCATAGCCGTCTGCCACGAAGACATCGCCGTTTGCGGCCACACAAGTTTCCGTAGGAATATACTCAGAGGGGCTAAGATACTTCTCACTTTCTACAGGAAAGGGAAAAATTTGAACCACTTTTCCATCTAGGGTTGTTTTGATCACCTCATGCCTGTTGTTGTCTGAAATATACAAGAATTCTGTGCCGTTTTCATCGTGAATACTCAGTCCGTGTGCGCCTGGATATTCGTTTCCCCAGCTGTTTACTAAGGCGCCAGAAGTGTTGTAAACCAACACATTATTGGCAGTGTGGTTGGTCAATAGGTACAAGAGTCCTTTGCGGTCCTGTACCATTTCATGGCAGTCATTTACAGGATAGAAATTGGGATTCAATGCGCCCCAGTTTAAGTCTATTTTGTATTGGTGGCTCCCATGTCCTATAACGGCATCTTTTAGGACATTAACCCCAAGTGTGTCCCATCCAAAGAGCCCCAAGCCTANAAATCCGAGACCAGATGTAGCTATAAATTCTTTTCTTTTCATGCTAACTTAAAATATCTCTGACAATTTTTCCTTCTACATCTGTAAGTCTGAATCTTCTTCCCTGATGTTTGTAAGTGAATTTTTCATGGTCTATACCCAATAAATGTAACATGGTTGCTTGAAAATCATGAACATGTACGGGGTTTTCTACAATATTGTATCCAAAATCATCTGTTTTTCCGTACAATCCTGGTTTTATTCCGCCTCCAGCCAGATACATGCTAAAGGATCTTGGGTGGTGGTCTCTTCCGTAATTGGTATCTGTGAGTAGTCCCTGTGAGTAATTGGTTCTTCCAAACTCTCCACCCCAAACCACTAAGGTGTCTTCTAATAAACCCCTCTGTTTGAGGTCCATAATGAGTGCAGCAGAAGCCTGATCTACATCTTTGGCTTGTTTGGCAATGGCACCAGGAAGGTTTTCATGTTGGTCCCATCCCATATGATACAGTTGTATAAAACGCACATCTTTTTCTGCCAATCTTCTAGCTAACAAGCAGTTGGCAGCAAATGTACCGGGGATTTTAGCGTCTGCTCCGTACATTTTATAAATATAGTCTGGCTCTTTTTCTGTGCTAATTACATCTGGCACAGAGGTTTGCATCCTATAAGCCATTTCATATTGGGCAATCCTACTCTTAATCTCTGGATCTCCGTAGTCTTCATAACCAGCGTCATTTAATGCTGCCAAGTGGTCTAGCATGTTTCTTTTAGTAGCCTTATTCATGCCGTCTGGATCATTTAAATACAAGACAGGATCTTTGGCTGCCCTAAACTGCACCCCTTGGTGTAGGGAATGTAAAAACCCATTCCCCCAAAGCCTGGTATATAAAGGTTGACCATTGGGCCTTCCTGTTCCCCTAGAAAGTAAAACGGTAAAAGCAGGAAGGTTGTCATTTTCACTGCCTAAGCCATAACTCAACCAAGACCCAATACTTGGACGCCCGGGTTGTTGGGAGCCTGTTTGGAAAAAAGTGACTGCAGGATCGTGGTTAATAGCCTCTGTATACATGGAGTTTATCACACAAATGTCGTCTGCTACTTTTGCGGTATAAGGCAAAAGATCGCTGATCCATGCAGGGTTGTTGCCGTATTGTTTAAAATTAAATTGGGAACCTACTAGTGGAAATTTATCTTGTCCAGAGGTCATTCCGGTAAGCCTTTGTCCGTTTCTAATAGATTCTGGTAAATCTTCTCCACGCCTTTTATTGAGCATGGGCTTGTAGTCAAATAATTCTAATTGTGAGGGGCCACCACTTTGAAACAAATAAATGACCCTTTTTATTTTGGCAGGATGGTGGAGCCCTCCTAGGGATCCCTTAACACCTGCATTTGGTGTAGCAGAAGTAATTACGCCGTTTTTAGTGGTGTTAAAATATGGCGTACCTAATAATGAGGCCAAGCCAATCCCACCAATGCCAAGAGCAGTTTTACCTAGAAAGGCCCTTCTGTTGAGTTGTAGGGAGCGTTCTTCTATAATCTTTTTTTCACTCATGATTAGCTGCGGGTAATGGTTAGGTCTAAATTTAAAATGGTGTGAGCTGTTAGGGACAGGGCGGTAAATGCAGTATCTTTTTCTTTAAAAGACCTTTCTTTTTCTCCAATGCCNAAATACGCTTCAGGTAAAACACCTTCTTCTAATANCTGTTGCTCCATGTCGTGGTAAAGCGCTAGTAATTGTTCGGCTACTTTTTCAGTGGTAAATTGGCCAGTAGCTGCCAAGTATATATAGGCCAACTGGGCGGCTACTTTGGTTTCTTTTTTAGTAGCTTTTTCTGCCAATACCCGAGATGCTTCTATGATTTGTGGGTCATTTAATAATACNAAGGCCTGAAGTGGGGTATTGGTTTGTTGGCTTTTTACACTGCATAAATCTCTATTAGAGGCATCAAAGGTGAGCATGCTCGGCGGAGGAACGGTTCTTTTCCAAAAGGTGTACATACTTTTTCTATAGAGNGAAGCACCAGTGTCTGGCACATAGTTGGCTGTACTTCCGCCGCCTCCGCCGGTGGTTTCTTTCCACAAGCCTTCTGGTTGATACGGTTTTACGCTCGGGCCACCAATTTTTCTGACCAATAAGCCGCTAATCGCTAAGGCTTGGTCTCTAATGCTCTCTGCAGACAATCTCAATCTTGGTGCCCTGGCCAGCCATTTATTTTCTGGGTCTAACTGAAGGGCTTTTTCGCTTACGGCACTATTTTGTTTGTAGGTGTCTGATTGTACAATGAATCGCATGATTTTATGTAAATTCCACCCCTCATCTTTAAACTTAAGGGCCATAAAATCCAGTAATTCAGGATGGGTAGGAAGTGACCCTTGGTTACCAAAATCATAGCTACTGGCTACCAATCCCTGACCAAAAAAACGCTGCCATATTCTATTGACGGCTACCCTCGCTGTTAGCGGATGCTCCTCTGCAAACAACCACTGAGAAAGCCCCAACCTATTTTTTGGAAAATGTTCTGGGAAAGGCAATATTTTTTCTGGGGTATTAGGAAAGACCTCTGTGGTGGGTTGGTCATAAGCCCCACGGTTTAATATGAATGTTTTTCTGGCAATGGGCATGTCTTGCATGACCATAATTTCCATGCCCTTGTCTATACCATTGTTGTCAGGCATTTTTTTGCGCTCTTGTAAGTTTAAAAAGGCTAGCACTCCTTTTTGGTCTTCTGGTGTAATTCTCATGGTGGGCGCCGGGACTTCATTGCGGTCAGAAACCAATCCTTTTTCATCTAGATTGTTAAAGAAACTAAAGAGTTCAAAGTGATTTTTTTGAGAGATAGGATCGTATTTGTGGTCGTGGCAACGGGCACACTCCATAGTCATACCCAGAAAAGCAGTGCCAAATGTATTTGCCCTGTCTTCTACGTATTCTACTCGGTATTCCTCTGGTATAACACCTCCTTCGAAAGTAATTTTATGGTTTCTATTAAATCCTGTTGCCAAAATTTGCTCTTTGGTAGGGTTGGGCAATAGGTCTCCAGCCAACTGATAGGTCACAAAAGTATTGTAAGGCATGTTTTCTTTAAAAGCGTGAATAACCCAATCCCTCCACGGCCACATGGTTCTCTCAAAATCATCCTGATAGCCGTGGGTGTCTGCATACCTTGAAATGGCCAACCATTCAGAGGCCATGTGTTCCGCGTAATCTGCGGTGCTAAGTAAACTATCTACTATTTTGTCATATGCGTTAGGGTCTGTATTGGACACAAATGCTTTTACAGTTTCTGGGCTAGGCGGCAATCCTGTAAGGTCCAAAAATACCCTTCTTAAAAGCACTTCTTTGGATGCTGCTTCAGAGGGGTCTAGGCCTTTTTCAAGGAGTTTTTTGTAGACAAAAGCATCTATTTCGTTGGCTCCCCAACTGGGGTTTAGATTTGGAACTTTTTCTGTTGTTGGAGGGCTAAATGCCCAATGTTCTTGGTAATTACCTCCTTGGGTAATCCATTTTTCCAGGACCTCTTTCTCGTATTCACTAAGGCTTAGATTGGATTCTGGAGGTGGCATTTGGGTGATTGGGTCTGTGCTGTGTATGCGCACCACTAGTTCACTTGCCTCTGGTTTGAATGGGACTACGGCTCGGCGGTCTTTGGCTTTGCCAAGGGCCATATAGGCCCCCGCTGCAGTATGCAGCGAAAGACCGCCCTCAATGGCATTTTTATCTGGCCCATGGCATTTAAAGCACCTGTCTGAAAGTATGGGCTTCACGTGAAAAGTAAAGTCTACGGAATCTGGCACCTTTTCTAAAAGCATTCCAGTATTGACGTCTTTTATTTTGGGCCCTTTGGTTTGGCATGCCACCACAACAAATAACAGTATTATAGAAAATAACACCCCTAATTTTGCAGTAGCTGCTTGTGTTTTACTTAAGTAATAAAGTAGGCGCATGGCATTTCTTGTTTAACTTACTTAAGGTCTAAATAAAAAACCCTTTGTGCAATTAATTTAGACAAACGACAATGCCCTGTGGCTTAATAGATTGTACTACAAGACAAACACCTTAGCCATTTGGCCACGCCTTAACTAATAAGGTCTTGAAGAATTTTAGACTTTACTTCCGTAATATAACTTCTGCCTATTGTAAACCGNTCTCCTTGTATTTCTATACTATTTCCTTCTACAGATTCTATACGGTCTATGGCTACTGTAAAAGACCGGTGTATTCTGATAAATTTATCTGGAGGAAGCTCATCTGTAAAGCTGCTCAATGTTTTGTGGATAATGTATTTTCCTAAATCTGTTTTGATTCTGATGTAGTCTTTTAGGCTTTCAATAAGGACTATTTTGTTCAGTTCAATTTTTTGCAATTTCTTTTTGTCAATTTTCACAAAAATACTCTTCGTTTCAGTAGTTGAATGGTCNAGAACTTCTCGGGGTTTTCTTAGCTGTATGACTCTTTGAACAGATTTTAAAAACCTCGGAAATGGGATGGGCTTGACCAGATAGTCAATGGCTTGAAGTTCAAAGCTTTCTAGGGCATGGGTTTCATGGGCGGTGGTCATAATGACCATGGGTTTTACCTCCAAACTTTTTAGAAAAGACAAGCCATCTAGTACAGGCATGTTAATGTCTAAAAAAATAAGNTCTAAAGGATTATCTTGAACAAAACTTGCTGCTGTTACTGCATTATTAAAACTAGCCACAAGTTCAATGTCATTAATTTCTTTGCAGTATTTTTCCAGAATGCTTACTGCTAAGGGTTCGTCGTCTATAATGATGGTTTTCAGACTCATACTTTTAATTTGAGTTTTACGGTAAAGTGTTG
>JGI26086J50260_1000865_pt1 | contig 18628 bp, 18 predicted proteins | sample SaaInl3SG_22_DNA_FD_50260 | JGI IMG/M metagenome (IMG submission 50260)
ATTGCACCAAGTGATAAACCTGCTTGAGCTTGCGACGCGTGTCTTGGTTAATGCGACCGTCTCGGGTCAAGATGTGCAAGGCCTGCAACAAGGCGACAGACTGCCCCGCCCGTAACTCGGGCAATTGCGCACTCAAGGTGTTCATGGGCTTCGCCGCGGTCTGATCGGTGTGTTGCTTGCGTTTTTTGGGCATGGCGTCATCATAAAGCCGCTCACCGCTATAGCCACCACTGAGCGCGCCGTACCGTCCAATTGCTTGACCCGGGAACTGTCATACTCCATGCCATGAACGATGCCCCCAGACACGCTTACGAGCCGCTCACCCCCGACGTCATGCTGGATGCACTGGCCCACATCGGTCTGGTCGGTGATGGCCGCATCATGGCACTCAGCTCGTACGAAAACCGCGTCGTCCAATGCCACCTGGATCACGCACCGGATGATGTGGTGAGCCCCGTTGTCGCCAAGTTTTACCGCCCGCAGCGCTGGAGCGATGCCGCCATACAAGAAGAGCACGACTTCGCATGGGCCTTGGCCGATGCCGAGGTGCCTATGGTGGCCCCGTTGCGTTTGCAAGGCGCCACCTGCCATCAGTTCCAAGGCTTTCGGTTTTCTGTGAGTCCCCGCAAAGGCGGGCGCCGCCCCGAGCTAGACGATTGGGAGGTACTGGAGTGGATTGGTCGCCTCATGGCGCGCTTGCACAACGTCGGCGCGGTGCAGCCGTTCGCCCACCGTCCCGCGCTATCGCCCACGACCTTTGGGCAGGCATCCAAAGACGCACTAATACAGCTCAACGCCTTGCCCATGGACATGGAGACCGCGTGGCTAGCGGTCTACGAACAGGCCATGGCCCACATCACGGCGGCTTGGGCCGGGTTTGAAGGGCANCACATCCGCCTGCANGGCGACTGCCATCCCGGCAATATTTTGTGGACCCCCGATCATGGGCCGCACTTTGTTGATTTAGATGACGCCCGCAGCGGACCATCCGTACAAGACCTGTGGATGCTCCTGTCGGGCGACCGCGCGCAACAAACGTCTGCGCTCAGTGCGGTACTGGAAGGCTACGAGCAACTGCGCCCGTTCGACCGCCGGGAACTGCGGCTCATCGAGCCCCTGCGCACGCTCAGAATGATTCACTACAGCGCGTGGTTGGCGCGGCGTTGGGACGACCCGGCCTTTACCGTCAACTTCCCGTGGTTTGGCACATCCGACTATTGGCACGGCCAAGTCGGCTTGCTACAAGACCAAATCGAAGCCATGGAAAAGCCCCCGCTCACCGTGTGATTGGGGGCTGATAGCGCCGGCGGAAGCTGCGTTGCCGCTTAGGCCAGCAAACTGTTCACACGGCGCACATAGCTGGCGGGGTCTTCGGGCAAGCCCCCCTCAGCCAACAACGCTTGGTCAAACAAAATATGCGCCATGTCATCAAAGGCGTCGGTTGCAAGCAGCTTTTTCACCAGGGGGTGGTCTGTATTGACTTCCAAAATAGGCTTGACCTCCGGTGCCGTCTGCCCGGCCTGCTTGAGCAAGCGCGCCAACTGCGTGGAATATTCACCATCTTCGACCACCAAGCAGGCGGGGCTATCGACCAAGCGTGTCGTGACACGCACATCTTTGGCCTTGTCCTGCAACGCCGTCTTGAGCTTGTCTAGCGTTGGTTTAAACGATTCCGCCGCGGTCTCAGCGGCCTTTTTCTCGTCTTCGTCCTGCAACTTGCCTAAATCAACGGCCCCTTTGGCAACGCTTTGCAGCGGGGTATCTTCAAACGCTTGCAAGAAGGACAACGCCCACTCGTCAACGCGATCCGTCATCAGCAGCACCTCAATGCCCTTTTTCTTGAAGACCTCTAATTGCGGGCTGTTCTTTGCCGCCGCCATGGAGTCGCCGGTGATGTAGTAGATCGCGTCTTGACCTTCCTTCATGCGTGCTTTGTAGGCAGCGAAGCTCACGGAGACCGTATCGGTCGTCGAGGTTGCAAAACGCAACAGGCCCGCCAACTTGTCGCGGTTCGCGAAATCTTCGCCCAAGCCTTCTTTTAAGACCGCGCCAAACTCAGCGTAAAAGGCGTTGTAGTCGTAACCGTCTGCATCCTCTGTGTGGCCTTCTGCTGCGTCGCTCACATCCGTTACATCGGTAACCTCATCGCTGTCTGGTGCGGCCGCTCTCGGCGCAGATTTCTTCGCCAAGTCTTCCAACATCGTGAGCACACGGCGGGTATTACCCTCGCGGATGGCGCGCACATCACGGCTTTCTTGCAACAACTCACGGCTCACATTAAGTGGCAGGTCCGCGCTGTCGACCACGCCGTTGACAAAGCGCAGGTAGTTGGGCATCAAGGTCTCTGCTTCGCCCGTGATGAAGACACGCTTCACATACAACTTCAGGCCCGGCTTGCTGTCACGGCTCCACAAGTCTTGGTTCGCCTTCTTTGGTAAAAACAACAACTGCGTGTACTCGGTGCTGCCCTCAACGCGGTTGTGCGACCACATCAGCGGATCTTGCTGGTCGTTGCTGAGGTTTTTGTAAAACGCCTTGTACTGCTCGTCGGTAATGTCTTTCTTAGCACGCGTCCACAGCGCACTGGCAGAGTTCACCGCCTCCCACTCGTCAGTCAAGACATTTTCTTTTTTCTCGTCGTCCCACTGCTCCTTGGGCATCAAAATAGGCAGGCTGATGTGGTCTGAGTAAGTGCCAATGACCGACTTCAACTTCCAAAACGACAGGTATTCGGTTTTGTCCTCGCGCAGGTGCAAGGTAATGCTGGTGCCGCGCTGTGCGCGCTCAATCGCCTCCACCTCAAACTCTCCCGTCCCGCCACTCACCCAACGCACACCGTCGCTTGTGGGGGCGCCGGCACGGCGTGACTCAACGGTAATGCGCTCGGCCACGATATAGCCGGAGTAAAAGCCCACACCGAACTGACCGATCAGCTGCGAGTCCTTCTTTTGATCACCCGACAGCTTGCTCACGAAGTCGCGCGTACCGCTCTTGGCAATCGTTCCGAGGTTATCAATCGCCTCTTGTGCACTCAAGCCAATGCCGTTATCGGCAATGGTGATGGTCTTGGCTTCCTTGTCAAAGGATACGCGGATGTCCAACTCGGGCGCGTCTTCAAACAGCGCAGAGTCGTTGAGCGCCTCGAAGCGCAACTTGTCGCATGCGTCTGAGGCGTTGGACACCAACTCGCGCACGAAAATATCGGGATTGGAATACAGCGAGTGCGTCACCAAATGCAGTAACTGCGCTACTTCGGCCTGAAAGGCATGGGTTTTCTTGGTCATACGTAAGTCGTAAAAAAATAGTGAAAAATGCAGATCGTGCCGGATGTTCCCGACGCGCTATTGCGTAGTTGGAGACGAGGCGCCCTTTTTCAAGAGTCCCCCATCCGGCAAAGTCTGGGGGCTTAGAAGCGTTCGGTTGGCCCCAAATAGCGCCACTGACCGACAGGGAGTTGGGCGAGGTTGATGGAGCCAATGCGCACACGCTTCAAGCCCACGACTTTTAAGCCCACTTGCTCGCACATGCGGCGAATTTGGCGCTTCTTCCCTTCGCGCAAGACAAATCGTAACTGCTCCGTATTTTGCCAACTCACCTTGGCGGGCTTCAGCACCTGGTTGTCCAGCAGCAAACCCTCACGCAACAACGCCAAGCGCTCTTCTGGGAACACCGCTTGCACGTCTTTCTCAACCGGGGCATCGGCACCGTCGCCAATCCAAATGACGCGCACCAAATACTCTTTTTCAATGTTGGAGTTCTCCCCAATGAGCGTGCGCGCGATGATGCCGTTTTGGGTAAACACAATGAGACCGGTCGAGTCAATGTCTAAGCGCCCTGCTGGCGCCAAGCCACGCGTGAAGCGGGCTTGGAAGCGCGTGCGTGTGGGGTCTTCCGTCCACTGCGATTGCGGGCCAATAAGGGTGGCAGCGCTCTCATGGCCGTCTTCGGGCAAACCACTCACATAGCCCATGGGCTTGTGTAGCAAGATGGTGACCTGTTGGGCTTGCTCGGCATGGGCATCGGGCGAGACATCAATACGGTCCTCCTCGGAGACGGTTTGCCCCATTTCGCCCACCTCACCGTTAACCAGCACCCAACCGTTGTCAATCCACTGATCCCCCTCCCGGCGGGAGCACAGCCCCAACTCGGCCAATCGCTTGTTCAAGCGAACGCCGCCCGCTTTCTCAGCGTCTGTTTTAGGACCTTGGTGGTGCGCTTGTGCGATGGGCTGCGCTGGCGGNGCATATTGGCTGCGCATGGGCGCGGACGTGNGATCGCGTGCGTCGCGACTTCTCTCAGGAGGACGGCTGTCAAAGCGCCGCTCNGGCGGCCGCTCACGTCCCGNACGGTCACCACGCGATGCCCCCCCCCAACCGCGATCATCGCCTCGCTGGTTGCCGCTGTCCTGGCTTGGACCATAGGGCCGGCGCTCATCACGTCGGTCATCACGTCGGTCAAAGCCACCGGCGGGTCTATCGTTGAAGCGCCCACCATCGTCTTCCCGGGCATGTAAGCGCTGCTCGAGCACGCGCATGGCCGCGGCACGTTGGTCGTTGGCGTCGCCCTGTGGCTGGCGCGNCGCGCCAGGGTTGGNGNTNTAGCCACCCGAGCGCGCGGGTGCACGGTAGCCATCGCGCCCACGGTCGTTGCGGTCATCGCGTCCGCCCTCATAACGCTCACCCCCGTAGCGCTCACCGCCATAGCCGCGTCCGCGCGGCTCCGGTTCAGGGGCGCGTGCCGCTGCATGCTCCAAACGGCGCAATGCCGCTTGGGCGGTTGACGCCAGTGCCAGCGCCTCTGGCGTGGGTTCACGCTTGACGAAGCGTGCCAAGGGCGCGCTGCCGCGCACGGGCTTCTTCGGCATACGCGGGTCGAAAGGTGCGCGACTGACAGTCCCCTCGGTATTTTTTTTCGCGCGCGCATCTGCTGCACGGAGGGTGGGTTTTGAGGTCATGGTGGTATGAAAAGTAAAAGTCAGTCGATCAGGATTAAAAAGAAAGCCTATGCAAGCGGGCGCTTGTCATACGCGGAAAGGTCCCCAGATACCGGCGCGTTCAGTTCGCCGTAGCGCAGCGCATTCAAGTCGAGCACCCGCAAGCCGCCGTACTCCACGCGAATCCAACCATGCGCTGCCAAGGTGCGCAACGCCTCGTTGACCCGCTGGCGAGAGAGTCCCACCAAATAGGCCAACTCTTGCTGGGTGATCCGCAACATTTCAGCCACCCCCGGATAGAGCTTGGGCTCAAACATCGCAGCCAAGTTACGCGCCACCCGCAGGTCCGGGCTCGCCATGCGGTCTATCTCTCTGGCCGCAATGAACTGGCCTAGGCGCTCATTCAGTTGGAGCATCACAAAGCGGTTAAAGCCCAAGGAATGACCGATGAGCCAGTCAAACATCTCGGTAGAAATACCCGCCAAACGGCTGGTGCGCAACGCCTGAATGTTGTAACGGTAGGGCTCACGCTTGAGCACCGTACCTTCGCCAAACCATCCGCCGGGTGCAATGCCGGTAAACGTGATCGCTGAGCCCCGGCTGTCGTCATTGCTCATCTTAAGCAACCCTTCGATCAAACCAAACCAGTAGGTCACGGGGCGGCCAATGCGCACCACATAGTCCCCCGGTTCGGCGATGGTCACCAACATGTCTTGGCGCACATGCTCGCGCTCGTCCGCCGTGAGCGATGTCACCCAAGGGATCCGCGCAAACTCGTCATCAGACAGCACGCGGGCGCGTTGTTTCAAGCTGCTTGGTTGCGCCATGGTCTGTCGATGTAAAACATTCAATTTCTTTGCTTCCTACACGCGAGGAGCTTGCGCCTGAGTCGCTTAAACGGGACCGCCAAAATAAACCCGGCACGATCACCCGCAATAAGCGGCCAATTTAGGGGAAAGTCCTATACGGGTTCCCCCTCTAATTGTCGTTCAACCGACAGGCAAACGTCAAATCAAAGTCTACGATACATATAAGTTTAAAGATTGCCTGCTGAAACACGGTTTGATGCGCCCTCGCGCACCCCTACAGCAGGCGCAATGGAGTCAAAAATGCAACAAACCTTCCCTGGCTTGCTTGTGGCGCATGCCGCGCAGCGTCCTGATGCGCCTGCCATGCGTGAGAAAGCCTACGGTATCTGGCAAACACTGTCGTGGTCAGATTTGGCCGCCATGGTGGCCGACCTAGCGGGCGCCTTGCACGAAGCGGGTCTGCGCCGGGGGGAGCATGTGGTCGTTATTGGCTCTAACCGCCCTAGGCTGTATGCCACCATGCTGGCTGCACAGTCGCTCGGTGTCACGCCCGTGCCGCTGTACCAAGATGCTGCGGGCGCCGAATGCGTGTTCCCGATCAACAACGCGGACATTCGCTTTGCCATCGTGGAAGACCAAGAGCAGGTCGACAAAATGCTGGAAATCCGGGCGCAATGTCCCCAGATCTCAAACATCTACTTTGACAACCCACGCGGTATGCGCAATTACGAGGAAACGGGTCTGGCCAGTTTGGACGACTTGCTGGCAGCTGGAAAGGCCTTCTCGCAAAAGAACCCCTCCTTTTTTGCTGATGAGGTGGCGAAGGTCACGTCCAGTGATGTGGCCGCCATGTTCTTCACCTCTGGCACAACCGGAAACCCCAAAGGCGTGGTCCACACACACAGCAGTTTGCTAGACCGCGCCAGCGTTGGCGCGCGCTTCGACAAGCTGGTCCCAACGGATGAGGTCTTGGCCTATCTACCCCCCGCGTGGATTGGCCAAAACATCTTTAGTTACGCGCAGTGGCTGGCTGTTGGCTACATCGTGAACTGTCCCGAGTCGGCGGAAACCGTCACCATCGACTTGAAAGAAATTGGCCCCACTTACTACTTTGCCCCACCCCGCGTGTTTGAGACCCTACTCACCAGTGTCCTCATCCGCATGGAAGATGCCAGCACATTAAAACGCGCACTCTTCAAACACTTTATGGACTTGGCGCAACGCGTTGGCCCCATCAAAATGGCNGGCCAGTCGGTTGGCCTNATGGACAGCCTGCAATACGCCCTTGGCGATGCGATCATCTACGGTCCGTTGCGTAACAACCTCGGCATGTCNCGTGTGCGTGTCGCCTATACCGCTGGTGAGGCGATTGGCCCGGATCTNTTTACGTTTTACCGTTCCATAGGCGTTAACCTGAAACAGCTATACGGCTCGACAGAGACCGCGGTTTTTGTTTGCTTGCAACCCGACCACCAAGCCAAGGCTGACACCGTGGGCATCCCGTGCGANGGCGTGGAAATCAAGGTAGCAGAGTCTGGCGAAATTTTGGTTCGCTCGCCCGGATTGCTCAAGGAGTACTACAAGAACCCCGAGGCGACCGCTGAGGTATTGAGTGCTGACGGTTGGTACCACACCAGCGATGCCGGCTTCCTCGATAGTGATGGTCACTTGAAGATTATCGATCGCGTGAAAGATGTCGGACGCATCAAGGGTGGCGCATTCGACGGCTCGATGTTTGCGCCCAAGTACGTTGAGAACAAGCTCAAGTTTTTCTCCTTCATTAAAGAGGCCGTGGCCTATGGCGACCAACGTGAACGCGTTTGTGTCATGGTGAACATTGACTTTGATGCGGTTGGCAACTGGGCCGAGCGCCAAAACTTGCCCTACGCCGGCTATGCCGACCTGTCCCAGAAATCCACGGTTTACGACATGATTCGCGACTGCGTGGAGCAAGTTAACGCTGACCTGAGCCGCGACGCGATGTTGGCGGGCTCTCAAGTCAGTCGATTCCTGATCTTGCATAAAGAGCTGGATCCCGATGACGGCGAATTGACCCGTACCAACAAGGTCCGCCGTGGCTTCATCGCTGAGAAGTACGGCGTGCTGGTTGAGGGCTTGTACGGCGACAAAACCGAGCAGTTTATTGAGACGCAGGTGAAATTCGAAGACGGTCGCACAGGCGCCATAAGCGCCACTTTGCAACTGCGTGACGCCAAAATCTTCACGCCCGTGCAGGCAGCGGCTTAAGCACGCGCCTCTGAGCACCAGCCCCTAAGAACCCTGAACAACCTGACACCACACCATGGCTAAACGAGAAATAGGCGACGTCATTCTTGACGTCGAAAACATCAGCTTGCGATTCGGCGGCGTGAATGCACTCAGCGACATTTCATTCGACGTGCGCGAGCACGAGGTACGCGCCATCATTGGGCCTAACGGCGCCGGCAAGAGCTCCATGTTGAACTGTATTAACGGCGTTTACCAACCGCAAGAGGGGCAGATCAGCTTTCGGGGCAACACCTTTAAGCACATGAATAGCCGACAAGTCGCGGAAATGGGCATTGCCCGAACATTCCAAAACTTGGCCTTGTTCAAGGGTATGAGCGTGATCGACAACATCATGACCGGGCGCAACTTGCGGATCAAGAGCAATATATTTTTGCAGGCGTTGCGCATCGGCCCCGCCGAACGGGAAGAGTCGGAACACCGCGAATATGTCGAGCAAATTATCGACTTCTTGGAAATTCAGGCCCACCGCAAAACACCGGTTGGTCAACTGCCCTACGGCCTGCAAAAACGGGTTGACTTGGGTCGCGCTTTGGCGATGGAGCCCCAAGTCTTGTTGCTCGATGAGCCCATGGCCGGTATGAACATGGAAGAAAAGCAAGACATGTCTCGCTTCATCCTGGATGTAAACGAAGAGTTTGGCTCCACCATTGTCTTGATCGAACACGACATGGGCGTGGTGATGGACATCTCCGATCGCGTCGTGGTGTTGGACTACGGCAAGAAAATTGGTGACGGCACACCCGAAGAAGTGCGTGCCAACGAAGACGTTATTTCCGCCTACTTGGGCACCTCGCACTAAGCGCCCCTCAACACTGGAAACCAGATCATGGCATTTTTCTTAGAAACCTTGCTCGGCGGGCTCATGGCGGGCATGCTGTATTCACTCGTTGCTTTGGGCTTCGTGCTTATTTTCAAAGCGTCTGGCGTCTTTAACTTTGCACAGGGTGCGATGGTGTTATTCGCCGCCTTGGCGATGGCCAGATTCTCAGAGTGGCTCCCACAGTGGCTTGGCTTTGACAACCTGCTGCTCGCCAACGTGTTGGCTTTTCTCATAGCCGGCATTTTGATGTTCGGTATCGCCTGGCTCGTGGAGCGCTTGGTCTTGCGCCACCTCGTTAATCAAGACGGCGCAACGCTGTTAATGGCGACCTTGGGCATCACTTACTTCATTGATGGGCTGGGTCAATCCCTTTTTGGAAGCGACATCTACCAAATCAACATTGGCATGCCCAAAGAGCCTGTGTTCTTGCTGGACTCCGTCTTTGAGGGCGGGCTAATGGTCAACCTCGAAGATGTATACGCCGCCATCATCGCAGCGAGCTTGGTCATTTTGTTGACGATTTTTTTCAACAAAACCATTACAGGCCGCGCGTTGCGTGCGGTGGCCGATGACCACCAAGCCGCCCAGTCAGTGGGTATCCCGCTGAACCACATTTGGGTAGTGGTGTGGTGTGTCGCCGGNCTCGTCGCCTTGGTGGCGGGCATGATCTGGGGCTCAAAAATGGGGGTTCAGTTCTCACTCAGTACCGTGGCCCTCAGGGCCTTACCCGTCATCATTTTGGGGGGGCTCACGTCGGTTCCGGGCGCCATTATTGGCGGCCTCATCATCGGCGTAGGCGAGAAGCTGTCCGAGGTGTTCTTGGGGGGCTACGTCGGCGGTGGCATTGAAATTTGGTTTGCATACATGCTCGCGCTTGTCGTGCTGATGTTCCGCCCGCAAGGCCTGTTTGGCGAAAAGATTATTGACCGGGTGTAACACCCAAGTTGCACAGAAAGACAAAAGATGTTCTATAGAGAAAACGGTCAGTTCAAGACAAACTACAAAGCAGACCAGCAGATCTTCGCCATTACGCAAGACCGCTGGGCCGTATTGGCGCTCATTGCCTTTGCCTTCATCGGTGTGCCGATGATGGTCGATGAGTACCTGTTCCGCGCCATCCTGATTCCCTTCCTCATACTCGCGCTTGCCGCTGTCGGTTTGAATATTTTGGTGGGTTACTGCGGTCAGCTCTCACTAGGCTCGGGGGCGTTCATGGCCATCGGTGCCTATGGCGCCTACAACTTCATCATGCGTATAGAGGGCATGCCTCTGATTCCTGCCCTCCTATTGGGCGGCGTGTGCGCTACCGTCGCCGGTATTGTTTTCGGCATTCCCAGTTTGCGTGTGCGCGGCCTTTACCTCGCCGTCGCGACGCTGGCGGCACAGTTTTTCTGGGACTGGGCATTTCTGCGCATCGGCTGGTTCACCATCTACACGCCGTCAGGCTCGGTCGCAGTGTCCAACCTGCAAGTATTTGGCTGGACCATTAACTCGCCGGTCGAGAAATACTGGTTTTGCTTGGGCTTCTTGACCGTCTTCGCCTTGTTAGCCAAAAACCTCGTTCGCTCCGCCATCGGGCGTAACTGGATGGCTATCCGTGACATGGACGTTGCCGCAGCGGTGATTGGTATCCAGCCGCTGTACGCCAAGCTATCGGCGTTTGCGGTGAGCTCCTTCATCATCGGCGTGGCCGGAGGTCTTTGGGGCTTCGTCCACTTAGGTGGCTGGGAGCCGGCGGCCTTTGATATCCAGCGCTCGTTCCAACTGTTGTTCATGGTCATTATTGGCGGTATGGGCTCCATCATGGGCAGCATGTTCGGCGCCGCCTTTATCGTGGCCTTGCCCATTTTTCTCAACCAAGCATTACCCGTTGTTGGTAGCTGGGTGGGCGTCACTATCTCTACGGCGGGCATTGCGCACGCTGAATTCATGATTTTTGGTGCGCTGATCGTGTGGTTCCTCATTGTGGAGCCGCATGGTTTAGCGCGTCTGTGGAGTATCGGCAAGCAAAAGATGCGTATCTGGCCCTTCCCACACTGAATCCCCGGGCGACCAAGGGGGAGCGGCGCCAGCGCCGGTCATTTGGTTGCATGTTGAAGCGCTTTTACACAACACTCTAAGGAGACTCGATATGAAGTTACGCAAACTCATGCTGGGTGCAGCGGCCGCGGCCATGGGCGTCAGCGCCCTACTCGCGCCCGTTTCGTCTGCACAGGCTGAAGAAACGCAGTTTTTCCCCTCGCTGGTTTACCGNACAGGGGCTTACGCNCCTAACGGCATCCCCTTCGCCAATGGTTACTCCGATTACTACCGCCTCGTCAATGAGCGCGGCGGCATCAACGGCGTCAAGATCNNCGTTGAAGAGTGCGAGACAGGCTACTCAACCGACCGTATTGTTGAGTGCTATGAGCGCTTGAAGGGTCAGAATGGCGGCGCAACCGTCTTCCAACCACTGTCAACAGGCGGTACGTTCGCGCTGACAGAAAAAGCACCCGTGGACAAAATCCCACTGATCACCGCCGGCTTGGGCCGNAGTGAGTCAGAAGACGGTGGCATCTTCAAGTGGAACTTCCCCTTGTTGGGCACCTACTGGGTTGCCGCTGACGTGTTGGTTCAACACGTCGGCAAGGAAGCCGGCGGTCTCGATAAGCTCAAGGGCAAGAAAATTGCGCTGATCTATCACGACAGCGCCTACGGTAAAGAGCCGATCCCACTGATGCAGAAGCGTGCCGAAATGCACGGCTTTGATCTGCAGCTGTTGCCCGTTGCCCACCCTGGTGTGGAGCAAAAAGCCACTTGGCTGAAGGTGCGTCGTAACCGGCCTGACTACGTCTTCTTGTGGGGCTGGGGTGTCATGAACTCCACCGCCATCAAGGAAGCAGTTGCCACGGGTTACCCCCGCAAAAGATGTACGGCGTGTGGTGGTCTGGTGCTGAACCAGACGTCAAAGACGTCGCCGATGCGGCTAAGGGCTACAACTCATTGGCCTTGCAGCACAGCGCGGAGTATGACTCTGCAGTTGTGAAAGAGGTGCTGGCTAAGTTGCATGACCAAGGAAAAGGGACGGGTCCCCGTGAAGAAGTGGGCCAGGTGCTGTACATGCGCGGCCTGATTCTGCGATGTTGGCCACCGAAGGCATGCGTGTCGCACAAGCCAAGTATGGCAAAGGCAAGCGCATCACGGGTGAGCAAATGCGTTGGGGCTTAGAGAACATGAACCTCACCACCATCGGGCTCAACTCATTGGGCTTCGGTGGTGTGATGCGCACAACCTCTACCAGCTGTAACGACCACATGGGTGCTTCATGGGCACGTATCCAGACATGGAACGGCAAAGGCTGGGATGTGGGTAACACATGGTACGAAGGTGACCGCAAGGTGCTGGGCCCCATGGTGACTGCCACAGCCAACAAGTACGCCGCTGACAAGAAATTGACACGTCGTCCTGCGTCTGACTGCAACAGCTAATTACCGCTAGGTATTTGGCAAAAAAGGGGCCCCGCAAGGGGCCCCTTCTCTCCCGAACAAAAACCGACGCACCCTGCGTCAACCTTTACTAGGCTCGCTATGCAAGCAAAAGACATCGTCCTAAACGTGAATGGCATTGAGGTCATTTACAACCACGTCATCTTGGTCTTGAAAGGGGTGTCCCTTCAAGTCGAGCAGGGCAAAATTGCCGCTATCTTGGGGGCAACGGTGCAGGCAAGACCACCACATTGCGTGCGGTCTCCAACTTGTTGAAGGGCGAGCGCGGTGAAGTCACCAAAGGCAGCATTGAGTTCCGAGGTGAACGCATTGAAAACCTCACCCCCGCTGACTTGGTCAAGCGCGGCGTCGTGCAGGTCATGGAGGGGCGTCATTGTTTTGCGCACCTCACCATTGAAGAGAATTTATTAACCGGCGCGTACACGCGCGTCGACAAGGGCGAAATAGAGGCCAACCTAGAAAAGGTCTACAACTATTTCCCCCGACTGAAAACACGCCGCACCTCGCAGGCGGCTTACACGTCTGGCGGTGAGCAACAGATGTGCGCCATTGGCCGCGCCATCATGGCCAACCCCAGCGTTATTTTGCTCGATGAGCCCTCTATGGGCTTGGCACCACAAATTGTGGAAGAGGTGTTTGAAATCGTGAAGGACTTGAACCAACGCGAGAAAGTCACCGTTTTACTCGCTGAGCAAAACACCAACATGGCTCTCAAGTATGCCGACTACGGCTACATCATGGAGTCGGGCCGCATCGTAATGGACGGTGTCGCTGCCGATTTGCGTAACAACGAGGACGTCAAAGAGTTCTACTTGGGCATGGGTGGTGGTGAACGCAAGTCATTTAAAGACGTGAAGAGCTACAAGCGTCGCAAGCGCTGGTTGGCCTAACCCGGGCCGGCGCGCAACCGCTTTCTCGTGGCTTGGTGAATACCAGACCCTTTCGCTTACTCACACTGGTTCACCCAATAACGTTATGGCCCTATTTTTTGACGCACTTGAGAACCAAGACCCCGCCGCCAGAGAGGCCAGACTCATGGGTGAACTGGCTTCGCAGGTGGCGCACGCACAACGTGCCTCCGCCGCTTTTGCCGACATTCTGGCAAGCGTTGATGCACCCTCGATCACGAGCCGAACGGCCTTGGCTAGCTTACCCGTAACGCGCAAAACGCAATTACTAGACAGACAAAAGGCCCAGCGGGCGCAAGACCCCATGGGCGGCTTTGCCACCCAAAGCTACGGCACAGAGATGCCCCAAATCTTCGCCAGCCCCGGCCCCATATACGAGCCAGAGGGTCGTGCGGCTGACTACTGGCGCACAGCGCGTGCGGTATTTGCCGCTGGTTTTCGCGCGGGCGATTTAATACACAACTGTTTTTCGTACCACTTCACCCCCGCAGGCTCCATGATGTCGTGCGCCGCGCGTGCCATTGGTTGCACCGTTTTCCCGGGCGGCACCGGTCAGACCGAACAACAGGTGCAGGCCATGGCCGAGCTCAGGCCAGCGGGCTACATCGGAACACCCAGTTTTTGCGCATTATTTTGGAGAAGGCAGACGAGATGGGCATTGCCCTACCCAGCGTAAAGAAAGCGCTGGTTTCTGGTGAGGCCTTGCCCCCCTCCTTGCGTGACTGGTTTGGTGCGCGCGGGGTCGACACCTACCAGTGCTACGCCACCGCAGACGTGGGCTTGATTGCCTATGAGACCTCCGCGCGCGAGGGCTTGGTGCTTGATGAAGGGGTGATCGTTGAGATCGTGCGTCCAGGCACCGGCGATCCCGTTGAGCCCGGTGACGTCGGGGAGCTCGTCATCACCACACTCAACCCGGACTACCCCATGATCCGGTTTGGCACCGGCGACCTCTCCGCGGAGCTGCCAGGGCACTGCCCAACCGGTAGGACCAACAAGCGCATTAAGGGTTGGATGGGCAGGGCCGACCAAACCACGAAAGTGCGGGGTATGTTCATTCACGCCGCGCAAGTTGGCGATGTGATGCGTAAGTTTCCCGCGCTCAGCGGCAAGGCACGTTTAGTCGTCACCGGCGAAATGGCCAACGACGCGTTGGCGTTACACGTTGAGGCTGCCGGTCTGAGCCCGGACACCCTTGCCGCGTTGGCAGCGGCTGTACGCGACGTTACGAAATTACGTGCGGACGTGACTGTGGTCCCACCGGGCGGCTTGCCAAACGATGGCAAGGTCATAGAGGACGCACGCAGCTACGCCTAATCGATGGGTAGCTTGCGCTGCGCGCTAGCGCATCTCCCACGTCAGTGGTTCGTCTTCGGCTTGACAGCGCGCCAACGTGTTCAACAGCGGCGTAAACCGCGCTGACCAACTCACCGGTGGAGGCTTGCTGGCCTGATCCGCACCCGCGTTGTTATCCGCGGCCTTGTGATCTACCGCCCCGTGACGACCAATGAAGTCACGCACCGCCGCATCGGCTTCGGCCATCTCAGCAGCCAGCAAAATACCTTTTGCGCCGGGCGTTTTACCCCATATCTCGAGTAGCACGCTACCGTGCTCGTTGAACATCACCAAGTCAGCGGTGACCTTAGACTGAAAGCGAATCATGTGGGCACTCTGTATCGCCCGCTTCACGCGAGCTTAAAGCGCCATTATGCGTGTCGAAGCCCGTGTCGCATAGTGGCCATTTCGTCCAAGCGGTGTTGCTCTGCTTTGTTCTGGTGAGCGACGAGGCGCTTGTTTTCACGCTCCACGAGTTTTTTCATTTTTTCTAACTCGACACGCGCCAACCGCACCTGCTCCGCGGCAAGATCTCTCGCCGCCGCCATTTGCTGAACGCGCAGCTGCGCCTGCACATCTAAGTCAACAAGCTGCGCCAAAAACTGGCGGCAATTGAGACTATCCGACAGGTTGGTTTGACGCTCGAACTGGGTCAGCTTCGCGCGGTACTCCGTGATCATATTGAGCACACGTTCCCGACTACTTTGGGCTTCTGCTTCTTTGAGCCGCGCTTGGCGCAGCACGTTCTCAGCCTCAGTTAATTTGGCTTGGGCTTGATCAGCCAACACGGGCCAGGGGCTTTTAATATCAGGCATTGACTTGTCCCATCACACTACCCAACATGGCACGTGACATGTCGTAGGCGACGCCAGCGTGCATGTCTTGCTGTAGGAATTCAACCATTTGTTCGCGTGCGGCAATCGCCGCATCCAAATCTCGATTGGTACCGGCATCGTAGGCTCCCACCTGAATAAGATCTTGGTTTTGTTGATAAAGCGTCCACAACCGACGAAAACGGTTGGCCTCTTTCAAGTCCTCGGGTGACAGCAGGTTTTGCATCACACGGGAAATAGAGCCTGCCATATCAATGGCTGGGTAATGCGCCGCGTCCGCAAGCGACCGTGACAACATGACTTGCCCATCCAACGACGCACGGGCGATGTCAACGATAGGGTCATTGCCGTCGTCGCCCTCAGCCAANACNGTNTAAATTGCCGTGATCGAACCAAAGCCGTTGCGACCAACGCCGGCACGCTCAATCAGNTTGGGTAACAGGCCAAACACCGATGGCGGATAACCTTTGGCCGTNGGTGGCTCACCCACGGCCAAACCAATCTCGCGTTGGGCGTGGGCGACGCGGGTAAGGCTGTCAACCAGCATCAATACGTTTTTGCCTTGATCGCGAAAGTACTCTGCGATGACATGGGTCATATTCGTGGCGCGCAAGCGCAGCACAGGCGATACATTGGCGGGTGCGGCAACCAACACAGATTTGGCAAGGCCCTCTTCGCCCAGTGACTCTTGAATAAACGCCTGTACCTCGCGCCCGCGCTCACCAATGAGGCCAATCACCACGACATCGGCTTTGGTAAATCGCGTCAGCATACCCAGCAAAACACTCTTGCCCACCCCTGAACCTGCGATCAGNCCTAAGCGCTGACCCCGCCCCACTGTCAGCACGCCGTTAATNGCCTTCACGCCCACGTCCAGCACCGTATCAATTGGGCCACGCTCCATGGGATTGAGGGGGCGCCCCAACAAGCTCAAGCGGTCGGCGCACTGCGGCGGCGGTTTGCCATCCAGCGGTTGGCCACGGCCATCGATCACACGCCCCAGTAACTCAGGGCCTAAGCTCACATGCGCCACACGGGTCAGCACCCGCACGACAGCGCCCGGACCAATGCCCGTGGGCTCGGTAAAGGGCATGAGGTAAATGGTTTGATCGTTAAAACCCACCACCTCAGCCTCTATGCGCGTGCCGTCTAACCCNGCCACCTCGCACACCGCGCCCATAGGTGCAATCACACCTCGCGCCTCTAGGGTGAGGCCCACCAAACGCACCAGCGTACCGCTGCGCTCGGGCGATGGCGCATGCGCCGTTTGTAAATCTTTGGCAATGGCNTCTGAGAAATCAAGCATCCGTCGCCTTCGGTTCGTCGTTAGGGGGGAGNTCGTCGTNAGGGCTTACGTCGGATACCTCAACGTGTGTCTCCTGTGTCGGCGGTGTAACGTCCATCGCGTCTTCGGGGTCATCCGTAGCGGTAGTGGCGGGGCTAGGCGTGGGCACCATGGTGGCATCCTCGGTTGCCTGCATCTGCGTCAGCGGGTTCACATCGCCTGCCCAATGCACGCCCTCATTTAGCACACTGCTGTGCGTACGCCACGTCTCTGCATCGCGCAACACGTTATTGGCCAGGGTCGTCAGTCGCGTTTGAATCAGGTCTTGCACCACCGCATCGTTGCTGCTTACGCGAACGCTTCCACGGACCAAGGTCTTATCAGGCTGCAACACCAAGCCTGCACCGAGCTTGGCACCATGCGCCTCAACTGCGCGTAAGTCGTCTGGGTGAAGCGCAACCAGCACCCGCTTACCCGGATGCTCCAACTCTTCTAGACTGCGTTCTATTAAGCGCTCAATAGCCGATGGGCTCTGCCTAAGCTCACCACGCACCAGCTCTTCTGCGAGATGCAGCGCCAGCTTTTTTAGTGGTTCGAAGTATTGCTCTGGGTTGTCGTTCAGTGTTTTGGTTTGCGCAGCCGCTTCTGTCAGCAGTCGCAGCGTATCGGCTAGCTCAGCACGCACGGCGGCCTCGCCCTCACTTCGCCCCGCTGCATGACCCTTGGAGGTGCCTGCAGCCTCACCCGCCGTCATGCCCTCGGCATAACCGGCATCGTAGCCCGCCTGCCGCGCTAGGTCGTTACTCGCCTCAATGGCGCTAACGGCAACAGTGGTCATCTCCGCCTCAGCGGCGTCAGCGGACTCAGCTGCATCAAGACCCTCGGCATCGCCAGAAGACCTGCCATCGATGGCGTCGAGCCCGTCTTCAGTCTCATCCGAACGGACGCCTAGGGCATCATCCTCGCCAGCGTTGTCAGATCGCTCACCGGTCCCATGAAGCTCATCGGTGTCGGCGCTAGCGTCGCTCGGGGTCAGCGGCTTAAAGCCATCATCACCTACCGTTAAGAGTTCCCCGGGCGTCAACGCCTCAATACGCCATGGCAAAAAACTCTCTATTGCCTTCCCATCCCAAGGCATTTGGGCATAGTCGGCAACGGTGCTGACACCAATGGCCAGTGTGGCATCTTTTTGAAATCCCCCGCTAGACTGCGGTAACGCCAAATTAGACAAAGTCATCTCCGCGGCCTACGAGCACCAACTCGCCCGCATCGGACATCTTGCGAGCGATACGCATGATGGTCTTCTGAGCCTCTTCCACATCAGCAATACGCAAGGGACCTTTGCCCTCCATCTCGTCAACAAACATAACCCGTGCACGAGAAGACATGTTGCCAAAGAACTTGTCCTTGACGAATTCTGGCGCACCCTTCAGGGCGGTCATCAACATATCGGGCTCGACGCCGCGCATCAGCGTCTGAATACCGCGGTTGTCCACTGCCGTTAGGTTTTCGAACGTAAACATACTGTCCTGAATACGTTGCGCCAACTCCGGATCAATTTTATTAAGACCACCAAACACCTGTAACTCTAGGTCAACTTTGGTGAAGTTCATGATCTTCGCCGCCGTCTTAACCCCGCCAAAACTTGACGATGCAGCCGAGGAGTTATTCGAGAACTGTGACCGCATGATGTCTTCTAGCTCAGTCATNGCTGACGGCTGCACAGTCTCTAAACTTGCCACACGCTGGACCACTTCAGCGCGCACGTCTGGCGGCAGAAAACTCAGCACGTCCGCCGACACGTCAAACTCAAGAACAGACAAAATAATTGCGATGACCTGCGGGTGCTCCAGCCGAATCATTTCCGCGATGGATCGGGCGTCCATCCACTGCAAAATCTCAAGCCCCTTACTAGATGAGCCCGGCATAAT
>JGI26086J50260_1000871_pt1 | contig 18572 bp, 16 predicted proteins | sample SaaInl3SG_22_DNA_FD_50260 | JGI IMG/M metagenome (IMG submission 50260)
CACCGCTGATGGAAGCGCGCGGGGTGGTCAAACGCTACGTGACAAAGAAGAACCTTTGGGGCAAGCCCGTGGCGCATTTCGAGGCGCTCAAAGGCGTGAGCATGGCCATTGGCAAGGGCGAGCGCGTGGGTCTTGTGGGGGAGAGTGGTTCCGGGAANTCCACCCTNGGGCGCGTGNTGNTNGGNCTGGACCANGCGGACGAGGGCGNGGTGAGGTGGAAAGGNGGNGCNNCGGAAGGNCGNGNGTTTCGACGGCTCGCGCAGCCGGTGTTTCAGGATCCGTTTTCCGCGCTCAACCCGCGCATGACCNTTGGCGCGGCCCTGCAGGAGGCCGTGAATCAACGCCTTGCCACCGAGGGCCCGACGGTGAGAGAATTGCTCGAGGAAGTGGGGTTGTCAGCCGAGGATGCGGCGCGGAGGCCCGGGAGTTTCAGCGGGGGGCAGCGGCAGCGGATTGTGCTGGCGCGCGCCTTGGCGCTGTCGCCGGAGTTCCTCGTGCTGGACGAGAGCGTGGCTGCGCTGGACTTGCGGATCCAGGCGGAGATTTTGGACTTGCTCAAGGAGCTTTGTGAGCGGCGGGGGGTGACCTTTCTCTTCATCAGCCACGACCTGAACGTGGTGGGAGCTGTGTGCGACCGGATTGCCGTGATGCAGGCGGGTGAAATCGTGGAGGAAGGCCCGGCAGACCAAATCCTGAGTTGTCCACAACATCCCTACACCCAACGTTTGTTGTCGAGCCGTCCGGGGCAGAAAAACGAGGGGCGCGTTGCGTAATTTGGCCTTGCATTCACGCGAATTCGCAACCCTACAGCATGTCCCTTGTTTTGAAATCCCTCGAGGACGGAATCCTCACGTTGACCATCCACCGTCCTGAAGCGCTCAACGCGCTCAACCGCAATGTGATTGACGCCTTGAGCGCGGCCCTCGAGGCGGCTCAAGACAACCCCGAGGTTCGGGTCATTGTGTTGACGGGCGCTGGTGAAAAGGCCTTCGTGGCTGGAGCGGACATCAAAGAATTTGCGGACTTTGACCAAGCGCAAGGCGAGGACTTGGCGCGCCGCGGGCAACGCGACCTGTTTGATCGGGTCGAGCAAAGCCGCAAGCCGGTCGTGGCCGCGGTCAACGGATTTGCCCTCGGCGGCGGACTCGAATTGGCCCTGGCTGCTCACGTTCGCGTGGCCTCGACCAACGCCCGGATGGGCTTGCCGGAAGTGAGCCTCGGCGTCATTCCCGGCTACGGCGGCACCCAGCGCCTCGCCCAAATCGTCGGCAAAGGCAAAGCCCTGGAAATGGTCCTGACGGCCGGCATGATCGACGCCGAAACCGCGTTGGCCTGCGGGCTCGTCAACCAAGTCGTCGACCAAGAAATCCTCCTCGAAACCGCGCAAGCGATGGCCGGCAAAATCGCCAAGAACGCCCCCACGGCCCTGGCCGCGGCGCTCGACAGCGTGCTGGCGGGCTACGGCCGAGACGGTTTTGGGGTGGAGATCCAGCGGTTTGGGCAATGCTTCACTACGGACGATTTCAAGGAAGGCACGACGGCGTTCCTCGAGAAGCGCAAGCCTCAATTCCCCGGCTCATGAGCGAGGTGACGACAGTTGCAACGGTGGTTGTGCCCGTCGTGGCCAACACGCCTCATGCCTTGCCGGAATACGGCACGCCAGACAGCGCTGGACTGGATCTTCGGGCCAAACTCGACGCTCCGGTCGTGCTCCATCCCGGCCAACGCGCCCTGATCCCCACCGGANTGCACTTCGCACTNCCGCGCGGGTACGAAGCGCAGGTGCGGCCCCGGAGCGGNCTGGCTTACAAGCACGGGGTGACCGTGCTCAACAGCCCCGGCACGATTGACGCGGACTACCGCGGCGACGTCGGGGTCATCCTCATCAACCACGGGCAGGCGCCCTTCACCGTCGAGGACGGGGAGCGCATCGCCCAGCTCATCTTGGCGCGGTACGAACGCGTCGAGTGGGCCGCCATCGAAACCGTCGAACAGTTGCCGGAGTCCACGCGGGGCGCTGGCGGGTTTGGCCATACTGGAACGCGCTGATTCATGAACATCATTGTGCCCATGGCGGGCCGCGGAAGCCGCCTTCGCCCCCACACCCTGACCGTCCCCAAACCCTTGGTGCCGGTCGCCGGAAAGCCCATCGTGGAAAGGCTCGTCGAGGACATCGTCCGGACGGCCCACGACGGGGTGGACAACATCTGCTTCGTCACAGGGGAGTTTGGGGCGGACGTGGAGCGTGAATTGGTGGCGGTGGCCGAACGCCTCGGGGCGAATGGCCACATCCGGTACCAAGACCAGCCCCTTGGCACGGCGCACGCCATCCTGTGTGGAAAGGACTTCCTCGACGGCCCCGTCGTCGTGGCCTTTGCCGACACCCTGTTCCGGGCCAATTTCACGATTGACCCCGAGGCGGACGGCGTCCTGTTCTGCCAACGGATTGACGATCCGTCGGCGTTTGGGGTGGTCGTCACGGACGAGGCGGGCACGATTGTGGACTACGTGGAAAAACCCCAGACCTGGGTCGGCGACCTCGCCATGATTGGCATCTACGCCTTCAAGGACGGCGCCCGGCTGAACCGCGANCTCCAGCACCTCATCGACCACAACGTCGTGAAAGGCGGCGAGTACCAACTCCCAGACGCCCTCCGCAACATGACNCNGGACGGACTCAAGTTCATTCCCGGTGAAGTCTCGGAATGGATGGACTGCGGAAACAAGGCCGTCACGGTCGAAACGAACGGACGCATCCTGAGCATCCTCGAAGAAGAAGGACGCCTGGACGCGGTGCCGGCATCTGCCAAGGTGACGGACAGCGTGATCCTGCCTCCGTGCCACATTGGGGAGGGCGTGGTGCTGGAGCGTGCCGTGATCGGACCAAACGTCACGCTCGGTCCGGGAACCGTGGTGACGGATTCCCGCGTGAGCAACGCGCTCGTGGCCGAGAACAGCCGCATTGAACATGCGGTGCTGGACGGGGCCATGGTGGGCGCGAACGCCGCGTGGCACGGCACCCCAGACGATGCCAGCATCGGAGACTTCTGCACCGTAGGCACGCCGCGCTCATGAGGATCTTCGGCACGACAACGGCAACATGGATGCTGGCCCTGGCTGTGAGCCTAGGCTTCAGCAGCTGCCGTCTCGTGTCGTCGCTCGGAGGGAGGGGCCAAGAAGAAGCGCCGTACGGCAAGGACACGCAGCTCGCCTTTTTCGAAGGGCAGGCGCATCTGCTGAAAGGGGATTTGGAGGACGCGTACGCGAGCTTTTTGAAATGCGCNGACGCGGAACCCGACGAAATGGCGTTCCACTACCAACTCGGCAAAATCGACTTGGAANTGAAGCGCTACGAAGCCGCAGAACAGCATTTGGACCGCGCGGCGGCGCTCGATCCCGACAACACCTGGGTGCGCTTCCACCGCGGTGAGGCACGTCTGGCGCAAGGCAACGGCCCGGGTGCCGAACTGGACTGGACGCCATTTGTGGTGGCGCGGCCCGGCGATTTGGAATCGCTCCTCGAATGCGCAGAACACCTGTTGCGCGAGGGGCACGTGCTTCCGACGCTGAACCTGCTGAGCAACTACGAAGAGCAAGTCGGGCACGACGAGGACGTGCGGACGGAGGCCCTGCGCATCGTCGAACAAACCGCCGACCCCAAAAACCTCGGCCAGTTCCTCGAGCGCTCCCGCAAGGACTTTCCGGAAAGCGACCTCTTCCAGCTGCAGTGGGCGCGGTACCTGATGGCGACGGGCGATTTGGACGCGAGCCACGAGGAGCTGAAAATGCTGGCCAAGCGCCGCCCGGACTGGGGGTTGGTGCAGTTTGAGCTGGCGGAACTTTGGACTCGCAACGATGACATCCCCGCCGCCCTTCCTCACTTGAAGCGCGCCATGTCCAGCGACGATGTGCCGGTTGAAAGCAAGCTCCGCGTGCTGCTCGGCTACGGCATCCTCGCCCACAACGACCCCGAGTTTCACGCGCCGTACACCGCGCTTTTGGAGCGCATGATGGAGCGCCACGGTGAAGAGCCGGCGGTGGTGGAAATGGCCTGCGATTGGGCCTACCAAAACGGCCAAATCGACGATGCCCTCGACCTCGCCCTCACCCTTCTCGAACTTGCTCCGGAGTCGGTGGAATCGTGGACCAACCTGATGGCGATTCGGGTGGAACTGGACCAGTGGGGCGCCATGGCGGCGGACGCCGAGAACGCCATTGCTCGCTTCCCCCTCGACCCGCTGCTGCACTACTACCATGGATTGGCGCTTTTGGAAACCACGCAGTCCGCCAAAGCCGTGAAGGCGTTTGAGGGCGGGCTCAATGTGCTTCTCGACAACCCCATCCTCGAAGGGGCGTTGGCGTCGTCGCTGGCCTCGGCTTTGCGCGACCTCGGCGAATTCGACAAGTCGGAACAAGCGTTCGAACGCAGCCTCAACGCCGTCGAGGACGCGTACGTGCTGAACAACCACGCTTATTTCCTCGCCGGGCGTTACACCGTCGAGAAGGGCAAACAGCGCCTCGAACGGGCCCTGGAGTGCAGCACCCGTGCCAACGAATTGATGCCTGAAGAGGGCAATTTCATGGACACGCAAGCCTACATCCTCTTCAAGCTCGGCCGTCACGACGAGGGGCTCGAGTGGATCCTGCGCGCGCAGCAAAACGGCATGGCCGGGGACGCGGTCGCGTTGGAGCACGAGGGCGACATTCGGTGGGCCCTGGGCGAGAAGGAGGCGGCACGTGAGGTCTGGCGCCGCGCGTTGGAGGGCGGCGGCGACGAGAAGGTCCTGAACCCCAAAATCGACCGCCCGTGAGCCCGACCCGCTTCTTTCCCAAGATGCGCCTGCCTGGCCGAGGGGTAATGGCGGTGCTGGGATTGGTGTGGATGACCGCCACCGGGTGCTTGACCGGGCGACGCGCCGCGACGGCCACCCTGCCCGCCCGAGAGCCCATGGAACTGCTGGGGGAGGTCGAAGCACGAGAAGCGGAGTGGAGCACCCTGGGATTGCGCCTTGAATCGACGGCCAGCGCCATGGGCAAGGCCGGGACGTTCACCCTGAACGTCCGGATGGCCAAGGATAGCGTGATTTGGATGAGCATCTCCCCCGCCCTCGGCGTGGAAGCAGCACGTGTGCTGATGACGCCCGATTCGGTGCAAGTGCTGAGCAAATTGCCGGGGTCTCGGTTTGTCTTTCAAGGGAATTACGCCATGCTTGAGGAGGCGGTGCAGGCACCGGTGAATTTCGAAATCATGCAAGACCTGCTCCTCGGGCGGCCCTTGATGCTCGATGCAGAGCGCGACGAGTACACGAGCCAGGTCGACGGCGATCAGTACGTGCTGATGAGCAAGTACAATCGCAACGTCCGCAAACTCGTCGGCACCGACGACAAAGAACTCGCGCCAGACGACAGCTTGAGCATCGTGGCGAAGGACAAGAAAGCCGAACGTTTGATCGAAAAAGCGGAAAAAAAGGCCGAGAAAAAAGACGAGATGTCCGAGGATTTGCTCGTGAGGCGGTACTGGCTCGACGGCAAGACCTACGATCCAGTGCAGGACGTCATCGACGACCTTTTGCGGTCCCGGACAGTGCGGGTCGAGCGAAGCGACTTTGACGACACCGACCTTGGCCGAATGCCTGCACGGGTTCGCATGACCGCGAAAGGACCCGAAGGGCTGTTTGACGCCCTCATCTACACGAAGCGCCGCCGAACGGGCCGCGCCTACGATTTCCCGTTCGCCATCCCGGAAGACTTTGAGCGCCGCACGGAACTTTGATCGAGTGAGCACCGCCATGTGGAGGGGTGTGCGTCAGGTGCTGGTGGGGTGCCTCGTGCCNTTGGTCGCGATGGGATGGNCGGTCGATGTTTGGGGTCAATCCACAGACAAGGCAGCCCTCCAAAAAGAGCGCGACCGGATCGAGCTGCAGCTCAAGACGACGGAAAATCTGCTCAAACAGGCCAAGAGCAACCGGGATGATGCCGCCCAGCAGGTGAGCCTGTTGAACAAGAAAATTGAGCTGCGAGAAAAGCTCGTGCGACATCACCAAGCCACGATCCGGTCGCTCGAGCGCTCCATGCGCGGCACCGACACGGAGCTGAGGACCCTCGAGGGCCACGTGAGCGCACTGAAGGATGAATACGCGCGCATGGTGCAGCAGGCCTACCGCATGAAACTGGGCGCGAACCCGCTGCTCTTCATCTTCGCCGCGGACGACTTCAGCCAGGCCGCCCTGCGCTTCCGGCTCGTGCAGTCGTACACCTCGGTGCGCAAACAGCAGGTCGAGCAAATTGAGGAAACCCAAATCGAGCTGGCGGAAGTCCGCGTCACGCTGAACGAAGAGCGGGCGGCGGTGGAGACGGCCCTGGCCGAGCAACAGGCGGAACGCGACGCGCTCCGTGCCGACCGGGGGGAACGCACCGCGCTTGTGGACCAGCTCCAAGCCGAGGAAAAGCGGCTCCGAAGAGCCCAAAAAGCCCAGGAGAAAGAACGCCAGCGTCTGAACGACGAAATCAAGCGCATCATCGAGGCGGAGCTGGCCGCCGAGCGGGCCTCGGCTGCGGGCGAGTTTGCCTTGACGCCCGCGGGAAAAATCGTCTCCGAGGCCTTTGAAAAGAACCAACGGACCCTNCCCTGGCCCGTGATGCGGGGGGTGGTGACCCAGGGGTTTGGGCGCCAGCCGCACCCCACATTGAGCGGCATCACCATTGAAAACAACGGCATCGACATCACGACGGAGGCGGGCAACCGCGTGCTGAGCATTTTCCAAGGAACGGTGTCGAGCGTGTTCAACCTGCCGGGCGCGGGCACGAGCGTGATTGTGACCCACGGCGCCTACCGGACGGTCTACACCAACCTCGCCAACTGCCCCGTCAAGAAAGGCCAAACCGTCGACGTCGGCACCTTCCTGGGCAACGTGGGAGGCGCGGAAGGGGCGAACAGCGTGCTGCACTTTGAGGTTTGGAAAGTGGCGGGGAGCGAGCGTCAGCCTGTCGATCCGCGCCAATGGTTGACCGCCAAATGACCGCGCGGGTCGCGGCCGAGCGGATCGGTGACGAGCGGGTCGCACGAGGCGGAAATGCCTTGTTCAGGGGATTGTGGGCGGCACGGAACCGACGGAACTTTCAGCCGTGAACCTCGCCCTCGTCGGAAACCCCAACACCGGAAAGTCCACGCTGTTCCAGCGCCTGACCGGCCGTGCCGTGTCGGTGGGGAATTTGGCGGGCGTCACCGTAGAAACGGCGGTCGCGCCGTGCCGTCACAAGGGAGGTGAGTCCTGGGGCGTGCACGACCTTCCCGGCCTGTACAACCTGCACGCCCAAACGGACGACGGCCGCGTCACCGAACGCACGCTCCTCGACCCCACGCACCCGCACCGTCCGGACTTCATCATGTTGGTCGCGGATGCCCTGACGTTGCAGGGGCAGATGTTTCTCGTCCTGCAGGTCCGGGAACTCGGGGTGCCGTGCATGCTTCTTCTGAATCACATGCACACGACCGGGCCGTCGCGTGCCGAGCTCCGGGACCAAGCGTGCGAGCTCGAGGACGCCCTCGACATGCCTGTCCGGGTGATCAACGCCCACGACGACGATCCCGCAAGCTGGGTGAAGGAGTGGCTGCCGATTTTGGAGATGCCCAAGGCCTGCGCCGCGATTCGGGCCGTGCCGGAGTCCATGGAGGCCGGCGTTCGCGCCCTTCGTCCGCACCTTCCCGCCAGCACGCCTGGGCGGTTGTGCCACTTGCTGCGCATGCACGACGTGCCGGCTTGGCTCTCGGAGGCCGGGCAATCCGCTTGGCGGGAGGCCCGCGCTACGATGGACAGCCCGTCTGCGATGCAGCTCGAAGAAGCGGGCGAACGCATGGCGCAGATCCGGGAAATCCTTCCCGCGCCCAAGAGCGCGGTTGCGCCTGACACGACGCGCTGGCTGGACAACGTCTTGACGCATCCGGTGTGGGGGGTGCTGGGGTTTGGGCTGATCTTCTTTGTGATGTTCCAAGCCATCTACAGCTGGGCGACGGTGCCGACCGACCTGCTCGACGGCTGGATGGCGAGCGGCATCGACTGGGTGAACGGCGTGCTGCCGGACACGTGGTGGCGGAGCTTGATTGTGGACGGCGCCCTCGCGGGACTCGCCGGCATCCTCGTGTTTTTGCCCCAAATCATGATCCTCTTCGGCTTTACCTCCGTGTTGGACCACAGCGGCGCGATGGCGCGCCTTGGGTACGTCGGAGACCGGTTCCTGCGAAGGCTCGGCCTCGGCGGCCGCAGCGCCGTCAGCCTCGTGGGAGGGATGGCCTGCGCAATCCCCGCCGTCATGGCAGCCCGGGCCTTGCCCGACCGCCGGGAGCGCCTCGTGACCATCCTTGTCACGCCCATGATGACGTGCTCGGCACGGCTTCCGGTTTACGCCTTCCTCATCGCGTTTGTCGTTCCCGACGGCACTGTCCTCGGGTTCAACCGACAGGGCCTTTTCCTGTACGGGCTGTACCTCGCCAGCACGGCGGCCACCCTCGTCATGGCCTGGCTCCTCAACCGCAACCTCCCCAAGAACGCCCAGCGCCGCGAACTCGCAGAAGAGTGGCCGCCCTACCGGCTCCCCAAGCTCTCCCTCGTGGCGGGCAACATGGTCCGCCAAGGCTCGGTCTTCTTGCGCTCCGCCGGTCAAGTCATCTTGATCCTGAGCGTGGTGCTTTGGGGCCTCGGGTTCCTTGGCTCCGGCACCCTCGCCGAGCGGCAAGCCATGGATCCCGCACAACGCCTCGAAACGAGCGTCCTCGGCGCCATCGGCGACGCCATCGAACCCGTCGTCACCCCGCTCGGCTACGACGGCCGCCTCGGCATCGCCGTCCTGAGCTCCTTCGCCGCCCGCGAAGTCTTCGTCGGCACCGTCCAAACCCTTTACCCCTCCGCCGACGGCTCCACCCCCAAGGTCAGCGACCTCAAAGCACGCCTCGCCCAGGAAACCCATCCGCGAACCGGTCGCCCCCTGCTCACCACCGCCTCGGCGGCCTCCCTCATCGTCTTCTACATGTTTGCGATGCAATGCCTGAGCACCGTCGCCATCGTCCGCTCGGAACTCAACAGCTGGCGATGGGCCCTTGGACAAGCCACAGTCCTCACCGCCCTGGCCTACCTGCTGGCCTGGATCACGCACCTGATTCTTTCTTGATTTACGCCACTTCGGTGGCGTCGGCAGCCACGCGCACCCACAGGTGAGCCGCTGCTTCCTTACGCACGGCGAGCGTTCGGCCACACGTGCAGATGGCCATGGGACCTCCGGCGGGCGCCACGTGGCGAACCTCGACCGACGACCCGATGCAGCAGCCCATCTGGACGAGCGCCATCACCTCTTCCGGGGTGTCGACGCGCTCGATGACCCCACACTCGGCAGGACCCAAATCGGACAAACGCTTCATCGCCATGGTGCAAAAATACGTTCACCTCCATCGCGAAGGCCCTCCCCCTTTTGGGGGATTTCTGCCATCTTGCCGGATGACTTGTTCCGCCCGCCCTGTTGATATCGCCGTACGCATAGCCGTGCGCGCGACCGCCCACCTTGCCGCATTCGCCCTGATTTGGGGCCTTTTCGCAGCTTCCCTCCAAGCCCAAATCACCTGGGACTTCCCCGAACCCCTCGACGTCGCCGAGAGCACGTTTGGCAACAAATGCCCCCGCTTGGTGCTGGATGCTGCAGGCAACCCCGTGGTGTTCATGGGGAAGAACAACGACGGCCTCTACGTCGCCACGAGCGAGAACGGGACGTTCAATACGCCCCAAGCCGTCCCCACCGAGGCAGGCATTTTCCTCAGCGACGCGGAGGGTCCGGACGTCGCCACGTGGGGCAACACGATTGGGCTGGCCTACCAAATCGCAGGCCAGTGGGCCACCGGCGCCCAGTTCATGCGCTCCGACAACGGCGGCCTGACCTGGTCGGCCTCCTCCCCCATCGCCCCCAACGCCACGGAAGACCACTTCATGCCCATCCCCGCGTTTGACGACGACGGAAACCCCTTCGTCGCCCTCAAGCTCGGAAGCGGCAACAACGCCCAGGAAGGCGTCCTCCTCTCCTCGGACGGGGGCATGACCTGGGGGCCCGCCGAACCCGCAAGCGCCGCGGCAGGCAACGGCATCGCCTGCGAATGCTGTCCCAGCCGCACCATCTACGGCAACGGCCGCTACCACTCGATCTACCGCCGGAACAACAACAACATCCGCGACATGTGGCTCGTCTCCTCGGAGGACGGCATCACGTGGGACCAGCAACTCGACCTCGACCCCACGGACTGGCAAATCAACGCGTGCCCTGAGACGGGCACCAGCGCCACCTGGCTCCCCGACGGCCGCCTCGCTTCGGTCTTCATGAGCGCCGGAGGCGGCAGCTCGCAGATCTACCTCAACGTCTGCGACCCCGCCTCCGACGACCCCGGCCTCACCCTCCCCCTCACCGATTCCCAGTTCAGTTCGATCAACCAAAACCAGCCGGACGTCGCCGTCGGCCCGACCCACACGGTCGTCGCGTGGGAACAAAGCTCCGGAGGCTGGGAAATCCAGCTCTCCGCCGCCCCCCACGACGCCCTGCCCGGGGGCTTGGTCGACGTGGCGGTCCCGCTCAGCGAGTCCCTCTCCGGCTCCAACCGCCACCCGGACGTGGCGGTCCACGGGAGCACGGTGCACGTGATTTGGCAAAACAGCGCGGACGGCACGGTCAAGTACCTCCGCGGCACCCTCGACGGCGCCAGCGCCCTCACCTCACCCACCCCCGACATCACGACCCCGCGCCTTGTCCGCCAAGGCCCCGACCTCGTCACCCTCGAGGGCGCCACTCCCGGCTCCTCCTACCGCATCCTCGCTTCCCACGGCACGACCCTCCACAAAGGCACCTGCGACCCCTCCGGCCGCGCCTCCCTCCCCAGCCGTTTCCTCACCCCCGGCACGACCCTCCTCGTCCAAGCCCAAGCCTCAGCAGGCCCTACCCTCCTGAAACTCGGCCTCGCGAAGAATTGATTCCAGAGGAAGACGTTTGCACTTCGCGAAGTCCGCTGTACATTTGCGTCCGCTCTGGGCATTTAGCTCAGCTGGTTAGAGCGCTACCTTGACATGGTAGAGGTCACTGGTTCGAGTCCAGTATTGCCCACAACCCCAGAGAAGCCCCGCACCCCAAGTGCGGGGTTTTTTGTTGGGTCAATTCCGAGCACGCTGGGCGCCGCGTTGTATTTTGAGGGGATGAACTGGAAAGAGAACTTGCCGGACGTGGGGCTGCTGTTGCTGCGCGTCGTGCCGTCCGGGATGATGATGACCCACGGCTGGCCGAAGATGAATCGCCTGTTCGACCAATGGGGGTCGGAGGAGGGCGTGAAGTTCTTCGACTTCTTGGGTTTGGGTCCGGAGGTGTCGTTGATCTTGACCGTGTTGGCTGAACTGGTGGCGCCCGCCCTGATGGTGGTGGGCTGGAAGACGCGGTGGGCGGCCTTGCCCGCGGCCTTCACCATGGGGGTGGCGGCGTTTGTGGTGCACGGCGGGGATCCGATTGGGGACAAGGAACTGGCGCTCCTGTACTTGGTGTGTTTTGCCGCTGTGGCGGCGTTGGGAGGGGGGCGTTGGAGTTTGGACGCGGTGCTGGATAAGGGCTGACGCGCTTGGGGACGAGCTGAGAAGGGTGGACGTTCGCGGACCGGATTCAACGAAAAGAGGCCGGAAAACGCACATACGAAGCAACCCCCGCCCGCGTACCGCGTTAGAATTCAGAGTGTCTGTGCGCCTTATGTGCTGTGAGATGGCGTATCTTACCTCTCCGCATCGACGCGAACCAAAACCAAGCATGACCCGATCGCAATCCCTTTCCTCCCTGCGCCATGTTCTCACAAGCCTGGTTGTCGCCGTCGTTTCCGTCGCGGCCTGCGCCCAGCCCTCCCCGCCAAGTGGGGTGTATTTGGAGGACCTGAGGATTTGGCTCAAGAGCAATTGGTATGACGGTTACCACAGCGGCTTGGGGTACAACGAAGGGCGGCGGCAGATGTACGGGTACACCGACATCCTGAGCAACGGCAACATCGAAGGGATTTACACGGGGTTTCAGCAGGCCGGAGGGTTTGTGACCTACCCCAACCCCATCAACGCGGAGCACATCGTGCCGCAGAGCTTTTTTGGAAGCGCGGAGCCGATGAAAAGCGACATCTACATCTTGCGGCCGGCACACGGCAGCGCGAACAGTTCGCGAAGCAATTCCCCGTTTGCGGAAATCAACGACAGCCAGGCCCAGTGGTACGGCGTGGTCGGCAACACGTACACAAGCCAAGGGAATCAGCCCGCGAACAGCGACAATTGGTCGGAAGGCTCGGGAGGAACTTGGGAGCCTCGTGAATCGAAGAAGGGAGATGTGGCTCGTGCCGTGTTTTACTTCTACACGATGTACCCCAATGAAGGGACGAGCATCACGGCGTGCGGGGACTTGGCCACGCTCTACGACTGGCACGTGAACGATCCCCCAGATGCGGCCGAGATCAGCCGAAACTCCAAGATCAACCAAGTGCAAGGCAACAAGAACCCCTACGTGGAGTTCCCCGAGCTGGTGTATTCTGCCTGGTTGTACGACGGAAACCCGCCGCCCAACGACGACACGACGGGACCGGATTTTACCGGGACTCTGGCGACGGTGAGCGTGGCGTGCGGAGAGATCCCCGGAACGCTCGCGGATCCGACAGATCCCTGCGGCATCGAGTCCCTGACCTTCGAAGACAGCCCCAGTGGAACCGCGGGGTGTACAGGAGGCGTGGGGATTCTGCGAACGTACACCGCCGTGGACGGGTGTGGAAACACGACCACGTTTGTGCAGGAATTGCTTTTCCTGGACGAGACGGCGCCGGTCTTTGACTTCGTCCCCGGCGACCTGAACATCCTGTGCAGCGACAACGACATCCCGCTCGAGATGGCCACGGCCACAGACGACTGCACCGAAACAACCGTGACGGTGAGCTTGGAGGTGGTTGGCGGTCCGTGTCCTGAACCCTACCAGATTGTGCGGGTGTTCACCGCCACCGACGCGTGCGGCAATTCCGCGGAGTCCACCCAAACCATCTTCGTCTCCGACGACACGCCTGCCAACTGCCCGGAAGACCTTGACGGCGACGGCGTTGTCGCAGTCAGCGACATTCTTTTTGCCCTGGGCAGTTTTGGGTGCTCCGAATCGTGCGAGGTTGACTTGGACGGAGACGGCGCCACCACCGTCAGCGACATTTTGGCCATGCTGTCGGTCTTTGGCAATCCTTGCCCCAATTGATCCCTCTTTGAATATTTCAAGTTTCATCGCCATGAACACGCCCACACGCCTCTGGTCCACGCTGGCCTTTTCGATCAGCATCCTTGTCGGCCTTCACGCCCAAGCGCAATCTCCGTGCGTCAATGGAGTGGCAGCGGGGCTCTACCCTTGCGAGAACATCGACCTCTTGGCGACGATGGGAACCAACCAAGTGGGCGGTGGCGAGATGAACGACATCTGGGGCTGGACGGATCCCTTGGACGGCAAGGAATACGTCATTCTAGGCCGAACCAGCGGCACGGCATTCATCGACATCTCCGACCCCATCAACCCCGTCTACCTCGGCAACCTCAACACCAACACGGTGGCGTCGTTGTGGCGGGACATCAAGGTCTACAACAATTACGCCTTCATCGTTTCCGAGGCAGGCAGCCACGGAATGCAGGTGTTTGACCTCACCAACCTTCGGGACATCGCCAACCCTCCAATCAATTTCACGGCAGATGCCATTTACACGGGGTTTGGGAACGCGCACAACATCGTCATCAACGAAGAAAGCGGACGGGCCTATGGTGTGGGAACCAATACGGCAAGCGGTGGACTCCACATCGTCGACATTCAAGACCCATTGAATCCCACAATTCTCGGGACATTCTCAGCAGATGGCTACACGCACGACGCGCACGTCGTGAATTACATCGGAAGCGACCCGCAACACCAGGGCAAGGAAATTGCGTTCGCGTGCAACGAGAACAACATTGCCATCGTGGACGTCACCGACCCCACGGATGCCGCGCTCATTTCTTCAGGGTCTTATGGCAATGCATCCTACACGCACCAAGGCTGGTTGACGGAAGACCACAAGTACTTCGTGGTGGGGGATGAGCTCGACGAATACTACGGCGTCGTCGGCAACACGACCACCTATTTCTTCAACGTCGAAGATTTGGACAACCCCTACCTCGCAGGAACCTACACCTCGAGCTCTGCCGCCATTGACCACAACCTGTACATCAAAGACGGCATTGCATACCAATCGAACTACCGCGCCGGCTTGCGGATGTTGGACCTGAACAACATCCCCAACGCGGAAGAAATTGGGTACTTCGACCTCTATCCTTCCAGCGACGCTGCAGCATTCAATGGCTCGTGGTCCAACTACCCTTACTTCGCATCTGGCGTCGTGGCGGTAAGTCACATTGAACAAGGGTTGTTCCTCCTGATGCCCAACCTCCCCGAGCCCTGCGTCGAAAATTGCGGCTGCACCGACGTCACGGCCTGCAACTACGACGCCACAGCCCAAACCGACGACGGCAGCTGCGACTTCTCCTGCTACGGGTGCACGAACAGCGCCGCTTGCAACTACGACTCTGCAGCCACCTTGGACGACGGATCGTGCATTCTCCCCGACCCTTCCTTTGGCTGCGATTGCAGTTCAGACGGGGCCTTGACCGCCTCCCTCGCGGGAGGTGTCAGCAGCGTTCCCTTCACCTTTGAAGGAACCGGCAACCCTGTGGCGAGCACCTTCGACATCACCCTCGGATTCACCGGGGCGGGTGGCGCCTGGCCCGGCGACATGGCCGTCACCATCACGGATCCTAGCGGGTTGTGCGTCGCCTTTGGCGGATACAACAGCTCTCCAAGTGGCTGCACAAGTTTGGGGGATTACCAATCCATTTGGCCCGCAGGGTGGGCAACCGCCAACAACGGAACCTACACGGCGTCGGTGGATGTCTCCTCCAGCGGTTTGTCAGGAAGCGGAGAATGGTCTGTCACGTTGTACAACGGCTGGAGCACCGGCGGCTCTGTTACCTACGACGCGACGTTCACATTGAACGACGTATGCTCCGTCTCNACGGATGCTGGCTGCACGAACCTTGACGCTTGCAACTACAACCCTGAGGCCACCACGGACAACGGGTCATGTGTCCTGCCCTACAATGCCGTCTACGTGGACAGCGATGGGGACGGCATTGGTGGCGCGACGGCCATTGCCGACGCATGTGAACCACTGCCAGGGGATTGGGTGTTGGTGACAGGGGATTGTGATGACGAAAATGCCTTGGTCTACCCCGGAGCCGTTGGCACGGAAGAAGGCATTGACAACGATTGCGACGGCGTCGTCTTCGGGGACGAAGTGAGCAGCTGCCCCGCAGACGTCAACACGGACGGCGAAATTACTGTGGCCGACCTCCTGGCCATCCTGAGCGAATTCGGGTGCTCCGTTTCGTGCGCTGCCGATGTGGATGGCGACGGCTCTGTGACGGTCAGCGACGTCTTGGGTGTGCTTTCCGTGTTTGGTCAATCCTGCTGACGAACCAACCGCTGGGCGGAGCGTTTGGGGGTTCGTGTCAGGAGCACTTGTCGGGGTACTTCTCCCGAACGTGCTTGGCAATGGGGATGCTCTTCCCGTCATCGTCGAGGCGCACGAAAACGAGGCGCGTGCTGCACACCACGGCTTCTTCGTGGCTGTAGACGTTGAACTTGCGGGCCTCGACAGAGACCGTGATGCTCTTGCCTCCGATGCGGTCGATTTGGCCGTAGATCTTGATCAAGTTGTTCTCCTTCACAGGCGACTTGAACAGGACCTCTTCAATCTTAAGCGTGACCATGGTCGGACAATGGCACACTTCATTGACAAAGGCCACGGCAGATTCATCCACCCAGCTGAGCATGGTGCCGCCAAACAGGTTGTTGTGCACCCCGAGATCGTACTTCTTGCAGACTTTGGTTCCAAGCAATTGCATGGCGCAAAGGTCCACCACCTCGACGACGTGCCCAAAAAAAAACGCCCTCCCGTTGCGGGAAGGCGCTTCATCTCAAGGAGAATGGATTCAGTCGAGTGTGCAGGAGGCGTTGTAGCCATCAATGCCTGCTCCAGCAGCTTGCAACAACGCGTCTGCGTCGGTGCAAGCTGTTTCGAATTCCGCGATTTCGTCGCTTGTGCAGCCGAGGCATTCTGTCACTGTGGAGGTGGCTTCAATGGTGATGCCTCCAGCCGAGTAAGCATCTGTGGTGCACGTGCACGTGGCGTCTTGCGTGCAGGACGCGAGTCCTCCAATGCAAANGAGGGCAAACATGACTTTTTTCATGGTCAATTGGGNTTGGGGTTGAAAATCAAACCTCAAACTAAGTCCAATCTCACCTNTGGACGGCCCCTCGCTGGCAGGTTGTTCACANGTCGCTTTTCATTTGAGCGTACCGTCGGATCTCAAGAATTGGCCTTGACGTCGCGCCGGAAAGGCAGGCCCATTTGGTAGCCCAACTCGTCGCTTCGGCTGTCATCCGCCACGTCGAGGCCATANTGGATGTCGACCGGATTGCCGTAGGTGAAGGTGCCAAAGATTCGGTCCCAAACGCTCAGCATGTTTCCGTAGTTGCGGTCCGTCCACGGCACCTCAAAGTGGTGGTGAAACTTGTGCATGTTGGGCGAAACGAAGACCCAGCTGATGGCGCGGTCCACCTTTTCCGGAAGCTCGATGTTCGCGTGCGTCAGGTACGTGAAGAACACGGTCAGGATCCGGTAGAACAGGTAGAAGGCCACCGGCGCTCCGGTAGCGATTACTGCCACGAGCGCGAAGCACTCCCTCACCACAAAATCAATGGGGTGATGGCGCGTCCCCGTCGTCACGTCGACGTGGGTGTCGCTGTGATGCACCATGTGCAAACGCCACAGCGGCTTGATGTTGTGCAGGCACCAGTGCACGCCGTATTGGGCGATGAGGTCAAAAACCACGATGGCGACAAGGAGTTCCACCCACGTGGGCGCCTCAAACAGGTGAAGCAGTCCGATCTCGTCGGTCGCCGCCCAAGCAAACACCCCCACCGTCGCGGCCCCAAACGCCGAATTGATCGCCATCGTCGTGGCCAGAAACGTTAGGTTGGTTCGCGTGTGCTTCCACGACCGGAAGCCGCCTTGAAACATCGGCCGAATCCCCTCAATCACGAGATTGAACGACATGCACGCCACAATCCAAACGAGCTTTTGCCACGAAGGCATGGCTTCGAAAAAGTCGAGGAACGCTTCCATGCTTGGGAAGATACGCGCACCGTCGGCTTGTGGGCTAATTTGCGGGCATGGAAGGCGCTCTGAAGGTGGCGGTGATTGGCGGCGGCGCGGCGGGATTTTTCGCGGCGTTGTCCGCGGCGCAACACCACACTTCGGCCCACGTCGTGCTCTTCGAGAAAACGGCCAAACTCCTTTCCAAGGTCAAAATCTCCGGCGGCGGCCGCTGCAACGTCACCCACCACTGCTTCTCTCCCTCGGCCCTGTCCAAGCACTATCCCCGCGGCGGCAAACAGCTGAAAAAGGCCTTCGGGACGTTTCAGGCAGCGGACACGGTCGCGTGGTTTGAGTCCCGGGGCGTGGCCCTCAAAACGGAGGACGACGGGCGCATGTTTCCCGTCACGGACTCGTCCCAAACCATCGTCGACTGCCTCGTTCGCGAAGCGGACCGGCACGGGATCGAGGTCCGCCTCCAATCCCCGGTCCGGGAACTCATCCCCCTCGCACCGGGCGGCTTCACCCTGAACGGCGAGCGCTTCGATCGCGTGGTCGTGGCGACAGGCGGAAGTCCCAAACGCGAGGGCCTCGCCTGGCTTGAAGCGCTCGGGCACGCCATTGTCGACCCCGTCCCGTCCCTGTTCACGTTCAACATGCCGGGCTCCGACATCACCGACCTGATGGGTGTCGTCGTTCCCGACGCCCTGGTGCGCATTCAAGGCACGAAGCTCATCCAACAGGGCCCGGTCCTCGTCACGCACTGGGGCATGAGCGGTCCGGCCATCCTGAAGCTCAGCGCGTGGGGCGCCCGCGAACTCGCGGAACGCGGCTACGCATTTTCAGTCCAGGTGAACTGGATTGGCATCGCGAACGAAGCCGAAGTCACGTCCGCGATCGACGACGCCATGCCGGACATCCGGAAGAAGAAAGTGGCGAACGCGTGCCCGTTTGAGCTTCCGAAGAAGTTTTGGGCATTCCTGCTGGCACGNGCCGAAGTCCCGGCCGACGCCGTNTGGCTCGACCTCGGCAAGAAGGCGAAGAACAAACTCGTCAACACCCTCCTCAACGACGTCTACGAGGTGCGCGGCAAGACGACCTTCAAGGAGGAGTTCGTGACGTGCGGCGGCGTGGTGCTCGGCGAGGTCGACTTCGCCACGATGCAAAGCCGCGTGGTGCCCGGCCTCTACTTCGCGGGCGAGGTCCTTGACGTGGACGGCGTGACGGGCGGCTTCAACTTTCAGGCCGCGTGGACCACGGGGTTCGTGGCTGGCCGTTTGGGGTAATGTCGAAATCGACTTACAACCCAAACGTCATCCCC
>JGI26086J50260_1000873_pt1 | contig 18559 bp, 17 predicted proteins | sample SaaInl3SG_22_DNA_FD_50260 | JGI IMG/M metagenome (IMG submission 50260)
GGGCTGTGGCTGATGGCAGAGTCCCCTGCTGGCATACTGAACGCCCGCGGCTACTGCCGTGCACATCCGAGAGTTCAGGCACTGTTACTGGGTACCTCGGATTTGGCCAAGGGGCTCCGAGTTCCGGTCAGCCGCGAGCGGAGTGGACTGCTGTATGCGCTGTCACAGGCAGTGATGGTGGCCCGTGAAGCCGGCATTGATGTGCTCGATGGCGTGTCACTGGCACTGGATGATCCAGAAGGATTGCGCGCCGAGTGCGAGCAAGGCCGCGATCTGGGCTTTGACGGCAAGACTCTAATCCACCCAAAACAAATCGACATCGCAAACGACGTATTCGCACCCACCGAAGCCACCATTGCGCAGGCTACTGCCGTGGTCGAGGCCTGGGCTGAGGCCCGCAGCCGCGGTGACGGACTCTGCGTACTGGAGGGTCGGTTGATTGAGAGCCTGCACGTCATCGAGGCAGAACGGGTTTTGGCAGTCGCCGACGCCATCGCCAAGCGGCAGGCTTAGTCGGCCGGGGTGACGTCGACTGAAACTTCCAATACGTGTTGACTACCCCCGGTCATCAACCCTTTTAAAGGCACCACATCGGCGTAGTCTCGCCCCCAAGCGAGCGTCACATGACGCTCAGATGGCCTGATGCCATTGGTGGGATCAAAGTCAATCCAACCTGTGCCTGGAACAAACACAGACACCCAGGCATGAGAGGCATCGGCGCCCATTAGTTTCGGTTGCCCCGGGGGCGGATCGGTTTCCAGATACCCGGACACATAGCGTGCCGCGACGGCCTGAGATCGCAAAACGGCCAGCATCAAGTGTGCAAAGTCTTGGCAGACCCCGCGCTTTTCCGCCAACACAAAGCCCACCGGTGTCTCCACATCACTGAACCCAGCGTCGTACACAAATTCATGGAAGATGTACTGATTGAGCGCATCGACTGCAGCCAACAAATCCACACCTGGGGTAAAGAATTGCTGCCCCAGCGCCTGAATCTCCGAGTGTCCAGTCGGCACATACAGACTCGGACGCAAATACAGCCGAGTTTTTGCCGGAATATTCTGTGGTCCGTCCCAGGGCGTCTCGCGGACCACATCGACACGGTTCGGTCGCACCTCCACCTCACTCTCCGCCAGGACCGTCAATTCCGTATGCAACTCTTCCACCGAAAATCGAGAAATCCGGTTACCAAATAAATCGATGCGCTCGCTGATCTGTTCGATCAATGGAAGCGTGATTAGCCGCGCACTTAAGACCTGTTGATTCAAGGTATCTCTAGGCAGCAAGCAGGCCGCACTGTGACAGAGGCTCACCGGCAAATCGTATTGGTAACGATTCTTGTGGCGGATTTTGTATTTCATCGACCCACCTTGACCAGCTGCTGTGGTACGTCGGCGTGGCTGAAATAGGCCAACGTGATGGCTTCACTCAATCCGGACAATTGGTCAATCATCTGATCCAAGGTGTCAAACAACGGCTTCTTTGCCGAGCCTTGAGTCGTCATCAGATCATCCACCAGCGCCATTTGAAGGTTGGCATGGATGGTAAAGGCCAGTCGTTGCAGCTGATTTTTACGACTACCCAACTGCTGCACGGGCAAGCTATTCACCTGCCGCTCGAGACGCGCCGCCAAATAACTGAGAGAGCGCGGTGTTTCGACATCCAACAACAACAAATCCAAAATCGCCGTCGGATGCAGGCGAGTACGGAAACGGCGCCGATAGGTCATCACTGTGTCGGTCACTTCCAACACCATCTCCCACTGATCGATGTCTTGCGGCTTCAGCGTATGAAATGCATAACTCAACAACATCAATGTTTTACTGGAACGCTCTAAGTGTCGCCCAATGTCCATAAAGCGATTGGCAAAGGTCCGACTCATGGTGTCGTTGTTCAGACCCGAGAAGGTCGCTAACTGCATCAAAATCAAATCCACCTGATCCAGTAAGCGGCCGGCATCGGCGTGTTTCATCACCGAAATACGCGCCACCATCTGCTCCAGGTTCACCAAGGCACGCCACGCGTCATCGCTCAAATAATCTGGTGTTGCGCGGGCATTGCGCATAATGGCATTGACCAATTCAGGTAATCCGCCAGAAGCCGACTTGGCAAACAGCCCCCGATGCATCTCGGCGGTCACATCATCATATGAGGTCGCTTCACTGTGGATCTGCGCACCCAATAACCACTGCGCGGCCTGTTGCTTTTCGACACGCACGTCAATCAGACCGGTCAATACCTCACGGACAAGACGAGTCAGCGCATCGGCACGCTCCACGTAGCGCCCAAGCCAAAACATCGCATCCGCCACCCGCGACGGCGTCATCGACTGATCGACCGGCCCAATACTGACCGCATCCATCTCAGCAAACATCGACAACTGGGTGTCTGGCTCATCACCCATCACCCACAAGTCTTTGTATCTCTCCGGGGTGTTAGGACGCAGCTGCGCCCAATCCAAATCGTGGTTACACGCAACCAGACCGCCAGGCATCACATCAATTTTCTGATCCTGTGATTGCGCGGTGTACAGCCGAACTACCGCGTGCGTCGCATCGCGGTGTGCACCGTTGGCAACCTGGACGGTTTCCAACCCGATCGCTGCCCAAGCCACCCATGAGGACGGATCGGCATCCATTCGGGCTTTCAGCAACGTACGGTCGGATTCAGACAAATCTCGCACCACAAAGGATTCGCCAGCCGGATACGCACCGGCATGGCGAACCAAGACCTCAGGCCACAGTGCATCGCACTGCGCACGCTCCTCAGGATCACCAAGCCACAACGCAGGGACTGATTTAATCAGCAACTCCTCGCCCAGTAGTTTCTGACACAGCCCCTCAAAGCGACCCATCCACAGCGGTGAGTCAATCACTCCTGCGCCTGGGACGTTACCCATCCGCACGCCACCGGCACGCACCACATCCATCAGCCCAGGGGTACCTTGGCGGCTGGCTGCGTTAAGTTCCAACGGATCCACATCGCGATCAATTACGCGACGCAGCACCCCTGATACAGGGCGCAGTCCGCTTAAGGTTTTCAGCATCAGACGCTTACCGCGTACTGTCAGGTCGTCACCCTCAGCCAAGGTGAAATCAAGATGGTTGGCCAAAAACGCGTGCTCGAAGTAGCTTTCGACCGACTGCCCTGGCGTCATCAAAATCGACAGGTCTTGGTCGCGCGAATCGGCTCGCAAAAAGGAACGCAAGGTCCGAAAGAACCCCGACAACCGCTTCACAGACATGCGCCGCAGCAAATAGCCCATCACCCGCGACATGATCAGGCGACGTTCCAGCACATAGCCGAGACCCGCCGGTGCCCTGGTGCTTTGCCCGAGCACCAGCCACTGGCCATCGGCATCACGAATCACATCGTGCGCCAAAAAGCTCACCCAGGGTGTTTTCGGCTGCAATCCATGCGCTTCCACGAGGTATTCTGGGTTAGCGAACAACAAATCAGCTGGAATTGACCCATCTGAGAGCAGGTGGCGTTCGCCGTAGATGTCGCCCAGCAATGCCTCGAAAAACCGTACCCGTTGTTGCAACCCACGCGCCAGAGTCTCGAAGCTGCCTTCATCGAGCAGATAGGGCACAACATCCAATTGCCCTTGGCGATGTTTATGGTGTTTTGAGGTGTGCGCCTGATAAGTCAGGCCATTTTCTTTTAGGCGACGTTCAACCTCCTCAGACCAGCGCGCCTGTTGGTTGCCTTCATCGAAGTCGAGCGCCTGGTAAAGCGTCTCCCACGCGGCTTGGTTGACTGAGGGTTGAGTGTCCTGCATGCGCCCTGGATCGTTGGGGAAACCTCAGAGTGTACCCTGACCCTTTGCGGAGATGTATCCCCACCTCGGGTCGGACACAGAAATTTTAATGGCGCTCTAACGCAGATCAGGCGGTAACAGACTCTCTGGCATGTTCTGGAAACACACCGGCCGCAGAAATCGCCGGATGGCCATGCTGCCCACCGAGGTGGCACCAAAGTTGGTCGATGCGGGATACGGACCACCGTGCACCATTGCATCGCACACCTCTACCCCAGTTGGGAATCCATTGGCCAAGACACGTCCTGCCTTTCGCGACAGGATCGGCATCAAGGACCGCGCCATGTCCTCATCAGCGGGATCCATGTGAAGCGTACAGGTCAACTGCCCATCCAACCGGTTTGCCACCTCTCTCAGTTGCTGTGCATCAGTGACTCGAACAATCAATCCCAATGGACCAAAAACCTCATGCCCGAGGGCCTCGTTACTCAACCAAGTCGCGCCATCGGTCTCATACAGGTAAGGAGAAGCCTCGCGGGAATGACACATCGAACTGAGCAATTCTCGAACACCCTGTGTCTCGGCCACGCGACGTTGACCCGACCGATAGGCATCAGCGATTCCATCGGTCAGCATGGTCTGAGCTCCGACCGCGCCTAACGCCTCTTTGGCAGCCTGTACAAAACCATCGGCATCGGGTCCATCGATCACAACCGCGATGCCTGGGTTGGTACAAAACTGACCTGCACCCATGGTGAGAGATCCCGCCCAGGCAGCGCCAATTGCCGCGCCTCGCGCAGACAATGCGGCCGGCATTAAAAACATTGGATTCACGGACCCCAATTCACCAAAAAACGGAATCGGTGTCGGACGTCGAGCGCATAAATCAAACAATGCCCGCCCCCCTGTCAGACTGCCTGTAAATCCGACTGCCTGAATCAATGGGTGTTGCACCAGTGCCTCACCCACAGCACGGCTGCCGCCGTGCACCATTGAAAACACACCAGCAGGCAATGCGGTTTGTGCAACAGCTCGATGGATCGCTTGCGCCACGAGGTCGCTTGTCCCTGGATGCGCCTGATGCGCTTTCACCACCACAGTGCAACCCGCAGCCAGAGCTGATGCGGTGTCTCCACCGGCTGTCGAAAACGCCAGTGGAAAGTTCGAGGCACCAAATACAGCCACCGCTCCAAGCGGCATCTGCATCAATCTCAGATCAGGGCGCGGCAACGGCGCGCGCTCGGGAAGTGCGCTGTCATGACGTCGATCGAGATAATCCCCTTGCTCGATCACATCAGCAAACATGCGTAACTGACCACAGGTTCGTCCCCGCTCGCCAATCAATCGAGCCTCAGGTAAGCCTGTCTCCTCCATTCCGATTGAGGTAATGGCGTCACCTGCAGCGTCAATCTCGGTCGCAATTGCACGCAATAACTGAGCGCGTTCTGCACGTGTTGTCTGGCTGTACGTGACAAAAGCAGCGTCCGCTGCNCGCACCGCCTGATCGACCAGCGTNGCATCACCNGTTGCGAATTGGTGCGATGGACCAGATGCTGGCGTGGATTGAAATGAGGACTCACCGTCAACCCATGCCCCTGCGATCAAATGTTTTCCAGTCAGTTGATAAGTCATTGTCCGTTCCTTCATGGTTTCAGTAACTCACTGAGAACAGTGCGTTGCGTATGATGCCGCCGTGCCAGGCGCACAGCGGCTGTATTTGCGAGATTTGTGTTTTCACCTGGGATTAACTGGGCTGACAAATGCAGGTCTTTGATTGCATTTTTGACTGAGAATCGATGCCCCTGAAAATCCCCAGTGGACGCCGGAATCAGCATTTTTTCGAGAGTCCCGCTTCGTGCCGCGCTCGCCATTAAGACCGTTGTCAGTTGGGCTAAATCAATTTCCAGTTCACGCGCTGCATCGACAACATCGACCAATGCACTTGAGGTGACACAGGTGATGTAGTTATTCAGCAACTTGGTTGCGAGCGCACGTGAGCCGCCACCGAAATAGTGAATCTGCTCAGAATATGCGGACACCAGATCTGTCACTTCCGGCGCCTCTGTCGCATCAGTCAATCCAAGTAACGTGACAAGGCGACCTGCGGCAGCATCTGCTGGACCTCGTGTCACAGGGGCGTCGATGTAATGCACGCCAAGCGCCTTGAGTCGCGCTCGGTGCGAAAGGCTTTCTTCGACACCCTGAGTTGTCGCATCAATCAACCACTGACCTGCGTGCCACTCTTTTTGACACTGATCAAGAATCTCATGAACTTGCGCACCATCACTCAAACACAACACAACATGCGATGACCGAGCAACCAACGCATTGACAGAGAGGGCCGTCGCACCACGCTCACACAGGGCAGCCACGGCATTTGGTGCACGATTCTCAGGGATGCAAAGCGAGCCAAACTTGGTCAACAGATGGGCTGCCATGCCACCACCCATGAACCCAAGTCCAATCATCCCGATTTGCATTAATGCCCTCTCGAGGCCCAAACCTCACCATGCGGATACTCAAACCGACGCAACGTATCGGCATGCATTTCAATCGAATATCCGGGAGCTTTCGGCGTGGCATAATGCCCGTTCACTAAGCGAACCGGGTCTTTAAAGTGTTCGTGCAAATGATCCACGTATTCAATGACGCGCCCTTCTGTTTCACAAGACACCCGCGCATAGTCAAACATTGAGATGTGTTGGACGTATTCACAAAGACCCACTCCGCCCGCATGAGGGCAGACCGGAATTTGAAACTTCCACGCCAAAATTAAAACACCGAGGATCTCGTTAATACTGGCTAAACGGCAACTGTCCAATTGGCAAATGGACAATCCACCCGCCTCCATAAACTGCTTAAACATGACCGCGTTGTGGCAATGCTCTCCGGTCGCAACTGGGATTGGGGCGAGCGCTTTGGCGATCTTCGCGTGACCGAGAATATCATCCGGTGAGGTGGGTTCTTCGATCCACCCGGGCCGAAATTCAGCCAACTCGCGCATCCAGGCAATCGCAGTGTTGACACCCCACACCTGATTCGCATCCATCATCAACTGACCGGAATCCCCGATGTATTCTCGAATCAGTCGCGCGCGCCGTTTATCGTCCTCAAGGTCACGACCGACCTTCATTTTGAAAGTGGTCCACCCGGCATCAACTGCCTCTCGAAGCAACGCACGCATTTTTTCATCCGAATAGCCTAACCATCCAGCCGAGGTCGTGTAGGCCGGATACCCCTTCGCTTCAAGCTCCAGAATCCGCTCATTGACCGTTTCGTGGGTCGCATGCAAATGCGCAATCACCTCTTCGCGCGTCACCACGTCATTAAGATAGGTCCAATCGACTAAGTCATACAGCTCTTCGGCAGGCATCGCAGCCAACAGCCGCCAGATCGGCACGCCCTCACGCTTTGCTAGCAAATCCCACAGCGCATTCATCACAGCTGCGGCCGCGAGATGGACAACACCTTTTTCTGGGCCTAACCAACGAAGTTGGCTGTCTCCAGTCAACCGTTTCCACAAAGGCCCCATGGATGGACGCAAATCATCAAGCTCAAAACCGATAAGTAACGCACCCAACTGCTGAATCGCTGCAACACAGAGATCATTACCTCGCCCGATGGTAAAGGTCATTCCATGGCCAAAGGGACCCTCACTGGTCTCAATCACACAGTACGCGGCTGAGTAATCTGGATCTGGATTCATTGCATCGGATCCATCCAACTGCTCAGAGGTTGGAAACCGGATATCTTTCGCGTGAACTGCGGTAATGACTGACATGCTTCCCTCGCTGGAATGTCCTAAAGCAAACGCCGTTTAGTCAAATTCTGCATCAGCGCAATCAAACCAAACTCCCAAGCGGGAAGGTCTGGGCAACGGCGGACTCTGTGCCGTAACTCTCCTAACAGTGGTGAACGAATCGTCACTTGATCGCCATCAAGATGCGTGAACCCCTCACCCCGTCCCGACCGGTCCCAGGTCGGAGCGAATGCAGATCCGGTGAACAGCGCCACTCCATCTGGATAATCATGTTGGTCAAACGCGGCATCAACGAGTGCCTGAAAACCACGCACCAGACCACTGAGCGGCGCTGTTTCCGACACGTGAAATCCATCTGGCCCATCGATTTCGAGTGTTAACTCACTGCCTGATAGCTGGTGTAGATTCACGGCATCATCAAACACGCGTATCCACGGTCCAATGACTGTGCTGCCGCGGTTGTCTTTTGCTCGCCCAAGTAGCAACGCTGAGCGCCCCTCAACATCTCGTAAATTGACATCGTTCCCCAGAGCCGCACCGACTGCCTCACCTCGGGCATCGATGGCCAGAACGATCTCAGGTTCCGGATTATTCCAGGTGGATTCAGACAGCAGTCCCGCCTCGGCTCCATAACCCAAGGCAGCCATGGGGGGCGCTTTGGTGAATACTTCAGGGTCAGGGCCAAGACCGACTTCGAGGTACTGTGACCATTGGTTTCGAGCCAACAATTCTTCACGCAGATCCAACGCAGCAGCACTGCCGGGTTTGATTTCACGCAGCGACTTCAGAAACTCATCGGAGAAACCTTGCCGAATCGTGCCCGCAGCTTGGGTCTGACCGCGAGCGAGCTCCTCAACCAAACGCTCTAGTAAACTGGCAATGAAGGTGACTCCGCAGGCTTTGATTGGCTGTACATCAAAGGGTGACAACCACTGCACTGTCTCAACAGTCCCCACTTCAATGGCTTCGCAGTTTACAAGATCAGTTGTTGAAACCTGCCCGCTCAACCAATGCCCAACGGTCGGGCAGCAGGCGGTGATGTCCCACACCCTCTGCGCAACAATCCGAACGACACTGGGACCGTCCTCGGTGACAATGCGGCCAATACCCGTCACTCAGGCTCTCCAATACCTAATTGTGGATAAACACCACTGCGGCGCCATGCATACGATAAATGTTCTGTCAGCAAGCGCCCGAGTTCATCTGAACGGCGGCCTTCCAAGGCCTGGCTGATTGCTTCGTGCTCATCCATCGCACTTTTCCAGCGGGTTTCGGAGTCATTGGGCTGAAAACGGATTCGAAACAGTCGGGAATTCACCCGCCGGTGCTCCTCAATCAGCACTTGGTTGTGTGAGGCCTTCAGAATGGCTGCGTGAATGTCCTGATTCAGTGTGTAGTAACGAATTTTATCGCGACGACGAAACGATGCCCGCATCTCCAGAGTCAGCGAACAGATTTCATCGATCTCACCATCGGTGGCTCGTTGTGCCGCAAACTGGCCAGCAATGCCTTCGAGATACTCGACCACTTCAATTGAATCGCGAATCACCTCAGCAGAGTAAGAGATCACCTCAGCACCTCTGTTGGCGGTGACCACCAACAGCCCTTCCGAACTTAATAAGCGAATCGCTTCCCGTGCAGGAGTTCGAGAAATTCCAAGCAATTCGGTCAGCCCCGCCTCAGTCACCCTCGCGCCTTCCGACAGTTCACCGGTGAGGATCATGATCCGCAAGCGGCGTGCGGTCATCTCCGTTAGGCTTTCGTTTTCGAGGGTGTCTAGGGCAAGCTCCATCTCAGGCCTCAAGCACTTTAACGACCTGCTCTGGGGTTTCCGCGTAACGGACGGTGTTCACGAGTGCAGGCCCGAATCCGTCGGCTTCAATCACAATCTGATCCCCCGACTGCGTGCGAATCCCATCGGCGAAACTCAACAAACTCGTGCCCATGTAGTGCACATGTAAATCTCCGGGATTGCGAAACATTGCATATTTAAAATGATGGTGTTCTAAGTTACTGATCGCATGACACATTTCATCGTCGCCACTGGTAAACGGCTTCTCCCAAATCGTTTTGTTGTCGCGGACAATCCGCGTCCTCCCATGCACTGAATCTGGCGCCTGACCAATCCGGATCATCGGCCCAAACGCGCTCACGCGGAGCTTCGAATGCGCTAAATACAAATAATTGATCCGTTCCATCACATGGTCTGAAAATTCATTTCCCAACGCAAATCCGATCCGCACCGGCTGACCATCTGAACGGATAAGATACACCCCAGCCAACTCAGATTCGTCTCCACCATCCATTGCACCGGGCTCCAGTGTCAAGTCACCACCCGGTGGCACGACTGAAAGACCGTTGCCCTTATAGAACCACTCAGGTTGCGCTCCCACCTCATTCGCTGCAGGTTTGCCGCCCTCCAATCCGAGACGAAACATTTTCATGCTGTCCGAAAGACTGGCTTCGTCGGCTTCCAGTGTCTGATGCATGGAATCGCGTGTTGCAGCACTCCCCAAATGTGTCAGTCCGGTGCCGGTCACCCAACAACGATGAGGCTCAGGATGCATCACTGGAGTCGTCCATTGCACCGCATTGAACTCAAGCGGGACATTCAGAACAGACACTAAATGATGTTCCAGGTCCGTCCGCGCCTCAACGGCCTCGTGAATCACAGACCACGCGGAGACCGCACGCGCACTATGGAACCAATCTTGACCATCAAACCGAACAGCCTCCGGCTGGCCTTGAGACCCAATCATTTGTCCAAGCCATGCGGTCATGCGATCACCTCAAACTGATCAAGGTATTTCTTAGAAAGTGACAGACCCAAACCCGGTTCGCTGTCATCCAACTGCAAATGGCCATCAACGGGCGTGGGATCACCATCAAACAGGTAATAGAACAATTCATTACCAATCTCGACCGAGTGCACTGGGAAATACTCGGCAATTGGGCAATTCAGATCACTCATCACCAGGTGGTAGTTATGCATCTGACCGGCGTGTGGAATCACTGGGACGCCAAACGCTTCTGCCAACGCATTGACCTTCCGTGCTGCGGTGATGCCGCCAACCCGGTTGGTGTCATACTGAATGACATCCACCGCACGCTGATCGAGAAACGGCTGAAAACCACGCAGTGTGAACTCATGTTCTCCACCAGAGATTGGCATGTGGCCCATGCGTTTTAACTCACGGTAGCCTTCGAGATCATCCGGAATTACGGGCTCTTCAATCCACCGTGGTGAGAACCTCGCAAGCTTTGGCAACATGCGACGTGCGTACTCCAAATTCCATCCCATATAGCATTCGAGCATCAGATCCACATCATCGCCGACCACTTCGCGGACCGTCTCGACAAGCGCAATATTCTTCTTCATGCCCTCGACACCATCCAGTGGACCCCAGCCAAAGCGCATCTTCATCATCGAAAATCCTTGGTCAAGGTACGACTGTGCTTCGTCAGCAAGTGATTTCAAATCTTGGCTGTAGAGCTTCGAGGCGTACACAGGAATCGCCGATTTGGTTCGACCGCCAAGCAACTGGAATACCGGCACACCGGCCGCTTTCCCCAGAATGTCCCAAATGGCTAGGTCAACCGCAGAGATCGCCGCCATACCGACACCTTTCCGACCCCAGGCCATTGTCCGACGATACATCCGCTCCCAGATGTAGTTGTAATCCCAAGGTTCTCGCCAAGAACAAGGGGAGTCAGATGGTTATCAATCACAACCTTGGCCACATCAGGTGCGAGCGCGCAGTTTCCGAGTCCGACCAGACCCGTGTCCGTTGTGACCTCGCACACCAGCCACGAATGAAAGCGAAAACTCCCCATCGAGTCCGACTTATCGAACAGCATCATCGATGGGTTGGTACAGAAATTGGCCTGCGGTGGAACGGTCGCGCCTTTCCAAGAAAAAACCCGCGCTTTGACGTCAACAATCTTCATGACACTGTCTCTCTAGTCATCGTGCACACCAAGTCATACGCGGCCTTCGTCGCGCCCACATCAGCGCGCCCCTGGCCGACGATGTCAAACGCGGTGCCATGTGCAGGCGTAGTAACCGGGTACGGAAGTCCGCCCTGCACAGTCACACCCCGCTCAAAACCCATTAACTTCATCGCGATCTGTCCTTGATCGTGATACATCGTAACCACTGCGTTGGTGCGTCCATCCCGTGCCCGGAGGAATATGGTGTCCGATGGCCAAGGTCCGTCCACAGGAATTCCCGCCGCGCGTGCACGCTCGACGGTTGGCGCAATCACGTCAATTTCTTCACGACCGAAATTGCCACCATCACCCGCATGCGGATTCAGCGCACACACCGAAATTGTTGGCTGGTCAATCCCTGAGCGCGAGACGATGCTGTGCGCCAGATCGATCGCCTCAAGAATCCGGTCCTCGGTAATGGTCTGTGCCACATCCTTCAATGCAATGTGGCTGGTTACGCGGGTCGTGAACAGAGTACCCATCACGTTCAGTTCACAAATGTAGCCGTCAAAACCAAGATGTTTCGCCATGTAGTGCAATTCATCTTCGCATCCGAGGCCTGCCATGTGCATTGCGGCCTTATTGAAGGGACCAAACACGAAGCCGCCAATATCCCCTGCTTGGCAGGCATTCAGCGCTGCATCCATTTGCAGTAATGTTGAACGACCGGCAACCTCAGTCACCGAAGCCAACTGCACATCACGCGGAGCAATTGTCTCCATCGGGCGGTACTCGATGTGCGGTGCAGATAAAAAATCAGCAGAAACACCGGCATGCTGCGCACCCATCTCAAACAGGTGTTGATCACCAAAGACAATCAACGGCTGTTCAGGATCCAAATGACGACTCATCAGTTTTGCAATGAGCTCTGGGCCGATTCCATTCGGGTCACCGGGAATTATTCCTATCGGTTGCGGATTCATCGGTAAAACATCTCCACCAAAGTTAACGGAATAGCTGGGATATAGGTCACCAGCAACAAAACAAGCAATAACACACCAATCAATGGCAAGTTGGCACGCGTGGTACTCCAAATATCAGTTTTGGCAATCGCACACGACGTTGCCAACACACTCGCCACCGGCGGGGTCTGCTGACCCAGCGCGATATTGAGCGTCAGAATGATTCCAAAGTGCACAGGATCAATGCCAACTTGGTTCACCAGTGGCATCAAAATTGGGACCGTCAGGATAATGGCCGCAGCGCCATGCAGGAACATGCCCAACAGAAAAAGCATCACGTTGATAATTATCAACACCAAAATCGGGTCCGTTGTCACTTGGGTGACTGCCATGGTGAGTTTTTGTGGCAGTTCCGTCTCCGTGAGATGCAATCCCANTACAGCCGAGGTCGCCACCAGCAACATCACGGTCGCTGTTTGCGTCACACCCTCCATCAGGGCGTCATACAGCTGGCTCATCTCAAGATCGCGATAGACCAAGGTACCGATGACCAACGCGGCCACGACAGCGAGACCTGCACCCTCAGTCGCCGTTACAAACCCGCCAAAGATTCCGCCGAGAATAATCACCGGGAGCATCAGCGCCCACCCCGCCTCTTTCCCCGACCGAGCGAGGTTCCGCAATGAAAACGCCACTTCTTTAGGAATCCCGTATTTCAGCGCATAGCGGTAACAAACCAAAAACATCAGTCCCGCACCGATCAGACCAGGGATCACGCCGGCAATGAACAACTGCACGATCGATGTATCCGACAACGCACCGTACAAGATCATTGGAATTGACGGTGGAATGATAATGGCCAGTGAGGCCGTCGAGCTGGTTAAGGCGGCCGCAAACTGCGGCTTGAAGCCTCGTTTTTTCATCGCTGGAATCAACACAGATCCCGTTGCAGCCACATCCGCAACTGCAGATCCTGAGATCTCAGCAAAAAAGAGCGACACGGTGACATTGACCATCGCCAAACCACCACGAATAAAGCCAACGAGCGCCAGGCAGAAGTCAATCAAACGACGGCTGATGCTGGTGGTGTTCATCAAACAACCGGCCAGGATAAACAGTGGAATCGCAATCAATGGGAAGTTGGTGGCACCATCAAATAGCGTTAACGCGGCGTTGTAGACACTGACAAAGCCGTTATCAGCCACCATCCCAACGATGGCAACCAAACCGATCGCCACAGCAATCGGCACGTTCAATAAAATCAGCGCAAAAAGCGCAATAAATCCAAACAACACACTCATCAATGAAAGTCCTCTCTGACCGTCGTTTGCAACACCAACTCCTCATAAGCAGATCGAGTGGATGCGAGCTGCGCAATGGCAAACAACACAAAGCCGATCGGCACAACAGACTGAGTCACTGACAAGGGGATCGGTAAGGAGACAAGACTCTCGCTACCAAAAATTCGCAGGACGTACCATCCCGCATACGCACAGACCAGAACAAATCCATACACACACAACTCACTGAACCAAAACATCACCTTTCGCGTCGGCAATGGCGAGCCTGTTAAGATTCCTGTAAATCCGAGGTGTGCGCGCTTCAGGGCCGCAAGCGCGGCCCCAAAATACGTCAGCCAGGCCAATAACACGGATGCCAACTCGTCGTACCAGATCAGTGACATACCCAAGGTGCGGTAAACCACTGCAAGGACGACAATCAACGCAAGCAAGACGAGGAGGCCGAGGGAAATTCCCTCGAGCATCCGCTTAAAGACCAAAGCCAAAGTACGCATCAATTGGCCAACTTCAACGCTTCGTCGATCATGGCTTGTCCGCCAGGGATTTCCTCAGCAAACTTGGCGTAAATTGGTGCCGATGCATCGACAAATGATTGGCGGTTTGCCACGTTGAACTGCATCCCGGCTTTCACCAAGTCATCTTGCAACCGCTTGTCGTCGGCAGCACCCTGATCACGCGCCCAAAGAGCCACATCACGCGCTGTTTTGACCAGCACGTCACGGATCGCCGGATCCATCTTGTCGTAGGTTGCTTTACCCATCGTTGGATAGGCAGGCGAATACACGTGTCCTGTCAGCGTCAGGTACTTCTGCACTTCATTAAACTTGGCTGCTGCAATGTTGGTGTACGGATTTTCTTGTCCATCGATCACACCGGTTTGCAGGCCCACGAAGACTTCTGAAAATGCCATCGGCGTTGGGTTTGAGCCCCATGTCTCAAACATGATCACACGCCACTTTGACTTTGGCGTCCGAATCTTCATGCCATTGAGATCGCTGGGTGTGTTGATTGGACGCACATTGTTGGAAATGTGCCGAATGCCGTTCTCCCACACCGCCAAGACTTGGTAACCGTCATCTTCGACAGTAGGAGCGACCTTTGGCCAAAACACCTTGTCTTCAATCCGCGCCAAATGGTCTCGATCGGCCACAAGGAACGGTAAGTCAAACAATGCGAACTGATCACTGATTGACGACATGATTGATGACGGCAGGGCAATGTGGACAGTGCCCAACTTCAGTTTCTGCATCAATTCCTTGTCTTTACCGATTTGGCTCGAGTCAAACAGCTTCACTTCCGCCTTACCTGCCAACTGCTTGTTCGCACGTTGCGTGAACTCTGCAGCAGCACGTTGCTGAAGTGACCCAGTGCTGGCACTGATACCAAAAATAATCTCTTCCATGGCCCCAGCGAATGGAGCAAAGGCTGTTGCAGCTGCAAGCGCCGCAATTCGTATGGTTTTTAACATTTTTATTCTCCTGATTGAGGTCTGTTTAAGCCCGAGTTCAGTATTGCATACAATTTTATAAATTCAATAAAAAATTATTATCATATAAAACAATAATTTATAANTTTNATTTGTAAATGTACAAAAATGTATACAATTAAGCATGGATACAATCTCTCGCCACATACTGATCTGGAGCACGTGCATGCAAGCCACAGGGATGTGGGCTTTGTTGCATCTGAGCTCGGCCCCGGCATGGGCCACTCAGACCCTCGGGCTTCCGCTCGCCTATGCCTCTATTTTCCCAGCGATTGCTGGCGGAACCGCGGCGATTGGATCGGCATTCAGCGCGCAATGGATTGCCAAACTGGGAACGCATCAGAGTCTGCAGTTGTGTCTTATTGCTCTGCTCGCCGGCATCGGATTGCAGTCTTCTGGATCGCTGCATCTCGCGCTCATCGGCGCCGCCATCACAGGATTTGCTTATGCGCTNACCAACCCCGTCGCGTCCGCACTGCTTGCCGAGGTCCGATCTGCACGTACGCATCTTGTATTCAGCATCAAACAATCCGGCGTGCCCCTAGGAGCCGGTATCGCAGTGCTTTGTGGTCCGCTTGCAGAAACCGCACAGATACTTTGGATTGCCTTGCCATCGACAATTCTTATCGCGCTTCTTCTGACTCGTCCCAGCCTGCATCTCAACCCACAATTCGATCGCAAAGCGGGTCTGATCGGAGTTTGGCAGAACCGAGAAATCTCTCGGCTGCTGCTGATGGCTATGTGTTTCGGTGCAGTGCAAATGATCGTGCTGGGCAGCTTCCCGTCACTACTCGAAACCGGCTACGTCGCGGCAGCTGGCGCCTCGTTCGCGCTAGCCCTTGGTAATTCAATGGGGCTGTTTGGTCGGATCTTTTGGGGCAATCTCGCCGATCGATTGCGCTCAGGCCCCTTGATACTCACTCTAATCGGGTTCGCNAGCGCCGGATTGATTTTGTTGCTGCTGTACATCCCAAGCCTGGCACTCGTCACCTTTGCTCTAACCGGCTTCGTTGCCATCGGGTGGAATGGTGTTTTTCTGGCATCCATTCGCATTTCGCAACACCAAGCGGCATCGACAGTCACAGCCAGTGCAATGACCTTTTTGTTCGCGAGCGGTTTAATCGGCCAGTTGATTTTCTCGATGGTTCTGGATCAAGCCGGGCCTGAAGCCGCTCTCNTCGCAGCCGCATGCATCGCCGTACTTGGCGGACTGTTTGGGCTCAATTTGTTGGTTCATTTGCATCGCAATGGCAAACAAGATTAAGAGGATCCACGTTTTTGCAAAGCATCCAGATCGGCCTGTAACTGCTCAATTTTTGTCAGCAACAACTGCACATCGGCATGAGTGGCCGGCCCCTCCGGTTGCCGACCCAGCTCCTCGGCCTCGAGCTTCTGCGCCATCTGCATCGAATCGACAATTATGCCGATAAAGAAATTCAACACCGCAAAACTGGTAATGATGATGAACGGCAGAAAAAACAGCCACGACTGCGGAAACAGGGCCATTGTCGGACGCACAATTCCCATCGACCAACTCTCCAGGGTCATCACCTGGAACAGTGTGTAGGCCGAAGCACTGATTGAGCCAAACCACTCCTGCATGTTGGGGTCTGGGTGGGTTCCGAACAGCTTCGTCGCCAGGACAGCGGACACATAAAAAATCAGGCCAAGCACACCAACAACCGAGATCATTCCGGGAATTGAATAACCAATGGCTGAAATCACCCGCCGTAATTGCGGCACCACAGAAATTAATCGCAGAATCCTGAGCACGCGCAGCGCCCGCAAGACCGACAAATTGCCACTGGCTGGCACCCAGGCAATACCAACGATTACAAAATCAAACAGATTCCAGCCGGAGCGAAAAAAAGACCACCGATATGCATAGAGCTTGAGCAGGATTTCGAGTGTAAAAACCAATAAAATCGACCGGTCAACGAGCAGCAGCACTGAACCATAGGACGCCATGACCTCAGCATCGGTCTCAAGGCCGAGGGTCACGGCATTGATCAGAATCAATCCGGTAATCAAGGCAGTAGTACGGCCGTCCTCGACCAGCCGAATGATCCGATCTTGAAGTGTGAAAGAAGGTGCGAGTTCAGCCATACACAACCCCATGTACAACGCAGACAATGTGGGCAGGAAGCCTAGTGATCAGGCCGTAACAACACAAGCACTGCGACCGATCAGACATGGCATCCTGCGACGTACCCCGATGACCAGGCCCACTGAAAATTATAGCCTCCCAGATGCCCGGTGACATCCAGCACCTCACCCACACAGAAAAGCCCCGGCACCGACTCACACGCCATGGTTTTTGAGGCAAAGTGGGCAGTGGAAATCCCACGCAAGGTCACCTCGGCGGTGCGGTAACCCTCGGTACCGGCCGGGCGCAAGGACCAGTGATGCAGCTGTTTACTAATCTGTTCGATGCGCGCATTGGGGATCTCGGCCAGTGGATGCGCCGCCTCAGCCGGCCAAAACAATCCCTCAAGTTCTGCCACTAAGCTTTTCGGCAGATGCGCTGCGAGGCGTGTCCGCACCAGCGCCTTGGGGTGGGCCTGTTTGTCAGCGAGCAGCTGCGCTCTGAAGTCCACTTCTGGACCCAAATCCAGCGTGATGGACTCGCCCGGAGTCCAGTAACTGGAGATCTGCAGTGCCGCCGGCCCGCTCAAACCACGGTGCGTCATGAGCACATGACCGCGGAACGACTGCCGCGGTACGGACACCACCACATCGACTGAGGTACCTGACAAACGCTCACACAAACCCTTCAGTTGATCGGTGAATAGAAAAGGCACCAGGCCTGGCGCCCGCGGCAACACAGTCAAACCAAATTGACTGGCCAACTCATAACCAAATCCACTGGAGCCTAAAGTCGGGATCGACAGGCCACCGGTGGCAACCACCAATGACTGACACGACACCAGGCCCTGAGACGTTGACACCTGGAAGCCATGGTCGGTTTGCTTGACTCGGTCAATTTGTGTGTGAGTGCGAAGACTCACACCAACTCGCTCACACTCGGCCAAGAGCATGTTGAGAATTTGTTTTGAGGAGCTGTCACAAAAAAGTTCACCCAAGCCTTTTTCGTGGTACGCGATGCCATGGCGTTCTACCAAGCTAAGCCTTTTTCGTGGTACGCGATGCCATGGCGTTCTACCAGGTCGATAAAGTCCCACTGGGTGTATTGCGCCAGTGCAGATTTGACGAAGTGTGGGTTGGCACAGAGGTAGTTCTCAGGCTGAATATCGAGATTGGTGAAGTTGCATCGTCCACCCCCAGACATCAGGATTTTCTTACCCAATTTATTGGATGACTCGAGTACCAGAACAGAACGTCCGCGTGCGCCCGCAGTTA
>JGI26086J50260_1000879_pt1 | contig 18526 bp, 14 predicted proteins | sample SaaInl3SG_22_DNA_FD_50260 | JGI IMG/M metagenome (IMG submission 50260)
CGCTCAACTCTACAGTACAACCCGCCGTTTCAAAAATGCGCTGGATGCCACGCGCCAAATCCATTTTCTCTGTCTCAACGGCACTGCGTGTTAAGCACATAACCGTAAGCGCGCCGTCCTTTAATGCAACACGCGCCAGGTTATTAGAAGTCTGTACTAATCCTGGGATATCAGGCGACATACGGTAAATTCCATTTGGGCAGGCATATACAGCACTGATGATGGATTGACTGGCCGCTTGAGAAAGGGCTAACGTTGGTTTTTCAATAGATTCGCAACTGATCTCAATATCCGCATCCGTGGTTGAATGCTCATCTACGAACTCTTCTCCAACCTCCGTGATTACCTCTTCAAATGCCTCTTCACTCCCGTGCCATACTACTTGAGCGACACTTTCCCTTGGTATTGCATTTCGAAGGCTCCCGCCATCTAAAGCTACCAATTGGACCGCATCACCCAAACGATCGAGCAAACGGTTCATTAATTTATTAGCATTACCAAGACCTTTATGAATGTCCATACCGCTGTGGCCGCCATTCAATCCTTTTATAGTGATTTCGTAGGCTAAAGTCTCTTCTTTTAGGGCTTCCATTTCAAACGAATGTGTCGCCGTTACATCAATACCACCCGCACAACCTATGGTCAATTCATCGTCGTCTTCCGTATCAATATTTAACAGAATCTTTCCATTGAGCATGCCGCCTTTTAACTCCAGAGCACCGGTCATTCCAGTTTCTTCATCTATAGTGAAGAGTGCATCAATAGCCGGGTGAGCAATAGTATTTGAGGAGAGCACCGCCATAATAAAAGCAACGCCCATACCATTATCTGAACCAAGCGTTGTGCCTTGTGCCTTTACCCAGTCACCATCAACCACCATTTTAATTCCCTCTTTGTCAAAGTCGAAGATGGTATCATTGTTTTTCTGGTGTACCATATCAAGGTGCGCCTGCAAGACAACTGGCGTTTTATCCTCCATTCCAGCGGATGCCGGCTTTCTGATAAACACGTTACCGATATGGTCTACCTCTGTGGGTAGGCTCAAACTATGGCCAAAATCGACCATGAATTGGATCACACGCTCTTCCTTCTTCGAAGGACGGGGTACTGCATTTAAATCTGCAAAGTGGTTCCAAACTGCATTGGGCGCTAAGGCTCTTACTTCTTTACTCATCTTACATTCTATTTGGTACTTGGATTCCCAAGCAATTCATCGAAGCTTTAATTACTTCGCCTACTTTCTTACTCAACAACAACCTGAAAGCAATACTTTGTTCGCTTTCCGCTTTTAAGATGCTGTTATTCTGATAAAAACCATTGTATTTCTTGACCAATTCATACGTGTAATTCGCCAAAACCGCCGGAGAAAAATTTCTGGCTGCTTGATCCACTACATCCGAAAATTGCAAAAGCGATTTGATAACGATTGTTTCGTCTTCATTCAGGGTCAAAGTCGACCAATCCAACTCACTACTCTCAGGTGCTTTTCTTTGAAGGCTTTGAATGCGTGCGTAGGCGTATTGAATAAAGGGGCCTGTATGTCCGTTAAAATCGATGCTTTCCGCTGGATTAAACAACATTCGTTTCTTCGGGTCTACCTTCAGTATAAAGTACTTTAGGGCGCCCAGTCCGAGCGTAGTAAAGAGCTCTTTCTGCGCAGCAATTTCAAGGCCGTCCAATTTGCCCAATTCCTTTGAGATAGCTTCTGCATCCGCTACCATTCCATCAATAAGATCATCGGCATCAACTACAGTACCCTCTCTACTCTTCATCTTTCCTGAAGGTAAATCTACCATTCCGTAGCTCAAATGATGCAGCTGTTCTGCCCAAGGATAGCCCAGCTTTGAAAGAATCAAGAAAAGTACCTTAAAATGGTAATCTTGCTCGTTACCGACTACGTAAGTCATTCCTTTTGCCTCGAAATCCTTAAATCGTTGAATGGCGGTTCCTATATCTTGCGTCATGTAGACACTGGTTCCATCGCTGCGTAGAACTAATTTATGGTCTAACCCTTCATCCTCCAGGTCAATCCAAACCGAACCGTCGTCTTTCTTGTAGAAGACACCAGATTCAAGCCCTTTATTTACGTCGTCTTTTCCTAGAACGTAGGTCTGACTCTCGTAATAATTCTTATCAAAATCAACGCCTAATTTGGTGTACGTTGTATTAAAACCAGTGTATACCCAATTATTCATGGTTTTCCAAAGTGTNACCACTTCNGCATCGCCTTGCTCCCACTTAAGCAGCATCTCTTGCGCTTTCAGCAGCGACGGGGCCAATTTCTTNGCTTCATCGCCAGTTTTACCTTCATCAAGCAAGCGTTTCATCTCCTCTTTGTAGACCTGATCAAATTTGACGTAATACTTACCTACCAAATGATCGCCTTTTAATCCCGTCGATTCAGGTGTTTCGCCATTCCCGTATTCCTGCCATGCGAGCATAGACTTACAAATATGGATTCCACGATCGTTAATGATCTGAACCTTTGACACTGCAACACCATTTGCTTTTAAAATCTCTGCCACTGAATAGCCAAGAAGGTTATTTCGAATGTGGCCAAGGTGCAAGGGTTTGTTGGTATTTGGCGAACTGTATTCTACAATGTAGGCACCTTTNGATCCTGGCGTGGGAAGCCCAAAATGAGGGTCCGACGCAAAAGTTTTGAATTGGTCCACATAAACGCTGCGATCCAAAGTCAGGTTTAAGAACCCCTTCACGACGTTAAAGTCAGCTATGGCTGATAATTCTAAAAGCTTGTTTCCCAACTCTTCAGCGACCTCTTCTGGTTTCTTTTTCGCCGCACGAACAAAAGGAAAGACGACCAAAGTAACATCACCGTCGAATTCCTTACGCGTTTCCTGCAGCTCAGGTTCGACCTGAACGCTNTAGAGTTCATTTAAGGCTTTGCTTATGTTTTGTTCTAAACTCATTTATGCAGTTTTAGTCAAATATATTTCTGCTAACATACATCGTGCACTACCTCCACCAAGGGTTTCTATGGTATGTAAATCGCTATGAAGTATCCTGTGGTGTTGGGTTATAAAATCTTTTTGGTCCTCATTTAATGCCTTGTAGGCACTAGAACTCATCACCAAAATTAATTCATCCGCGGCGCCTTTCACTAAGAGCATATTGCCGGCAAAGTTGCTTTTTTGCTCCACGCTTATAACAAGGATTTCTTTACCACTTTTAAGAATTGCCTCTTCTACTAACGCTCGTTCATTCGCATCATGAATGGTATCTAGACACACCAATACATAAGCATCTGTAACACACATCATGACATTGGTATGGTAGATCTGTCCTATCCCGTCCGGCGTTTCCTGGTAAGCGGTGAACACCACAGGCTCGTAGTTGAAGTCTTTACAAAACGCATGAAATAAGCCCTCATCAGCGCGCTGTGAACGAGCCATGTAGGCGATTTTAGAATCATGATCTAATACCATAGAACCTGTGCCCTCGAGGAATAGCTCCTTCTGCTCTGCAGCTGTATAATCTACCGTTGTCGTTACTTCATAACCACGAGACTGCAATTCTTCAAAAATATCGGTGCGACGTTCCAGTCGTCTATTCTCGGCTTTCATTGGGTACAGCGCTACTCGACCATCTTGGTGCATACTGATCCAATTGTTTGGAAAAATGCTATCAGGTGTGTGAGGAACATGTGTATCTTCTAAAACTTCAACTTGAACACCTTCCGCACGCAATTTTTCTACCAATCCATCAAACTCCTCACGAGCCGATTCCTGAGCGTTCATTTTGCCCGATTCCTTCTTTTGGTAATAATTATCGACCGCTGTTTGCTCGTTCATCGCAAAGGCAACTGGTCGTACCATTAACAGTTTATTTGTAGCATTATTCGTCATCTACAATCGCTTTAAAGGCATCGTTGTACAACGAAGTAAACCGCCCATTTTTACTATCTCATCGTACACCACGGAATGTACGTTCATGCCTCTATTCTTTAACCATTCTTGCATGGCCTCGCATTTGGCTGAAACAACCACATCGGATGGGCTAAAGCTGAAGACGTTTGTGGCAAGGAAATACGCTTCTTCAGGTGAACAGCGATAAACATTCGTTGCTCCGTAACGCTCTATCAGCCACTGCACATCAGATTCATTCTTGAACAAGTGCGGTGCGATGAGTGCCCCGCCACCAACAGTTTGAAAAGCACAATCCAAATGCAACGAACCCTTTAAAGGATCACGATCGTCCTTGAATAATTCAAATCCTTTAAATTCTTTAGCTGGAAATTCATCCGCTAAATAGTCCATTCCTCTGTAGTTGGTTCGTGCAGTTTTATAAGCATCAAAGGTCGCATTGTCGCTGACTCCGACTAAAACGAAGTCATTGTCTACAATCACATCGCCCCCTTCTGCGTAACATCCGTTAGGCATCATGATGATGTTGCCCGATGGAATAGTTTCTTCTATTTCAGACATTGCATCGCGTTCTTCTGCACGATCCTCTATTACATTTGGTATGATGTACTGGTCTTCGATTACAAATGCGATATCTCTTGCAAATACTTGGTTCAAAGAATGGATGAGTGACGGTCGCAATACCTTGACTCCATTGTTCTCAAGAATTTCGATCAATCCTTTGAGTTGGAGCATGCATGCCTCTTCTTCTGGGAAAACATCTTGTTTTACAGCCTCAAAACTGCGTGCATCGTAACATTCTTCCAATTTTGGAACGCCACCCATTCGCATGGCTAATCCCACCACCACTGTGTCTAAGCGTCCATATTCGTTTTGAATTTCTGGTAGAATTTGCATGAAAATCTGTTTGAATGACAAATTTAAGGCTTTAATGTGTTGATAACGCTATTGAAAGGCCCGAGTTTACTAACGACTACAGGCTTATTTTTGAATGTATAAGACACCGACACCCATGGCGAAAAAATCTACTAAGAAGACACCAAAGGAACCGTCAAAGTTCTCCGTTCAATTCAAACAGCTAACCGCTGATACTAAGGAAATTACAGGAGACCCTACGACGAAAATATTCGGCTCGTTGCTCCTTGTTATGATCGGTTTCTTTACTGCCATCGCCATTATCAGCTTTTATCAGAATTGGACCCAAGACTTCAGTTTGTCCACAACTTCTTCAGGAGAATACGCCCACCCGGACTACGTAGGGAACATTTTCGGGAGACTAGGAAACGCCATAGCCAGTCTACTTGTTCTTGAAGGTTTTGGTCTTGCGGGTCTGTTCGTTCCCTTGTGGGTCATGCTCTTAGGACTAAAGCATGCTTTTACCTTAAACCGCATTAAACCTTGGGTTTTATTCAACCATCTTTTAGCCACCACTTTTCTTGTCGCGTTGCTGTTTGGCTGGATTGCAAACCATCAACCAACCCTTCTATCGGGCTTATCAGGGTACTATATTTATTTGAAACTAGCCCTTTATTTAGGCCGTATGGGAGTCTTACTGGTACTCTTCACCGCAGGGCTGCTGTATATTGTTGTTGCCTTAAAAATTCGGTCACTCACATTTAGTTGGCGCGCGCCCAAGCCACTGCCAGAAACGGAGCGCCCATCAGAAGAAAACCTGAACTCATCCCAGGAAATCACTCCTGAGCCACAAGATGATATTCTGGTTCACGCGGTCGAACTTTCTCCAGAACCAGAAGAAGAGATGACTCCACAACCTGAAGTCATTTCTAAACCAACCGTCACAGATAGTTCAGTACAAAACAAAGCATCTATTGATGCAGCTTCCACATTAGATGTTGTAGTTGAAGTTCATCAAGAAGCAGTTGAGGATGAAAAGTCTATTAATAAGAAAGTCAAGGACTTTGGTGAATACGATCCTACTTTAGATTTGAGCAGGTTTCAATTGCCTAAAATTGAATTACTTCAACCCTATGGTGATGGTAAAATCACCTTCGACAAAGACGAAATTGAAGCGAATAAGAACCGTATTGTAGACACATTAAAAACTACAGTATTGAGATTAAGGAAATCAAAGCTACCATAGGTCCTACGGTTACCTTATATGAAATTGTTCCAGCAGCAGGAATTAGAATTTCAAAAATTAAAAACCTCGAAGACGACATTGCATTGAGTCTTGCTGCTTTGGGAATTAGAATTATTGCACCTATTCCCGGTAAAGGAACTATAGGCATTGAGGTTCCAAATGCCAACCCTCAAGTCGTAAGTATGCGTCAGGTCATCGCAAGCAAAAAATTCCAAGAGTCAAACATGGAATTACCCGTTGCTATGGGCCGCACCATAACGAATGAAAACTTCATTTTTGATTTGGCAAAAATGCCTCACCTTCTTATGGCAGGTGCTACCGGACAAGGAAAGTCTGTTGGCTTAAATGCAATTTTAACATCACTGCTTTACAAGAAACATCCTAGTCAACTCAAATTTGTTCTCGTTGATCCTAAGAAAGTAGAACTGACGCTTTACAATAAAATTGAACGGCACTACCTCGCTGTTCTTCCCGATACAGATGAGGCCATTATTACTGATACAGCAAAAGTGATCCATACTTTGAATTCGTTGTGTATTGAAATGGACAACCGGTATGAGCTGCTGAAAGGCGCAATGGTTAGAAACATCAAGGAATACAATGCTAAATTCATTTCAAGACGATTGAATCCTGAAGAGGGCCACAAATTCCTACCGTACATAGTGCTAGTGATCGATGAATTTGCCGATCTTATCATGACAGCCGGAAAAGAGGTTGAGATGCCTATCGCACGACTTGCGCAGCTGGCCCGAGCCATTGGTATCCATTTGATCGTAGCCACCCAGCGGCCTTCTGTAAATGTTATCACAGGTATCATAAAAGCAAATTTCCCTGCGAGAGCTGCATTTAGAGTGACCTCGAAAATTGATTCTCGAACTATTCTTGATGCGGGCGGTGCCGATCAACTTATCGGAAAGGGAGATATGCTCTTTTCGCAAGGTTCTGATCTCGTACGACTCCAATGTGCCTTTGTTGACACGCCTGAAGTTGAAGCGATTTGCGATTTTATAGGTAACCAACAAGCCTACCCTATGGCTTATCAGTTGCCAGAATACGTTGGTGAAGAAGGTGGCGGTGTTGGCGAAATAGATCCATCAGATAGAGATTCCTTATTTGAAGATGCTGCTCGTTTAGTGGTCCTTACCCAGCAAGGATCTACTTCGATGATTCAAAGAAAATTGAAATTGGGATACAATAGAGCAGGTCGTATTGTAGACCAATTAGAAGCGGCTGGGATACTAGGACCCTTCGAGGGTTCCAAGGCCAGACAAGTTTTAATTCCAGATGAAATGGCTTTGGAACAGAAATTGAATGGAGATGCGTAAATTCGCCGCTATGAAACTATTCGCTTTACTGATTGTACCCTTTTTAGCGCAAGCACAAACGCACACGGATGCGAAAGCTTTGCTCAATGATGTTTATGAGCATACGCTAGCGCTCGAAACACAGCATATATCCTTCACCAATACTATTGGAGCGCCTAGTAACGGCGGCATGAAGGAGCGCAGCTCTAAGGGTGAACTGTTTGCCTTAGGGGAGCAAGTACGCGTAAAGACTGATGCCTTTGAATTTCTCTCTGACGGCTCAAAAGCGTATCTAATCTATCCTGAAGACGAGGAAATAGAAACTACCGCTTCAGATGAAGAAACGTCACTAAGCCCCGCGGACATTTTAAAAAACTATCAAAGCGGGTACAGTTATAAAATGGCTGGTAAAGCACAAGAGAACGGNAAATCTATACAATATGTTGCGCTTCGACCCGTTGCTAGTGAAGAAGTGAAAGAAATATTAATTGGTATTGACGTTAAAAAGTTACTGCTCGAAAACTACACACAATATGGCACAAACGGCGTAAAAACTGTTTTCAGTGTAGATTCTTACGAGACAAACGTTCCCTTAAATGAGGAGATGTTTAACATTAATGCAAAGGAATTTGAAGGGTTTTATCGACTCTAAACTCGAATGAAAAAACTAGACCTCTACGTCTTAAAAAGTTTTATCAGACCATTGATACCGACCTTAGGTATCATGGTCTTTTTCTTTTTAATGCAAATGGTCTGGAAATATGTAGACGATCTCGCGGGCAAGGGTATCGAATGGTACGTACTGTTAGAATTACTTTTTTATTGGGCTGCAAGCGTCGTCCCCTTTGCCCTGCCGGTAAGCGTCTTGTTCGCCGCTCTATTGACTTTTGGCAATTTTGGCGAACACTATGAACTAGCTGCGATGAAAGGATCGGGAATTTCCCTGTTCCGAGGCATTCGATCACTTATTGTCCTCAATATTGCTATCGCTTTTGGTGCGTTCTACTTCTACAATAACATCATACCCGTGGCCAATTTAAAGGGCCAAAGTCTTTTAATAAATATTTCCAAAAGCAAGCCCGCGTTTCATATTACTCCTGGTATTTTTTATAATGGTTTTCAAGGCTATAGNATAAAAATNGGCAATAAAGAAGGTGAAGGCGAGCAACTACTTAGCGACATCTACATCTACGACCACAAGGAAGCGAAAAAAGGTAATTTAAAAGTGCTTGTCGCATCCACGGGAATNATGCGTCCAGTGGCCAATGATCAATACTTAGAGATTGAACTGCATNACGGAGCTACCTATGAAGATATCGATCGGAAATTCGTGGAGGAACGTCAGAAAATGCCTTGGGCNCAGAGCGAATTTGACACGGCNTACCTTCGCTTTCCACTGACTAATTTCAGCAATGCAGATCTTTATAAAACGCGTCGAAAAGATTACATGATGATGAATACCCAGCAGTTAAAGGAAACTGCAGATACGCTTGCTTTACAAATCATAGAACGACAAGAAAACTTCACAAAGAATTTAAAAGGCAAATACAAATTCGATTACATAGATGTTGCGAGTGGCAATTCTGTTGCTATTGCTAAAGAGAATGTCATGAGCAATTTGCTNAGTGGTATGAGAATTCGAGCCTCACAAAATGCCATTCGACTTGCGCGAAGCAATCTTGATTACTTGAAGCAAATGGATCGTGAAATGAATTGGCGCAAAGAAACTAGAATGCGNCACTTTCTAGAGTATTACAAGAAATTTGCGCTTGGCGCCAGTGTATTGATTATGTTTTTTATTGGTGCTCCACTGGGTAGTATCATTCGTAAAGGCGGCATAGGCCTACCATTGGTCATCTCTACCGTGGCATTCTTGATTTTCCACATTTTGAATACCACTTTTGAAAAGATGGGACGTGAACTATTATTAGATCCGGCGCTTGCTATTTGGCTTCCGTCTCTAATACTTGCACCTATCGCACTTTGGCTAACGAAGAGTGCATCAAGCGATACGGCACTTGTTTCTGGTGAGTGGTTCAGTAAAATCCTTGCCCGAATAAATTCTAAAAAATCCTAGTGAAGCGACTTCTCATTCTCTCTAANAAACTGCCCTACCCAGCCAATGACGGGAGTTCAATTGCGATGGCTAGGCTCTTAGAAGACTTATTNGCGCTAAATACTTTCGCAATCACTTATGGTGCCTTAAACACGCAAAAACACCATAAGGACATTAATGACTTTCCAAAAAGAGTATCAAAGGCCATTACCTTGAAAACATTTGAGGTAAACACCTCTCCTTCTGTGCATTCCGCTCTGAATAATTTACTGTTCTCTCGAGCCCCCTATCATTCTGTACGTTTTTTCGTGAAACCTATGATTGATTGGCTCGGTACCTTTGAGAATGGTTATTTTGACTTTGTCATTATTGAAGGTGCCTTTATGGGTGATTATTTAAAGGACCTGCGAAGAATTGGACAACATTGTACATTGCGTGCGCACAATTTAGAGCACCTCATTTGGAAACGCACTAGCCAGGCTGTTTCTAATCCACTAAAGAAATGGTATTTGACGCTTCAAAGTAACCGTTTGAAACGTTTTGAAGAAGCACTTACCAAAAGCGTTGATTCAATATGGAGTATTAGTGAAGAAGATAATTTTTGGTTCAAGGCAATAAACCCCGCTTCCACGACGATTTCGGTATCCATTGCACAACAAGAGGTCTTGACCAATTTAACCCACTTATCGTGTTTCCATCTTGGAGCATTAGATTGGGAGCCAAATCTACAGGGATTGGAGTGGTTCACTTCTCAAGTTTGGCCGAGGGTACTGCGTGAAATTCCAAATGCCACCTTCCATGTAGCGGGCAATAATCCACCCAAACACATGCAATCGGACCAAAAAAAGAACATCACAGTGCACGGAAGAGTGCCGGATGCTCAGGAATTTGCGAAATCTCATGGTATTGCAGTCGTTCCGCTCCTAGCAGGCTCCGGTGTGCGTATCAAAATTATCATGAATGCTTCTTGGGGAGTCCCCATGGTAAGCACACGTGTAGGAGCTGAAGGGCTTTTTAATGCCACTGCTCAAGGTGTCNTGCTCGCTGACAGCGCTGAAGAATTTTCGCAGGCTTTGATAGCACTGCTTCAAAATCCCGAGAAATCTCTTGCCCTGGGTCACACAGCCAACCAACATATACTTAGTAACTTTGGCCCNAAATCCATTCAGGAAAAAATAGCTCAGGCATGGTCAGTTTAACAATGGCAATCTCACTCTCGGCATTGTGCTTGATTGCATTGACGTATGCCGTTTATCCATTATGGCAATTGGCTTTTCCTGGAAAAGCCATTGATTTTTCAGGAGAGTACACCCCCCCGACGGTTAGTATCGTATTTGCTGCATACAACGAATCCTCCATTATTGAGGATAAGATCCGTAGTCTCTACCACACGAACTACCCGATTGACCTTTTGTCGGTTTGGNTAGGCAGCGATATGAGTGATGACGGCACAGATGCTATTATTCGCTCGCTTCAAAAAGAATTTCCAAATCTCAATCTGAATGTTAATGAAGTGCGCTCTGGGAAGTCTGCAACCATCAATAGATTAGTAGCACTAAGTAGTGCTGAGGTAATCATAGCTACGGACGCNAACATTCTTTTTAAAGNGACNACAATAGAAGAGTTGGTAAGGCCTATCGCTCAAGAAAAGGCAACCGCAGTTGCGGGTACACTTAAATATGAAGACAAAGGGGTTGCTAGCAGCACGGCTTCGAATGAAAAGGCCTATCTGTCTCTTGAGAATGCAATACGCCGCGCCGAAAGCAGAAAACACGGTATTTGTTTGGGTATGGAAGGTGGATTGTACAGCATGAAGAAAGCATTTTGGCAACCCATACCACCAAACACATTTATGGAAGATTTCTTCCAAACAGTCCAGCTTATTTCTCGAGATCAAAAAGTGCTTTTCAACGAATCCGCTGTTGGACTAGAAGATGTAAGCACTTCATTACGAGAGGAGTACAAACGTAAGATTAGAATTAGTATTGGAAATTGGCAAAACCTAGTCCGATTCTATCCACTCATTTTTAAGCACCCCTACCCGTTCGGTGGACTATTTATAATGCACAAGGTACTGCGTTGGGTGACACCGCATCTTTATCTCATCGCTTTAGCTGCAGGGCTGTTTACTCCGAATTGGCTCTTTTTTACCGCGATGCTTGTTGGCCTTCCCATTTCACAGCTAATCCTTTTGGCGTTGGGTTGGGCCACTCCTTTAGCGTATTTTTACGCAATGAATGCCGCACTCTTTGTAGGCTTTATTAAATATATCAAAGGAGTGAAATCGAGCGTTTGGCAACCCACTAAGAGAAATCAACATGAGGCTTAATACCATAGAAGAAGCATTAGAAGATATTGCCCAAGGCAAAGTAGTTATCGTTGTTGATGATGAAGACCGCGAAAACGAGGGCGATTTCGTTGCGGCTGCAGAGTTGGTTTCACCTGAAATGATCAATTTCATGGCAACCGAAGGCCGTGGCTTGATATGTACGCCAATCCTGCGCAAACGTGCAGAGGAATTGGACTTGCCTCCTATGGTAAGCAANAATACAGACCCAAACAATACCGCTTTTACTGTGAGTATCGACCGTNTCGGAGCAGGTTGCACAACGGGTATCAGCGCATACGATCGCTATATGACAGTAAAGGCGTTGGTTGACCCAACAATGAAGCCTGAACAGTTGGCACGACCAGGTCATATTTTTCCATTAATCGCTAAAGACGGCGGCGTCCTTCGTCGCGTAGGTCACACCGAAGCTGCAGTTGACTTAGCGCGTCTNGCTGGTCTNGCGCCAGCGGGTGTGATTGTAGAGATCATGAATGAAGACGGTACTATGGCGCGTTTGCCGCAACTCATAGAAATTGCCGCAAAGCATGATTTAAAAATCATCACTATTGAGGATCTAGTCGCTTATCGAATGGCGAAGGAGAGCTTGATAGAATTGGAAGAAAAGGTGCAGATCACCACGCCGCACGGTGAATTCACGCTGCATGCGTTCGAACAAAAAACGAATCATCAAGTACATTTAGCACTCACCATGGGCGAATGGGAACTAGATGAAACAGTACCGGTGAGAATTCACAGCGCAGGTGTAGCTAACGACATTTTCCATCTGCTCACCAGTAACGAAAGTTCACGCTTAGAAAAAGCCTTNAAAAGTATCGCCACTTCCGGGCACGGTGCCATTATTTACATGAATCAAGAGCCNAACGGTGACCGATTATTAAGTCGTATTCAATCGTTCAAGAAAGATCAAGACCANACAACGCCCAGTTTTACTAAGGATACACGCGACTTTGGAATAGGTGCACAAATCATTCACTATCTTGGTATTAGAAANGTAGATCTGCTCACCAATAACCCCATTAAACGGGTGGGNGTAAGTGGTTACGGNATTGANATTGTAAAAAATTCCAAACTGGAATGAGCAACACCAGCGGCATANCACTAGCGGTTCGTTTTTACCGCAAACAAAACCACATTCCTAAATTAGGGTGGATGCTTGCTGTTACTGGTATTAGTGGAATTTTAGAAACACTACCAATACTTCTGTCCTTACCGCTCATTCGAACCTTGTTTTTAAATACGGAAGATGTTGCATTGGGTACTGTGCACGTTAAGCTCACTCATTACGTAGCAGGTCTGTTGTTACTTTTAGTCGTCCGTTTAATTATTGGCGTTTACAGCCAATATTTAAATGCCGCAGCACGCATAGCATTACTCGCTGATTTCCGAATCAATACCCCCTTGGTGGCGAGAAATGAACAAAAATCGGCCTTCGGTAAAAGCGTTCAAAGTATCAACTTTTTACTAGTGGGCTGGTCACAGATTCTTCCAGGAATTCTTTTTATGACCGCGGGTATTTTCTTATTTCCTGCGTTTGGAGGCATTATTGCGGGTATTGCTTTGCTCTGGATCATACCTCTGCGCACGCTAAAAAGAAGACAAGACCGCGCGCACGAAACGGTTAGTGCGCTGCAATCTTCTTTAGATGAGGATGCTTCTAACACAGAACACTGGCGTGATGCTCGTTTTAAAGCGGCCAAACTGGACAGCTACAATAAAAATTTGAGAGAATTCATCATCATCAGCACCTTGATTTTAGCGCTCGTACTTTCCCACAACATGCATTTATCTTTTGCAGGTAATTCTCTACTGGTGGTTCTAATGCTTTTACGAGGAATGCAACAATTGTTTACCGGATATATTATGGCGCAGCAGGTAGCAGCATTGAAGGGATTTTTAAAAGACATTCTCTTGAGATAAGTTTAATGCCCAGTCAAGAATTAACTAATTTTATCACAGAAATAAATCAAATCATGAAAAAGTTATTTGCATCGGCATTTATTGTTGGGATAGCAATGAGTAGTTGTCAATCCGATGTTATCGACCCGGCGGATATTGATATTACTGCAGCCCCAGTAATATCGCTCCCTTTAGGCCAGATTGGTCTAACTATGGATCATTTACTCGTTCCAGACGATAGTCTAATCTTCGACGACAATGCTACTTATAAAGTGATTGTTGCTCAGGATAGTGTGTTCGGGATCGATGTAAATGACCTAATTAGCATACCCGCCCAATCGCCTTCTAGTAGCAGTATTTCCATGGGAACCGTTGCAGTGAGTAATGTATCCTTAACTCAAGGCATTGCGTTAGGGACTGTTGCTGCGGACGCAGGCTTAACAGCCATTTCGGCGGCACATGGAAGTAACGCACCTTTTCCACAATTGAACGAATCTAATGTGGGTACTTATGGTGGAAGTGGTTTCGGTACCTTTACAAGTGCTTCCTTTTCAAACGGAACATTAACCTTAGGCTTGACGAATGATTGGCCTGTTCCAGTGAGTATGGGTATTGATTTGGTGAATGCGTCCACTGGTGCAACCATTTTAACCTACGGTATCAATAATATTAGTGCAAATGGAGGAACGGGTAGTGATACAGAATCACTAGTTAACATTACTCTACCAAGCAATATTGGTTTCAAAATCACCTCCCTCACCTCGCCTGGGTCAGGTACAAATTTAGTAGCCATCGATACCACTGATAATCTGGAGTTAGCTATTTCATCGGCAGATTTAGAGGTTTACAGCGCGATTACGCAGATTAGTACTCAAGATATTAGCTCAGACACACAATACGTTGATCTTAGTACAGGTGGATCGGAAGAATTAAGAGAATTAATGTTCAGTACCGCAAGCTTCGACTATGAATTTGTTTCAACTCTTGCAGAAAATCTAGAATTAAATTTAAACTTCCCTGGATCTGATCAAAACGGCGTGGAAGTCGACACCACCATTACTATAGCCGCAGGTGCAACGACATCAGGTTCCATAAACCTTAACGGAACCATTCTGGACTTAACACAAGATCCCAGTCAGAACCACAGCCGCTTGCCTATAGCCGTTGCTGCCACGCTAGTGGGTTCAGGGAATATGGTGAATATTGATAGTTCCGATGCATTGGATATGACTTTTGAGATGACCAACCTTCAATTCGGTCACATAAAAGGCTTCTTTGGTACTCAGCAGATCACTATTGATCCAGGAGCCGTTGATTTGGCTATTGATTTCTTAGAAAACTTCGACGGGGAAATCTCTTTCGCTGAGCCAAGCATAGCAATGGCGATTACGAATTCAATAGGACTGCCCATTGAATTGGTTTTGGACTTTAACAGCTTTAAGGACGGAACAGCATACGGCTTAAATGGACCGAACTATGTTTTACCCTATCCCACAAGTTTGGGATCTACTGAGACTGGAACATTGACATTTAACAATACCAATTCAAGTATCGTAGATGTATTCACGCTTCCAAAAGATTCCATCACCTACGGCGGATCAGTCAACGTAAATCATGATACGGCAACTTTTGGAACAGAAAATTTTGTAACCAATTCGAGCAGTATTTCTGGTGATTTACTAATGGAAATGCCTTTCTATTTTACTGCTACTGGGCTTGGGTTTTACGATACATTGGCCACAGATCAAGATAACTCCAGTGTTTTACCTGAAAATGCCGGTATTGAATCTGCAGTTCTTTTATTGCAAACAACGAGCACACTTCCTCTAGACGCTTCATTGAATTTAAAATTCTATGATGCCAATTGGAATACGATTCTTGTGAAGGATTTAGGATTAATGGAAAGTGGAATTCCTGATGCAAACGGTATAATTACGGCGGCTAGTGTGTTAGACTCAGAATTAGAGCTTAATGCGCTAGAGGCTTCATCGGTGCTTGATGCTGTTCATATCACTGCTGAGGCTACCATGGATACTTACAACGTTGGCTCCGATCCCGTTAAACTCCGTACTGATGCCACACTTGTTATCAACTTAGGTGTACAGTTTAAAATAAATGTTACCCTCTAATCTAAAGTTATCATGAAGAAGACACTTACATTATTCTTGACCTTGGTTACTATTTTAGGTAACGCTCAAGACTTTTCTACGTTTGGCTTGGCGGCCAACCCTGGTAACCTGCTTCAAAATCCCGGGGCTGATCCCATGACTAGGTTTCACTTACAATACTTTGGAGTGCAGAACAATCTGGATATGAGTGAAACGGCCGGTAGCTTATTGGCGACTTCAGATGTATTGCAGAATATTCACGAGCTCTCTTCTGACCAATTCAATATGGGAAATGAGACGCAGATTGATGCGCTACAAATTGGATTGAAGATTGGTGATAATTTCTTATTCGCTGGAAATTCAACGAATATTGGAATGGAATTTACGCTAGATAATGATCTGGTAAGCTTTATTAAGAATGGAATGGCTAATGAAAATGGTGAGTTAGACCTGAACTATTCGGGTAATTTCGATGCCTTGGGAATGCGTTTCCAAATGATTAATTCTACCTATTTTGGTTTACAACGTATCTTTCTCGATGAAAAACTTCGTGTCGGCGTAACTTATCATATGAATAATTATGTCGCNGGTGCTAAGCTCGTGGCTAATACGTTCAGTTTGACGAGTACTGAAAACACAGCAACTGGAATGAATAGTCTAGACTTAGACTATGACTTTAACTTAGCAACCACAGGGGTCTTCATAGCAGGAACCCCGCTAGATAGTTTAAACCAGTTGTCTCCCGATGCTATATTACCCACATCATTTCTAGACAACGGTAATATTAGCGGTTTAATTAACTATGCTACTAGCGGAAGTCAATCAAATGGAACCTTTGGCTTTGGTTTAACCTACAGCCCCATTAAACAAATTGACCTTCAATTTTCAATGAGCGGACTAGGTGCCAGTGATTTAACCTTTAGTAGTGATAGAGGCAAGAGCCTTTCAGGAAGCGCTACTGTAGACGGTTTCTCATATTCAAGCGCATCAGGCGATACACTAGCAAGTGCCGTCTCTTCAACGATTGCGGACTACACAGAGAGCATTCAAAGTGGTATTAGTACTGATCTTGTAGATGCCATGCAATCCTTGACATACCGCACACCGCAAATAACGAACGTTTCGTTGAATTACAATTTCACAAAGTACAGCTACTTAGGTGTTCATTATGTTGACCGTAAGCACTCGTGGAACGACTACACCTACTTAGGTTTTAATACTATGATTTGGCTTGGGCGCAATGCACAGCTTAAGGGTGGTTACTACATGGCTATGGATGAATTCCATAAAGACCGTATTAATGCTGCTGTGCAGTTTAGATTAACTCCAGTGGTACAATTCTACATAGGCTCGACTACCGTCGGCGATGTAGCAACCATAGGAAAAGAAGTATTAAACGGTCGTTTGGGCGTTGGCGCATCTACGAGCTCGATAAACGTTAGCGCAGGTGTAAGCATGACCTTCTTTGATAAGCGTTTTAAAAAGGATGATAAAGAAGAAAAGGCAAAAGCCGTGCAATCTTTGTCTCCGGCAGATCAAAAAAAGGTGGACGACGCGCAAAAGAACAGCGCTACCACGAAAGACAATAAGTAGTTTAAATACGCTACAGTTATGTAAAAAGGCTCAGTGAATACCGAGCCTTTTTTTATGCCAATAATTCGCGTAACAAATACATCGTATCACGATTTGCATCTAAAATTTTACAATTTAAATTTTGACTTCGTGTTAGATTTGTTGCTTGTTCTTTTTGTGCCGACACAAAGGCAACGTAACGGCTTGCATCGTTCTGGTCAAGAAATGTCTTATTCCCCGTCTCACTATCAAAGACTTGTTTACCAGTAAAGAACTGCCTATTGTGTTCTAATTCAGCATGCGTGATAAAAATGATTCTAATGGAATGACCTTCATGCGCTAAAAGTGCAGCGGAATCTATAATGGATTCTAGATTTTCCTGAAACAAATCAATGAATATGATCACCTGACTGCGCCGAGGAATTTTAGTCATCATTGCTTCAATCTCTTCAGCGAAATCACCATTTTTCTTCTGCTCCCCATCAATATTTATTAAATGGTTTAGCATAAGCTTTATCCATTCATTGGTAGCTTTAGCCTCGAAAAAATTACTTTTCGACTCATTAACTTCCAGCACTCCCATCGCATCACGCTGCTTTTGAAGTAATGTTCCAATAAGGGTTAAAAGTTTCACAACCTTCATCCATTTGGAATCAGAAGCTGGCAATCGCATACTGGCGCTTGAGTCTAAAATGAAATAGGTTCTAAGGTTAGATTCTGCCTCGTATTGCTTAAGTAAATATTTATCCGTCTTAGCTAAAACCGACCAATCAATGTGTTTGGGTGAATCTCCTGGTACGTAGGCTCTATGCTGTGCGAATTCAACACTATAGCCAAAGTCCGGGCTCTTATGCAAACCTGTCATAAATCCCCGGACTCTTTCTTCCGCCCACCATACGAGCGATGCTATATCATTATCATTCACTATTGCTAGGTATGAATTAGTTTTTGTTTGGCCCAATTAGAAAGGTTAATATAATCCAACGGTACTTCGCTGCGAAACAACTCGAGCATTAATACCAATTTCATTTTCAACAGTTCTATTCTTGAAATCAGCTCCTCTGGAAAGCCACCGCGAATCATATGTACTCTGTTTGCAATTCGAATGTGCTCTAAAAGGAGGTCTGATTCCTTTAATGCCTTGGTATAGTATTCTTCAAATGTATGCTCAAATCTTGCACTCACCCCCATGTCTAAAAGGTTACAAACATTAATAATATCATCCTTTATTTTGAAGGCCAGATTGAAATTTCCG
>JGI26086J50260_1000893_pt1 | contig 18341 bp, 15 predicted proteins | sample SaaInl3SG_22_DNA_FD_50260 | JGI IMG/M metagenome (IMG submission 50260)
GTCACTCAACATATGGGCTCGGCTGCTGAATTGGCGGTCCCCCTGGACGTGCAGATTGGTGTGGGTTCACAGTGGGATGAGGCCGCCCACTAGGGTTTGTGCTCGTTCCCGCCGGCAAGCTAGGCTGGAGGCTTGCCCTCAGGGGCATTTTGTCCTGTCCACGCCGGCTCCAGACGGAGTCAGCCTAAGTAGAAACGCCCAACCACTATCCCTATGACGAAACCAACAACTGCCGGACTGAAGCAGATCGCTATCAACGACATCGGCAGTGCCGAAGACTTCCTCGCTGAAGTCGAGAAAACACTCAAATTCTTCAACGATGGGGACCTCATTGAAGGTACCGTCGTCAAAATCGACCGGGACGAAGTACTCCTCGACGTCGGTTACAAGACAGAGGGCGTTATCCCCTCGCGCGAGCTTTCCATCAAGCACGACGTCGACCCTTCAGAGGTTGTCGCCGTGGGCGACCCCGTTGAAGCTCTTGTTCTGCAGAAAGAGGACAAAGAAGGCCGACTCATCCTGTCGAAGAAACGTGCTCAGTATGAGCGCGCCTGGGGTGATGTTGAAAAGATCAAGGAGACCGACGGTGTCGTGACCGGTACGGTCATCGAGGTTGTCAAGGGCGGTCTCATCGTGGACATTGGGCTGCGTGGCTTCCTGCCCGCGTCGTTGATTGAGCTTCGCCGGGTTCGGGACCTCACCCCCTACCTGGGCCAGGAAGTTGAAGCGAAAATCCTTGAGCTCGACAAAAACCGCAACAACGTCGTTCTCTCGCGGCGCGCACTGCTGGAGGAAAGCCAGAGCCAAAACCGCTCGAGCTTCCTCGAAGGCCTTGTCAAGGGACAGGTGCGTAAGGGTGTCGTTTCCTCGATTGTTAACTTTGGTGCGTTCGTGGACCTCGGTGGGGTCGACGGCCTCGTCCACGTCTCCGAGTTGAGCTGGAAGCACATCGAGCACGCCAGCGAGGTAGTCGAGGTTGGCCAAGAAGTCACCGTTGAGGTGCTGGAGGTTGACATGGACCGCGAGCGCGTCTCCCTGTCGCTGAAAGCAACCCAGGAAGACCCGTGGCAGATTTTCGCCCGCACCCACGCCATTGGTCAGATTGCACCCGGTGCTGTGACCAAGTTGGTGCCATTTGGCGCCTTCGTGCGGGTCGCTGACGGTATCGAAGGCTTGGTCCACATCTCCGAGCTGTCGGACAAGCACATTGAGCTTGCCGAGCAGGTCGTCGCCACAGGTGACCAGGTGTTCGTGAAGATCATCGATATCGACCTGGAGCGCCGTCGGATTTCGCTCTCCATCAAGCAAGCCAATGAGGGCGTCGACCCAGAGGGAACCGAGTTCGACCCTGCTCTTTACGGTATGCCGACTGAGTACGACGACAAAGGCAACTATGCCTATCCCGAGGGCTTCAACGTGGAAACGGGCGAGTGGCTCGAGGGCTTCGACGACCAGCGGAAAATTTGGGAGGGTCAGTACGCTGACGCTCAGGCCCGCTGGCAGTCCCACAAAGCGCAGGTCGCCCACATGGCAGCCATGGTGATTGTGCCCGTCGAATCTTCAGCCGACGAGGGTGACGGCGTCATGCCCCAGGCCGCAGCTGACGAGCAGGAGGGGACACTCGCCGATGACGAAGCTCTCTCCGCACTCCGAGACAAATTGATCGGGTCTGGCGAGTAACCAGACTGACTGTGGCCCCGCTTCGGCGGGGCCACACCTGGTTAACGGTCGCTAGGGTGTGAGAATGGCCGTTGTTGCGCTGACCGGAGGAATTGCCGCCGGCAAGTCGACCGTCTCGGCGGTTCTCCAAGAGCGCGGTGCCCTCGTCTTGGATGCTGACGTGTTTGCCCGCGAGGCGGTCAGCCCCGGATCGCCCGGGCTAGCCGCCGTGGTTGATCGCTTTGGGGAGTCTGTCATGGACGAAGATGGCTCCCTCAACCGCGCTGCACTGGGTGCACTGGTCTTTGGGGATGCAGAGGCAAAAGCTGATCTGGAAGCCATCATTCATCCGCTTGTTCGCAGGTTGTCGGCCGAAGCAATCCGCACCGCCACAACCCACCACCCTGAGACGGTTCTGGTCTATGACATCCCGTTGCTTGCGGAAGCCCGAGACACCGACGATTTTGATGTGGTCGTTCTGGTGGATGCGCCGGCTCTTCAGCGACAAGCGCGGCTCGAGTCGGAGCGCGGTTTCAGTGCCGAAGAGGCCTCGGTGAGGGTGCTGGCGCAAGCCAGCGACACACAGCGGCGCGCCATCGCCGACGTGGTGATCGACGCCTCCCAGAGTGTTGAGGTGACACAAAAGGCGGCACACGAGCTCTTCGATGCACTCGTGGGCGTCTGGCCTGACCGGCTAGACGCCCTACCCCGGCTTTTCCCGCTCTCTGACACATAGGCTCGACGTATGGAATCCACTCGGGCCTTTCGACCCTTTGAGGTTGTGAGCGAGTACACCCCCAGCGGAGACCAACCCCGCGCACTGGACCAACTCGAACAGAGGTTCACGGCCGGAGAGTCCGACGTGGTGCTCCTGGGTGCCACCGGGACCGGGAAATCAGCCACTACTGCATGGCTGATTGAGCGACTACAGCGCCCGGCGCTGGTGTTGGCCCATAACAAGACTTTGGCGGCGCAGCTGGCCAACGAGCTGCGGGATATGCTCCCTCACAACGCCGTCGAATACTTCGTGTCCTATTACGACTACTACCAACCGGAAGCGTATGTGCCCCAAACGGATACGTTTATCGAGAAGGATTCTTCCGTGAACGCGGAGGTCGAGCGCCTGCGTCACTCCACAACAAACTCGCTGCTCAGCCGTCGCGATGTTGTTGTCGTGTCGACGGTGTCGTGCATCTACGGGCTGGGTGCGCCGGAAGATTATTTCGAGGCGATGGTGTCCCTGCAGGTAGGGCAAAAGATCTCACGTGAGGCGCTCATTAAGGCGTTCGTCCAGATGCAATATGAACGTAACGACATTGCGTTTGAGCGGGGAACGTTTCGCGTTCGGGGGGACACCATCGAGATCATTCCGGTGTACGAAGAACTCGCGCTGCGCATTGAGATGTTTGGGGACGAAATTGACTCCCTCAGTTCGCTCCACCCGTTGACGGGCGAAACACTCTCCACCGAGGACACCATGAGCGTGTTTCCCGCTACACACTACGCCGCTTCGCCAGAGACCATGAAAAGAGCGGTAGGCACCATTCGAGAAGAGCTTCAACAACGTGGCAGTGAGCTCGAAAAGGCCAACAAATTGCTGGAGGCCCAAAGAATCCGTATGCGCACCACCTATGACCTCGAAATGATGGAACAACTGGGATTTTGCTCGGGTATTGAAAACTATTCACGCCACATTGATGGCAGGAAACCCGGCGAAGCCCCGAGCTGTCTCCTGGATTACTTCCCGGAGGACTTCCTCACCGTGATTGACGAATCTCACGTCACTGTCCCGCAAATTGGCGGCATGTATGAGGGCGACGCCTCGCGCAAACGGACCCTTGTGGAACATGGCTTCCGGCTACCGAGCGCGATGGACAACCGCCCGCTGCGGTGGGATGAGTTTCTCGGTCGGACCGGTCAGAAGCTCTACCTTTCGGCGACACCCGGGAAGTATGAGCTGGGTGTGTCCGACGGTGTTGTGGAGCAGATCATCCGACCCACGGGGCTTATCGACCCGCACATTGTGGTCAAACCCGTCGAAGGACAGATCGACGACCTGCTCGAGCAAATCAGGCTCCGCGTGGCAAAGAATGAACGAATCCTCGTCACGACACTGACAAAAAAGATGTCCGAGGACCTTACCGATTACCTCGACGATGCGGGGGTTAAAGTTCGCTATCTGCACTCCGATGTTGACACGTTGCGCCGAATCGAGCTCTTGACGGAACTGCGCGCGGGAGTGTTTGATGTGCTCGTTGGCATCAACCTGCTTCGCGAAGGTCTCGACCTTCCAGAAGTGTCCCTCGTGGCGATCCTCGACGCAGACAAAGAGGGTTTCCTGCGCTCGTCTACCTCCCTGATTCAGACTATTGGCCGAGCCGCCCGAAATGTGTCTGGTGAAGTTCATATGTATGCCTCCGGGGTTACACGCTCGATGGCACAAGCCATCTCAGAGACCGAGCGCCGCCGAGAGCTTCAAATCGCGTACAACACCGAGCACGGGATCGACCCGACACCCCTGCGGAAAAAGATCGCCGACATCACCTCGGTTCTCGCGCGGGAGAAGGCTGACTCGGAGGACTTGTTGGAGGGCGTCACCACCGCAACGGGCGAGGGGTATTCCCGGGCTAAGGGGTTGAAGGACGGTCCTGACGAGCTTGGATCGCTCATCGCGACTCTGACTGATCAGATGATGCAAGCCTCTGGCGAGCTCAAGTTCGAGCTGGCAGCAAAGCTGCGTGATGAAGTGCGCGAGTTGAAGAAAGAACTGAGGGAGATGACGACAGCTAGCCGCTGATGCGAGGCATCCAGCAATCCCTGCCTAGACTGTCCAGGTGCCCATCGAGAGACCCAAAACAGACTCGGTTCTTCACGTAAAAGGTGCGAGGGTTCACAACCTCAAAGGTGTCGACGTCACGATTCCTCGGGATTCTCTCGTGGTGTTCACCGGTCTTTCCGGGTCAGGCAAGTCGTCCCTTGCTTTTGACACGATCTTTGCGGAAGGGCAGCGACGCTACGTTGAGTCCTTGTCGGCGTACGCTCGCCAGTTTCTTGGCCAGGTTGACCGTCCCGACGTGGACGTCATCGAGGGGCTTTCGCCGGCGGTGTCGATCGACCAGAAATCGACCAACCGCAACCCTCGTTCGACCGTCGGGACGATCACCGAAATTTATGACTATCTCCGCTTGTTGTGGGCGCGCACCGGCATTCCGCACTGTGTGAACTGCGGGGAGGCCATCGCCCGACAAAGTGTGCAGACCATCGCTGACACGGTCATGAAGAAGGATCAAGGCTGGCGTTTCCAGGTTCTCGCGCCGATCGTGGCTGGCAGAAAAGGGGAATTCGTCGACCTGCTGCGGAGCCTGAACTCGCAGGGCTACGCGAGGGCGCGTATCGATGGAGAAGTCGTCACCCTGTCGGACGCACCAGCTTTGGCGAAGACCAAAAAGCACGACATTGACGTCGTCGTTGATCGACTCGTGATGGGCCCCGATGTGCTGGGTCGCCTCACCGACTCTCTAGAGACGGCTCTGAAGCTGGCGGACGGCACGGTCGTCCTCCACGGGGTCGATGATGATTCTGAACAGAGCTTCAGCGAGCGCCTCAGCTGCCCGAGCGGTTGCACCGTCTCCCTCACGGAGGTGGAACCCAGGACGTTTTCGTTCAATTCGCCCTTCGGGGCTTGTCCCGCGTGCTCGGGCCTGGGGTTCACGATGGCCGTGGACCCACAAATGGTCATTGGCGATCCGGAACTCAGCGTCGCTGCTGGCGCCATCCGCCCGTGGACGCAGTCCGGCAAGGGCCTGTATGGCTACTTCCGCAACCTGCTCACAAGCCTCGCCGAGGAACTCGACTTCGACCTTGATACCCCCTGGAATCAGCTCCCGGAGGGCATTCAGGAGGCCGTCCTGCGGGGGAACAACTTTGAGTTGGTGGTGCGCTACCGCAACAGGTTTGGTCGAGACGTGAAGTACTCCAGCGGCTTTGAGGGTGTCATTCCCTACATCGAACGCAAGTTTCATGAAACGGACAGCGAATGGTCCAAACAGCGGTTCGCGGACTATCTACGCGAAATCACCTGTTCTGCCTGTAAGGGCCAACGTTTGCGGCCGGAGATCCTCGCGGTGACCGTGGACGGAGCGTCCATTTCCGATGTCGCCGACATGAGCCTGCAGGGCGCTCACGCTTTTATGGCGCACCTCGAGCTCTCTGAACGGGATGCTGCCATTGCGGAGCCCATTTTGCGAGAGATTAGGGCTCGCTTGGAATTCCTCTTGGAAGTCGGGTTGAGCTACCTCTCTCTCGCGCGTTCTGCGGGTTCCCTGTCGGGTGGCGAAGCTCAGCGCATTCGATTGGCCACCCAAATTGGCTCGGGGCTAACGGGGGTGCTCTACGTTCTCGATGAGCCCAGTATTGGGCTCCACCAGCGCGATAACCGTCGCCTCATTGAGACACTCGTGAAGCTCCGGGACTTGGGAAACACCCTGATCGTTGTCGAACACGACGAAGAAACCATTCAGACAGCGGATTGGATTGTCGATATCGGCCCGGGTGCAGGAGAACACGGGGGAGAAGTCGTCCATTCGGGTTCCCTCGCCAGTTTGCTGAAGGAAAAGAAGTCGCTCACCGCCGGCTACCTGGCAAAGACCTCTCAGGTGGTGGCTCCCCGCGAGCGCCGGCCTGTTGACCCCGAGCGAATGATCACCATCGAGGGCGCTCGAGCGAACAACCTCCAAAACGTGTCTGTCGACATCCCCCTCGGAGTAGTGGTGTCCATCACGGGAGTGAGCGGATCAGGCAAGTCATCCCTGGTGAACGATATTTTGTATCGATCGCTCGCCAACACACTCAATGGCGCGCGACATGTCCCCGGCCTCCACACGCGCATTCGCGGGGTGGACCAGCTCGACAAGATCGTGCATGTCGACCAGGCACCTATTGGGCGGACACCGCGAAGCAACCCGGCAACGTACACCGGGGTTTTCGACAAGATCCGCGCACTTTTCGCGGAGACCGCCGAAGCAAAAATGCGGGGTTATCAACCCGGGCGTTTCAGCTTCAACGTCAAGGGAGGGCGCTGCGAGAACTGCTCAGGCGATGGCACCATCACTATTGAAATGAACTTCCTGCCCGACGTGTATGTCGACTGCGAAGTGTGTCATGGTGCCCGTTACAACCGCGAAACCCTTCAAGTCCACTACAAAGGCAAAACCATCGCTGATGTTCTGGGCATGCCGATCGAAGAGGCCACCGATTTCTTCGAACCGATTTCGACCATTCACCGCTATCTGAAAACACTGGTCGACGTGGGGTTGGGTTATGTGCGTCTGGGCCAGGCCGCGACGACTCTCTCGGGCGGCGAAGCTCAACGCGTCAAGCTCGCGACCGAGTTGCAGAAGCGTTCCACGGGCAGGACCATCTACGTGCTTGACGAACCCACCACCGGCCTGCATTTCCACGATGTGAAAAAGTTGCTCGAAGTACTTCAGAGCCTGGGCGATAAGGGAAACACCGTCGTGGTCATTGAGCACAACCTTGATGTGATTTCCGCTTCCGACTGGGTCATCGACCTAGGGCCTGAAGGCGGCGCCGGCGGCGGCACCATTGTCGCCACCGGGACACCCGAAGCGATTGCGAAAAACTCGCAGTCCCACACGGGAACTTTTCTCGCCGAGGTGTTGGGATAGCACCTGTGCCCGGACGGTACAGCTGGCAGCCTGCCACTTCGGATATCCCCACAACACCGGGGGTGTATCGGTTCTGTGACGACCGTGGACGAGTGATCTATGTGGGAAAAGCGAAAAACCTCCGCGCCCGACTCACCAGCTACTTCCAGAAACCCGAGGCGTTGCTCGAGCGAACACGCCGAATGGTGGCGACCGCAGGTTCCGTTGACTGGACACTGGTGCCCTCTGAACGCCAGGCACTGCACCTCGAATACCTCTGGATTCAGCAGTATCAGCCGGAATTCAACGTCCGGTTTCGCGACGACAAGTCTTATCCCTACCTCGTGGTCACCCTCGAAGAGGAAGTACCGCGCGTCTTCCTGGCCCGCAAACGCGGTATCAAGGGGGCGCGCTATTTTGGACCGTTTCCGACGGCGTATGCGCTGAAGGAAACCCTGTCCACGATTTTGAAAGCCTTTCCGGTGAGGTCCTGCACGCAGACGGTTTACAACCGCGCGAAAAGGGCNGGGCGCCCCTGCCTTCTCGGGGATATCGGTAAATGCGCAGCACCGTGTGTGGGACGGATTTCAGCCCCGGATCACAAAGCGCTCGCTCTGTCGCTCGCGAGTTTCATGGCGGGCCAGGACACGGTCGTGACCGCGTCGTTACAGCAGAGCATGGAAAGAGCGGCCAGCGATCTCGAGTTTGAAAAAGCNGCCCGGCTGCGAGACCGGCTTGAAGCGATCAACACTATTCTCCAGGGCAACACCATGGTGCTCTCAGAGGACATCGACGTCGATGTGTTTGGCATAGCCTCGGATTCTCTTGTCGCTGCGGCGCATGTTTTTCGGGTCCGAGCGGGGCGAATTCGCAGCGCGAAAGGGTTCATCGTCGAGGTCTCTGCCGATGAAGGCGAAGACGCCCTCATCGAGATGATTTTGCGGGACGGGTTTGAGGAGGAGATACCGGCGCGCACAATCGTGGTTCCAAGTGTTCCCGGATCCGCTGGCGCCTTACAAGCCCATCTTGAAACCGTTCGGGATGATGCTGGCGAAAAGGGTTCGGTCCGACTGAAGAAAGCGTCCCGCGGGGAGCTCGGCACGTTGCAAGGCACAGTCACACTCAACGCACGCCACACCCTGCAGAGCTATCTGTCCCAGCGCACCAGCGACCCTAATACCCGGTCCCGCGCGCTCTCCGAGTTGCAGACCACACTGGGGCTAACCGATGCCCCTCTGCGGATGGAATGTTTCGATGTTTCCCATTTGGGCGGGGAGAATCAAGTCGCCTCCATGGTGGTGTTCGAAGATGGGCTTCCCAAGCGTGACCACTACCGAAAGTATGCGATTCGGGACGCGCGCGATGACACGGACGCCATCTACGAAGTTGTTTCTCGGCGCGCGGCCCGCCTCGTGGCGCCCGACGATGGCTCTGAATCGGCACGTGGGTTCCGTTACCCACCAGGTCTCATCGTGGTGGACGGTGGATTGCCCCAAGTCAATGCGGCACAAAGGGCACTCAACGATGCCGGTGTAAACGTTCCCATTTGTGGGCTAGCAAAGAAGCTCGAGGAGGTCTGGCGCCCGGGCGAGGAGTATCCCGTGATTTTCCCGCGAAACTCTGAGGCACTTTTCCTCCTCCAACGCATCCGCGATGAATCCCATCGTGTTGCGATCACCTATCAGCGCTCCACAAGGAAGCGCTCGCTCAGCACAGAACTGCGCGATATTCCGGGGGTAGGGCCCCAGCTCGCACAGTCGATTCTCCGGCATTTCGGGTCCGTTTCTCGCGCTCGAGCCGCCAGCATCGACGACATCGCAGCGGTGCCGAAGGTGGGTCCCGTGCTGGCCGAAAAGATCCACGCCTCCCTGAATGATCGCCAGTCTGGTCAAAGTAGACTGAGACCCTGACCAGAGGAGGGCAACTATGACCGCCTCAGCGGGGCCGCAGCGTGTGCTTATTGTCACAGGAATGTCCGGAGCGGGTCGCTCCACAGCAGCAAACGCCCTGGAGGACCTCGGTTGGTATGTCGTCGACAACCTGCCGCCCCAGATGCTGCCACCTCTGGTGGAGCTGTCACGGGAGCCGGACACTGCCATGGGGCAGCTTGCCGCCGTTATCGACGTTCGCGGAGGGGCACTCTTTACGCGTGCCACCGAAGTGATCGTTGATCTCGCCAAAGACCCCAGCATCCAGGTCTTGTTTCTTGACACCACCGACGACACACTTGTGCGTCGTTTTGAGCAAGTTCGCCGCCCTCACCCCCTGCAAGAAGACGGAACGCTGCTCGACGGTATCGGTCGTGAACGTGCACTGATGCACGCCATCCGTGAACAGAGCAACCTTGTGATTGACACTTCCGAAATGAATATCCACCAGCTCACCACCGCCGTGAAGGCGGCCTACGGCGAGGAGGGGGACGCCAAGACCAAGCTGACCGTCATGAGTTTTGGGTTCAAATACGGTTTACCCAGCGACGTCGATATGGTCGCCGACATGCGGTTTCTGCCCAATCCCTACTGGGAGGAGGGCCTGCGGCACTCCACCGGCCAGGATGACCCGGTCGTCGCATACGTGACGTCCCAGCCCGAAGCGCAACAGTTTCTCGAGCGTTACCTTGCCGTCTTGGATACTGTGTTGCCCGGCTACGCCAAGGAAAACAAGACCTACGCGACCCTTGCGATAGGTTGTACCGGTGGAAAGCATCGCTCCGTAGCGATGGCTGAGGAAATTCGCCAACGCCTCGGCTCCCGACACGACATTCAGGTCTCGGTGAAGCACCGTGACCTCGGCCGCGAATAGGTTTACATGCACTCACTGACGGTTGCCGTGAAGGACGAGCTGGTGTCCACCGCCGCCACACAGACCAGCCACCGGGTCGCCGAGCTGGCGACAATCCTGCGGTTTGCCGGTGGTTTGCACGTCATTGGGGGCAATCTCGCCGTGGAGGTCGAACTCGATCACATGGAGGCGGCCAAGCGAGTCCGTCGTGACATTCGGGACGTCTTTGGAATGGCCACCGACGCCGCGGTCATGCAGCCCTCCGGCTCACGCACTCACCCGCTCTACATCGTGCGCGTTCGACAAGGCGGGGAGACGCTGGCCCGCCAAACAGGTCTCCTGGATAGCCGAAAGCGCCCTGTGCGGGGGTTGCCCAACAAACTCACCACCTCGCCCGTGGGGGACCTGCCGTCGATCTGGCGGGGCGCCTTCCTCGCTACCGGATCGATCAGCGAACCCGGGCGGTCTGCAGCCATCGAAATTGTCGCCCCCACCGGTGAAGCCGCAATGGCCATGGTGGGCATTGGCGCCCGCATCGGTGTTGCCGCGAAGGCGCGCGAAGTGCGGATGGCGCACCGTGTGATGGTGCGCGATGGAGACGCCATCTCCGAGCTGCTCGTGAGCATGGGGGCTCCTGGCGCCGTGGCTGAGTGGGAAAAACTGCGCGAACGGCGCGAAGTGCGGGCTACAGCCAACCGGCTGGTGAACTTCGATGACGCCAACCTGCGTCGTTCGGCACAAGCAGCGGTGGCCGCCTGCGCGCGGGTTGAGCGCGCCATGGAGCTTCTGGGGGAGGACATCCCAGAACATCTGAAATACGCGGGTGACCTCAGGCTTTCGCACCGCGACGCAAGTTTGGACGAGCTTGGCCACCATGCCGACCCACCATTGACCAAGGACGCGGTCGCGGGCCGAATCCGGCGCCTTTTGGCGATGGCGGACAAGAAAGCTGAGGATCTTGGCGTTGCGAATACGCTCGAGAGTATTCCGGAGGAAATCGACTAGCGCCCAGCATCTCTTCATCACCCGCTTTTACACTAAGAACACCAACAGGGAGGTCCACATGTCCTATTCACTGCCCGAACTTAGCTATGACTACTCGGCACTGGAGCCGCATATTTCTGCCCGAATCATGGAGCTGCACCACTCCAAGCACCACCAGGCGTATGTCACCGGTGCCAACGGGGCACTAGAAGCCATGGCAGAGGCCCGAGAGACGGGTGCGTTCGCCAACATCAACCGCCTTGAGAAGGATCTCGCCTTCCACTTGGGTGGGCACATCAATCACAGCATTTTCTGGACAAATCTCCACCCCGACGGTGGTGGTGCCCCCGAAGGCGAGCTGGCAGCTGCCCTTGACGAATTCTTCGGGAGCTTTGACGGTTTCAAAGCTCACTTCACCGCAGCCTCGATGGGAATCCAAGGCTCTGGCTGGGGGGTGCTTTCGTGGGACCCGATCGGCAAGCAAATGATCATTCAGCAGCTTTTCGACCAACAGGGCAACACCGCCCAGGGGACCATTCCACTACTGCAGCTGGACATGTGGGAGCACGCTTTCTACCTCGACTATGTGAACGTGAAGGCTGATTACGTCTCAGCTTTTTGGAACATCGTCAACTGGGAAAACGTAGCCGCGCGCCTTGAAGCAGCCCGCTCAGGCGCCTCTGCATCACTGCTAATCTCTTAGTCCGGGGGCACTAAACGGTTGTTCCCTCAAGGTGACAAAGACATAAAAGGGGATTTCTGTGGTCACGGTAGCTATTAACGGTTTTGGTCGAATTGGTCGGAGTTTCTTCCGCGCGGTGCAGGCCAGCTCTCACGACGTACAGATTGTCGCTGTCAACGATTTGACCGACCCCACTGCGCTCGCCCACCTGCTCAAGTACGACTCGGTCGGTGGTCGCTTTCCCGAACCAGTCGAAGCTGGTGACGGAGCTATCGTGGTCGGTGGTAAGAGCATTCCCGTTTACGCTGAACGCGATCCCGGCTCGCTACCCTGGGGCAAACTCGGCGTGGATATCGTGATCGAGTCAACGGGTTTCTTCACCGACGCGGCAAAAGCGCGGGCTCACCTTGACGCCGGAGCGAAAAAGGTGATTATTTCAGCGCCCGCCTCCGGTGAAGACATCACCGTGGTGATGGGCGTCAACCACGAGGACTACGACGCGGATAACCACCACATTGTGTCGAACGCTTCGTGCACAACAAACTGCCTCGCTCCGATGGCCAAAGTGTTCAATGACGCATTCGGTATTGAAAAAGGCCTGATGACGACGGTGCATGCCTACACGGCAGACCAAAACCTCCAGGACGGTCCCCACAGNGANCTGCGCCGGGCGCGCGCCGCCGCGGCCAACATCGTCCCCACCTCGACGGGGGCGGCCAAGGCTATTGGCCTAGTGATGCCCGAGCTCAAGGGCAAACTTGACGGCTTTGCCCTTCGGGTTCCTGTGCCCACAGGCTCCATCACGGATCTGACGGTAGAGGCTGGGCGAGAGGTCACCCTCGAAGAGGTCCAGGATGCTTTCCGCAAGGCCTCTGACACGGGACCCTACAAAGGTGTGATGCGCTACACCGAGGAACCGATTGTTTCCAGTGACATTGTGGGGGACCCGTATTCCTCGATCGTGGATGCTGGGTTGATTAGGGTGATCGGCAATCAGGTCAAGATGAGTTCCTGGTACGACAACGAATGGGGTTACTCCAACCGGTTGGTCGACCTTGCTGCTTACATGGCAACTTCCCTCTAGAGCGTGGCACTGCGAGCCCTCACGGATGACCTTGACTTCGACGGTCAGGTAGTTTTCCTCCGCGTCGATGCCAACGTTCCGCTGGACGGAGGGGTTATCACCGACGATGGTCGTATTCGCGCCTTCCTGCCGACCCTCCGCTGGCTTCTGGCCAAGAACGCGGCAGTGGTAGTTGCGAGTCACCTCGGGCGTCCACAGGGCCCCGAGGACGGCACGCTCAGCGTGGCACCAGTGGCAGCACGGTTGTCTGAACTCATGGAGGCGCCCGTGGCCATGCTTCCGGCCGTGACAGGCCCGGAGGTATGGGGCGCCGTCGACAACCTGTTGCCCGGGCAGCTCTGCATGGTCGAGAACCTTCGGTTTGACGATCGCGAAACCTCTTCAGAGCCGACCGAAAGGCTGGCTTTTGCTATGGAGTGGGCGGATCACGTCGATGTCACCGTTGTCGATGGTTTCGGCGTCGTGCATCGCAAGCAAGCCAGTGTTTACGAGCTACCGAGCCTGACCACGAGTTTTGCGGGACGCCTGGTGGAAACGGAAGTGTCCGTATTGACCGCGCTGACCTCCGCACCGGTGCGCCCCTACACGGTTGTGTTGGGCGGATCGAAAGTGTCGGACAAACTCGGTGTGATTAGTGCTCTTTTACCCTCCGTCGACCACATCGTGGTCGGGGGCGGAATGGTGTTCACAATCCTTGCTGCGCAGGGTTTTCCGGTTGGAAAAAGCCTCCTGGAAGAGGACATGATGGAAACGTGTCGAAGCTTCCTTGCGGACGCACAACGCCACAACGTCACCGTTCACTTGCCCCATGACATCGTGATGGCAGAAAGCTTTTCCCCCCACGCAAGCAGCGACGTGTTGGCAATCGACGCGCTAGAGTCTGGCCGCTGGGGTGCTGACGCACTGGGCCTGGATATTGGGCCAGAGAGCGCACAGGCCTTCGCCGACGTTATCCGTTCTTCTCACACCGCGTTCTGGAATGGGCCCATGGGAGTGTTTGAGTTCGAGGCATTCGCTGCCGGGACGAAAACGGTCGCTCAGGCGTTGACGGCGGTTGATGGGCTTTCGGTGGTCGGGGGCGGCGACTCTGCTGCCGCCGTCCGGGCGCTGGGGTTCCCGGATGATGCTTTTGGGCATATTTCAACCGGTGGGGGAGCCTCGCTGGAGTTTCTGGAAGGTTCGGCTTTGCCGGGATTGGAGATACTGGGATGGCAACGATGAGAAGGCCTCTGATCGCGGGCAACTGGAAGATGAACCTGGACCACCTGCAGGCCATTGCGTTCACCCAGAAGCTGGGCTGGGCGCTGAAGGACGCAAAGTACATCGCTTCCGACGTCGAGGTCGCACTGTTTCCACCGTTTACGGACCTGAGGTCGCTCCAGACCCTCATCAACGCGGATTCCTTACCGTTTGAGTTGGGAGCGCAAGATCTCTCGGTGCACGATGACGGCGCCCACACGGGGGACGTCTCGGGAGCTTTCCTCAAAGCCCTCGAGTGTTCCTATGTCATCGTTGGGCACTCGGAGCGCCGCGCGGATCACCACGAGACAGACGACACGGTTGCGGCGAAGTCGGCGGCTGCCCGTCGGCACGAGCTGACCCCGATCGTGTGTGTCGGCGAAACCGCGGAAGACCTGGAACTCCACGGTGCCAGCAAGGTACCGGTCGACCAGCTGACGGTGGTGTTGAACGCGCTGTCGAAAGAGGACGACTACGTGGTCGCTTACGAACCGGTGTGGGCGATCGGCAGCGGACAGGCAGCCACCGCCGATCAGGCCAACGATGTCGCTCGCGCACTGCGAGAAACTATTTCCTCCGTTCACGGGCCTGACAAAGCTGAATCTACGCGGATTCTGTATGGCGGCTCCGTGAAAGCGGCCAACATAGCCTCCTTCATGTCCCGGGAACACGTCGATGGAGCGCTCGTCGGCGGCGCCAGTTTGGATGTGTCGGAGTTCAGTTCGCTGATTCAGTTCCCCAAGCACGTCACGTTAGACTCTTAGATGCACCCTAGGGTTTAGGCTGGGGGTTTACCCGGGAGGTTTGTGTGGAAATTCTGCGTGTTGTGTTTCAGGTCATTCTGGCCTTGACCAGCATCATCCTCACGCTGATGATTCTTCTCCACCGCGGGCGCGGTGGAGGTCTTTCAGACATGTTTGGTGGCGGTGTCACCTCGAACTTGGGTTCCTCGGGTGTGGCTGAACGGAATTTGAACCGCATTACCGTCATTGTGGCGCTGATCTGGGTCACGACCATTGTGACCTTGGGCCTCTTTACCCGGTTTGACGTTTAGGAGATAGTCGTGGCATCTGGTGGTAGCGCAATTCGAGGAACTCGTGTTGGTTCCGGCCCCATGGGGGAGCAGGACCGTGGGGTTCAGGCAGAGCGCATTGCCGTGTCTTATTGGGACGCGCTCGGTAACGAAACAGTCCGGTATTTTTCCGCGCAGGTGGAGCCAGAAGACATCCCGGAGCTGATCGATTCGCCCACCACTGGGCTTCCCGCAGGCCGAGATAAAGACAACCCTCCCGTTGTTGCGTCAAACGAGCCCTACAAAACCCACCTTGCTTACGTGAAAGAGCGCAGGACGGATAAAGAAGCCAAGCAGATTCTCGACGACGCCCTCGAGCGCCTGCGCATCAAAAAGGGTCGGCGCTAAGACTCCAGCGCTGCCCAGAGCGCGGGCAGCTGGTCGGTAGACGCCGTAACGGTGAGGACTGTCAGCCCCGCGTTAGCCAGCACAGTTGCGTCTCCGTGAGCTTGGGCGAGCATGAGGGTCCCAAAATCGAAGTCTCGACCCGGGATCTCTGCAGTCTGGTCGGGGACTTGAATAACCTGCAAAAACACCCCCTGTGCGGGGCCGCCTTTATGCAGCTGGCCCGTCGAGTGCAGAAATCGCGGCCCAAAGCCCAGAGTTACTGGGCGCTGAACCGTAGCCTCCAGCGCTTGGACTGATTGTTTCCAAGCACCCGCGAGCTTCTGGTTTCCAAATACACAGACCGCGCCGTAGCGATCCCCGTGAAGGTGAGACTTCCACTGCGCCACAACCTCATCCAGCACAGGCTCACGCGCGACACCGGGGGAGCTCCAGAGCGAGAAACCCCCGACTTGCCACTCTTCTCGCGGTGCAACATCGGGCGTCTCGAGTAGCGCTTTCGCTGCGCTCTTGGCGCTCTCGACGTTGGGTTGGTCGAAGGGATTCACCCCAAGGACCTGGCAGGCGAATACCGTGGCGACTTCCCAGAGCAAGAACAGCTCGCCAAGGGTGGCTTGGACCGAGACATCCGAACCTGTTCCGCCGACGCTGAGGGAATCGTCGTAACGTGCCTCGTGCGAACCGACAACAGGCACCAGGCCGACTCCCTCCTTACCCGAGGATTCAGCCACCAACTGCTCAACCCAATCGCCAAAGCCCGGGAAACCCGTCTGCTCGCGCAGAATGATCTTATTCACACGCGGCGCTTGTGCGGCGATGCCAGCGCCGAGGATAATCCCTGGATTGTCGGGAGAATCAGTTGCCAAAATTCCGCGAGCTGCCTGGGCCTGTTGAAGAACCTCCAACATGTCGATACCGGCGAGTACGCACGGCACGATTCCAAAAGGCCCAAGGGCTGAGAACCGACCCCCAATGGTCTCGTCTCCCAGGAAGACCCGGTAGCCCGCCTCGGTCGCTGACTGGTGGAGGAGGGTATCGGGGTCAGTGACGACAATGATCCGCTCGGTTGGGTTGATGCCCTGATGGCGAAAAGCCCCCTCGAAGGCACGCTTTTGGGAGTCCGTTTCCAAGGTGCCGCCCGATTTTGAAGCCACCACGACCACGGTCGCGCTGAGATCACCGGAAAGAATAGGCCCGAGCTGGTTGGGATGAGTTGTATCCACAACGGTGAGGGCCGTTTGGAAGTGGGCCGCAATCACTTCCGGGGCGAGTGACGAACCACCCATCCCGCACAGCACGACCTCAGTTACCCCCTGCGCGGCCAACTCGTTTCGCACGAGCTGCACTTCCTCCACAATCGGGTACCAGCGTTCCAAGGAGTGAACCCAGCCCAGGCGTCGCGATGATTCGTCTTCCGCAGCTGTTCCCCACAGCGTGGGGTTTCCGGCAAACAACTCACTGGCGAAGCGTGTCTCTACGGCGTGAGCGACCAACGCGCCGGCTGAGGATGCCAGCTGGCTGGTGAGCTCAACTTTCACGGCTCAGGACTCCGAGATCGCCTGGGACACGGTGTCGAGCAACTCATGCCAGGACACGATGAACTTGGCGACACCCTCGCGCTCCAACTCTTCGGTGACCTCGGGAAGGGAGATGCCGAGTGTTTCCAGTGCGGCGAGTACCTCGCGCGATTCGTTTGCTGCTCCGCTCACGCGGTCGCCTGCAACCCCGCCGTCGCGGGCCGTCGCGTGGAGGGTTTTCTCCGGCATGGTGTTAACTGTCTCTGGCGCCGCGAGCTCCGTGACATACAGTGCTTCGGGAAGGGCTGGGTCTTTCACCCCTGTTGACGCCCATAGGGGGCGTTGCGGGTGCATCCCCGCGCTAACCAACTCCTGCGCTGCCGGGGCGGAGTGCATCTCGGTGAAGAGCTCATACGCCAGTCGGGCATTAGCGATCGCTGCCTTCGACTTGAGGGAGAGAGCCTCGGGCGTTCCGATCTGCTCCAACAGGGGGTCAATCGCCGCGTCAACTCGCGAGACAAAAAACGATGCCACTGAGCGGATGGTCCCGATATCGTGCCCGGCAGCCAGTGCCCGCGCAATACCCTCGAGATATGCCTCAATGACCATCCGGTAGCGCTCAAGACTGAAAATTAGCGTGACGTTGACCGAGATACCAGCCGCGATCACCTCAGTAATTGCCGGGATGCCCTCACGGGTGGCGGGGATTTTTACCATCAGGTTGTCGCGTCCAACCCGGGCCCAGAGTTCTTTCGCCTGCTTGACGGTCGCTTCGGTGTCGTGTGCCAGTGTCGGAGACACCTCGAGCGATACACGCCCGTCCTGGCCCGATGTGCTCGTGAATACACCCGCGAGTAGGTCACAGGCGCCCTGAACATCCGCCACCATGACACCGAAAGCGGTCTCCTCAGGGCTGAGGCCCTCGATTGCCAGCGCGTGGATGTCGGGCTTGTAAGCGTCACTATTGGCGAGTGAGCCAGCGAAGATCGTGGGGTTGCTCGTCACCCCCACCACATTGTGCTCGGCCATGAGGTTCTTCAGAGAGCCTGACGTCAGGCGGTCCTTGGACAGGTCGTCCAACCAAATGCTGACCCCAATGTTGGAAAGCTCTTGCGTGGGGGTGGTCATTGTTATGCCTTTCGGGCGGAATCGATGCTGGCTCGCGCTGCCGCCACGACGGCTTGGGCAGTGATGCCAAATTTCGTGTACAAAGTCGCGGCATCAGCCGACGCGCCGAAATGCTCCAGGGAAACCCACGTGCCGTGCGCACCGAGAAAGCGATGCCAGCTTTGGGAAATGCCCGCCTCAACGG
>JGI26086J50260_1000898_pt1 | contig 18252 bp, 16 predicted proteins | sample SaaInl3SG_22_DNA_FD_50260 | JGI IMG/M metagenome (IMG submission 50260)
GTAAACCGGCACTATGCGGGCAACTCTCACAACACGCTTCACTACGGTGGCTACTTCGATCGCCGCTTCGACTCCAGACGTCGGACAAATTTTCGGCACCCTAGCCACTATTCGTCCTTCGGTTACTCGGTCAGTCCCTTATTTAGCAGCGGCTATGGTCGTGTGAGTCCGCGTGTCGGCAGAGTAGTGGCAGGCAGAGCGACAAATACTGTGGTTTATCAAACGGTGATCAACCCTGCGTCACTCATCACAGAAGCACCAATCCGTCTGACCGAGCCCACGCGCCGACTATTGATAGATCTTGAAGGAAATTGCTTCGATGTAAGCCGCGACAGCTTAGGCAATGAGGTTCGCCTCCAACTCGAACCTGCTCAGTGCGGCCTGTAAAACACTGCTGATTCGGCGCCTTTGCTCGCGCTATACTCCGATCGAGATGACACTCGTATCCGGAGTCGTGAACCAATCACCAGAGTGTGCCAGAGAAAATTGAGATGACGATACGTTCAAACTACCGCGCGGCGACTTCGATCCTCGTCGCCTCGCTTACTCTGTTAACTGCCTGCGCGAGTTCGCCCCTCGAGCGTCGTCAGGTCGTGCTCTATTCCGAAGCAGAGATGGCAGCCCGTGGGGCAGCCGCCTATTCGCAGATGCGCGAGGAGACGTCGGCGAGCGAGGATGCCCGCGCGACACGCTATGTGCAATGCGTCGCCGACCACGTCGTCGAGGCGCTGCCCGAGGCGCAGCGCAACATCTACCACTGGGAAGTCACTCTCTTCGCGAGCGAGCAGGTGAACGCCTTCGCGCTGCCCGGCGGCAAGATNGGCGTTTATGAAGGATTGCTCGATGTTGCGATAAACCAGCATCAGCTCGCCGCAGTGATGGCGCATGAGGTTGGCCACGTGCTCGCTAACCACAGCAACGAGCGAGCGAGTCAATCGGCGCTGCGAAATGTGGGGTTCGGTGTTGCACAAATTCTCGGCGCCTCGGATACCACGCTACGCGCACTCGATGTCGGCACCCAGCTCGGTCTGTTTCTACCTTTCAACAGGACACAGGAGAGTGAGGCCGACCTAATTGGGCTAACGCTAATGGCGCGTGCCGGCTTCGAACCAGACGAAAGCATCAGTCTGTGGGAGAATATGGCGGCAAACTCAGGCGAACGTACGCCCGCTCTTTTATCTACTCACCCGTCCCCTAGTGCTCGGATGGATGAGCTTCGAGCGCGCATGCCCGCCGCCGAGCTTGAGCTCGATGCAGCACAGGCTCGCGGCGCGCACCCCGACTGCATCCGCTAAAAACACCTCTCTGGGGCTACTCAATCTAGCTCGATGTGCACAGGGCAAACGCTTAAGCCTTATGCGTCGTGAACGTGTACGTCCATCTGAGGAAAGGGAATGTTCAGACCATTCTCGCCAAACTGACGGTAAACATTTTCGTTCATACGGAAATGCACCTCCCAGTAGTCTGATGCCTTAACCCACGCGCGGACCACGATATTTACCGAACTGTCGCCAAGGCTCGCGAGTGCGACGAAGGGTGCTGGCTCCTGCAGTATTTTCTCATCCGCGTCGATCATTCCGTGCAGAACCTCATAAGCCCGATCAATGTCATCGCCATAGGCGATACCGAATGTCCAATCGACCCGACGCAGCGGCTGCGTCGAGTAATTGATCAGCGAGCCATTCGCCAGGCCTCCGTTAGGAATCAGCACCGTCTTATTGTCCCCTGTTGTCATGACAGTAATAAATATCTGAATCTCTTTTACGACGCCCGCATAGCCCTGCGCCTCAATAAAATCACCGACCTTAAAAGGCTTAAAAAGCAGAATCATCACGCCACCGGCAAAATTTTGCAGCGTGCCCGAAAGCGCCATACCAACAGCAAGGCCCGCGGCAGCGAGAATGGCCACAAACGAAGTCATCTCGATGCCAAGTACGCCAAGCGCGGTGATATACACCATGACCTTAAACAAAATAGACGTAAGGCTTGTGAGGAAACTACGAAGAGAGGGGTCTACCTGTGCGCGATCTAAGACCTTGCCAAGCAGGCGGCCTATAACGCCGGCGACAAAGAGTCCGGCAATGAGCGTAGCTAAGGCGAGTGCTAGCGAGGTACCCCACTGCACGACGAGAGTCGTCACCGCTTCTTGTGAAAATTCCATGTTGAGATTCCTAAATTCATCCGTTTAATCGCGGTGGATTTTAGCGCGATCAGTCTAAAAAGATAGACCGGCGAGCAATAGGTTTCATCTCAGACGGAAAGGAAATAAAAAAATGAGGGGGCGAGAGGGGGGAAAGGAGCACATTGCGGGCTCGCCTTAGGCTCGCCCGCAATGCTAAACAGCCTATAGGGAGTTTAGAAAAGCTACTATCTGCTGCTGCTGCGCAGAGCTTAAGCCTGCGTAAATATTTGGCATAAGAGACGTGTCGCTGTCGCTAACCGATTTAACGCGATCTTTGAAATAGGTGAACCAGCGCTTACCGTCGGCACTCTGAATCTGCACAGTGTTTGCAGTCTCGTTACGCGCGCGACCACTCACAGTGGTACCGTCATTTAACTCGATCACTTTCACGCCGAAGCCTTCGATGATTGATGCCGACGGTGAGGAGACCGCTTGAAGAATACCCTGCGCATCGAGTCGANCTGATAAGCCGTCGAGTATAGGACCGACCTGCCCGCCTTTGTCACCGACCGTGTGGCAAGAAATACAATTGGCTGAGCCGTTAAAAAGATCGCGACCGGCTAGTGCAATGGGGTCATCGGCTATGGGGTCATCAGGCTCAATGATAATGCCGAGCTTGCCCTGCATTGCCCGAATATAGTTCGCCGTGTCTAGAATTTCTTCTGCACTAAATGAATCGCCCCAGGCAGCCATGCCTGTCCCTGCACGACCCTCTCTAATGACCGCGAGCAAATCCATAGGCTCGAGCGACTTCGCGCCATCGTCGACAAGCGATTTACCCATCGCCTGACCCTCGCCCTCTGCGCCATGACACACAGCGCAAAAAGATTGATACAGAACCAATCCCTCGCTGAGGCCTGCCTGAACNGTTGTCGACGCCATGCTTATCAATGCGGCAACGCCAAAACCTGCCACCTTATTTACCGAATTTTTCAAATTGATCATTTCTATTCTTGCTCCCAACGTTTTGCTAACACCGCCTGAGCGGCGTCTCAATCGGCGCAGCCTCTATGCAAGACTGCGCGTCTCTTTTTTAAAGGCTAAACAAGATGTAGTTGCCCGGAGAAATACCCGAGGCGACGCCGGCGCGGGAGACCGGGTCGCGTGTACCTGACGCGATACCGATATACTGCTTACCGTCGATCGTAAAGCTCGTAGGTGGAGCGTACAGACCACTGCCCGTTTGGAACTTCCACAGCACCTCGCCCGTTTCGTCATTTAGCGCGTAGAGATAGCCGTCTGGCGCGCCCGAGAATACAAGGCCACCGCCCGTTGCGAGCGTACCCGCCCAAGCGAAGTTGCCCGGCATTTCTTTCTGCCAATCGACTTTACCTGTGAGCATATTGAATGCGACAACCCAGCCTGTGCCGCTTTTATCGAACTGCACCATACCGCCGAGGTCCATCGTGCCCGCTCGGCCCTCGCCTTCGCGTCGAATGAAGCGCGCGCCCCACTCTGTCGTTGGAATATAGAGCATATGCGTGTCTGGGCTGTAAGACGCCGGCGGCCAGTTTTTGCCGCCATAGAGCCCTGGGAACACCATCTCGTTCTTTGGCTCTTTGAACGCTTCCTTGAGTACCGGTTTGCCCGATTCGTCGCGATCGGCCCAGTTAACGCGCGTGTATTCGCCTGCATAGAGGAATTCGCCGCTAAAACGATCGAGGCCATAGACGTGGCCATTACGCGAGACCTGTACAACCATCTTGCGCATCTCGCCTTCCCACATCTCCTCGATAATCATCGGCTCAGAAGTCGAGTCGTGATCGAATTCATCACGTGGCGAGGTTTGGAAATACCATTCGAGCTCGCCTGTGTCTGCATCCAGCGCGACAACTGAGTTAGTGTAAAGATTGTCGCCCGCGCGGATATTTGCATTAATATCTGGCCATGGATTACCCGTGCCCCAGAAAATGAGATCGCTTTCGGGATCGTAGGTACCTGTCACCCACGTTGGGCCGCCGCCGGTTTTCCATGAATCGTCGAGCCATGTGTCGTTGTTAGGATCGTCTTCGCCAGCAGTCGTCCAAAAGCGCCAGCGCAGCTCACCTGTGTGAACATCATAGGCATCGATAAAGCCGCGAATTCCGAACTCGCCGCCGCCCACGCCGATCAAGACCATGTCTTTAACGACCAAAGGCGCACCGGTGATCGAAAGCGACTCGCGATTATCACCCACCTCGGTGTCCCAAAGCTGAGTGCCAGTTGCCGCGTCGAACGCCATCAAATGCGCGTCGAGCGTGCCATAGAAAACCATGTCCTCGTAAAGCGCAACGCCGCGATTGTGCGGGCCGCAGCAGAGGTCGACGTCTTCGAAGTTGTGGTCATAACGCCATAACTCCGCGCCCGTCATCGGATCGACCACCATCAGGTGGCTATTCGCCGTGGTCAAATACATGCGACCGTCGTTCACGAGGGCTGTCACCTCAAAGGCGCCACCCGTTACTCCTGTTTGCTTGATCCACACGGGACTCAGGTCTTTTACCGTCTCGCGGTTAATCTGATCGTCTGGCATGTAGCGCCAAGCGCCGTAGTTACGGCCATAATGCACCCAACGATCGGAGAGGTTTTGTGCATCCTCGAGGATCTCGGTGGTCACGTTTTGCGCAGACGCCGTGCCAGCAAAAAACAGACCCCCTAGTAACGTGGCGCAAAGTGATTTTTGCAAACTCTGCATTCTTGACATATCTCTACCCTATTGTTCTTTAATATTAACTAGTTAACCTGATGCACAAGCGCCCGCAGAGTTCCGTTCTGACACGCGAAAGCGTGGGTCAATTAACCTATAACGCTCGATGCGTGTCAATGCATGGGGGCAGCGTAAGCCGTCTAATCCAAAGTCAGATTTCTGCCTCTTGCCAGTCGTGTCCTAACAGGCTAAAACTCACGCTCGGGTCGTAAAACAACAATAAGGAACCTCTCCATGCTCATCTACGGCGTCGCTCTTCTCGCCACCTGTCTCGTTATTGGCATGCTCGTCGGCCAGGCGCTCGGCGCAGCGCTAGGCATTGACGCCAATGTGGGCGGTGTAGGCATCGCAATGCTCCTGCTGGTCATAGCGAGCAACTCAGCTCGATTCAAAGACCTCAGCAGCGGCGCCGCCGCCCAAGGCATTCAATTTTGGAGTGCCATGTACATTCCGATTGTCGTCGCCATGGCGGCCCAGCAAAATGTCGCCGCAGCTGCGTCTGGCGGCCTGCTCGCTCTTGTCGCAGGGGTCGCGGCAGTCGTCGTTAGCTTTCTGCTCGTGCCCGTTATAAGCAAGATCGGCAGGCCGAAAACCAAGACGCAGCAATCGGGAGAGGCGCCATGATCGATCTCATCGAATCGGTTTTTATTCGCAACAGCCTCGTTGTCGCATTCGCCGTAATAGGTGTCACCCTGTGGTTTTCCTATTTGCTTGCCGACAAACTCACCGCCGGACGGGTACACGGCTCGGCGATTGCAATTGCTCTGGGTCTGCTCGCGGCTTACTGGGGCGGCACCGTGACTGGCGGCACAAAGGGCGTCGCGGACATTACACTGCTCGGCGGTATCGGGTTGATGGGCGGCGGCATGCTGCGCGATTTCGCGATTGTGTCTACCGCCTTCGGCGTGCGTCTGTCTGAGCTTAAAAAAGCAGGGCTCGCCGGTGTCGTGTCTATCATTGCCGGTGTCNTCGTGTCGTTTGTTGTAGGCGCGGGGGTTGCCATTGCCTTCGGCTATACCGATCCTATTGCAATCACCACGATCGGCGCTGGGGCTGTCACTTACATTGTTGGTCCAGTAACGGGTGAGGCGATTGGCGCAAGCGGCGAGATGATTACGCTGAGCGTTGCGGCTGGACTCGTTAAATCTATTTTAGTGATGATCGGCACGCCGCTGGTTGCTCGCTCGATAGGCTTGGATAACCCCCAGTCGGCTATGGTTTTTGGCGGACTCATGGGGACAACGAGCGGCGTTGCCGCAGGGCTTGCTGCCACCGACCCCAAACTCGTGCCCTACGGCGCAATGACGGCTACGTTCTATACCGGAGTCGGTTGCCTCCTTGGACCGTCGGTTTTATTCTTTGGGGTGAGCCTGTTTTTCTGAACGCACATCACCGCACTTTTTACTTGTACACTTTACGCACACAACTACCAAGGTTATGACTCGCTATGCGCAGCAGCTTTCCCACACTTAACGCCACTAATCTCAAGACCGCCCTCGTCGAAGGCAACAAAGTCATCTCGTATGCCGCGTTAAACCTGCGCTGCGATCGCTTCGCCAGTGGGCTTTTAAACGGGAACGTAAGCGGAAAAGCTGATCTCGAAGAAGAGCGCATCGCGTTTTTTATGCCTGCGAGTATCGACTATGTCACCACNATGCACGGAATCTGGCGCGCTGGCGGCATTGCAGTGCCCCTCAATGTTGCGTCGGCGGTAACCGAGCTTGAGCATTACTTAACCTCGGCAAGCGTCAGCCGAATGATTGCCAACGGCGATTACCGCGAGTCGCTGGTGGATCTCTGCGCCGCCCTCAACATCGAACTGCTAAGCGTAGACGACATCATTACCAACGAGGCCGCCACCCTGCCCGATATCGCNCCCGAACGGCGCGCAATGATGTTGTTCACCTCGGGCACCACCAATAAACCCAAGGGCGTTGTAAGCACGCATAAGACGATCGCTGCACAAATCACCACTTTACTCGACGCGTGGCAGTGGTCTGAGAACGATGCCATTCCCCTATTCCTGCCGGTGCATCATATTCACGGGATAATTAACATTCTCAGCTGCGGCCTCTGGGGCGGCGCGACGGTCGATCTTTTCGGCAAATTCGATATGCCCGAGATCTGCGCCAAAGTGGCGGCAAAGCGCTACAACGTGTTTATGGCCGTGCCAACTATTTACGTAAAACTTCTGCAGTTCTTCGACACGCTCACCAAAGACGAGGTTGAGAAAATAACCGCGGGCTTCCGCGCCATGCGCCTTAANATTTCCGGCTCCGCCGCCTGCCCCGTCAAATTGTTTGAGCAATGGCAAGCGCTCACCGATCAAGTACTTCTCGAACGCTACGGCATGACAGAGATCGGAATGGGCCTCTCAAATCCCTATGTGGGAGAACGCCGCGCAGGCCACGTGGGTCAGGCTTTGCCTGGGGTCGACGCACAACTNTTCGATGAAGCGCATACACCTATCNTCGAGGAAAACATCCCCGGTGAGATTCGCATTAAAGGCGACAACGTTTTTCTTGAATACTGGAATAACGAAACGGCGACGAAGGAGAGCTTCATCGATGGCTGGTTCTGCACCGGTGACGTGGCAGTTTTGGACAAGGGTTATTTCCGCATCATGGGCCGCTCGTCTGTCGACATCATTAAGTCAGGTGGCTATAAACTCTCGGCGCTCGAAATCGAGGGAACGCTGTTAACCCATGACGACATCGCAGAGGTCGCTGTTATCGGCGTCGAAGACGAGACTTGGGGCGAATCGGTCAGTGCATTCGTCGTGCTCAAGCCAAACAAAACCCTCACCTATGTCGATCTCAAAGGCTGGTGCGATGGAAAAATGTCGGGTTACAAAATCCCCAAGGCACTGCATGTCGTAGACTCCCTTCCNCGCAATGCGATGGGCAAGGTTACCAAGCCTGCACTAAAGGCGTTAGCCAGCTAGCAGCCGCGATGCTACGCTAGCCTCACTAAACACTATTGAGAAGTTCATGGAATCAATTTATTACGTGCTCTGTTGGCATTGCCACCGCCGCTGTAAACATTGTTATGAAGACCGGTTTAGGCCCTATATTCGCGAGGAACTCGCAGGCGTAGTAGCAGAAGCGAAGGCTAACGCCCCCCGCGTAATCGCCAACCTGCCCGAGCGCTTAACCTACCGCGAAGCGGCGACCGAGGAAGAACGCGCAGCAGGGTCTGAGTTATTCATCGAGCGCATCGGCAAAATCATTCTCTCGGGAGGCGACGTTCTCACAGAGCCTGTGCGCGAGGCGGTGCTTTATCCGACGCTTGCCGCTATACGGGAAAAATACGCGGCACAGGGTGGCGTGCGCGTTGTCGTGCAGACAACCGGCGATCTGCTCACACCCACAATTATCCGCGAGCTTGTCGACTTAGGCGTATGGACGATTTCCGTATCAGGCATGGACGACTTCCATGTTGGAATGGAGGGCGACAAGAAAATCACCCTCGCCGAAAAAATTGCTGCCATGCTCGAAGACGGTGGCGTACGCAAGGCAGACCCATTCGCCGATCGCCATGAGCGCGGCATTGAACAAGGGCCTCTGTACAATATGTTTGGCGCCAACGAAGACACGTGGATTGGCAAACTCTGGCCGCGCGGCCGCGCATGGGAGAATGGGCTTTCGAGCGCTACGCTTGCCGATAATTTTTGCAATGCTTGGTCGGGTGGGCTCAATTTTCTCGACCACGGCTTCGCAGGGTCCGAAGTGTCGATAGACCCCAATGGCGATGTGTTTCCGTGCTGTATTAAAACGGCGCACCCACTGGGCAATCTCACCGAGGAGCCGCTACTCGATATTCTCGAAAGCCTCGCAGGTATGCCAGCGATGGAAGCCATTAACGCAGGCAAACCCGAGCGCATGGGCCTCAACGACGGCTGGGACAGAGAGCGTTTCTATACCGAGTCACAAACTATCACGCCAAAAGGCGAACCCTACGCCAATCTCTGCATCGCCTGTGACAAATTTCATNAAGAAGTACTGGGCGCAGCATTAGACCAGCGCCGCAGTGAGCGCCGCGGAAAGCGCTTATCTGTTATCGCGAGCAATGGGTAACAGTTCGGCAAGGGCACAAAGCGCGAAGAAAACGCTGCTGGTCGCCCGCTTTGCCATTTTTTGGTTTTCTATTCTGTTTTCTGTCAACGCCAGTTCTCAACAGCCTATCGACGTAGACAATTGGCAGAAAATTACCGACGACGCGCGCGGCCAGCGCGTTTATTTTCACGCATGGGGTGGCGACACCGAACTTAACGCGCACCTAACCTGGATTGCTCAGGAAATGCTTTCGCGCTTCGGCGTCGAACTCATTCATGTCAAACTCGCCGACACGTCATCGGCAGTCACCCGACTGATTGCCGAGAACGCCGCGGGCAATGTCGAACGCGGCAGCGCCGATCTTATTTGGCTTAATGGCGAAAACTTTTCGACACTCAAACGCGCAAACTTACTTTTCGGTCCTTGGGCAGAAGCACAGCCAAACTTCGCCTTGGTCGATGCCGACCGGTATCCAGAAATGCGCCAAGACTTTGGCGTAAAAACCGAGGGGTTCGAATCGCCTTGGACGCGGTCACAACTTATTTTCTATTACGATAGCGAACGACTTATTGAACCGCCCCGGACCGCCGAAGCCCTTAAAAACTGGATAAAAGAAAACCCTGGCGAGTTCACTTATCCGCGCCCGCCCGCATTTCTGGGCACGACATTGTTGAAGCAACTCCTTGTCGAGCTAGCGGTCAATCGCTCGCAATCGAGCGCCGAAGTTGAATCGACTTTCTCTCTTCCTGTGACCGCCGCGTTTGACACACTTAGCGCGCCGCTCTGGACATTCTTAGACGAAATCCATTCGGCTCTTCTGAGAGAAGGGCGTCATTTTCCTCAGAGTGGGACGCAGCTGCGTGCTGCGCTCTATGACCGTGAAATTAGTCTAGCTTTTGCGTTTAGCCCAAACGAAGTAGTGAGTTCGATTAGCCGCAACGAACTCGCCGCAAGTACCAAAAGCTATGTGTTCGACTCAGGTACATTGAGTAATGTGAGCTTTGTCGCGATCCCTAAAAACGCACCGAGCAAACAAGGCGCAATGCTCGTGTCTAACTTTTTGCTCTCGCCCGANGTGCAGTTTAGAGCGGCAATTAATGCAAAACTGGCAAGCGAGCCAGTTCTGGCCTTTGACAATTTCACCCCCGAGCAACAGGCGGCGCTTCGCGTTAACGCACAGGCGCCTGGTGCAGTTACGCCCACAGAGCTTGCGAGAAAAATTCAGGAGCCGCACCCGAGCTGGACAAACGCCATAGAACGCGAATGGCTAAAACGCTACGGCGGCGGTGCACCTTCGAAAGGGGACGAGTAACGAATGACTTGGGCAACTCGCTTTCTTTTTTTCGTGCTCGGGGCGCCACTGCTGCTTGGAAGCGCTCTCGCCTTGGCGCCGGCGTTCACACAAACCTCGCTCGTTGTGAATTCCACCGGCCAAATGGGGCAGCTGCTTCCGCCCGCGTTTTTAACGCTACTCTCGACCCCAGGNATAGCAACCAGTGCAATAACGAGTCTTGTCTCAGGNCTACTCACACCGGCNATTTCTCTGGCGNTCGTTTTCCTGTTCTTGGCGGCGACACAGGGCAATAGTATCGGCAATGCGATTGCTAAACTTTCCGCGCCCGTGTTGGCGATACCCCACGCCGCTGCAGCCTTCGCTTTGGCGCTGTTGCTTGCACCTTCGGGCGTTGCGAGCCGAGTTATCGCCTCGCTCTTAGGCTGGGATCTGCCCCCCGACTATCTTTTTATCAATGACCCAAACGGACTAGCGCTTATCCTTGGCCTCGTCTTAAAAGAAGCCCCCTTTCTTCTGCTAATCTCACTCGCCGCACTGCCCTCGCTCGGCGCGCCACGGCGCGTCGCTTTAGCGCGAACCTTAGGCTATAAACCGACGACAGCATGGCTACTTACCGTAGCTCCCGTGCTCTACCCTCTGGTGAGACTCCCGCTTTTCGCTGTAATCGTTTTCGCTTCGTCGGCCGTCGACGTCGCGTTAATTCTAGGGCCGAGTTTGCCGCCTACTCTCAGCGTCAGGCTCTTAGAGTGGTTTGTCGCGCCCGAAATTGAGTCGCGACAACTTGCTTCTGCTGCAGCGCTATTGCAGCTTGTTGTCAGCCTAAGTGCCCTAGGTATTTGGCTGCTCTTCGAACGCGTGGTTGCTCGAGCCTTTGCCCCTCTTGCGGCGCGAGGCGCGTCGCGACTTAGCGCACGCCGTGTCACTTACGACACGGCGCTCACCGCGCTTGGCAACGCGTTGCTGCCCTTGTCGCTAGCATTTATCTTAATCGGGATTGGCGCGCTTATGCTAACCAGCGTTGGCACAGAATGGCGTTACCCCGCGTTAGTGCCGAGTGTTTGGAGTACACAGCAATGGACGAGCGCACTCTCTGAATGGCGAGCGCCTTTATTTAACGCCACGATGATTGCGCTACTGTCGGTGACTGCTGCACTTGCCCTTTCACTTTTTATGCTCGAAGCGCAGGCTCGCAGCTCTGTCTCGACAGCCCGCATAGCGACTTTTCTTTACTTGCCCTTATTAGTCCCGCAAGTCGTTTTTATCTCGGGAATCGCTATACTCGCCGAACGTGCGCTGCTCCCTCCATCGCTTACTCTAGTCGCCGCGGGTCATTTTCTCTTCGTCTTGCCTTATGTTTATTTAACCCTGCAAGGCGGCTATGCTCGGTTTGATACTCGCTGGTTAATGCTGGCGAGAACACTGGGCGCCTCGAACACCGTGTGCTTTTGGCGGATCCGCCTGCCCCTGCTGAGCACACAACTTGTCACCGCGGTCATGCTTGGTTTAGCGATTAGTCTTAGCCTCTATCTACCAACACAGATATTAGGTGCAGGTCGTATTCCGACACTGACGACAGAGGCCATCGCGCTCGTGTCGTCGGGCAACCGAAGTACTATTGGTACTTGGGCGCTACTCCAATCTGCGTTGCCTACCCTGTGTTTCATGCTAGCCTTGGTGCTTCCTCGACTGATTTGGTCGCGCAGAAAAGGCATGCTCTGAGGATGTTAATGAACACAGGATTAGAATTACAGGATGTCTCTTTAAGCGTCGGTTCGCGGCAGCTACTCTCGCTTAGCTGCNCCATAGCGCCCGGAGAGGTGATGACAGTCATGGGCGCTTCGGGCACAGGAAAATCGACGCTACTCGCCTTCATCGCCGGCTTTCTGAATGAGGCGTTTACTGCCGAAGGGAGAATCGTTCTTGAGAATAAAGCGTTGAATTCGGTTCCTGCCGAGCAACGACGTATCGGCCTCTTATTTCAAGATGCACTGCTTTTTCCACACCTAAGCGTCGCCGAAAACCTTAAGTTTGGTTTGGTTCGCACAGCAGGCGAAAGCCGAAAAGACAGAGACGGCCGCGTAGAGCAGGCCCTTGAGGCAATTTCTCTTGGTGGATTCGGCGACCGCGACCCNGCGTCGCTCTCGGGCGGGCAGCAGTCGCGAATCTCACTCATGCGCCTGCTTCTGTCTGAACCTCAGGCGATTTTGTTGGATGAACCTTTCTCCAATCTCGACATGCAACTCCGCGGCGAGATACGCGCGCTTACCTTCGATTCNATACGTGCAGCGAATATCCCTGCGTTATTAGTGACTCATGACCTTGCCGATGCGCAAGCTGCCGGCGGCAAAATTCTCGCGCTGTGAACAACCTCACGGATTTTCCACCTGCGAGTTTTCACACATCATCATATTAATCCTCTTTATGCGAGCTATGGATGGTGTGGAGATCATCGCCAAACTCGCTGAGGAAAAATGCGATTCGTCTAACCTTTTTGTTAGCAAAACAGCGTCTANTTACCGAGCAGCCAGGTAGCTGCTAGGTGGCTTCTGTTTAGCGGCTAAACAGCGGCTACTTAGCGTCTACTTAGCGACCCAGGGTGGCTGAATAATTAGGTTAGGATCGATGCCGGGTTTGGGGACGAATTTTTGTGAGCGGCCATATTGATTATCGCCGCCATACAAATTAAGCGCCTCGTCTACAGAGAACGTGTGAACTTCGATATAGCCATCGGGCAATGCACTCGGAACGAGCCAGGTATAGCGATAGTTGCCTTCGAAGTCTAAATTAACAAAGCGCAGGGGACCTAAGTCGGTAATCCAGATGCTGTCTTCGTTGACGATTATATCGAGGGGCAGCGTAAAGCCGTCCCAAACATCGACGAAGTCCATCCGCGCGGGATCATCGGTTGTGCGGAACACGTTTATGCGCCCACCCGACCTATCGAGGGCAAAGACGAGTCCGTTAGGGCCTACACCTAACGCGTGAATACCATTGAACTGACCGGGCTCTTCGCCGAAACCACCAAATTCACCTAGATAATTGAGATCTTCATCCATGATCATCACGCGATGATTATCGAGGCCGTCGGCTATTAGCACGCGACCGTCGGGCAGAAACGCGACGTCCTGCGGGCGACCAAAATGTGTTGCATCATTGCCAGGCACTAATTTCTCGCCAAGCGTCATAAGCAGCTCACTACCGTCGTTGCTAAACACATAGATCTGATGGAAGGTCTCGTTAATTACCCAAACACGCTTCTCTGGGTCGTAGGGACTAATGCGCACACGATGCGGACCCGGACCATCAGAATCGGCGCAGAGGAAATCCCATTGATCCCACAGCTGAATAACCTCGCCATCGGCATTGAGCTCGTACAGGCAGTTCTTCCATGTGCGACGCTCTGTTTCAAATAGCACGTTAATACCCATGTCGCCCGCAAAACCTAAGAAATCGTCTTTGATAGGATAGGGCAATACTGTCTCACCACGCTGCGCGATGATAATGCGATCGGGGGATTCTGCCCACACGCCAGAATTGCCGCCAAACGCGAAACCTGGCTCGGCGAAGGGCTTATGCCATAGCGACTGAATATCATAGGGGCTCGGGCCTATAGGGCCACGCGCATTGCCTTCTGGTGCTTGCTGGGCTGTCGCAGCTGACGCGGCAACGAGGCTTACTGCCGTGCCAAGCGCGCCTAGTAGCGACCTGATTGGAGAGGTTTTACCGCGGCGGCTTCCGCTCTCATGATTCCGACGCGTTGACTGACTACTTAGCATTTCGTGCTCCCTTACCTAATAATAATTATTCTAGAAAGTGATACCCCATAGTGGCAAGTTCTTGGCTACCGCACAATACTCGCGGCAACCGGTTAACACGCTCGCTCGTGACTACTCTAAGCGAATGACAAGCTCTGCGGTAAACAGCATCGACCTATCCATATCGCTGTGAGCCCACTTCAGTAAGGTTTCTGTGCTTTCTTCAATAATCGCAGCCTGACTCTCTTCGCCATTCAAAATCACGGTGACAGGCGCTGTGAAATCGATTTCGCTGGGGCTGAGTAGGAGTGTGAATCCCTTCACCCCCGAAGTATCGACGGAAAATGTATTCCCCTCTCGGGTTGCGGTGATCACCGCTGGCTTACCGAATCCAGTTCGCTCATCGATGACAAGCCAGTGATTGCGGTTGTACGCGTCGGTACGGTCGGCAACCCATTGCAGCACATCAGGCAATGCGTCACGCGGATTATCGCGTTTGAACGCTTCGATGCGGTCGAGCTGATTGGGGAGCCAGTCGAGATTATGACCCCCATTTTCGATAACCGTAAATTCGAAGTTGACCTTCGCCTCGCCTAACACATCGACAAAAGGTTGGATCGACGACGCCGGATAGAGCGGATCATTTTCGCCATTCACGATAAACAGAGGTTTGTCGCGCAGGTTCTCGAAATAGAGCCGATAGCCGCCGCCACTCTGCGGATTTCTTAGGACAGCCGCATTGCCGATGTAAGGGAGAAACGCAGCCCAGGGCGTTGGCTGCTTGAAAGCGAAGAAATAGGCACCCGTGCCGCCATCGGACACGCCACTCATCGTTACACGATTATCGTCGACGCTGTAATCACGTTTCACTCGGCGCAATATGTCAGGAATGCTCTGCGCCTGCTCTTCTTGCCACCAGACCGCATCGCGCCAAGCCGCAGGGACTACTGTGATTTTGTCTTCACTGAGCAAATTTTCATACCCGCGGCGCCAAAACTCCTCATTGTCTTGCCAGGCGGGCCTGCCAACGCCNCCGTGCAACATAAACTCAACAGGATAGCGCTTGCTCGGATCGTAGCTTGTCGGCACGAGCACCGCATAGGGTAACTCGAGACCAGAGTTACTCGTGCGACTCGCGCGCACTACACCGGTAGCGACATCGCGCCTGTGTAAATCCGCGCCCGCCAGCGCCCGAAAAACACTTCGCGTATCGGGTTTCGCCGCAAGCAGATTTGCTGCAGCGGCGGTGCGCGCCTCTTCGGATTGCGCATGCCAAAAACTGTCGACAAGAGTGTGTGCCGCATCGCTAGCGGCGCTCGGCTGCGCGCTCACATTTGTGGCAAACGCTGTCAGTGCGACTGAAAGCAAAAAGGCACCGAAGGGGTGCTTGCTGCGAGCGGGCATGTTGTTCTCCTTGCTCTATGCGATCGAGTGGCGCAATAAAATAAATGGGGCGATAAATAACCCGATAAATAGTCCGATAAATAGTCCGGTAAGAGTAGGCGCGCACGGAGCGTAAGTCTAGCCACAGTGGTTGGCGCGTGTTTTTTCCCTCAAGCACGTATACTCTTACTCTGCTTACGCAAAGCCCATGTATTCTTAGCTCGAAGACTTGCAACAGACGCAGTGAACTCAGGGAAACTCAGTCGCAGTGCTCAGCATCGAAATCTCGCTACATAGTCCACTCCAATCAGCCCGAGGTGTTAGGCCTGCTGCCGGCTATTTTCTTGCCATGGCCTTAGCCGTTTGCCTCGGCTCCCTGTCCCTGCCTGCGGTCGCGCAAGACGACGATCAACTTACCGTCCTCGACCTTGATCAGCCCCTGCGGCTCGATTTCGGTGGGTTCTGGGAGAAAGACTATCGCCGCAGCGACAATTGGCAAGACGAGCTCACGCGCAAAATGCGGCTACGCCAAGAATCCGCTGCGCGGCAGGGTGGCAACCCCGGTGCTGCGGCTAGAGTCAGCGTTCCGCCTATTTCGATAGGTAATATCAATCTCAATGGCAGCCGCGGGCGCGGCGCTAGCATCGTAGACCTTGCACGCCTCGCGGAATACATCAGCCGCCAAACCACACTGCGCATCGATCAAACCCGCGACGAAATTCGGATTGAGCGCCGCGGAGATTCGAGTCTCGTATGTGGCACTGGGTGGCAAGTGGTGCAGACCTTTGCCAGTAGCTATGGCGTCGAGGCCTGTGGCTGGGACGGACAGCAGCTAGTCTTTCAGACGATGCTTCCCGATGACCTGATTGTCGTTCATCGTTTTAGCGTGTCATCCGACGGCCTGCTGCTTAATCTAATCACGTCGGTCATTAGCAAAGGCAGCGAATCTTTCGATCTGCGACAAGCCTTTAATCGCTACGATGCCCCGCGCGCCGAATTCGACTGCGAACAAACCCTAAGCCGCGGCCGCGTCTGCAGCCAAGCAGGCTCGCCGCAATGAACTATGCATTTATCGTCGTTGCACTCGTAATCGCCTCGCTGACTGGCTGTGCACAACGCAGCACAATGCCCGAAAATACCAGCGCCGCGGATGCGCTCGCTGCGCGCCCGACGATTGAACCCGTCGGATCGGTCAGTCTGATCACCGCGCAAATGCGCGCGCCAGTCTCGCTAGCGACACGCTTGGCACGCGCGTCGANATCGGCATAGTGCCTTTTACCACGCGCGAAAATGCGGTCAANAAAGCAGCATTCGGCGATTGGATTTTCGACGAAATTAAACAGAAAGAGACGCAGTTCTTACCCCACCTTCTGAGCAAAGCGCTTATTGAGTCAGATTTATGGGGCGCAGTGAGAGTGTTACCAGAAGCCGATCCCTCTCTGGTNATAACGATTCGCGGCGAGATAATTAGCTCTACCGGCCTCGACCTAGCAGTGCATATTAATGCCACAGACAGCAGCGGCAGGGTCTGGTTAGCACGGGATTANGCCGACGTCGCTCAGCTTTCCGACTACCCAGAATCGACGCGCTTTACCTACGGCAACCGCTTCGATGGCGCGAATTATGTCGATCCTTTCCACGATCTCTATAAGCGAGTAGCAAATGATCTGCTCGCTGCACGCGACGGACTAGACGACGGCCTCTTAGCCGAAANCCTGCAGATCGCCGACCTCGTCTACGCGCGCGATCTCGCGCCCGAACGCTTTGCCAGCACGCTCACCGAAAACGAAGAAGGACTTCTACGACTCGTCACACTCCCCGCCGCCGACGATCCGATGCTCGCTCGCGTAAGCGACATGCGCTATCGGCATCATTTATTCATCGACACAGTCGACGAGTACTACCAAACGCTTTACGAAGATATACAGCCGGCTTACGTGCTCTGGAGGCGCTATTCGCTCGATCAAACCGAAGAGACGCTTAGCCGCGAGGCGACGCCGCCATCGACAACCACCTACGGCGACTCTCGTAGTTTCTTGGCACTAAGCCAACGATACGATCGATTTAAGTGGAGCAAGATTTACGAACACGAGTTCACCGAACTCGCGGCAGGTTTCAACAACGAGTTGGCGCCCGCGATGCTCGCACTCAATGGACAGGTGCACGGCTTGTCCGGCACGATGGAGCAGCAATACAGAGAATGGCGCGGAATTCTCCGCGCCCTTTTCGAACTTGAGACTGCGCCACTAAGCGAGCGCGATCTCGAAGAGTGAAAGCAGGCGACTCCATGCTCGCTCCGCCTGCGCTTCGTCATAAACCTGCGAGTCTGGCGGACACCAGCCGTGCAGCGTATTGGTATACACCTCTATCTCGGCTGAAATACCTGCAGCCGCATACGCGGTGTTAAGCGTGTCTTTAGCCACAGGGTCGGCTGCGTCATCGTTAGCTGCCACACAGTGCAGCATCGCTGACTGAGTCTGCGGGATAAGCAGATGCGGGCTATTGTCTGCATCGGTCGCCAGNCCGCCACCATGGAACGTGCCACCCGCGCCAAGGCGATCTGGCACAGCTGCCACCGTACGCATGACCATTGGGCCGCCCATGCAATAGCCTGTTGTACCGATGCGTCGCGACGTATCTACCGAAGGTTGGGCATCGAGAAACGCGACCATTGCGCGGGCATCCATAAAATGCGTTTCGGCATTGAGATTGCGCGCCATCGGTAGAACGATTTCTCGCGTCTCGGGCTGGCCGAAGCTCGCGCCTTCGCCCACTACAGGAGATCGCGCATCTCGGTAAAATGGATTCACGACCAAGACGCTGTAGCCCGACTGCGCAAGGCGTTTGCCCATAGCACGGAATGCGGGCCGCAGGCCGAGGATATCGGGCCACACAAT
>JGI26086J50260_1000906_pt1 | contig 18178 bp, 17 predicted proteins | sample SaaInl3SG_22_DNA_FD_50260 | JGI IMG/M metagenome (IMG submission 50260)
CGACAGCCTGCACCTGCCAATTCAATGAAATACTTCATAGACACAACGTTCAACTATCCCACCATGGCCGAAGCCTACCGCACCGCTGCGCTCGATGGCCTTAATCGAGTCTTCTAGCTTTACTCAAAAATGGCTCTTGCCAAGATGGCGCTACAAGGTTAATTTCAAACCTTGGGCGCTGTCATCTGAACCTTACAGAGCATTGCCCGAGCGTCGACAATAATACGAGCGTGTAGCACTGTGTATTGGCACAGCGCCATACTGCTTTTACCTAGAGAGATCGGTGAGCTAAAAAGGTCCGGGGGATAANAATTATGATGCGAACAGCGAGAGATATACTTAATGATAAGGGCGGCCACATGGTTACGGTTGCCTTCGATGCCACAGTGCATCAAGCACTCACGATTATGACGCAGCATAGGGTAGGTTCAATCGTCGTTGTTGATGGTGAAAAAATTAAGGGCATTTGGACCGAAAGAGACCTGATGTTTCGCGCGCTAGAAGAAGGTTTCGATGCCCGAACAGCGCTCCTCAAAGACAAGATTTCAGAAAACCTCATTTCTGCTAACGCNGACGAAGTCGTCTATCAGTTATACGATAAATTTCTTGGCAAGCGTATTCGCCACTTATTGATCGAAGACGGGGGAGAATTCATCGGTCTCATCTCGGTCGGCGATGTCATGAAAGCAAACCTTCAGCAAAAGGCCGAGGAGTTTGCAGACCTCAATCATAAAGTCAGCTTGGAGTACTACGAGAATTGGAAGCAAATTCAAGCAGAGCGATAGTCCGCTTGCTTGAATGAGAACTGGCTCACAATTACTTGCGTGAGGCAGGCGCTCCATGTTAACTTTTTTACAGATATTAAATAGCTAGTCGATTAAGCAGTACACGCAAAATAGAAGTGCTAGATAGGTCAAGAAAGACGGTAGATCAACTGAGTTTTGGTATGGTGCCTTGCGGCTATTACCAAAAANCAGTGAAGACGATAGAAAGAGCCGATTTCTTTAACTGATTCCACTTGATTTCGAATGTTCGCGCATTCGTAGTGTTCAGCTCAAAGGGCTCCCCGAGATGAGTGTTAACGATTCGATGGGTAGTTTTTCTGTAGTTATATACCCCTCGATCGCAAAGTGCAGACGCATTTTGCACACTCTCTGTTTCGTCTCTCCAGTTTTTCCCACACCAGTGCTCTGTTTTATGGCCACTCATTAAAGAGCGTGGTGACTTCAAGTCCTCTCTTTTTTGAATTTATGTTCGCGAGAGCGCTTAACTAGTGATACTCGCAGTCTAAATTAAGGCCAAGTAGTAGGCTGATAGCTGAGTGTTCGAAAGTGAGAGTGAGTTGAAATAGTCTTAAATCGAGGGGGTGCGATGATCGAATCTGCAGTCGATGTAGGTGTTAATAACGACCTGCGAGCNTTTTTAATCTACGGATTTGCTGTTGTCGCTGTTGTCGGAACGATGCTCGGGTTGTCATTTGTTCTNGGTCAACGCAAAAATGCGCACTCTAAAAANCTACCGTTCGAGTCTGGCATCGTCTCAGTTGGTAGCGCTCAGTTTCACACCACGATTCACTTTTACCTCCCCGCTATTCTCTTCATCATTTTCGATCTCGAAGTGGTTTTCCTATTTTCGTGGGCCCTCGTAGTCCGTGAAGCTGGGTGGGCTGGCTTTATTGAGATCGCAATTTTCATCTCCGTCCTTTTGATCGCGCTACTGTATCTGGCTCGGGTAGGCGCGCTCGACTGGCGCACACAGATTCAGAAGCGCGAGTTGCGAACGATGGTTGGACCTGGCGGCGTCACTAATCGGAAGGAGTTTAAATTATGAATTGGAGCCTAGAGTCAGCTGAGACGGCGGCTGCACCGCAGCGCGGNGGCAGTGAGATGGACGAATTTATTCGCCGCAATGTAATGATGGTAAAACTTGAAGACATGGTTGCTTGGGGACGCAAAAATTCGATATGGCCGTTTAATTTTGGTCTTTCTTGCTGTTATGTCGAAATGGCCACCGCGTTTACCAGTAGGCACGATCTCGCGAGATTTGGTGCAGAGGTGATACGCGGAACTCCTCGCCAAGCCGATATGATCGTGATCGCAGGCACGGTATTCCGAAAAATGGCGCCGGTTGTGAAGCAGCTTTACGATCAGTTGCTCGANCCCAAATGGGTTATCTCCATGGGNTCCTGCGCGAACTCCGGNGGCATGTACGATATCTATTCGGTTGTCCAAGGTGTCGATAAATTTCTGCCCGTCGACGTCTANGTTTCCGGCTGCCCGCCGCGGCCTGAAGCACTTCTGCAAGGCCTGCTCTTATTGCAAGAATCGATTGGTAATCAGCGGCGTCCGCTGAGTTGGGTGATCAATGAGCAGGGGATTATTCAGCGAGAAGAAAACGAAGTACAACGTGTTATCAGAGGCCCCGAAAGAATCGCAGCGACCGAACTCAGATCACCGGACGAGGTCTAGAAAAACGATGCGAGTCCCCTCAACAGTATCCGTCACAGAGAATTTAAACGCGCCGGTGGGACTAGCGGCTGTAGAGCATCTTCGNGCTGTTTTCGGCGATCGCATCTTGCATGAACAACTTACTTGCGACGAAATTCCAACGCTCTGGTTTGCCCGAGAAAGCATTCAGCAGGCTCTAACCCTCGTGCGAGAGCAGACCTTTGCGGGGCAACGGTTCGAGATGCTACTCGATCTCACTGCGATAGATGAGCGCGTGCGTGTTAATCGTGCGGGTCAGCCTGCGAGCGAATTTACCGTTGTCTATCACCTCATGTCATTCAGCGGAAATGCTGATCTTCGGCTCAAAGTCCCCTTGTTCGACGATGACCTGCATCTTCCTACAGCGACGTTCCTTTGGCCCAATGCCAATTGGTATGAGCGCGAAGTGTGGGACATGTTTGGCATTCGATTCGACGGTCACCCCAACCTCTACAGACTGGTTTTGCCACCAACATGGGAAGGGCATGCGTTGCGCAAAGAGCATCCTGCTCGGGCAACAGAGATGGAACCCTTTACCCTTGATGATGCCCAAACTGATATTGAGCAAGAGGCGTTAAAATTTAAGCCCGAAGAATGGGGAATGAAACGCGCGTCCGAAGATTCGGAATTTATGTTTNTAAATCTTGGTCCAAATCACCCAAGTGTTCATGGTGCGTTTCGTATAGCCGTGCAACTCGACGGCGAAATCTTAGTCGACGCTGTTCCCGACATTGGCTATCACCATCGCGGCGCAGAAAAGATGGGCGAGAGGCAGTCGTGGCACACCTTTATCCCCTACACCGATCGAATAGATTACCTGGGTGGGGTAATGAACAATCTGCCTTACGTTATGGCAGTTGAGAAAATGGCTGGGATAGAGGTGCCCGAACGGGTCAAAGTTATTCGCGTCATGCTGTCCGAAATGTTTCGAATTTGTAGCCATCTTCTATTCTATGGCACGTTTGCTCAGGACGTGGGCCAACTCTCGCCTATCTTCTATATGTTTGTAGAGCGAGAAAGGATTTTCAATATCATTGAGTCGATTTGCGGCGCGAGGATGCATCCGGGTTGGTTCCGCATTGGCGGCGTCGCGCAAGATCTCCCGCAAGGCTGGGAAGTGCGGATTCGAGAGTTGCTCGATTTTATGCCTGCGCGACTCGATGAGTACGACAGCATGGTGCTCAACAACGGCATTCTTAAACGCCGTACACAGGGCGTTGGCGCCTATACCACCCAAGACGCGTTTGACTGGGGCGTAACTGGTGCTGGTCTACGAGCGACAGGCTATGAATGGGATATGCGTAAACAGCGGCCCTATAGCGGCTACGAGAATTTCGAGTTTGATATTCCGATCGCGGCTAACGGAGATTGCTACGACCGTTGCGCAGTGCGTGTGGAAGAGATGCGGCAGAGCCTTCGAATTATTAAGCAGTGCGCCGACAATATGCCTTCAGGAGACTATAAGTCTTCGCATCCATTAACGACACCTCCGCGCAAAGAAAAATCGATGCAAGATATCGAGACGCTCATCAATCACTTTTTGAGTGTGAGTTGGGGGCCAGTGATTCCGCCCAACGAAGTGTCTATGTCGATTGAAGCCACCAAAGGTATCAACTCTTACTACTTAATTAGCGATGGCAATACGGCCTCTTATCGCACGCGGATCCGCACCCCGTCTTTTGCGCANCTGCAGATGATTCCGGCAATTTCCCGCGGCTTTATGGTGTCCGATTTGATCGCNATTATAGCCAGTATCGATTTTGTCATGGCGGATGTAGATAGATGATGTTTTTCACNCGAGTATAGAGAGACGCACCGATGCAGCAACACGTTATAGCTAGCTCAAGTCCGAACCCGCGTCCACGCGCACGCGACTTATCGGCTGAAGAGATCGCTGAAATCGAACACGAATTAACTCTCTATCCGACTAAGCAGGCTGTTGGACTCGAAGCGTTAAAGATTGTGCAACGGCATCAAGGTTGGGTATCTGACGAGAGTATGCTCGCCATAGCCGATTACTTATCAGTGCCGGTGAGTGAGCTTGAGGGCGTGGCGACATTCTTTAATTTGATTTATCGGCGGCCAGTAGGTGAGAAGGTTATCCTTTTTTGCGATAGCGTAAGCTGCTGGATTATGGGCTGCGACAAGGTCAAAGCGCAGCTAAGTGCGCATCTTGGTATCGACTATGGTGAAACAACTACCGATGGAGAATACACGCTAATTCCAGTCCCGTGTTTGGGCGACTGCGATAAAGCACCCGTGATGATGGTTGGTGAAGCGATGCATCGTCACCTCTCTGTTGACACAATCGCTTCGGTTTTACCGCTTAAAAATGTGCGAGGTGACAAATGACCGATCGCCCGCTGACTAAGAATATTGACCTTGCTAGGGGTGCGCTTAACCTCACGGATTACGAGGCAGCAGGCGGNTATGCTGGCGCGCGCGCAATTGCTAACGGGTTGGAACCAAGCGACGTACTCGAGCGGGTAAAGAACTCTGGGCTAAAGGGGCGAGGTGGAGCAGGCTTTCCTACAGGTCTTAAATGGAGTTTCGTGCCGAAAAGCGATGATGCAACTATTCAGCGCTATCTGGTAGTTAACGCCGATGAAATGGAGCCAGGCACTTTTAAAGACCGGATGTTAATGGAAGGCGATCCCCATTTATTGATCGAAGGGATGATCATCGCGGCCTACACGATTCANGCGAGTCGTGCGTTTATTTTCTTACGTGGAGAATACTTTGATGCAGAGCGTAGCCTTGCTAAGGCGATTGCTGAGGCACGCGAATCGGGCCATTTAGGACGCGACATATTTGGCACAGGATTCGATTTCGATATAGTGCTTCACACTAGCGCGGGTCGCTACATCTGTGGCGAAGAGACCGCTCTGCTTAATGCGCTTGAAGGTAAGCGCGCTAATCCTCGCGCGAAACCGCCTTTTCCTCAGGTCAGTGGCCTTTGGGGCAAACCCACTATCGTTAACAATGTCGAAACGCTCTGTAACCTTCCTGGCATTCTGGCTCATGGCGTTGAGTGGTATCAGTCGCTTGGCAGCGGTGGGGACTTTGGAACGAAATTGTTTGGCGTCAGTGGACGTGTCAAAAATCCAGGCTGTTGGGAACTTCCGTTTGGGGTGAGTATCCGAGAAGTGATCGAGGGTTACGGGGGAGGTATGCAGGAGGGCTTTACGCTCAAGGCGTTTCTCCCGGGCGGGGGTTCTACCGACTTTCTCACCCCAGCGCATCTCGACACACCTCTCACCTACGCAGCAATCGGCGAACTTGGCAGCAGGCTTGCCACCGGCACAATGATTTTACTCGATGATAAAACGTGCCCCATTGGCATGATTGGCAATCTCATGAAATTTTTCGCGCACGAGTCCTGTGGATTCTGCACGCCTTGCCGTGATGGCCTGCCCTGGGTAGACACGATATTTCGTGATCTCGAGACAGGAAAAGGCTCGTTTAAAGACATCGACATTTTAAAAGATCACGTCGAATACCTTGGGCCAGGTCGTACCTTTTGCGCACTTGCCCCCGGTGCGACGGCCCCATTGGGTAGTGGACTTACGTTATTCGCAGAAGAATTTGCAGCGCATGTGTCGGGGGCGAAGTGTCCGTATCACTAAACTGTGATGGAGGCGTCAAGTATTGGAGAGTAACGCGATGGTGAAAATTACGGTCGACGGGATTTGCTACGAAGTGGACCCAGCCAATAATTTATTGCAAGAGTGTCTCTCGCAGGGGCTCGACCTCCCTTATTTCTGCTGGCATCCCTCAATGGGTTCGGTTGGCGCCTGTCGTCAATGTGCGGTCATTCAGTACCGCGATGCAGAGGATAAAAAGGGCACGCTAGTGATGTCTTGTATGACGCCTGTCACCGAGGGCGGAATTTATTCATTGGCGAGCGAGCAGGCGTCAAATTTTCGAGCCGACGTAATCGAAAGCTTGATGACAAGCCATCCCCATGATTGCCCCGTGTGCGAGGAGGGAGGCGAGTGTCATCTTCAAGACATGACTCAAATGTCTGGCCACAACTATCGACGGTTTGATAAACAGAAAGTAACCCACCGTAATCAAAATTTAGGCCCCTTTATTAATCACGAGATGAATCGCTGCATCACCTGTTACCGCTGCGTTCGGTTTTATGACGACTACGCAGGCGGGACCGATTTATCCGCTCAGGCGTCTCATCATCATACTTATTTTGGTCGTTTCGAAGAGGGCTCGCTTGAAAGTGAATTTAGCGGCAATCTCGTTGAGGTTTGCCCTACGGGCGTGTTCACCGATAAACCCTTTAGTGCGCACTACGCGCGCAAGTGGGATTTGCAATCTGCGCCGTCGATTTGCAGCGGCTGTTCGGTTGGCTGCAATATAACGCCGGGCGAGCGCTACGGTTCTTTACGCCGTGTCGTCAATCGTTATCACAATGACATCAATGGTTACTTTTTATGCGATCGCGGCCGGTTTGGTGCTCATTATGTGAATAGTGAGTCTCGTCTTCGCGGCGCTAAGGATGCCTCGGGCTTGTCGGTTAGCACGCGCGAGGTGGAAGAGCGGATCACCGCTTTCGCAAGCGAGGCGGTTATTGGTATTGGCTCGCCGCGCGCGTCAAACGAGGCAAACTTTGCTCTGCGCTGTTTCGTCGGCGCTGAGAATTTTTTTGCAGGCCATTCCGATGCCGATCACGAGGCATTGCAAGTGTTGGTCGAGTGTTTGCGTGACTCGTCTTTTCATAGTCCGAGCGTGCGAGAGATAGAACAGGCTGACGCAATAATTGTATTAGGCGAGGACGTGACTAACACTGCGCCGCGGATTGCGCTCGCGCTGCGCCAAAGCGTGCGCAACGCGGCGAAAGATCTCGCCGAGGCGAATCGAATACCAAGTTGGCAAGACGCTGCAGTGCGCGAATTAGCACAAGACTCGCTGAGTCCTTTAGCTGTGTTCGCATCAGGCTCGACGCGGCTCGATGACGTTGTGTCGATCAAACTCAACGTCGATGGGGCGTCGCTTATCAATGCTGCTAATGCCTTGGTGGAGCGATTGTCGGGTCGTTCGCCTAACTATTCTCATGAGACGTTGGGTACAACGATGCAGAGTGTAGAGGCGACCTATTTGGCCCTAGTTGGCGCAAAAAGACCCCTAATAGTCAGTGGCAGCGGCGCAGGGGTTGCCCTGATGCGCTGCGCTGCGAATATCGCGCGCGCGCTGAGTGATCTCCGTTCGCAAGCCTGTGATTTGGTGCTTTTGCCTGCAGAGGATAATAGTGTTGGACACGCGTTACTTGCAGCGGGTGAGAACACGCTAACCACCGCGTTAGCGAAGTTGGCGACGGGTGAGATTAAGCGGGCTATCGTAATCGAGAACGATCTGTTCGAACGCGCACCGACAGAAAGCGTAAGGGCGGCGCTGACCGCGGCTGAGCTGCTCGTGATCGATCAGATCGAAACGCCTACGCAACGCTTTGCGACGCTAACTATTCCCAGTGCAACATTTAACGAATGTGAAACCACCAAGGTTAACTACGAAGGACGAGCACAGCTAAGTTTCCAAGTGGGTGAGGGTAGCGAGGCGGCAAAACCAGTTGAAAAATGGCTTAATGTGGAAGCCTCTGCTCATTCAGATTCGTTGATTGCACGCTGTGCGGCCGAGGCAAATGATTTCGCACGGCTTGGCGAGTGTCTACCGAATCCGACAGGGCTAATCGCTGGCTTGAAAGTGCCGCGCCAGTCGCATCGCTACAGCGGTCGAACTGCGATGAATGCCGATAAAAATGTGCACGAAGGCAAGCAGCCTGTCGATGATAACTCGGTTATGTCCTTTTCGATGGAGGGGATGCTCACACAGAAAGACTCTTCGCTTCTCGCCACTGCTTGGGCTCCTCGCTGGAATTCGAATCAAGCGATCAGTAAATTTCAAGCGGAGGTCAACGGTGAACTTAAACAGGGGCATGCAGGCGTGCATCTGATCGCTCGCANTAACAAAGGGTCGCCCTATAACACAGAGCAGCTTATCACGATGGACGGGCCTTTCGAGATTCGACTTGTCATGCAGATCTTCGGGAGCGATTCGCTTTCCTCGCATTCGGCAGCGATACAGAAGCGTATGTGCGATGCCTATCTGTCACTGTGTCCCAGTGATGCGCGCGAGATGGGTGTAGTTAATGGCGATCTTGTGTCGATCGGAGGTAACGAGAATGGCAGCACAGAGGATGGCGCTACCCTGCCTCTCTATATACGAAAGGAGACGCCTGTAGGCGTTGCCTTAGTGTATGCGGGAAGCAGTGCGTTGGGCGCTCGGATAAATCCCCATGATCTGCCCCAGTATGCGTCTTTAGCGCCTTCTAAAGCTGTGTACGATGCCATTCAGTCGCGGCTCGGGCTGACCAATCTAGTCGTGAACGATGCCGCGGCAGGAGCTCACTAATATGCAATGGGAAGTCGGCTCAGCGCTTAATATCGCCAGTATCCTCGTCGTAGTAATCGTTTTTGCTGCGATGCTAATTTGGGTCGAAAGACGCTTGCTCGGATTCTGGCAAGACAGGCTTGGACCAAATCGAGTAGGCCCCTTTGGTCTTCTGCAAGTGGTTGCTGACATGATCAAGATTTTTACCAAAGAAGATTGGATCCCTCCTTTTGCCGACCGATTTGGTTTTGTTCTTGCACCGACCATCATCATGATCGTCATACTGCTCAGTTTTTCTGTAGTGCCATTCGCGCCCGGAGTGGGCATTGTCGATTCAAATATCGGCGTTCTTTTTGTCTTAGCTATGGCCTCTCTCGGCGCCTATTCGGTAATGCTTGGCGGGCTCTCATCTGATAACAAATACGCGCTACTCGGCAGTCTGCGCGCTGCGGCGCAGATGGTTAGTTATGAAGTGTTTATGGGTATTTCTCTGTTAGGGGTTGTCGCGCTGACCGGCAGTTTTGATTTGCGCGAAATCGTCTTGGCGCAGGAAGGAGGGTGGTTCGTCGTCCCCCAATTTATAGGCTTCGTCATTTTTCTGATTGCAGGTGTAGCAGAAAGTCACCGTCTTCCTTTCGATATCCCCGAGGCTGAACAAGAGATTTGTGCGGGCTATCACACAGAGTACTCGGGCATGAAGTTTGGCATGTTCTTCGTCGGCGAATACCTCGGTTTGGTGCTGATATCTTCGCTTATTACGGTGCTCTTTTTTGGCGGTTGGCAGGGTCCTCTATTGCCTCCGCTAGTATGGTTTTTCATTAAGGCGTCTTGCTTCATTGCCTTTTTTATTTTGCTGCGTGCCGCAATTCCAAGGCCGCGCTACGATCAGTTGATGAGCTACGGGTGGCTATTTCTACTACCCCTGTCGCTTCTGAATTTGTTGATTACCGGCGTTGTAATCCTGTCGGCTAATTAGGTGTCAGTGAGCGCCGTGGAGAGGAGGAGGTTGAAGTGAGTGATCCCATTGTCAGACCCCATTCCAAGTCTTTGTTGGCTAAATTTGGCGAACTGGTAAAAGACACGTTAACGAGTCAGGTAGTGACACTCTGGCGAGTGTTTAGGCATTTGTTTGTTGCGACAGACACTGTTCAATACCCAGAGCAACAGCCACACATGTTTTCACGTTGGCGTGGTCGAATTATTCTCACGCGCGATCCCGACGGCGAAGAGCGCTGCGTCGCTTGTAATCTTTGTGCAGTCGCCTGTCCGGTCGATTGTATCGCTCTGCAAAAAACCGAGGACGAGGAGGGGCGTTGGTATCCGGAGTTTTTTCGCATTAATTTTTCGCGCTGCATAATGTGCGGATTCTGTGAAGAGGCCTGTCCTACCAATGCAATTCAGTTAACGCCTGATTTCGAGATGGCCGAATACAAGCGGCAAGACATGGTTTGGGAGAAAGCAGATTTGCTGATAGCTGGCACGGGTAAATACCACGAGACCAATTTCTACCGTGTCGCTGGCAAGTCCATTGGGGGCAAGGATAAAGGCGAAGCGAGAAATGAGCTGCCGCCGGTTGATGTGCGGAGTCTGCTTCCATGACCGAATTATTCTACTCAGGAGCAGTGGTTGCAGTAATAGCCACGCTATTGGTAATCGTGCAGACCAACGTGGTGCATGCTCTCATCTATTTAGTGCTTTCGCTGCTTGCAGTTGCAGTTGTTTTTTTTAGCCTCGGAGCACCTTTCGTCGCAATTCTCGAGGCGATCGTTTACGCCGGCGCGATCATGGTGCTCTTTTTGTTTGTGGTAATGATGCTCAATCTGGGACAGAGAAGCCGTGATCAGGAGAAAGAATGGTTGCCCGCCCGGACGTGGTTTGTTCCTAGCGTCTTAGCGCTTCTCTTGCTCATTCAGCTCGTCGCGTCTATACCGACAGCAGGCCTTAACATTGAGGAAATCGGCGCTCGTGCGGTAAGTGAACTTTTATTTGGGCCGTATGTTCTCGCGGTGGAACTCGCGTCTTTCTTGTTGTTGGCAGGGTTGGTATCCGCCTACCACATAGCTAAAAGATAGTCTCAGTACCGACAGCCCTCAGCGGGTTGCGGCGATAAAAAAGGAAAAGGTGTTATGGAAAGCATTCCCTTAGAGCATGGACTTATGCTCTCAGCTACTCTCTTTTGCCTCGGTTTNGTTGGTGTGATGACCAGGCGCAATATTGTCTTCGTTTTAATGTCCTTAGAAATCATGCTGAATGCCTCGGGGCTCGCGTTTATCGTTGCAGGCGCGCGCTGGGGTAGTGCCGATGGTCAGGTGATGTTCCTCATGATTCTGACGCTTGCCGCTGCGGAAGTAGCTGTCGGGCTGGGGCTTATCATTCAGTTATACAAGCACTTTAAGACAATCGACATAGACGTGCTCAGTGCACTAAAGGGCTAGGCTCACGCTAGGAGTAACTTGTGTTCGAATCACTTGGATGGTTACCAACATTTCCGCTACTCGGTTTTTTAACTCTCTTTCTGAGTGGCGGAGGCTTGCCGAAGAAATTAGTCGCGGTAATTGGTGCGGGTAGCATAGGGCTCGCCTTTTGCGCTGCAGTGTTGGTTTCTCTGCCGATTATCAATGGCGATGCTCAAGTCATCGTTCACGAGGTCTACACGTGGATGGCTGTAGGTTCATTTGACGCGGCATTTGGTCTGTATTTAGACGGATTGAGCGTTGTGATGATCCTGGTTATAACCGGGGTTGGCTTTTTAATTCACCTGTATTCGACCGGATTCATGATTGACGATCCGAGTTACAGTCGTTTCTTTGCGATCATGAATCTATTCGTTGCTGCGATGCTCGTGTTGGTGCTTGCCGATAATTTGCTTCTCCTGTACCTAGGCTGGGAGGGTGTTGGACTTTGCAGTTACTTGCTTATTGGATTTTGGTATCAGGATCCAGCCAACGGCTATGCTGCGCGCAAGGCTTTTGTTACCACGCGTGTTGGTGACACCTCAATGGCCATAGGGCTTTTCTTGATTTTCAGCCAGCTCGGTTCACTCGATATTCAAGAGTCAATGGATTTGGCCCAAGGCGAATGGGCCCTCGGTTCAGGCTATGCAGTAGCCGCAGCGTTACTTCTTCTGGGTGGCGCGGTAGGCAAATCAGCGCAGCTGCCGTTACAAACCTGGCTTCCGGATGCAATGGCGGGTCCTACACCAATTAGCGCACTTATACATGCTGCAACAATGGTGACCGCGGGCGTCTACCTTATTGCTCGCACTCATGCCTTGTTCGAGCTTGCGCCTAATGTACAGCTTTTGGTGGCGCTCATCGGCTTGGCGACCCTGCTAATTGCAGGTTTCACAGCGATGACACAACACGATATTAAGCGGATTCTTGCCTATTCTACGATCAGCCAGATCGGCTATATGTTTCTTGGTTTAGGTGTTGGTGCTTGGTCGGCATCGGTATTTCATCTAATGACCCACGCATTCTTTAAGGCGCTGCTTTTCCTTGCTGCTGGCACCGTGATTCTTAGCCTTCACCATGAGCACGATATCTTTAAGATGGGCGGCAAGTGGCGTCAACTACCTTTGGCATTTGCGTCTTTCCTTATCGGTAGTTTGGCACTTGCTGCGTTTCCCTTTACCTCGGGTTACTTCAGCAAAGATGAAATCCTACTGGCCGCGCTCGAGTTAGAACACTATGGGTTCTGGCTGTGGCTTGGAGGCGTTATTGGGGCCTTCTTTACCGGCATTTACAGCTTTAGACTAGTGTTTGTCGTCTTCTTTGGCGAAAGCGTGGATCATCACAAGGCGCGGGAAGTGACTGGTTCAGTATGGCGGCGCCGCTGCTAGTGCTTATGGTGCTGGCATTAGCAGGCGGGCTAATTCATGTCCCCACCGATTCGGTTTTCTCAGCAGCGGGAGAGCACGGCGAGCATACGGTCTCAGCATTGATGCACGCGATTATGATCGCTGTTCCTCTGTTTGGCATCGGGATAAGTTATTTGTTTTATGGATCGCGCACCCTGTCGGTTAGCCGATTAATGGCGAGCGACTTGGCGCAGTGGTTGCACAGATTCTGGTTTACAGGCTGGGGCTTTGACGGTCTTTACCGAAGGCTTTTTATTACGCCTTATCTGTGGCTAGCAGCTATTAATAGACATGATTTTGTTGATGGCGCTGCAGGGCTGCTAGTCGCGTTGAGTGAGGCAGGAAATACGTTACTTGTGAGATCGCAGTCAGGCTCGCTGCGCTGGTACATTCTGAGCGTGGTTTTCGGCACAGTGTTGCTTCTCACTTTAGGAGGCGTTCTATGATTTTGCTCTGGATTCTCCTCATTCTATTTTTTGGCGGCTTGCTTGCTTGGCTTTCCGAATGGTTTGACTCTCGTCTTCCGCGATGGATTGCCCTTTTCTCTGTTGCGGCTACCCTCATTCCATTAGTGCTGCTTTATCAGGGATATGACGCTGACAGTGAATCTAAATGGATTGTAGAATTCAGCCGCAGTTGGATTCCAAGTCTAGGCATAAAGTTTACGCTTGCAGTTGATGGGCTCAGTCTTCTGTTGGTTGGGTTAACGAGCTTTCTTGGGCTTATCTCAATTGGCGCTGCTTGGGAAGAGATGCGCGAGAGGGTAGGCTTTTTCTATTTTAATCTCCTTTGGACGCTCGCGGGTGTTGTCGGTGTGTTCACTGCCATCGATTTATGTTCTTTTTCTTTTGGGAAGTAATGCTCATTCCGATGTATTTCATCATCGCGATTTGGGGTCACGAAAATAAGCGCTATGCGGCGACAAAGTTTTTTCTCTTCACGCAATTCACAGGCATGTTGCTTTTGGTCTCGCTGCTTTGCCTTGTGTATTTTTTCAAGATTCAGTATGGCTATCTCAGTTTTGCCTANGAGGATCTCTTGCGCACAGAGGTAGATGGCGCNTTAGAGATNGGNCTAATGCTCGGATTTTTTATNGCATTTGCCACCAAGCTGCCTAGCGTTCCATTCCATTCGTGGTTGCCCGATGCGCATTCGCAAGCGCCTACTGCGGGTAGCGTGTTGCTAGCNGGAGTATTGCTCAAGACTGGCGCCTATGGNCTTATCAGATTCACGCTGCCCTTTTTTCCAGAGGCGTCGGCGCAGTTTACGCCTGTNGCACTGGCCCTCGCGGTAATTAGTATTTTGTATTGCGCGAAGGTAGCGCTCGCGCAATCCGATATTAAGCGCTTGATCGCTTATACCAGCGTTAGTCACATGGGGTTTGTGTTGCTGGGTATATACGCATGGAACCTTATAGGATTGCAGGGTGCAGTGATGACTATGCTCGCGCATGGTCTCAGTGCAGCGGCTTTATTCAGTCTTGCAGGTGGATTGCAGGGGCGACTGCATACCCGAGATATGCGCCTCATGGGTGGGTTTTGGGCGCTCGCACCGCGGATGGCCGTCGTGGCACTATTCTTCTCTGTCGCCGCGCTTGGCATGCCGGGTCTCGGCAATTTTGTCGGCGAATTTTTGTCTTTGCTCGGCGTCTTTTCGGTGAGCATCTGGGCNGCAGCGCTGGCAGCCTTGGGCATGATCGTCGCGTCAGTTTATTCGCTCTGGGTAATGCAGGCGGTTTTCCAAGGGGCTCAAAACTCTGAAGCGGATCATTCTTCACTGCCCGATCTAGATAATCGTGAACTCTTCATCTACGCATTGATGATGATCGGCCTGGTGGTAATGGGGCTTTTCCCGAATGCCTTTCTGGACCTTTCTTCGGGAGTGCTTGAAAGGCTGTCTAGCGCTAGCGATGCCTTCGCTGCTGTAGGGGAGAGTCGATAATGGAAAAGGAGTTCGCCACAATGCCAATTACCCCGGCAGTAGATTTAGACGGCCTTTTGCTGCTGCTTCCGCATGAACTAATGGGTCTTGCGATAATCGTCGGTATGCTCGCTATTGCTATTGGGCGCAATCACTTCGTAAGCACGGTTATCGCAACCTCAGGCATGCTTGCCGCAGGGATCGCAGGAGCAATGCAGTTTTATGAATTAACGCTGGGCGCTGCGCCGAGTATGGTCACAGCTCTTTTTGTGCTCGATGCGTTATCTGCCTTGTTCATCGCATTGCTAGCCTTTAGCGCGATGGGTGTCGCGATTATGAGCTTCGCCTATTTTCATAAGCTCGCGGATGCGCGCGATGAATTTCAATTGCTGTTGTCACTAGCAACGCTTGGGGCGATCACGCTTGTCAGCAGTGCGCACTTTATCACCGTGGTTATCGGCCTTGAGATGTTGAGCATGGCGCTGTATGGCATGATTGCTTATCCCATTCATAGCGGAGTATGGGCTGCTAAAAGTCTAGAGTCTGCCATTAAATACCTTGTTCTTTCCGCCGTCGCATCCGCAACGATGCTGTTTGGTATGGCATTGATTTACGCAGCGACTGGCTCGCTCGGGTTTCTCGATATCTCTGTGTCGACGGGGTCGCTTTTTTATCTTGGATTGCTGATGCTATTCGTCGGCGCAGCGTTTAAATTGTCGCTGGTGCCTTTTCATCTATGGACGCCCGATGTGTATCAGGGCGGTCCGCTACCGGCAGTGGCCTTTCTTGCGACACTTGGCAAGGTCGCAGTAGCTGTGTTCGCGATTCGCCTGTTTAGCCAGCCGCAAATAGGGCAGCTGCCCGTTGTGACTAGTGTCATCGCACTCGTCGCGGTGGCGTCAATTTTAGTAGGCAATTTATTGGCGTTACGACAAACCAATTTGAAAAGGCTATTGGCCTATTCTTCGATTGCGCACATGGGCTATCTTCTCGTGGCGGTGCTATCGATCTCGGCGGCTACCGCGATCTCCGAAGTGGAAGACTCAGCGTTTGCTCTAGAGTCGGCGTTGTTCTACCTCCTTGTGTACAGCCTTCTTTCACTCGGCGCATTTGGCTGCGCGTTGCTCGTGTCATCGAGCGAAGACGAGGCCGCAGGGGTGGGGGACTATCGTGGCCTTTTCTGGCGATCTCCGTGGCTTGCTAGTGTGCTGCTGGTGATGGTTCTAGGTTTGGCAGGAATCCCCCTGACTGCCGGCTTTATCGCAAAATTTCAGGTCTTTTTTGCCGCCGTAGGCGATTCTCAATGGGGATTATTGGCAGCGATGGTTCTTGGTAGCGCGATTGGTCTTTTTTACTATTTACGCATCGTCTACCAGATGCTTATGCCTGTTCTCGACACAGATGAGTCTTTTGCGTTNAGAGAAATAGGGATAGAGAATCTGGGCGTGTTGGCGGTGCTTGCAGTGCTTACCGTCGCCGTTCTTTGGGTCGGCGTCTACCCTGAGCCACTGTTCGCGCTTATTGCGTTCGCTGCGTCCAATTTCTAAGCACTCGCTTCTTCTCACTTCACGCTAATGAGTCTTCGCCCTCGGCCTCAAACTGTCTATCATAGCAGCTGTTGATTGCGCCTATAGGTACTACGCCTAAGTGATGGGAGAGTAAGAGTGGCAGAAGTGATGAAAGTAGCGGTCGTCGGTGGCGGCAGCTTTGGCACGGTAATGGCGAATATTGCTGCAGGCAATGGCTATCCTGTGAGCTTTTGGATGCGCAGCGATTCTCTCGCCGCAGCGATTAACCGCGATCACGTCAATGAATCTTACTTGCCAGGTTATGTACTGAATGAACGTGTAGTTGCGACGCATGACATGGCTGCAGCAGTATCTGGAGCGCAGCTGATTTTTGTCGCTGTGCCTAGCAGTTCTTTCAGGGCGGTGGTGTCGGAGTTGGTGAAGTCGGCAGATCCAGGCGCGATGTTTGTTAGCACGACAAAAGGAATAGAAGCGGGCTCCTTTTTGTTGATGAGTCAGATACTCGGTGAACTCGCTCCCGAGTCGCCTATTGGCGTCCTAAGCGGTCCAAATTTGGCGAAGGAGATAGCGGCACAGCAACTCACGGGTACGGTGATTGCGAGCGCCGACCTCGAGGTTCGTGACGCGGTGCAAACAGTCCTTAAGTCACGATATTTTAGGGTTTACACGAATGACGATATGTTCGGCGTTGAACTCGGCGGCTCACTAAAAAATATTTATGCCATCGTTGCGGGCATGGCGGCAGCACTTGGTATGGGTCACAATACGAACAGCATGTTAGTAACGCGAGGACTTACCGAAATGGCGCGGTTTGGGCGGTCACTCGGCGCCGACCCGATGACCTTCTTGGGCCTATCAGGTGTTGGGGATCTTGTTGTCACCTGTTCTTCTCCGTTGAGTCGAAACTATCGATTAGGCTATGCGCTAGGGCTTGGGCAGACTATAGACGCGGCGACGAAGGAAATCGGACAGGTTGTCGAAGGCGTCAACACGGTTCGGTTAGTGAAAAAGCGCGCCGAGGAACTCGGGATTTATATGCCTTTAGCCTCAGGTTTGTACTCTGCCTTATTCGAAGGCGCGAGCCTCGACGCAATCATCTCCTCACTTATGGCGGGAGAACAGGCACTAGATGTCGAATTTGCCGCTCAAGACGACAAGCAAATCGGATCGAGCGTTTAAGTTTTGTCTGCTGGTTAGGATATAAAATTAGAATGGCGCTTTTTAGGGTAAAAATCGTTAGCGCCAATATCGTTAGCGTCAATACCGGTTGCGCCAATACCAATCGCAGGGAGAATAAAAATGTCGGAACAAATCGACGAATTAGTGGAAAACCTTAAGCGGCCCTCACTTTGGAAGCGCGTGTTCTTTACCTTGGGTTTTGCGCTGCTGTTTAATATTATCTTGGTTCCTCTTGTTCTCCTCATGGTGTTGGTGCAGGTCGCTTTCTCGCTGTTTGCGGGTGANAAGAATCGCAATTTGGCTGATTTAAGCGAAAAGTTAGTTGCCTATCTTGTCGAAGTGCTCGGCTTTCTGCTGTTTACGACAGAACATAAGCCTTTTCCCTTTAATGATTTTCCTGGATCGGGAGAGATAAATACGTCAGCAGAGGATGTCGTCGAGAGTGAGATTTCGCCAAATGAAAGCGCTCAAGTATCCGAGTCAGACGAACGGGTATCGGAAGAGGGCGAGGCCGAACTAGAGAATGATGCTACTGACAAAATGCGCGGGCCTAGTGCTACGCCACAGGGATAACCCACAGTGCTTGTAGTATTAATGCGCCATGGAGACGCCGCATTTAGCGTTCCTGACGCCACGCGTGAACTGACCTCGCGGGGCAAAGAAGAAGTGCTTAATGCCTTTCTGACCTATCGCGATTTTCGGCATCGCAGTATTCTTGGCAGCACTGATGCGAATGGCGGTCTTGGCAGAAATGCTAGCTTTCGTTTATTAGCGAGTCCTTTTCTTCGCGCTCAACAAACCGC
>JGI26086J50260_1000915_pt1 | contig 18063 bp, 17 predicted proteins | sample SaaInl3SG_22_DNA_FD_50260 | JGI IMG/M metagenome (IMG submission 50260)
TCATTGACCTGTTCAAGATCAATATCTTTTTTCTTGAACTCAATAAGTTGGCAGGATGACAGAAAAAAAATTAATAAAATTATTTCTAGAAGATGTATTTTTCTTAAGGTTTTCAATTTAATTTAACAGCGATATTTGTCAAAAATAGTTAAGTTATTCTAACAAACTTTTAACCGTAAATTTATGGAATTTATTTATCAAATTTGGATCTTAAATGGTATAATCTGCGATCTCAATATGCGAGAGTGGCGGAATTGGTAGACGCACTGGATTTAGGTTCCAGCGCCTAAAAGCGTGAGAGTTCGAGTCTCTCCTCTCGCACCACATTTTTGTGATGCGTTATTAAAGTAAAACTTGGTAAATTTTTAAGAATATTTTAGGGTAATAAAAATGACACAGGCTGTTGAAAAGATAAGTGAAATAGAACGTAAAGTTAAGGGTAAGGTTATTATAGGACCGCTGGAAGATGAAATTAAACAGAGGTTTAAACAAGTTTCAAAAAATGCCCGAATTCCAGGATTTAGACCTGGCAAGGCACCAATGAATATTATTGAAAAACAATACGGCCCTGATATCAGATCTGAAGTTTACTCGCGCGCTATTGAAGCCCAATTCGGACAAATTGTTCAAGATAATAAACTTAACATTGTTGGCATGCCCCAAATACAACATGATCCGTTACCTGAGATTAAAGCTGACTTTGAATTCACAGCAACTTTTGAAGTCATCCCGGAAGTGAAAGATATTGATTACAAAAAAATTCAGATCTCTCAACCTGAGGTAAAACTTTCCAAGAAAGATATTGAAAGTACTCTAATGGTGATGCAAAAACAAAGAGCAACCTTTAACAAAGTAGATAGAGCAGCCAAAACTGGAGACCGTGTTCATGTTAAATTAGAGTCATTTATTGATGGAAAATCAGCAGAATCAACTGGAAAAGAAACTCTTAATTTTGTACTAGGTGATAAAAATAGACTGGAAATTTTTGACAAAGAACTTATTGGCTTGAAAGCTAATGATTTAAAAGATTTTGAGATTTATTATCCAAAAGACCACAAACCTGAACAATTGGCTGACAAGAAAGTTAAATACAGCGTTGTGGTTACAGCGGTTGATGAAATGCTTATGCCAGAACTTGATGCAGAGTTTGCAAAGTCCCTTGGTATTGATGATGGTAATGTTGAGGAGATGAAGAAGCAAATCGAATCATCTTTAACGGAAGAAGTTGAAAAAAGAATTAAGTTAAAAGAAAAAGATCAAGTTTTTGTTGAGCTTGTTAAGCATGCCAAATTTGATGTTCCAAAATCCGTTATTGATAATGAATCATATCGGTTAATGCAACAAATGACAGAGAATCTCCAAAGACAGGGTGCGAAGATAAATGATTTAAAGCTTGAGCCATCAATGTTTTCTGATCGTGCTGAGCAAACTGCAAGATTAAGAATTGTGCTTGCACATCTAGTTGATAAGGAAAAACTTCATGCAACTGAAGAGCAAGTAAAATCTAAAATTGAAGAGTTTTCAAAATCTTATGATGAACCTGATCAGGCTGTTAAGTGGTTTTATGAAAAACAAGAACGGTTAAACGAACCAGCTGCACTAGCTACTGAAGATAATGTGGTTAATTTTGTAATGAAATCCTGTAAAGTGACCAAAGAAAAAGTAACTTTTGATGAATTAATGGGAAGTAATAACTAATGAGTTTTTTTGACAACAATGCAAAAGATATAAAGAACTTGGGTTATATTCCAATGGTTGTTGAGCAAAGTGGTCGAGGAGAGAGGTCTTATGACATTTACTCCAGATTACTGAAAGAAAGAGTAGTTTTTTTAGTTGGCCCTGTCGATGATATGACTGCTAACTTGGTAGTTGCTCAACTGCTATTCTTAGAAGCTGAAAATCCCGACAAAGATATATCACTGTACATCAATTCACCTGGTGGTTCTGTAACGGCTGGGATGGCTATATATGACACTATGCAGTTTATCAAGCCAGACGTTAGTACTCTATGTATAGGTCAGGCTGCTAGTATGGGCGCCTTGTTGTTAACAGCGGGTGCAAAAAATAAAAGATTTTGCCTACCTAATTCAAGAGTAATGATTCATCAACCTTTAGGTGGATTTCAAGGACAAGCTTCTGATATCGAGATCCATGCAAAAGAAATTTTATATCTAAAAGAAAAATTAAATCGAATTTTATCAACTCATACAAGTCAAGACATTGATGTGATAGCTAAAGATACCGATCGTGATAATTTTATGAGCGCTGAAGATGCTGTAAAATATGGACTGGTTGATCAAGTACTAAACAAACGTTAGCAATAGCGAGAGGGTTAAAATATGAGTGATCAAGACAAAGATAAATCTCTTTTCTGCTCTTTTTGTGGAAAAAATCAACATGAAGTAAAAAAATTAATTGCAGGTCCATCAGTTTTTATTTGTGATGAATGTATCGATTTATGTACAGATATAATCAAAGAAGAAATCAAATCTAACGATCCCGCTAAAGGTAATGAATATTCAGACTACGTCCCAAAGCCAAGTGAGATTTTTGAACAATTAAATCAGCATATAATAGGTCAAGATAAAGCGAAAAAGGCATTATCTGTGGCAGTCTATAATCATTACAAACGTTTGGGGAATAGCAGTGATAATGATGTAGTTATTGCAAAAAGTAACATCTTACTCATTGGGCCAACCGGCTCTGGAAAGACTCTTCTGGCTCAAACTCTTGCCTCCTTCCTGAATGTCCCTTTTGTTATGGCAGACGCAACCACACTTACCGAGGCTGGCTATGTTGGTGAAGATGTTGAAAACATTATGCAAAAGTTGCTGCAAAAATGTGATTATGACGTCAAAAAAGCTGAAAAGGGTATTATCTATATTGATGAAGTTGATAAAATTTCGAGAAAATCTGATAACCCCTCTATTACAAGAGATGTTTCTGGGGAAGGGGTGCAACAAGCCTTATTAAAGTTAATAGAAGGCACTGTGGCCTCAGTTCCGCCTCAGGGGGGTAGGAAACATCCGAATCAAGAGTTTATTCAAATTGACACTTCTAATATTTTATTTATTTGCGGTGGCGCATTCGATGGTCTTGAAAAAATTATACAAAGAAGGCTTGAAAGTAACAGCATTGGTTTTAGTGCTAGTGTTAATTCAAAAAATGATAGTAAGTTAACCTATCAGTTATTAAAAGATACTGAATCAGAAGATTTGGTTAAATTTGGGTTAATTCCTGAGTTTATAGGTCGATTGCCAGTTATATCAGCTTTGGAACCATTGGATAATGATGCTTTGATTAAAATATTAACCGAACCAAAAAATGCCCTAATTAAACAATTTAAAAAACTTTTTGAGATTGAAGGTGTTGAGCTTGAGTTTAGGGATCAAGCTTTGCTTCAAATTGCACACCAAGCAATGAAGAGAAATACAGGCGCCCGAGGTTTACGATCAATTCTTGAGGAAGCTTTGCAAGATATTATGTTTGAAATTCCATCTGATAACACAATAGAAAAAGTTATTATCGATGAAAAGACAATTACTAAACATAGTAAACCGATATTAATTCATACTGACTCAAAAAAAATCAACGAATAGTGTCTTAAAGCTTGAATTATTTAGTCTAGACCCCATAATAAACTTATAACGCACAAGAGAAAGTAATTAATGACTAAAATAACCAAGACCAACCCATTACCCTTGCTACCTTTAAGAGATGTTGTTGTATATCCACAGCTTGTAATACCATTATTTGTAGGACGTGATAAATCTATTAAAGCTATAGAGCAAGCAAATGGCGGCGATAAACAAATTCTTTTAGTCGCCCAAAAGTCTGCAAATATGGATGAGCCAACTTCGAAAGATTTTTTTGAAATAGGAACCCTGGCTACTATTTTGCAAATGCTTAAACTTCCCGATGGAACGGTTAAGGTTTTGGTTGAGGGAACTGAAAGGATTAGCTTAACAAAATTTTATGATTCAAGTGATTTTTGGATGGCTGATTATAAATTAATAAAATCAAAAGAAACCAAGGATAAACAGTCAATTGCGTTGATGAGGACTATTTATTCTCAATTTGATCAGTATGTAAAACTTAATAAAAAAATTCCGCCTGAATTATTAACAACACTATCATCGATTGATGAACCTGGAAGGATGGCGGATTCAATATCAGCTAACCTAAACCTAAAACTTTCTGATAAACAAAAACTTTTGGAAAGTTTAAATATTAAAGACAGGCTTGATCTCCTGTTATCTCTCCTTGAGGCAGAGTTAGATATTCTTCAAGTTGAAAAACGTATTCGAGGTCGTGTTAAAAGACAAATGGAAAAGTCTCAGAGAGAATATTACCTTAAATGAGCAGGTTAAGGCTATCCAAAAAGAATTGGGTGAGCAAGACGAAACGGCAGAGTTTGAGGAGCTTGAGAAAAAGATTATTTCTTCGGGGTTGTCGATAGAAGCTCAAGAAAAGTGCTTATCCGAACTTAAGAAATTAAAAATGATGTCCCCAATGTCAGCTGAGGCTTCAGTAGTAAGAACCTACATCGAGACACTTGTGAACCTTCCATGGGCGCAAACGACAAAAATTAGTTCAAATCTGAAAGAAGCGGAAAATATTTTAGATCTAGATCACCACGGTTTAGATAAAGTCAAAGAAAGAATAATAGAATATCTTGCAGTCCAACAGCGGGTTGATAAAGTAAAGTCACCAATCCTATGTTTAGTTGGGCCTCCTGGGGTAGGGAAGACATCTTTAGGACAAAGTATAGCTAAGTCAGTAAACCGAAAATTTATACGCATGGCATTAGGTGGTGTCCGTGATGAGTCAGAAATTCGTGGACACAGAAAAACTTACATAGGTTCTATGCCTGGTAAAGTTTTACAAAATATGACAAAAGTTGGCGTAAAAAACCCATTATTTCTTCTTGATGAGGTGGATAAAATGGGGCAGGATTTTCGTGGAGACCCTTCATCTGCATTGCTTGAAGTTTTAGATCCAGAGCAAAATCATACATTTATTGATCATTATGCAGAGGTAGAGTACGACTTATCGAATGTAATGTTTGTCGCCACTGCAAATACCCTCAATATTCCTGAACCTTTGCTTGATCGAATGGAGATTATTCGTTTGGCTGGTTATACGGAGCAAGAAAAAATTGATATTGCTTCTGCCCACTTGGTGCCAAAGCAACTTAAGGCTCATGGCTTGAAAAAAGCTGAATTAGTAATTAACAAATCAGCAGTCAAAAGCATTATACAATTTTATACCCGCGAAGCGGGCGTAAGAAAATTAGAGCAGGAGATCGCAAAAATTTGCCGAAAAGCGGTTAAGAAATTATTGACCATGAAGAAGGTAAACAAAATCTCAGTTTCATCATTAAATATTGATGAATACCTGGGTGTGAAAATTTACGATATTGGCTTAGCATCTAAAAAAAATCAAATAGGCCAAGTTACCGGTTTAGCATGGACCCAAGTTGGCGGGGAACTGCTCACTATTGAAACTATAATTATGCCTGGTAAGGGTAAAATTAATCTTACTGGTAAATTAGGCGATGTAATGAAGGAATCAATTCATGCTGCATTAAGCGTAGTAAGAAGTAGATCGGATAAATTAAATATTCCAATGGATTTTTATGAAAAAAACGACATCCATATTCATCTTCCGGAGGCTGCTACACCAAAAGATGGACCGAGTGCAGGCATTGGGATGACGACAGGTATTATTTCAGCTTTAACCGGTATTCCTGTTAGGTCTGATGTTGCGATGACCGGTGAGATCACACTTCGTGGTGAGGTGCTTCCTATTGGTGGCCTAAAAGAGAAGTTGTTGGCTGCTCATCGAGGTGGAATTAAAAAAGTTCTAATTCCTCATTTGAACGCAAAAGATTTAATTGATATCTCTCAAGAGGTTCTTAAGAAAATAGAAGTAATTCCTGTAAAGAGTATTGACGAGGTTTTAAAAATCGCACTAACTAAGGACCCTGAAACCTATAAATCAAAAAAAAATAAAGATCATAAAAAATCTATTGCAGGTCAAAATCTAGAAAAAGTTGATAAATCCATAGCGCACTAAAATAAGCTGGTATTTAGAAAAAACTTATTGTAGAATGGCGTCCTCGATATTATTTTGGGTGCTTAGCTCAGTTGGTAGAGCGTCGCCCTTACAAGGCGAATGTCGGCGGTTCGACCCCGTCAGCACCCACCAAAATAAGGAGTGGTAGTTCAGTTGGTTAGAATACCGGCCTGTCACGCCGGGGGTCGCGGGTTCGAGTCCCGTCCACTCCGCCAACTTTTTAGAACTTTTTGATTCATAAAGGTCATAAGATTCATGTTAGAGACAATAAGAAATGGTTTAGAGAAGAAATGGGCTAAAGTTGTTTTAGCAATCATTGTAGTTCCATTTGCTTTGTTTGGAATCGATTCTTATTTGAACTCAATTGGAACAAACGTAAACGTAGCATCCGTGAATGGGTTTAACATAAGCAATCAAGACTTTCAAAGGTCTATGGCTGTTCTCAAAGAAAGATTAGATTCAGAGGTGGTGATCCGACAATTCTGCAATCTCCAGAATTCAAAAAAAACGTTATTGATTCACTTATAGATAGTCAACTTATAGCAGATGCTGTGTCTAAATTTAATTTTAGAATATCAGACAATCAATTATCTACCTATATAGTTGGCATGCCTGATTTCCAAGACAATGGAAAATTTTCTCAAGAACGATACGATCAAATAGTTCAGTACAATGGATTAACCCCTAAAAAGCTTGAATCCCGAATTAGAAATGACATGGCAACACAACAGATCCAAGGGACCTTGGCAAATTTAACTTACTACCCAAGTGAATTAATAAATGATGTTGCAAAAATAGCTTATCAAAAAAGACACGTAAAGCTTTACGACATATTGCAATTAGAATATGAGAAAAATATTAAGTTAACGGATGATGATGTCAAGAAATTTTATGATGAAAATGTTAATTCATTCATTAGACCTGACCAAGTAAAAATTGATTTTGTTGTTTACTCTGTAGCTGGGATTGTTCCTTCGGTTTCAGTAGTTGACGATGAGATTAAGAAATTCTATGACGAAAACAAACAAAACTACGAAGGTAGTGAAGAAAGGGCTGCTAGCCATATCCTTCTTTTAGCTGATAATTCAATGTCTGATACAGAAAAGGCAAGCGTTAAAAGCCAAGCTGATGATATTTTGGTGAAAATCAAAAAAAATCCCAAACAGTTTAATGACTTGGCTAAAAAATATTCTCAAGATCCTGAGTCAGCTAAGAATGGTGGCTCTTTAGGTTCATTTAAACGGGGTACCATGGTAAAGCCCTTTGAGGATACAGTTTACTCGATGAAAAAAGGAGATATCTCAAGTGTCGTGCAAACCGATTTTGGATACCATATTATTAGATTGGATGACATCAAAGGGGATCAGGTATCATATAAAGACGTAAAGCCGCAAATAAAAGGCGAGTTAATGTACCAAAAAGCTCTTGAGATTTATAATTCGAATGCTGACGATTTTAGCAATATGGTTTATGAAAAAAAAGAATCACTTGATTCGGTTATAGATAAATATAAATTAGAAGTACAACAAAGCGATTGGCTTTCAAAAGAAGATGCGCAACAGTTTTTTAATAACCCAGTTTTTTCTGATGCGGTGTTCGATAAAACAATTATTGAAAATAAATTTAACACGCCAGCAATTGAAGTTTCTCCAAATAACTTAGTATCTGCCAGGGTCGTTGATTTCAGGAAATCTGATACTATGCCTTTTGCTGAGGTTGAGTCTCGTATTAAGGAATTCTTGTTAAAAAGAAATGCACAAGAGAGTTTGATTAATGATGGAAATAAGATTGTTGAAGATCTAAAAAGTGGTAATGGCAAAGAGCCGAAATGGATAGATGATTTAACTATCGATCGTGCTGACAAACAAGGATTGTCTGATGCAATTGCAGAAGAAATTTTTAAAATGAACGCCTCTAAACTTCCAGCTTACTCAGGAATTTATGATCCAAAGGGCGAGTACATGGTTATAAAGCTTGATAAGGTAGACAGCGAAAATATAAGTGAAGAAGATATTACCTTCTTTAATGATGAGTTTTCTCGGGCTATTGATAAACAAATTGAAGATTCATATCTTATGGATCTCAGAGACGACGCTAATATAAACATCAACTCTAAGATCCTAAACTAAAAAATAATTTTTATTCTATTGCTCCAGCTGCGGTTATATTCATTCCGCCATCTACGTAAGTTATTTCTCCAGTAATTCCACTTGCTAGATCACTACACAGGAAGGCGGCTGCATTTCCAACCTCTTCTATCGTTACGTTTCTTCTTAATGATGCATGTTTTTCGTTAAATGAGTACATCTTATCAAAATCAGATATACCTGATGCAGCTAATGTTTTAATGGGTCCGGCAGACACAGCATTCACCCTTATACCTTTGGGTCCTAAACTTTGTGACATATAACGCACATTTGCCTCTAGGCTTGCCTTTGCAAGGCCCATAACATTGTAATTAGGCATTGTTCTTTCCGCACCTAAGTAACTTACGGTTAGTAAGCTGGCATCTTTGCTAAGTGACGGCAGCGCAGCTTTGGCTAGGGCAGTAAAACTATAAGAGCTTATATCATGGGCAATTTTAAAATTTTCTCTTGAGGTATTTTCCACAAAATCACCTTGAAGAGCATCCTTGGGAACAAACGCTATTGAATGAACAAGGATATCAAACGTATCCCAATAATCTTTTAATTTAATAAAAAGATTTTCAATTTCCTCATCATTTGAAACATCACAGGGAAGAACAATTTCACTATTGAAATTACTCGCTAACTTCCTTACTCTTTGCTCATGCTTTTCAACTTGATGCGTAAATGCAAGCTCTGCACCTTGTTTATGCATAGCATCAGCAATACCGTATGCAATTGAACGATCGCTTAGCATACCAAGTATCAGTGCACGTTTATTTTTTAAGAATGACATAATTACCTCATTGAGAATTATCTAACTATTTTGGTCAAAGTTATCTCTTAGACCCTCACCAAGGAGATTATAACCCAATACAGTTACAAGTATTGCAAGCCCAGGAAATAAAGATAACCACCAAGCAAATTGGATATACTCTTTTCCATCAGTTAAAATATTTCCCCAAGATGCAGTGGGCGCCTGAACTCCAAGGCCAAGAAAACTTAATCCAGACTCAATTAAAACTGCACTTGCAACACCTAAAACAGTGCTTACAATGATCGGCCCGAGGCTGTTCGGTAAAAGATGAGTCAAGATAATCCTCAAATCACTTGCCCCGGATGTTTTTGCAGCCATAACAAAATCTCTTTGATTTAGACTTAAAAATTCCGCTCTAACTAATCGTGTGACTCCCATCCACGATGTTAATCCTATTACAATCATTATGTTCCAAATAGAGGGTGTTAAAAAGGCAATTACCGCAAGAATTAGAAAAAAAGAGGGAATGGAAAGCATTATGTCTACAATTCTCATGATTGTTGCATCAACAATCCCTCTGTAATAACCCGATATCGAACCAAGGATTATCCCAATTAATGTTGATATACCAACAGCAACAATTCCAACAAGTAATGATATCTGGGCCCCATGTAGCATTCTGGATAAAACATCTCTTCCTAAAGCATCTGTTCCCATCCAGTGTATGTGGTTAGGAGCTGTTAAAATGGAATCAATATTTATGAAATTTGGATCAAAAGGACTTAGTAGGTTAGCAAATATTGCTAAGACAGAAATCAATACAATGATCATTAAGCCAATCAGTGATAGCGGGTTGTTTATAACTTTTTTCATTTAACTAGACCTCTGCGAATCCTTGGGTCTGCCCATGCATAGCTCAAATCAGCTAATAAGTTTCCAATTAGAGTTAGCATTGAGCCTATGGTTAAAATTCCCATTACAACAGGAAAATCTCTCATCAAAACAGCATCATAGAATAACTTACCCATTCCTGGAATTGCAAATATGGATTCTGCTATTACAGAACCGCCTATCAGTCCAGGTATTGATAGCCCAAGAATTGTAATTAACGGCAGTAATGCATTTTTGAGTGTGTGCTTAAAAATTACTTTTCTCTCCACGAGACCTTTTGCGCGTGCTGTTTTTATGTAGTCTTGGTTTAGAATTTCGATCATTCCATTTCTTACATATAAAGATATTCCAGCTAGACCGCTTAAGCATGATATGAAGACTGGAAGAATTAGATGTTTTAAGGTATCAGTAAATTGATAGAATCCGTTTAGATTTTCGTAACCAACGGAGTGAAGTCCTGAAATAGGAAGGATTTGATTAGAGACGCCTAGGAAATACATGAGCATTAATGCCAGCCAAAATCCAGGAATAGCAAAACCAATAAAAACAAAAAGTGTAATTAATCGATCGGGGAATCTATTTTTTTTTATTGCTGCAACCGTTCCCAGTAGAATCGAGATTGAGAAAATTAAAAAAATTGTTATTAAATTAATAAGTAATGTAATGGGAAGCGCCTTTTGTATGAGCCCTGGTTTAACATTGCCATTCTTGTCTTTTTTTTCCCAAAGCACAGGTCTTTGGTGGGAGGCAAAAGACTCACCAAAATCTAATTTTACTATTCTCTTCAACCATAAGCTGTATTGAATTACGATCGGTTTATCTAAATTATAGAGTTCTCTTAATTTTTGTCTCGACTCTTCGCTTGCTTTAGGGTTAAAAGCACTTTCATTGGATGTTATATCTCCTGGTGCTAGGTGCATGATAAAAAATGAAATAAGACTAATACCTATAATCATAGGCACCATCCATAAAACTCTTTTCAATAAATACTTAAGCATTACTGACTTATTTCCTTCCGTCGCAATGGTTGAGGAATATACCAATCATGGTCATTATGAAAAACTCCNGCTGGAGGCGTATCTTTTTTTATGCCCTTAATNCGNTTATGNATTGCTGAAAGACCATAGCCTGCATATAAATAAATAATCGGCTGTTCATCATAAAGAATACTTGAAAATTCATCATATATTTCTTTCCTTTTGATTTTATTTAGCTCACGACGTCCATTTTCTAATAAACGATCAACTTTCTTATTAGAGTATCCAATAAAATTGAATTGCCCAGGTCCTTGTTGTGATGAATGCCATATGCTGAATTGATCCGGATCAAGCGATAGACTCCAACCTAATACAACGGCTTGAAACTCACCTGTTTTGATAAACCTGTTAACAAAACTTGCCCATTCAATAACTCTTATAGATACATCAATTCCAATATCAAGCAATCTTCTTTGGATTAAAACAGCAGTCATTTCTCTCTGCTTATTTTGATTGGTGATTATTTCAAATGCCAAAGGAATGCCATTTTTTTCATAAATTTTTCTTTCATTTAATTTATAACCAAGGTCCTCAAGAATTTTTTTTGCCTCTGATGGATTAAATTCTATTTTTTTTATTGAATTATTTTCCCAAAAGGTTCCNGGCTTGTATGGGCTTGTTATNTCCTCCCCAAGACCCAAAAGTACACCGTCTATAATTTCTTGTTTATTGATAGCTAAACTAATTGCTTTTCGTACCTCAGNTTGGTTAAAAGGTTTTTTATTGAGATTAAATCCTANGTATGTATAGCCATTCCCCATTTCTTTATANAAATTGATATTTTTGTTTAATTCNGNCCTGGCAGGAAAGACTCTAGAATATTGGATTGGATTAATGTTCATTAGGTCGATATTATTTGCTACCAATTCCATAAATTGAGAGGATAGGTCAGGAATTATTCTCGAAATTTTTTCATCGATCAAAGGTTTTCCATTAATCGACTTATCATTTGATTTTAGTTTTATTTGCTGCCCTGTGATCCATGAATCTAATTTGTAATAACTTGATCCAATTGGGTTTCTGGAAAAAAAAGTATCATTAATATCTTCATCCTTTAAGATATGTGACGGCAGAATATGAAGAGATGCCCATGTTTCAAGAGCAGGTGCGTATGGTTTTTCATATGTTGCAGAAAATTGATGGTCATTTATACAATTTGCCTTTTTAACCAAAAGATAATCTGATCCGTAGGGAGTTCGTGTGTTGGGGTCTACTACTTTTTGCCAAGTAAATAGAACATCGGCACAATTAATTGGAGCTCCATCAGCCCAAGTTTTTCCCTTCTTTAAATTAAATGTAATAGTTTTATGATCACTGGAAATTACCCATGATTCCGCAAGGTCAGGTTCAAAATTAAAGTTCTGATCAAATTTAATAAGTGTATTAAATAATTGTCCTGCAATTGCAGAAGAGGCAGAGTCGCCTGCTATCATTGCGATAAGATTATTCGGCTCTCCAATCATTGCATTTGTTATGGTGCCACCATATTCGGGTTTTGATGAAATATCAAAGTCTACTGACTCACTTTTATCTTTTGAGCATCCTAAGGGGAGTAAAAAAGTTAAAAAAATTAGATGTATGAGTCGCATAAATATTATTGGGGTATATCAATGTATTTACCTACGATTATTTTTGAGCTCTTGAGTTCATTAAACTCCATTAAATCTTTTAAGCTAATTCTATATTTTCTAGCAATAGTTCCTAGTGTGTCTCCTGATTTAATCTTATAGGTGACAATAGTGGAGTAAGAATAAAGATTGTCAGTATTTATTGGATATTTTTTTAATATTTCTGGTGATGATGGTATTAAGATGATCTTATTCTTTAAAGTTTGGTTACTTCTTAATTGATTAATTTTTATTAACTCTTTGATATTAATCCCAAATTTTTTTGCTACATGACTTACTTTTTCACCTTTTATTGGTGTATACGTAATCCAATTTGTTAATGGTTCTGTGTTTCCTTCCATATTCTTTTGAAAAGTTTCAACGTTTTCGATAGGTAAAAGTATCTCTTGCGCTCCAAAATGTGCCTTCATTAGAGGTCGGTTATGTTCAGCGTTTAATAATTCAAATTCTTCAAAGGTCATATTTGCCATTTCTGCTGCTATATGTGCATCGATTTCATCAGGGACATTTACAACTTTAAAATANGGCTTGTCTGGAATATCTTTAATAAATAATTGATACTTTTCAGGGTCTTGAATTATTTTCTTTACTGCTAATAATTTNGGAACGTAGTCTTTCGTTTCTCTTGGTAATTTTAATGAATAATAATCCGTAGGTAGTTTTCTTTTTTTATTCCTTAAGATNGCTCTTTTCACTCGACCTTCGCCAGCATTATACGCAGCNAANGCTAGCTCCCATGAGCCAAATAAATTGTGAAGATGGTCTAAGTAATCCAGCGCTGCCGTAGTCGAATCAATAATATTTCTTCGCTTGTCTCTCCACCAATCCTGCTCGAGACCAAATAGTTTTCCGGTTGAAGGAATGAATTGCCATACCCCAACCGCTTTTTGTCTTGATTTAGCAATCGGGTTATAAGCACTTTCAATCATAGGAAGCAAAGCAATTTCCATCGGCATATTTCTTTTTTCGACTTCTTCTACTACGTGGTATAAATATAACGAAGATCGGTCTATCATTCTTTCAACGTACTCTGGTCTTGATTGGTACCATGAGGTGTATTTTTTTACTCTTTTATTACTTATATCATTCAATTGAAATCCATTTTCAATTCGATCCCAAACGCTTTTTTCTCCCTCAAGGAAATGCGCCCCCTCTAAATTTTTACTGGAAAAATTTTCATCTTCAAATAGATGTAATGTAACTCCTTCTACGTTTTCAATTGTTTTTGGGTTTTCAAACGTGTTGGAATATACATTTGAAAAAAATAAAATTATTAAAATAAAAGGGATGCGAATTATTTTCATTAAAAGAGGTCTTTGGCTTTCCTGATGGCTTTAAAATCGTCTAAATTAGAATTAAGGAATGGGTTAAATTCTAACTCATCTTTTAATAATGATGGGACTGTTATTGCAATATTTTCCAGTTTTTTTAGATTGGATNGATATAANTTATCATTTTTAAAGTAGCTAGATAGAAACCTTAGATTATTCTTTGTATATTCATGAGTGCAATANACTTTTGANAAACAATCGATTTTTGAGATTTTTTTTAAACTTTTATGCATTTGCTCTAAGGTTCCTTCAAAAACGCGACCGCATCCAAAACTAAATAGGGTATCACCACAAAAAAGCATTTTGCTGCCATGGTAAACGACATGTTCCAAGGTATGTCCGGGAACGTGGATAACTTCAAAACTTAATTGGTCGTTAAAAAGTGTAACAACATCTTTATCTTTCACCACAGTGTATTTAAAATCAAAGGATTGGTGATAAGGGGCATACACAACCGGGCTATATTTACCCATTAGCTCTTGAACTCCATCGATATGGTCATTGTGTCTGTGTGTGATAAGTATATTAGAGATTGTTAGGTTATTTTTTTGATGAAAATTGATAACTTCAGAAGCAGATCCTGGGTCAATTACAACTGTTTTATTATCATAAATAATTACCCAAACATAATTATCATTTAGAATAGGTATAGGAATAGTTTTGAACATAATTAATTATAACCGCTAATATGTCATGGTTTGAAACAAAAAAAGGTCTAGATTTAATATTGTTGGAGAAAAAAATATTAAACAATATTTTTGACCAGGTTTTTGGTTTTAATATATTACAGGTAGGTGACATACCATCCCTTATTGATGAGTCACGTTTCAAATATAAGTTGGATAAATCAAATTTAAGTTTTAACCCTTCATCACTTCCTTTTGATAATGATTCGATTGATTGTGTCGTTTATCCGCATCAAGATACGGATAATATTTTAATGTTACAAGAAGCTTATAGGGTGTTGATACCTCAGGGATATGCTATTTTTATCAACTTCAATCCATGGAGCTTAATGGGTATTAAAACTTTTTTTTCATTAAAAAATGAATTTCCTTGGAATCAGACTACAGAGAGTTTTACGTCATTTCAAAATAAGGTTTTAGAAAATGGATTTGAGATAATTAATGGAAAATTTTTCGGCTATCATCCATCTTTTAAATCCGCGTCTTATTCTTCCAACTGGGACAAAATAGGGGACAGGTGGTTTCCAATTTTTGCTAATATATACTTATTGGTGGTAAGAAAAAAGATAATAACTTTAACTCCGATCAAGCCCTCTTGGAAATCAAGGGAACAAAAAAATCAGGTGAAAGTATCAAAAAAATATGACTTTTAAAATTTATACGGATGGATCATGTCATGGGAATCCTGGCCCAGGAGGATGGGCCTTTATAGTTCTGAAAGAAGATTTGATTCAATTTCAAGAATCTGGCTCAATGAAAAATACCACAAATAACCAGATGGAGTTATCAGCAGCAATTAAAGGGATAGAGTATATATTAAAATCAAATACTGATTCAAATATCAAGTTGTTTACAGACTCAAAGTATGTGATTGATGGAATCAATAGCTGGATTCATGGATGGAAAAAAAATAACTGGAAAACAGCTTCTAGGCAACCCGTAAAAAATATTGAGTTGTGGCAACAATTAGATGATCTGGTTAAAAGAGTNACTATTGAATGGGTTTGGGTAAAAGGGCACAGTGGAGAGGTAATGAACGAAAAGGTCGATCAACTTGCAAATTCAGCNGCATTAAGGGGGGNAANCTAAGTGAGGCAAATCTTTCTNGATACNGAGACTACAGGGTTAGATCCAAACCAAGGGCATAGGATTATTGANATTGCGGCAGTTGAAATGATAAACCGGCAAATTACCAAGAATCAATTTCACGTTTATATCAATCCCGAGCGAGAGATTGATGAAGCGGCGCAAGAGGTTCATGGCTTAACATTGGATTTCTTGGCTGATAAACCACTTTTTGAAAATATTGTAGAGGACTTTATTAATTTCGTTACTGATTCGGAGTTAATTATTCATAATGCGCCTTTTGACATTGGTTTTTTGAATATGGAATTAGGAAGAATTAAGAAAAATACTGTCGACACCTTTGTTGCAGAAATAACCGACTCTCTAAAAATGGCAAGAGATTTAAGGCCAGGTCAAAGAAATAATCTAGATGCACTTTGCAGAGTTTATGATGTAGATAATTCAAAGAGAAATTTGCATGGCGCATTACTGGATTCATTATTGCTTTCTGAGGTATATATAGGAATGACGAGGGGTCAGGAAGCTTTTGAAATTGATTTTTCTGACAGTCAGTTTATAGGTAAAGATTTGAATAAGGATGTTTTATCAAAACTCAAGCCTCTAATGGCCAAACAGGAAGAAGTGGATCTTCACTTNAGTTATTTAAAAAAAATTAAGCTTTAGAAGGTGTAGCATCAGCCCAGTTATTTGGNGTTTCATATAGNCTTACCATTTNGGGTGAAATTGTACCTTTAAAAGCTTTAAAAAATGACTCTTCAAGTAANTCTAAAGCAATGATGGCTAAATTTTCTGCAGTTGGTACTCTNCGAAGAATAACTGTTTTATGGTCTTNAAGAGTATTTAAAAAGTTTATTACTTCAAAGTCTTTTTCGTAAACTAAGAATGCATGGTCCCAAGGGTCAACGATTGTAGTCCTGATTAAATTTTTAGCATCTTTGAAGTCTAGAACCATACCAAAATCAGATTTATTTTCCTGACTAATTATTTCTCCACCTATTGATACCTCTATCGCGTACCTGTGGCCATGTAGATTTTTACAACTGGATTTGTGGTTTGGGATTCTATGTCCTGAATCAAACTCCATTCGTGATGTAATTATCATGAAATAAATTTCTTAAGTGCGTTAATTCTTTTAAGAGCCGGTGGGTGGCTGTCATAAAAGGATGAATAAATAGCGTCTGGAGTTAATGTTGAGGCGTTATCTCTGTAGAGCTTAATAAAGAATCTCTTAAGTCTTTTGCAGAAGAGAATTTACAAGCATATTCATCTGCCTCAAATTCATTTTTTCTTGAGTAAGATGCCATTAAGGGCCTTATAAAAAAAAGAAATAATGGACTAATTAAAACAAATAAAATTAGTGCATTTGCATTAGTTTGTGTTTCAACACCAAGGCCAAGGTAAAACCAGTCATTAGTTTTAAGAACATCTAATACGAATAAACCAATGAATGAAATTAAGAACAAAAATACAATTCTTTTTTTGACATGATTATGTGCGAAATGTCCTAATTCATGGGCAAGTACAGCCAAGATTTCACTGTGATTAAGTTTTTCAAGAAGAGTATCAAAAAAAACAATTCTTTTTGCATTACCATAACCGGTGAAATAAGCATTGCCATGAGTGCTTCGCAATGATCCATTCATAACAAAGAGACCGTCGGATTCAAAACCACATTTTTTAAGCAATATTTCAATCTTATTTTTTAATTTAATATCTTCCATGGGCTTAAATTTATTGAATAATGGTGCGATGTACAGAGGGTAAATGGCCAGCATAAGAACATTAAAAATGGATAAAAACAACCAAAGCCATAACCACCATAAATCACCAAGGTTTCCAAATATCCATAGTGCAAGCAAAATCATTGGCAGCATAATAAGGGTAGAAACGATGCTTTGCTTAAATAAATCGGATACATAAAGATTTAGAGTAATTTTATTAAAACCATATCTTTCATCAATCACAAAAGTCTTGTATAGCCCTGTTGGAATGTCTAGTGTGCTTGACAGGATTAGAACAGAAAAAATCATAGCTGCACCTTGAATTAACTGATTGTCTGTTAAAGATGAGTAAAAACTATTAATATCGTTTATCAGACCACCTATAGTTAACACTAAAAGAAATAGAGCCTGAATAAAAAAATTTATGATATTAAGTTTTGATTTATCTGAAGTGTATGCAGCTGCTTTTTTATGGTCTTTAAGTTTTACTATCTCTTTAAAGTCGCCAGGGACCGAATTTTGATTTTTTAGAGCACTATTACTTTGACGATATGAAAGAGTCATTTCAATTAAGGTGGTTATAACTAATAAAATAAAAAATAGGGCTGTGAATGTTGAAGCAGTCATTGTGATTTTATAAATATTAAAAGTTGCATTTTAAATGAAAAGGGGTGTTAAAGTTATGATTATTAAAAAAATCCTCGGTATTTAATGGAAATCAT
>JGI26086J50260_1000916_pt1 | contig 18046 bp, 21 predicted proteins | sample SaaInl3SG_22_DNA_FD_50260 | JGI IMG/M metagenome (IMG submission 50260)
TAAAAGGCTCTAGTTGATAATTTCCAAAACAGTCAATCAAATGAAGCCCTGCATTTGAGAGCATTGTTTCAAAATCTTGAAAGTTAAATGTACGTACTTTCTCTTCAAAATGAAATGATGTTCCTAAATCATTCACCTCAATTTCCTTGGTAATAAATGTGTCATTATAGCTGCGTTTTATTTCAAATTTTACTCCGTCTGATTCATAGGTATTGTGAGCAATTAAATTTTCTATTACAACAGGGCTATTCATATAATCAATCACTCCAATTCCATTTTGTTTTAAACTTGATTTAATGGTTTCAATGACCATTAAATTATCTAAATCACTCTCAAAGTACCCAAAGCTTGTAAATAAATTTAAAACAACTTCAAATTGAGTATCATAAGTATTTCTCATGTCATGAACCTCAAAAAACAAAGAATTGGATTGGTGATTTTTCGCGTGTTCAATATTGTTTTTTGATAAATCTAATCCAGTAACATTATAGCCTAAGGAATTTAAAAAAATNGAATGCCTTCCTTTACCACATGCCAAATCTAATATGGAGTCGTCTGTATCGATATTTAAATAGCTTACCAGATTTTTAATAAACTCTTCAGCTTCCTTAAAATCTCTATGTTTGTATAGGATGTGATAATAGGGGGTATCAAACCAAGATTGAAACCACTTTGGATGTTCTTTTGTCATTTATATACTTCTAACTCGAACAAAAATACTGTATTTTTGCAAGTACTAAATAATTTTGATGGAGAATAATTTTAAGATGGTTGCTAAAACCTTATTTGGTTTTGAGGAACTTTTAGCTAAGGAATTGAAACAACTGGGGGCACAAGCGGTTACTCCAGGCGTTAGACACGTCAGTTTTGTTGGAGATAAGGGATTTATGTATAAGGCAAATATTGGTTTACGTACAGCTATTAAAATTCTTAAACCAATTGCGAAATTTAAAGTTATAAATGAAAATGACTTATACACTAAAATNAAGGCGATNCCATGGGAAGATTATTTAAAGTCCGATGGAAGTTTGGCCGTAGGAGCAACTCTAAATGGCGAAACCTTTACACACTCTCAGTATGTGTCCCTCAAAACAAAAGATGCGATTGTAGATCGTTTTAGAGACAAGACTGGCGAACGTCCAAATGTAGATTTGAGGTTTCCTGATTTAAAAATTGACATTCATATCGACCGTCATTTCTGTACTGTTTCTTTGGATAGTTCAGGAGAATCTTTACATAAAAGGGGTTATAAGGTTGCTACGAATATCGCACCTATAAACGAAGTGTTGGCAGCTGGATTAGTGCTATTATCAGGTTGGGATGGACAAAGTGATTTTATGGATCCAATGTGTGGATCAGGAACCGTTTTAATAGAAGCAGCAATGATTGCTTGTAACATTCCACCGAATTTAATGCGTAATGAATTTGGGTTTGAGCGCTGGGAAGATTGGGATGTTGATTTATTTGAAAAAATTGAAGAATCCTTGCTTTCTAAAACACGTGATTTTCATCACAAGATTATGGGATTCGATAAATCGCCTAGTGCTGTGGAAAAAGCAATTCAAAATGTTGAAAATGCAAAATTAGAAGATTTTATTTATATAAAGCACGAAGATTTTTTCAAAACTCAAAAAGGAGGAGAGGAGCATTTGCACATGGTATTTAATCCTCCTTATGGAGAACGATTAGATATTGAAATGGAATCTTTTTACAGCTCCATAGGTTCAACCCTAAAACACAAATACCCTGGCACCAATGCTTGGATGATTTCGTCAAATTTGGAAGCACTTAAGCATATTGGATTAAGACCTTCAAAAAAAATTAAGTTATTTAATGCCAAATTAGAAGCACGATTTTTAAAGTATGAAATGTATGCAGGTACAAAGAAAACGCACAAACTAAAGTCTAAAAACAACTAATTTAAAACTCCTTTTGCACTCATTTTGTTGGAGTACCACAATAAGAAAAACCCAATAATAATTGTAGATAGTGGTAAAAATAATTCTCTGCCACTAATTGTAATAAAGTCTTGAATTATAAAGTTATAAACTTGTTGTGCTAGTAGCGAAACTATTGAAATAGAGTAGAGTAATTTTGCGATCTTTTTTTTTAAAAACATTCCAATGGAGCCAAAAACCCCAGAAAAAACAGCTGTTGCAAACACTGCTGTTACCCATGCTGGCATATTAGTAAAATAATATTGTTCAGATTTAGACAGGGATAATAACGTTTTTTGTTCCATAAAAGTTTGGCCTAAATATGCAACGACTCCAATGAGGTTCCAAAGAAGCGCAAGGCTACATATAAGATAAAAATTTTGTGAAGGCCGAATTGAAGTAGTTTTCATAATTCAAATATTGAGTTAAATATAATAAAATTTGATCAAAAAAAAATCGTAAAATTTAATTTCAATAAACTAGTTGTGATTAATACTAAATTTGATCTACTACAAAGAAATATTTTAGAATAATTCTTTATATACTTAATAAAGAACGTATTTTTGCAAAAATCAACCTAAACCAATATGCTTTCTATTTCAGAACAAGAAGAACGTAAAACAGGCAAAAAACTCTATAGTTACCAGAAAGGAGCTATTCAAAAAATCTTCCAATGTTTTGAAACTGCTAAGGATGATTACCACCTTTTATACCAGTTGCCTACGGGCGGTGGTAAAACAGTTATTTTTTCTGAAATTGTGAGTCAATATCTAAAAACACACAAGAAAAAAGTGTTGGTCATGACCCATAGAATAGAGCTTTGCAAACAAACATCATCGGTATTAACAGAATTTGGAGTTCAAAATAAAGTAATAGACAGCAAGGCAAACCTAGAAGATCAGACTCAGTTTGATTGTTTTGTTGCGATGGTTGAAACCCTCAATAACAGATTAAAAGATGATAAATTAGATATTTCAGATATTGGTTTAGTTATCATTGATGAGGCTCATTACAATTCATTTACGAAGCTATTTAAATTTTTCGAAAAATCCTTCATTTTAGGCGTAACAGCTACACCGTTGAGTTCAAACATTGAACTTCCAATGGCTGATAATTACAATGAATTAATTGTAGGCGAAAGTATTGAATCTTTAATAGAAAATAAATTTTTAGCGCAAGCTAATATGTACTCCTATAATGTGGGGTTAACTTCTTTGGTTGTGGGAGCAAACGGAGATTATACAGTAAAATCTTCAGAAGATTTATACACCAATAATGAGATGCTTTTTAAGTTAATGGAAGCTTACACCGAACGTTGTAAAGGAAAGAAGACGTTGATATTCAACAACGGAATTAACACCTCATTGTTTGTGTACGACCTGTTTAGAAATGCCGGATATCCTATAGCACATCTTGATAATACTGCTTCTAAAAAAGAGCGTTCACAAATTCTTAAATGGTTTAAGGAAACTCCTAATGCCATTCTGACTTCAGTAAGTATATTAACTACAGGTTTTGATGAACCCACTGTCGAATCCATCATTTTAAATCGAGCCACTAAATCTCTGACTCTCTACTATCAAATGATTGGTAGAGGTTCTCGTATTTTAAAGAACAAAAATTCTTTTGATGTTGTTGATTTAGGAAATAATTTTCATCGTTTTGGTCCTTGGGGAAGTACAAACTTAGATTGGCAACGCATTTTTAAGTATCCGAATTATTATTTAGACGGGGTTTTAAGTGATGAAGAACTGGAAAGTAATTTCATTTATCAAATGCCTGATGATATTAGAGCATCATTTTCAAACTCTAGAGATGTGTATTTTGATGTCAATAAAACCTACATACAATCTATCCGTAATGGGGAGTCTTCAAAAGTGGTTTTGAAACGTTCTATTGAACAACATGCATTTATATGTATAGAAAACAGTGAAGATATTTATGACGCCTTAAATCTTGTAAAACTATTGACAGATGATATCGACTTTAGAATACACCGCTATTCTAAATGTATTAGTAAGAGCACACACAACTTTTTGTCTTGGCTTAAAGAGGATTATAAAAAGAAATTAAGAGCCTATTTAAGAGAAAATTTTGACGAAATTTATGAAAGTCTTGCAAAAGTATAAACGTTATAAAAATGTCATACACACTAATTTTAGTCACCTTTATTACTATGTTTCAATCACCAAATATTATTTTTCAATTTGAATCGGACTGTTCTACAAACGGATGGCAAATTGTTGATGACCGTGTGATGGGAGGGAGGTCTCAGGGTAATTTATCTGTCAACTCAGAAGGATTTGGTGTTTTTAAAGGCTATGTTACATCCGAAAACAATGGAGGTTTCTCATCACTCCGCTATAATTTTGATGGAATTCAAACACGCGGTTTTAAATCAGTTGTTTTAAAATTAAGAGGAGATGGTAAATCCTATCAATTTAGATTAAAAGGTTCTGAATATCAGCGACATTCTTATATTTACACCTTTAAAACCACAGGGGCAGAACAAGAAATTATCATTCCCCTTAAAGATTTTTATCCAAGCTTTAGAGGGTCAGTTCTTGATATGCCCAATTTTGACGCTAATCAAATAGAACAAATTGCTTTTTTAATTGCCAATAAGACCAATGAGCGTTTTAAATTAGAAATTGAGAGTATTTCCTTGAAATAGGACAAGCATTTGTTGTCTCCTTTTTTCTTCTTATTTTATTAGTGTATCTGTTATCTTGGATTATTTTAAATTCAAGCACAGTTATCAATTTAAAGGTTGTATATTCGCCGATATATTATAAATTTAATTACATTATTATGAGTAAAGGAACAGTAAAATTTTTCAATGAAACTAAAGGATTTGGATTTATCACTGAAGAAGGAGTTGAAAAAGATCATTTTGTACACATTTCTGGATTAGTTGACGAAATTCGTGAAGGCGATATCGTTGAATTTGATCTTCAAGAAGGAAACAAAGGATTAAATGCAGTAAACGTAAAAGTTATCTAATACATATACTTCAAGTTTAATAAAAAGCCCAACATTTTATGTTGGGCTTTTTTGTTTAAGATAGATCTCCTCCTTAAATAATATGGTTAAAATGTATTTTTTTTCTAAAAGCCTGGGATTGTAGTTAGGGATGATAGTGATGCCGTAGATTATAGCTTCATTACTAAAAAGAAACGATTTTTGAGCGTTCCATAAAATAAGATTCAAAGCGTTTTAGGACGGGAAGCATTTTTTCTGAGTAAATGACATACTGACATTTTTGAATGCTTTGAGCAATCGACATAAGTGCTGTATAAGAGGAGTGTTGCGATAGAAATTCCGCATCATCAATGCTTATGAGTTTCAATTGAGCCGTACTGACACCGTTTAACAAGAATAGTTTATTCATTGTTTTTGGGGTTGAGATTAGAATATCGACTCCCATAAATAGTTCGGATTTCTGAATATCAATATGAAGCTGTTCATGTCCAACATACACACGCAATGAATTGTGTTTGGTATAGGCTAAAAAGGTGTCGTAAATTTCCAATGCACGTTCCTTGTTTTCAACAAGAACAAGGGCCCTTGGTGCATTTCCAAAGGCCTCACATTTTAGTTTTTGTAAGGTTGTCCACACCAATGTGGAGGTTTTACCGCAGTCTTTAGATGCTACACAATAAACATTAACACCACTTTTTATGATAGGAATGCAGCTAGTCTGAAAAGCTGTTGGGGTTTGAATGGATAGAGATTCTAGTTTTTGCTGAATATCAGAATGTAATTTTTTAAAAGGCATGAAATTTAAGTGATCACTAGTTAACGTTGAATTCATAAAAAACAAATATACGCTCTACAAACGTATTAATCTGAAAAGTTGGTTTTATAATTAGGTATTCGATAGTATTATACATTATTATTGTTTAGAAATAATGTATAATAATTAAACAAATTATATCTTTATCAACTGATTACCGAAATTAATAACATGCACACAAAAGATGGAATTATTTAATCAAGATGACACAATGTTTCCTTTGCCTTATGTTGAAATCCTTCAACGTATTCGTGCTATTGACCCGGTTAAATACGGCTCGAGTCGTAACTATATCAATGGTGCTGTTACTTATTTATCTCCCTATATATCAAGGGGGGTAATTACTACAAAGTTCATACTTTCCGAAGTTTTAAAAAAAGGCTACAAACCCGCACAAATTGAAAAATTTATCCAAGAATTGGCATGGAGAGATTATTGGCAACAGGTTTGGATTGCCAAAGGTAAAGCGATAAACGAAGATTTAAAACACCCTCAAAAACCAGTTTCAAACCGTTTTATTTCAAAATCTATTGTGGATGCTAGCACAGGGGTAGAAGCATTAGATAATGCGATTAAAATGCTTTACAAAACAGGGTATATGCACAATCACTTAAGAATGTATTCTGCTGCTGTGGCATGTAATATGGGGTACAATCATTGGAAAGTTCCTGCGCAATGGATGTACTATCATTTATTGGACGCCGATTGGGCAAGTAATGCCTTAAGTTGGCAGTGGGTNTCTGGAGCGAATGCCAATAAAAAATATGTAGCTAATCAAGATAATATAAATAAATATTGTTTTACATCTCAAAAAAANACCTTTTTGGATGTACCCTACGAAGCCTTTGCTTCCATGGAAATTCCGGAGGTTTTAAAAGAAGTCCATGAAATTGAGTTAAAAACGCCACTACCTAACCCAGTGAACTTAGAAATTGATAGTGCTTTGCCTACATGTATTTATAATTTTTACAACCTTGATCCTCTCTGGAAAAAGGAAGTTTCAGCCAATAGAATATTATTGTTAGAACCCTCTCATTTTGAGGCTTATCCTGTATCACAAAAATCAATTGATTTTATCTTAGATCTTTCCAAAGAAAATATTGATTCTATTCAAGTTTATGTAGGGGAGTTTAATACACTTAAGTCCGATTACAAGCTTAAAAATATCTATTATAAGGAACACCCTTTGAGTCAACATTATCAAGGTACTGAAGAATCGAGAGATTGGATGTTTGAGGTAAAAGGTTATTATCCATCATTCTTTTCCTTTTGGAAAAAATGCAAAAAACAGCTTAAGTATTAGAAATTAGGATCAGTCTATGTGTTTAAAAACCAATATTTTACAAAACTCTATATTGTTCTATAATTTATATTATGTAAAATAGATAATTTCATTGTCCTATAGCCACCATTACCAATATGTTCACTAATTTTGTACTATTATATTAAACAAATGAAAACACTTACAATATTTCGGATCATAGCCTTTCTTGAAGGTGTGTCGTATATACTATTACTTTTTGTTGGCGTACCACTAAAATACATTGCTAATGACGTGACAGTCGTTAAAATGCTTGGCATGCCTCATGGTTTTTTATTTATGGCCTATATTGCATTTATAATTGTCTTACGATTTGAAAATCCATGGTTCAAAAAATATTTTATATTGATTGCTTTAGCTTCTGTCATTCCATTTGGTACATTTATCGTTGAAAGCAAACTAAAAAAATTAGTCTAAGTACAAAAACAAGTATGCTAAAATTATTGTCAAAGGAAATGAATAATAGCAATCCTGCCTGTATTGGCAGCCAGCATGTGACCTTTTAAAAATAATAAATAAACATGAAACATATTATAGAATTATTAGTTGAGTTGCTAAGCACCTGGGGAATTTCCTCAAACATTGCTACAAACCTAAGTATTACGATTTTATTTATATTGTTAACGATTTTCATTTACATTATAGATATAATTCTTAAGAAAATCATTCGTGCTACATTTACCAAAATTGCGAATAAATCAAAAACAGATTTTGATGATATCATGCTAGCCAATAGAGTTCCAAGTAGTATTGCTCAAATTATTCCTTTCATACTTACCTACAAACTCATTCCAAATTTATTTTATGATTTCGATAAACTACAAGGATTTATCGAAAAAACAATTTTAGTCATTGGGATTGCTCTTACAATTTGGGGGTTACGAAATGTTCTGAATTCTTTAAAAATATATTTTAAAACACTCAATTTTCTTAAAGATAAACCTGTAGATAGTTACATTCAGGTATTTATGATTTTTGTATGGCTTACCGGTATTTTTGCCACAGTTGCCATTGTTTCCGGAATCTCATTTTTAGAGTTTATTGCGGGTTTAGGAACTATTTCTGCCATTATTATTTTGGTCTTTAGAGACACCATTCTAGGATTTGTAGCAAGTATTCAAGTCTCCATTAACGACATGGTGCGTATTGGAGATTGGATTTCTTTTGAGAAATTTGGAGCCGATGGCGATGTCATAGAAATTAACTTAGCAACCGTTAAAGTTCAAAATTTTGACAACACAATTACCACCATTCCTACCTATGCCCTTATTTCGGATTCTTTTAAAAATTGGAGAGGAATGAACGAGTCTAAAGGAAGACGCATCAAACGTTTTCTTAATATTCGGATGGAGAGTGTAAAAAACTTAAGCCAAGCTGACATTCTTAGACTCTCTAAAATCCAGCTAATTTCTAAATATTTATCATTACGCTCTGATGAGATCAATACTTACAATGCCACACATGCCATTGATAAATCACTTTTGATCAATGGTAGAAACCTAACCAATATTGGCGTATTCAGAAAATACATGGAAACCTTTATCGAACAACACTCTGCAATCAATAAAGAAATGATGATTATGGTGCGTCAGTTACAACCTTCTGCTTATGGATTGCCCATTGAAATTTATGCATTTAGTAGTGATAAACGCTGGGCAAATTATGAATACATCATAGCTGATATTTTTGATCACATGATTGCTTCTGTGAGTGACTTTGATCTTGAAATTTCGGAAGCTATGGTATTCCCAACTAAAAACTAAGCAATGAATTCCAGAGATTCAAGTTTAAAATCCATTCGTTTAGATTGTATTTCCAATACAATCAAAACAGATATGTCATCTGAAGAACACTTTCAAAACAGTGTTTTAAGACCTATAATAAAATTTCAAAATGATTTATTAATTGCGGCTTTTTTGAATTTTTCAAAGAAATATAAAAATGTGTTTTTTGAATTGTCAACTGAAAAAAAAATCACTTATATCGAAAACGCGCTTGCTAAAGATAAAACGTTTAGAAACAGTCTTAAGAATGCAGTCGTAGGATTGTTTACCGTAGAGGAATATACTCTCTACACTGCCAATGCTTCTGCCTTAAATAAGCGCATGCTAGGGATTATTAAGGAACGTCTTATCAGTCATATTCAGTTGCTTACAGAAAAAGGACCTACAACGTAGATTCTCCATTTAAATTGGTAGTCAACACAGAACTCATATAGTCAAAATATGGTCGAATGACTTTAAAACTCTTAATAACTTCTTTTTCAAAACCATTCGAAAGCACTTCTTTATCGGAATATTTTTTGGTAAAAATAAACTGCTTTTTACGTATCAAATCAATGTTTGGATCTAGTTTATCAAACCCTCTTGGAGCAGTCTGTAGTTCATCGCCTTGCAACACTCCCCAAACAGATTTAAATGCCTCTACTTCCATCAATTCACGTAGTTCTGTAGAATTCATTTCAAGCTCTTTACGAATCCTAAAGAGATCTTCTTTATTTGGATCCCAAAACCCTGTTGCAATAAAACTCTCGTTATTTGGAGCGATGTGTAAATAATATCCCCCTCTTAATTCAGGTTTAGTACGATGAAAACTACCTCCAAAATGAGTTTTGTAGGGCAATTTGTTTTTTGAAAATCGGACATCTCTATAAATGCGAAATACTTTAAAAGATTCAATAGAATCGACCGTATTCAGTTGCTCAAATAACTGATTGTAAAATTGCTTCACATCCGTTTCAATAACTTTAAAGGTGGCTTTGTGTTCATGAAACCAATCACGATTGTTATTTTTCTGTAAATTTTTTAGAAAACTAAATACATCTTTAGAAAGCATAAATTAATTTTTAAATTCAATTTTATGTAAAATCAAGCCAGAAGCAGGTGCAATATAATCCATCACTTCTTGACTGTCGGGTTTTAAACTGTTTTTAATATAATTTAAATCAATGTCTCCACGCCCCAATTTAATCAAAGCTCCCATCATCAGTCGTATTTGGTGACGTCCAAACCCCTTGCCTATCACTTTTAAAATGTAACTTTTTTCAGGAAAAAAATTGGCTTTATAAATGGTGTTGTCTATGATTTCACAACGGAAAAGCTCTCGGTTAAACACCCCATCATCAGAAGGTTTGTAACAATAGGTTCTATAATTGTTTTGACCTTCAAAAAGTTGTGCGCCTTGTTTCATCAATTGGATATCCAAAGGTTCTAAAATAGTGGTCATAATCGGTGCTGCAAACGGATGAAATTTAGAACCCTCAGCAAACACATAATGGTATTCTTTTAATTTAGAATCCTTAATAACATTAAATTTTTCATCGACTTCTTTAATACTTAACACACGAATATCTTGCGGAAGATTGTGATTAAACAACTCTAAAAAAGTAGTAATGTCCTCTAAGGGTTTTTGATCCAAAAACAACTCAAATGCCGCTTCATTAGCAGAAACCATGGCATCGGTACGCCCCGCTCCTAGTGTTTTAAATTGTTGTTCTCCCAGAATAAATTTCAACGTACGATCAATCATGAGATGAACCGTTTTGGTATTGGGCTGTTTTTGCCAACCATGAAAACGATACCCTAAAAACTGAACTTTCACTAAATAAAAATAACGCTTTTGTAACATATATTACTTGAAAAAACAACTAGGTTAATAAATCAATATACAAATTATAAAAAGAAAACAAACACAATATCGACTTCTGTTTCTCTGATTTTATAGATTTTTTTTAATTATATTTATGATCCTTAAATCTAATTCTATGAGAAAAGTTTATTGGACAAAATTAGCTATTTCTGATTTTGAAAAAAATATTGAATTTTTAAAACTTCGATGGAATGATAGAGTAATATTTGATTTTTTAGAAAAAATAGAATGTGTAATTAAAATCATTTGTAACAACCCAGAATCAGGACGATATGATAAAGATATTGATTGTAATAAAATTTTGGTGACAAAACACATATACCTTTTTTATGAAATGGTAAATAATAAAATTTATTTGCTACGTTTTTGGAACAATTTTCAAAAACCGTATTGGCCTCTATAAATATTTTTTTTCAAAACTTGCCATTACTGTTTGATGATCCAATACGTCTCCATTTTTCACTTGTTCTTTAGCATCTTCCACGCTTTGTTTTATTTCTTCTAGAAAAGCTTCACGTGGGTATAAAGCTTTTGTCAATATTTCGACCTCATGGATGTTAAAAGAATTTTCTTTCAATTTTCTGTAATACGTTGGACGTTTTAAATTTAATAGCTTTATAAAATAACTCGCTTTATAATCGGTTTTGGCTATTAATACAGGGAGATCTAACACTAATTTCTTATAATTTTGAACTACTTGTATCATTTAATGATATTTTTTGTATATATTATATACACAAATATATATAATTTATATAAACATATATACATATATAAATGAGAATCTATATACAAAAATTAATGTCTGGATTTGAGAACCTCTACAACAGACTCTAATTTAAATCCTTTGGCTTGCAATAAAATCAAATAATGGAATAACAAATCCGCGCTTTCATTTAAAAATAAATCATCGTTGTCATCTTTTGCTTCAATTATAACTTCAACAGCCTCCTCGCCTACTTTTTGAGCGATTTTATTGATTCCTTTTTCAAATAATTCAGATACATAAGACGTCTGTGAATTCGCATTTTCTTTGCGATCTGTGATGATTGTTTCTAGTTGCGATAAAAACCCATAAGTTTCAACCTTTGATTCTCCCCAACAGCTGTCTGTTCCTTTATGACAAGTAGGGCCTTGTGGCGTTACTTGGATCAATAAAGAGTCGTTGTCACAATCATTTTTAATACTGTTTAAAGTTAAAAAATGACCACTCTCCTCCCCCTTTGTCCAAAGGCGTTGTTTACTGCGACTAAAGAAAGTAACCTTATTGGTTTCCAACGTCTTGGAAAGCGCTTCGGCATTCATATAGCCAAGCATTAATACGGTTTTGGTTGTTAGGTCTTGAATAATTGCAGGAATTAATCCCTCACTGTTATACTTGATATCCATTAGAGTCGTATATTAATGTTATTTGATTGTAATTCTTGTTTTAGATCATTTATAGCAATTTCGCCAAAGTGAAATACACTTGCTGCCAAACCTGCATCGGCTTTTCCGGTTTTAAATACATCCACAAAATGTTGAATCGTTCCTGCACCTCCAGAAGCAATGATTGGTATATTGACGGTTTCTGACAACTGTGCTAAAGCTTCATTTGCAAAACCGGTTTTTGCGCCATCATTATTCATTGAGGTAAACAAAATTTCACCAGCACCTCGAGTTTCAACTTCTTTGGCCCATTCAAATAAATCCAATTCTGTTGCAATGGTGCCACCGGCCAAATGTACAAGCCATGTTCCATCTACATTTTTGGCATCAATAGCCACCACAATACACTGGTTTCCAAATGCTTTTGAAAGCTCATTAATAAGCTCTGGACGTTTAATGGCTGCAGAATTCACTCCAACTTTGTCAGCTCCTGATTTTAAGAGGGTTTCAACACCTTCAACAGTGCTCACTCCACCTCCGACTGTAAAAGGAATGTCAATTTGCTCGGCTACTTTTCGCACCATATCAATGGTGGTAGAACGCGATTCTAAAGTTGCAGAAATGTCTAGAAACACCAACTCATCGGCGCCGTTCTCAGCATACTGTTTCGCTAAAGCAACTGGATCCCCTGCATCCCTTAAGTTTAAAAAATTAACCCCTTTAACAGTACGACCGTTTTTAATATCTAGACATGGTATAATTCGTTTGGCTAACATCCTTAAGGTCGGTTTAATTGATAGGTTTCTAGTTGTTTTAAAGAAATATTTCCTTCGTAAATAGCCTTTCCAATGATCACAGCTTCACAACCCAAATCAGCTAATTTTGGCAATTCATCAAAATTTGAAATACCTCCAGACGCGATAAGCTTAACGGGAGTGACTGTATTCAAAATTGTTTCGTATAAATCAAATGAGGGCCCTTGTAGCATCCCGTCTTTGGCAATGTCCGTACAGATGACATAAGAAATGCCTTTTGTTANATAGTCTTTTATAAATTCTAGAACTTCTTTATCGCTTTCCTCCTGCCAACCTTGAATGGCTATTTTTTGATCNAAACAATCCGCTCCTAAAATAATCTTATCAGATCCATAGGTTTCTAACCAATCTAAAAATTGTGATGGATTTTTAACAGCAATACTCCCCCCAGTAATCTGGTTTGCACCAGATTCAAAAGCAATTTTTAAATCCTCATTTGATTTTAATCCTCCACCAAAATCAACTTTTAAACACGTTTTACTGGCGATGGTTTCTAAAATTTTATGGTTAATAATATGATGAGCTTTAGCACCATCTAAATCAACTAGATGCAGATGGTTGATGCCTATGTCTTCAAACATTTTAGCAACGTCTAAAGGGTTTTCATTATACACTTTTTTGGTGCTATAATCTCCTTTGGTTAGGCGGACACACTGGCCATTAATAATGTCTATTGCAGGTATAATTCGCATTTTATAGGTTTAAAAAATTTTGTAATAATTGAGCTCCGTCTTTGCTGCTTTTTTCTGGGTGAAATTGCACCCCATAAAAATTATCAGATTGCAAGGCTGCCGAAAATTCAAGTTCATATTCTGAAGATGCAATGGTTTGTGTTCCAATACAGGCGTAATAACTATGAACCGAATACATAAAACTGTTTTCAGGAATCTCTTTCAATAAATCAGATTGTAAGTTTTGAATCGTATTCCATCCCATATGCGGAACTTTAACAGCATTTGAAAACTGTTTGACATCCACATCAAAGACTCCAAGTCCTTTGGTATTGCCTTCTTCGGAATGCTTGCACAATAATTGCATTCCCAAACAAATGCCTAATACATCTTGTTTGAGATTTGGAATTAAGAGGTCTAATTTTGATTTTTTAAGCATTTCCATTGCTTGACTNGCTTCACCCACACCAGGAAATATCACTTTATCTGCGTTTTGAATTTCTTGTACAGAATTCGATAGCTTGGCATTGACTCCCAAGCGTTGAAACGCAAATTGAATGCTTTGAATGTTTCCTGCTCCGTAATCGATTATTATAACGTCCATTTATTCTAAAGTTCCTTTAGTCGATGGTAAAATCATTTTGTTTACATCTCGTTTGACCGCCATTTTAATGGCTTTTGCAAATGCTTTAAAAATTGCTTCAATTTTATGATGTTCATTTGTGCCGTCTGCTTTGATGTTTAAATTACACTTTGCCCCATCCGTAAAGGATTTAAAGAAATGCATAAACATTTCAGTCGGCATTTTCCCAACGAATTCACGCTTAAAATCCGCATCCCAAACAAGCCAGTTTCTACCACCGAAATCAATGGCCACTTGCGCCAAACAATCGTCCATTGGCAAGCAAAATCCATAACGTTCAATTCCCAGTTTTGACCCCAGAGTCGTATGGATTAAATTTCCTAGAGCAATTGCAGTATCTTCGATGGTGTGGTGCTCATCAACTTCTAAATCGCCTTTTACTTTGATATCCAAATCCATTTGTCCATGACGGGCTATTTGATCTAACATATGATCAAAAAAGGCAATTCCAGTGTCAATTTGACTTTGACCTGTTCCGTCTAAATTTATAGAAATTGCAATTTTTGTTTCATTTGTATTTCTAATGATAGAGCCTTCCCGTTGTTTTGCTTTAAGGAATTCGTAAATAGCTTCCCAAGATTTTGTTTCTAAGGCTATAAAAGGAATTAATTCCTCTTGTTTGACCGAGATTTCATTTTCTCCTAAATGCGTTTCATCGTTGATATAAACACCTTTACATCCTAAGTTTTTAGCCAATTCGATATCTGTAAGCCGATCACCAATTACAAAAGAGTTTTTTAAATCATAGGCTTCAGAAAAGTACTCTGTTAATAAGCCTGTTTGAGGCTTTCGTGTTGGTGCATTGTCTTTGGCAAAGCTGCGATCGATGAATTGTTTTTCAAATACAATGCCTTCATTTTTAAAAGTATCTAGGATAAAATTATGAACTGGCCAAAACGTTTGCTCTGGATACACGTCTGTTCCTAATCCATCTTGATTGGTAATCATCACAATTTCAAAATCTAATTCTTGGCATATCTTTTTTAAATTAGAAAAAACATCTGGATAGAATTCTAACTTCTCAAAAGAATCAATTTGTTCATCTGCAGGTTCACGGATAAGTGTTCCATCACGATCTATAAATAATACAGGCTTCATTTTAAAGTCTTTAATTTCGTTAATAATTGAGTGTTTTCAGAAGGGGTTCCTACGGATATTCTGAGGCAATTTTCACAGTGTAATTGTGAACTACGATTTCTAACTACAATTCCATTTTTGATAAGTTCATCATAACGCTTGTTCGCATCATCGACTTTGATTAAAATAAAATTAGCTTCAGAAGGGTATATTTTTTTCACAAAAGAATAGGTTTCCAATGCCTTTGCTAATCGGTTGCGTTCTTGTAAAATCGTCTTGATTTGTTCGACGACCTTGCTCATGTTTTCAAGTGCATTTATAGCTGTATCTTGAGTAAGTGTATTGATGTTATAAGGCGGTTTAATTTTATTTAGTACAGCAATAATTTCTTGAGAGGCAAAACAAATTCCTAATCGAATTCCAGCTAAACCATAGGCCTTAGAAAGTGTTTGCGTGACAATTAAATTTGGATATGAATTTAAGCGTTTCGTCCAACTAGTTTTGTCTGTAAAATCGATATAGGCTTCATCTATTACTACCAGCCCACTAAAAGCGTTTAAAAGTTGTTCTATCGCAGTAGAATCAACCGTATTTCCAGATGGATTGTTTGGCGAACAGATAAATAATAATTTAGTATTTGTTTTTACATTTGCAAGAATTGTATCGACCTCTATTTCAAAGTTTGAAGATAATGGGACTTGTATATTCTGAATAGCATTCAAATTAGCCAAGACGTTATACATGCCATACGTTGGANGTAAAGAAAGTACACTGTCTTGATTGGGTTCACAAAAGGCTCTAAAGATTAAATCTAAAACTTCATCGCTGCCATTCCCAAAGAGGATTTGATTCGTTGGTACATTTTTTTGGTTTGAAATAAGAGTTTTCAAAACCGATTGTTGTGGATCTGGGTAACGATTCACTGCACTTTTAAATGGATTTTCATTGGCATCTAAAAACACCATATCTGTTTCTAGGTCTTTATATTCATCACGTGCAGACAAATAGGGGTTCATCTGCAGTATATTTTTTCGAAGGAGTTTATTTAGATTCATCAACAATAGATTTTAATCGGATTGTTACCGCATTTTTGTGTGCCATTAGGCCTTCGGCTTCGGCCATGAGTTCAATAGTTGTTCCTATGGTTTCTAAACCTTCTTTTGTAATTTCTTGAAAAGTGATGTTTTTCAAAAAACTATCTAAATTCACTCCTGAATAGGCTTTTGCATACCCATTGGTTGGTAGAGTATGATTGGTTCCCGACGCATAGTCTCCAGCACTTTCGGGAGTGTATGCTCCAATAAATACAGAACCTGCATTGATCACATTCTCTATGAAAAATGGATTATTATCAGTACAAATTATATAATGTTCTGGACCATAATAATTGATTAAATCGACCGCATCTTGATCAGACTTAACCAAAATAAGTTTCTTATTTTCGAGTGCTTTTTCAATAATTGGTTTGCGATCTAAGTTTTGAGTTTGAATCCGTATTTGATTCTCAGTTTCTAAAAGCATGTTTTCATCAGTTGACACTAAAATAACTTGACTGTCAATCCCGTGTTCTGCTTGGCTTAAGAGATCCGATGCGACAAAAGCAGGGTTGGCAGTTTTGTCCGCCATAACCAACAGTTCACTTGGACCAGCTGGCATATCAATTGCGACTCCAAATTTGGTGGCAAGTTGTTTTGCCACCGTCACATATTGATTTCCTGGACCAAATATTTTAGAAACTTTAGGAATACTCGACGTTCCAAATGTCAACCCTGCAATGGCTTGAATTCCTCCTACTTTAATAATTGTTTTAATTCCACACAAAGCTGCGGTGTATAAAATTTCATTTGCTATTACTCCTTCTGAATTTGGAGGGGTACATAATACAATGTTATTACACCCTGCAATGGTTGCAGGTACGGCAAGCATTAAAACTGTTGAAAACAAAGGGGCTGTCCCTCCAGGAATGTACAAACCTACGGTTTCTATCGGGCGTTTTTGCTGCCAACAACGCACACCAGGTTGTGTTTCTACATCGACTTTCGCTGTTTTTTGGGCACTGTGAAAGACTTCAATATTGGACTTTGCTTGTTGAATAGCCAATTTTAAGTCTTCTGAAATTGCATCTGAAGCAGTTTCAATTTCTTCATGTGATACAAAAACAGACTCTAAATTAACCTTATCAAATCGTTTTGTGTACTGTGCTACAGCAGTATCTCCGTTTTGTTTTACAGCCAAAAACACTTCGTTTACAATGGATTCAATCGCCTCTACAGATTGGGTAGGACGTTGAAGTATCGATTCCCAAGTGGATTGGGGTGGGTATTTAATTATAGTCTCCATTAAAGCACCATTTTTTCGATTGGACATATAAGGATACCTTGAGCTCCTAGTGCTTTTAAATCGTCAATAATATCCCAAAANTGGTTCTTATCAATCACACTGTGTACCGAACTCCACCCCGACTCAGCTAATGGTAGAACAGTTGGGCTTTTCATCCCAGGTAAAACATTGATGATTGCTTCTAAACTTTTGTTTGGAGCATTGAGTAATACATATTTGGAGGACTGACCTTTAAGTACTGCTTCAATTCGAAATTTAATTTTATCTAAAATTGCTTTTTGAGTTTCTTTTATTGTTGGTGATATTGCCAATACTGCCTCTGATTTTAAAATCACTTCCTTTTCTACTAGATTATTTTTAAATAAGGTGCCCCCTGTAGAAACGATATCTACAATCGCTTCTGCCAAACCAATATTTGGAGCGATTTCAA
>JGI26086J50260_1000918_pt1 | contig 18006 bp, 16 predicted proteins | sample SaaInl3SG_22_DNA_FD_50260 | JGI IMG/M metagenome (IMG submission 50260)
ATATAGACCTCGTCGTTGCCAAAGGCCGCCTTGCCCTCAGAGCGGGCGGAACTAAAGGCCGTTGGCATCTCCTCGGCGGAATTGGCCACTTTCATCCCCCGTCCGCCACCGCCGGCGGTGGCTTTAATGATGACGGGATAGCCAAACTCTTCACCAATTTTCAAGGCCGCGTCCAAATCTGGAACCCCGCCCTGAGAGCCAGGCACGCAGGGCACCCCCAGGGCGCGCATCGTGTCTTTTGCGCTAATCTTATCGCCCATTATGCGGATATGTTCCGCGGTTGGGCCTATAAAATTGATGTCGTGATCTTGCAGAGCCTGCACGAAGGTCGCGTTTTCTGACAGGAATCCATAGCCAGGGTGAATGGCATCTGCACCGGTGATTTCGGCGGCTGCGATGATGGCTGGAATGTTTAAATAGCTTTCCAGACTGGAAGCCGGGCCAATGCAAACGGATTCATCGGCCATGCGCACATGCATGGCATCGCTGTCGGCGGTGGAATGCACAGCAACGCTGCCAATTCCCATTTCACGGGCGGCGCGGATCACGCGAAGGGCAATTTCGCCCCGATTGGCGACAAGGATTTTCTTGAACATTATTCGATAATTACCAAAGGAGACCCAAATTCGACAGCGGCACTGTCTTCGACCAAAATTCGCGTGACGGTTCCGGCCTTAGGTGCGGGGATTTGATTCATAGTTTTCATCGCTTCGATGATCAAAATCGTGTCACCTTCTGACACTTTGGCGCCGACGGTGATGAAAGGTGGGCTGCCCGGCTCGGCCTGAAGGTAGACGGTGCCAACCATGGGCGATGTCACCGCGCCCGGATGGGCGGCGGGATCTTCGATCGCGGCTGGCGCTTCGGCAGGGGTGGCTGGCGCGGCGGCGGCAGGCGCTGCTGCGGCAAGGGGAGCTGCGGGCGCGGCAGCCATATGCACGACGTTTTGCGTCTTGGAAATACGGACATTGAGACTGTTGTCTTCGCCATAAAGACGATTGACTTCGATTTCCGTCAAATCCTGCGCCGACAGCAATTCTGCCAAGGCTTGAATAAACACAACATCATTCTCATTCGGTTTCTTAGTCATTTTATCCCTTTTCGCGTCGGTTGGGCGCCTGATACCTCTTCATATATGGGAACTTGGGACAAAGTGGAAGAAGATCCTTATCTCAGACCCGCGAAAACCCGCTCTCAAAAGTTCAAAGGCCAGCCAATTGTTATATTGGCCGGCCAAAGAGTTAAAATTTTACTATAATTTGTCTTGCTTTGTCTGTTTAGCTGCGATTCATCCGATTTTCGATCAAATCATCTACGACAGAGGGATCCGCCAACGTGGAAGTATCGCCCAGGGCGCCGAAATCATCCTCGGCCACTTTGCGCAGAATGCGGCGCATAATCTTGCCTGAGCGGTTTTCGGCAGGCCTGGGGCCCATTGGATCAGATCTGGTGAGGCAATGGGGCCAATTTCTTTGCGCACCCAATTGCGCAGCTCGACGCGCAGCTCGTCGGAGGGCGCTTCGCCGCTCATCAAGGTGACATAGCAGTAGATCCCCTGACCTTTGATATCATGAGGATAGCCAACCACCGCGGCCTCTGCGACCTTTGGATGAGCGACCAAAGCGCTTTCCACTTCTGCGGTGCCCATTCTATGGCCAGAGACGTTGATGACATCATCCACGCGGCCTGTGATCCAGTAATAGCCATCCGCATCGCGGCGGCAGCCGTCACCTGTAAAGTAGTAGCCTTTGTAATCGCTGAAATAGGCGGAAACGAAGCGGTCATGATCGCCCCAGACCGTACGCATTTGGCCAGGCCAGCTGTCCTTGATGCACAAAACGCCCTCAGCTTCGGTCTCCAGAATTTCTTGGCCAGTTGTGGGCTCCAAAATGACTGGCTGCACGCCAAAAAATGGCAGGGTGCACGAGCCGGGCTTGGTGGAGATGGCGCCGGGCAGTGGGGTCATCAAATGCCCGCCTGTTTCGGTTTGCCACCATGTGTCGACGATTGGCGCTTTGCCTTTGCCAACCACATCGTTGTACCAGTTCCAAGCCTCTGGGTTGATTGGCTCGCCCACTGTGCCGAGCACTTTGATGGAAGAGAGGTCATATTTCTCAACAAATGCCTCCCCCTGACCCATCAGCGCACGAATGGCCGTTGGGGCTGTATAGAATTGATTGACCTTGTGTTTCTCGCAAACCGCCCAAAACCTTCCTGCGTCTGGATAGGTGGGCACACCTTCGAACATCAAGGTTGTCGCGCCATTGGCCAAGGGGCCATAGACGATATAGCTGTGGCCGGTGACCCAGCCCACATCTGCGGTGCACCAAAAGACATCCCCGTCTTTATAATCGAAGGTGTATTGATGGGTCATGGAGGCATAAACCAGATAGCCGCCCGTCGTATGTACCACGCCTTTCGGCGCGCCNGTTGAGCCGGAAGTGTAGAGAATAAACAGCGGATCCTCAGCATTCATCGGCTCTGGCGCACAGTCCGCCGAGGCCTGCGCCATGGCGGCCGNATAGCTGTGATCACGGCCAGCTTTGTTTGGAAGNTCCGCGCCGGTGCGCTCAACCACNAAGGTCGGGACATCACCGGAAATTTCCAGCGCTTTGTCNACATTGGCTTTGAGCGGTGTNGCCTTACCGCCGCGCGGTGCTTGATCTGCNGTGACGATCANTTTGGCGTCGCAAGCGGTGATNCGGGCNGCCAAGGCTTCCGGGGAGAAGCCGCCAAAGACGATGGAATGCACGGCGCCGATCCGGTTGCAGGCCAACATCGCGTAGGCGGCTTCTGGTATCATGGGCATATAGAGCACGACGCGGTCGCCCTTGCGCACCCCCAGTGATTTATAGACATTGGCCAGTTTGCAAACCTCTGTGTGCAGCTGCGCATAGGTGATATGCGCGCTGTCCTCCGGGTTGTCGCCTTCCCATATGATGGCGGTTTGCGTGCCGCGTGTGGCCAGGTGGCGGTCAATGCAATTGGCGCTGACATTTAACACGCCATCCTCATACCATTTAATCGAGACGCCCGAATGCTCGAAGGTGGTGTCTTTCACCTTTGTGTAAGGGGTCATCCAATCAAGGCGTTTGCCCTGCGCGTCCCAGAAGGCGTCTGGATCTGCGATTGAGGCGGCATACATGGCCTCATAGGTTGCTTTGTCCGCATGGGCAGATGCCGCAAATGCAGCTGCGGGGGGGTAAATAGTATCAGCCATAGGTGCAATCTCTCTGTAATATAGCGTCTAAGGGGGCAGAGGGGGGTAAGCCCCTCCGCCGGGGCCATTAGATGGCCAAATATTCAGCGCGCAATTTTTCATCGTCCAAAACAGCCTGCGCAGAGCCGTCATAGACAACTGTTCCGGTGTCTAGAATGACGGCACGATCTGCCAGCTTCAAGGCTGCCACGGCATTTTGCTCCACAATCACCGTGGTGATACCCTGCTCGCGGATGTGGCTCAGTGTTTTGGCAATCTCTTGCACAATCACCGGGGCCAGCCCCTCATAGGGTTCATCTAGCAGCAGGATCTTGACCTGACGGGCCAAGGCGCGTGCGATGGCCAACATTTGTTGCTCGCCGCCCGACAGGGTGACGCCCTCTTGTTTGCGGCGCTCTTCAAGCCTTGGGAAGAGCTCGTAAATCTGATCTAAAGACCAACCAACGGGAGGGGCGATTTGGGCCAGTTTGAGGTTTTCCTCAACTGTCAGGCCTTGGATGATACGACGATCTTCTGGCACGAGACCAAGCCCCGCGCGCGAGGCTTCGAAACTGGCCATTGCGTGCAGTGGATCCCCATCAAGCCAGATTTCGCCCCGTGTCACCTGTGGATCGCCCGTNCGCGCAATCGCCCGCAATGTCGAGGTTTTGCCAGCGCCGTTTCGGCCCANCAGAGCNAGAATTTCGCCCTCATTGATCTCAAAGCTNACGCCCTGCACGATATAGCTTTCGCCATAATAGGCATGAATGTCACGGACCGAGAAGTAGGCGGGTGTGTCTGAAAGTGTCATCGCGGCCACTCCTATACTTGGGCTTCGCCGAGGTACGCTTCGCGCACTTTCGGGTGGCCTTTGATATTTTCTGGCGTTTCTTCAACCAAAGGTGTGCCCTGCGCCAAAACGGTGATGCGTTCCGCCAGCGAGAAGACCACATGCATATCATGCTCGATGATGGCAATGGTGATGTCGCGAGTGTCGCGGATCTGCTTGAGAAGATCGATGGTGTTGTTTGTATCGGCGCGGGCCATGCCTGCGGTTGGCTCATCTAGCAACAACAGTCGTGGTTCTTGCGCAAGACACATTCCGATCTCAAGCCGGCGCTTGTCGCCGCGGGACAGGCTGGCTGAATGCATATGGCGTTTGTCGGCCATATTCATGTCTTCCAGCGCATGCATCGCGTGCTCAATAATGTCCTTTTGGTTGCGCACCGCGGCGAAGGCCGTCATGGAGAATGACCCATCGCGTTTGGCAAAGCAGGGGATCATCATATTTTCCATAACGGTCAGATCGCCGAAGATTTCAGGGGTTTGAAACACCCGTGAAATGCCCATTTGGTTAATTTCATAGGGCGTGCGGCCGAGCACGGATTGCCCATCAAACATCACTGATCCCGTATCTGGGATCAGCTTGCCTACCAGACAATTGAGCAAGGTGGATTTGCCGGCGCCATTTGGACCGATGATGGCATGAACTGTTTGTTCCTGCACGCTGAGGTTTACATCCCCCAAGGCCTGAAGGCCTCCGAAGCGTTTGTTGACGCCTTTGACTTCAAGGATACCCATTCGTCTGTCTCCTATTCTGCCGGCGTTTCATCGGAAGGCGTATCGGCCTTCTTGCGACGAAACAGCTTGCCAATGCGCTGCCCACCTTCGACCAATCCGCCTGGAAGGAAGATGATCACCATCATGAACAACAAGCCCAAAGTCAGATGCCAGCCCTTGCCTACGAAAGGGTGGATCAGCGTAACCATAATGTCTTCAAAGCCATCAGGCAGGAAGGACAGCCACTCATGCAGAACGCTGTCGTTGATTTTGGACAGGATATTTTTGAAATATTCGTTGAACCCGGCGCCCAGGATGGGACCGATCAAGGTGCCGATGCCACCCAGGATTGACATGATGACGATCTCTCCTGAGGCGGTCCAGTGCATACGCTCCGCGCCAGCCAATGGATCCATACATGCCAGCAATCCGCCAGCAAGCCCGGCGTACATGCCGGAGATGACAAAGGCCATCAATGTATAGGGCCGTGTGTTCAGACCTGTGTAGTTGAGCCGCTGTTGGTTCGATTTGACGGCCCGCAGCATCAGCCCGAAAGGCGAGCGAAAGATGCGAATGGAAATATAAAAGGCCAGCAGTAAGAACAATCCAGACAGGTAATAGCCAGCATTCAGCGTGAAATCCCAATTCCCGATCAACAGGTGGGTTTCTGACCGCATGGACAGGCCGAACAGATGTGGGAAATTCGGATCCGTGGCGCTCAAGAGAACCTGCGGGTCAGAGTTATAAACCTGCAAACCTGTTTCCCCATTGGTNAGGTTGTAGCTCGAAGATGGGTTGCCCAAGACCGAATAGGCCATATTGAACATCATCTGCGCCANNGCGAGCGTGAGGATCGAAAAATAGATCCCAGAGCGCCGCAGGCTGACGTATCCCACGGCCAGTGAGAAAAGCCCGCTGACTGCGATGGACAACAAAATGGCCGGGATGATGTCATAGCCGAGCAATTTAAACATCCAGACCGCGGCATAGGATCCTGCGCCCAGAAAGGCTGCATGACCGAAAGAGAGGTAGCCCGTCAGGCCAAAAAGGATGTTAAACCCAATGACCAAGATGCCAAAAATAGCGAAGCGCTGCATCAGGTCGGGATATCCTGCGTTGAACATTTGCGCCATGGCTGTGCCTTCGGGGAAGGGATTGAGCACGAAGGGCGCTAAAATCACCATCACTGTTACGATCAGCAATAGGGTGAAGTCTTTTTTTTCTAAACCAAACATATTCTCAATCCTCCATCACGCCTTTGCGCCCCATAAGGCCGCGCGGACGTACTAGGATAACAATGATCGCCATTAAGTAGACAATGATTTGGTCGATGCCCGGAAGGATGTTTTTCACTTCGTTCATCGAGGCAAAGCTCTCTACAATTCCCAGCAAAAAGCCGGCCAGAACCGCGCCTGGCAGCGAACCCATGCCGCCCACAACCACAACCACAAAGGACAGGACCAACAGTTCCACACCGATATCATAGGTCGGAGGGGTGATCGGCGTGTACATCACGCCCGCAAGTCCAGCCACCGTGGCGGCTATGGCGAAGGTGATGGTAAAACGTTTGTCGATATCAATGCCCAGCAGGCCGACGGTTTCGCGATCGGCCATACCAGCGCGCACAACCATCCCAAAGGTGGTGAATTGCAAGAAGGCAAATACGCCGCCGATGATCACAGTCGAGAAGAGGAAATAAACCATTCGCCAGTAGGGATAGGCAATCGCATTGGCCTCAAATCCCAGCCAGACTCCGAGATCCATTGTCCCGATAAAAACATCGGGCGGGGCGGTTTGGATGGGGTTTGCGCCGTAGAAAAACTTGATAATTTCTTGCAACACAATGGCCAAGCCGAATGTCACCAGGATTTGATCCGCATGAGGCCGTTTGTAGAAATGCTTAATCAAGCCACGTTCCATAATCACGCCGACCAACAGCATGACGGGAATGGCCAGTAAGATTGCCAAAGGCACTGACCAATCGGTCATCCAAGCGGCCGGACCTGCGCCGAACCAATGTTCCAAATACGTGGTTTTGATCGTGGCCGGATTGCCCAGAAAATCCACTTTTGTCGGATCGGTGGTCTCAAAGCTGATTGAAAAAATTCGGTTCAATGTAACGGCGCAGAACGCCCCGATTACAAATAGCGCACCGTGCGCGAAGTTCACAACACCGAGCGTGCCGAAGATCAAAGTCAGGCCAAGTGCGATAAGCGCATAGGCTGAACCTTTATCTAAGCCGTTCAGGATTTGAAGAATGATGGCGTCCATGGTCCCCACCTGCGGGTTATCTATTTATTGGAAAATAGGGTACGCTTTTGCGCTCCCTAATTGCGTGGTTGTGCAGAGATGACAGGCACCTCTGCACGCTTCTATTTAAGCACCTGGGTTACATGCGCCCAAGTCCCCACCGGCGAACATTGGGTGATCTGGAGCGTATTTTACTTGCTCCATTGGTGTCACTTCAACGATTTCCAGAAGGTCAAACTCGGATGTTGGGTTCTCTTTACCCTTCACAACCAGCACGTCTTTGAAGCACTGATGATCGTCGGCGCGATACAATGTTTTACCATTGCCCAGACCGTCGAACTCAAAGCCTTCCAAGGCNTCGCCAACACCACATGGATTGAATGTGCCAGCGCGGTTACACGCATCTGCATAGAGCAGAGTTTGACAATANACGGTGTGTGCCGCCTGTGAAGGAGGGAAGCCGTATTTTGTGCCGAAGGATTTAACAAAGGCTTTGGAGCCTTCATCTTGCAAGGACCAGTGCCAGTTTGTCGAGCCAAAGATGCCCTTCACGTTGGCGCCCGCACCCTTCGCCATCAGGCGAGAGTACAGCGGAACGATGATTTCAAAGTTCTTGTTGTTCACAACTTTGTCACGCAGGCCAAACTGAACGGCGTTCGTCAAAGAGTTCACCATGTTCCCGCCGTAGTGGTTCAGAACCAAAACATCCGCACCAGAATTCAGCACTGGGGCAATGTAAGAGGAGAAGTCTGTCGCTTTGAGCGGTGTGCGCACTTTGTTNACAGTGTTCCAGCCCATAGCCTCAGTGGCTGCAGCGATGGATTCTTCTTGTGTCCAACCCCAAGTATAGTCAGCGGTCAGGTGATAGGCGTTCCGGTCGCTGCCGTAACGCGCTTGAAGCACAGGTGCCAAAGCTGCCGCAGACATGTAACCGTTGAAGAAGTGACGGAAGCCATTTGCTTTTTTGTCTTTACCTGTCGTGTCATTGGAGTGGGTGAGACCCGCCATGAANATCACGCCAGCTTCTTGGCACAGACCCTGTACCGCAATCGCAACACCAGAAGACGAACCGCCTGTGATCATCACGGCGCCGTCTTTTTCGATCATGGATTTGGCAGAGGCACGCGCCGCGTCGGATTTGGTTTGCGTGTCACCTGTTACATATTCAACTTTCTTGCCCAGGATGCCGTTACCTTCCAGAGTTTTGGAAGAGAAGGTGTTGAGCATGCCGCCGTCGCCTTCACCATTGAGGTGCTCAACAGCCAGCATGTAAGCGCGCAGCTCGTCGGCACCTTCGTCAGCATAGGCGCCGGTCTGGGGAACGTTGAAGCCCAAGGTGACTGTGCTGCCAGTTGGCGCATTGGTGTAACCGCTGTGGCTTCCTGCGGTCAAAATTGTCGGCAGTGCCAATCCAGCGCCAGCAGCGGCTCCGGTTTGCAACACGTTACGACGGGTGAGAATTGATTTAGACATTGAAGTCCTCCCGATTGAATAAAGGGGCCCGCTTTTATTATGCGGTTCCCCCGAAAACACACTTCACAGTGTTGTCTTAGTGTCGCTCTTTGATGGATTGTTGTGCAACGGTGGTCTTGTTTGATTCAAATATTTTGTAAATTATTGCACGAATGCTTGATAAAAAATGTAAATAAATTTACAAAACTTCAAGGCCCATTAAAAAAACCGTCAAGGACTCACGAGATGGAGCGCAGCGCTTTTGCCGGCAGTCGAATACGTGAAAGACGTGTAGCGCTTGGGCTCCGTCAGGCCGAGGTCGCCCTGCGCGCGGGAATTTCTGGATCCTACCTCAACCTCATTGAGCACAATAGGCGCCGTATTGGCGGCAAAGTTCTTTTGAATATCGCTGCGGCCTTGGAAACAGAGCCCGGCGCGCTGGCACAAGGGGCTGAAAAAAGCCTCCTGACCAGCCTGCGCGACGCGGCCATTGCGCGGCCAGATGTGGAGGTTGACCTCAGCCAGACAGAGGATTTTGCGGATCGCTTTACCGATTGGGCGCGCCTAATTTCGGCCCAGCAGAGCCAAATTACCGCGCTGCAACAAACAGTCAGTAGCCTATCGGACCGTCTCGCGCATGACCCATTTCTGTCTGAGGCGTTGCATGAGGTGCTCTCAACGGTCTCTGCCATTCGATCTACGGCGAGTATTTTGGCGGAGCCGGGGGAGATGGATCAAAATTGGCAGCGCAGATTCCAAACCAACGTGTTTCAGGACAGTATTCGCCTGGCCACCGCCAGCCAATCTCTTGCGGATTATCTGGATGGCGATTCGGATCGGGTGCTTGATACGCTGTCGCCACTGGATGAGCTCGATAGCCTATTGGCAAAAAATGGCTATCATTTTGCCGAGCTGGAAGACATGCGCCAATGGAGCGCTCCGTGGCGGAGGGCCTGTTGGCAGAGGCTTCGGCGGCGGCAAAAACCTTGGGGTTAGCGTATTTTCGACAGTATTGGCGCGATGCGCAGAACTTCCGCCTGCCGAAATTGCTACAGCTGGTGGCAGAGTTTGGACTGGATCCCGTGCGAATCGCCAGAGAGACAGAGCTGTCATTGCCCCTTATCTTTCGGCGCTTGGCCAGCCTACCTCCTGATCCCAACCGCCCACCTGTTGGGTTGATGATTTGCGATGGCAGTGGCGGCTTGTTGTTCAAGCAGCCCTGCGATGATTTCCAAGCGCCACGGGTTGGGTCGGCCTGCGCGCTCTGGCCGCTTTATGGCGCGCTGACGCAGATTGGTGTTGCAGCGCGTCATCAGATTTTGCACAGCGGCCGGCCAGGAACTTTGGGCGAAGAAAATCTCTTTGACACCTTTTCTATTGCAGAGCGCGTGACCTCAGCCAGTTTTGAGGGCGTGCCGGTTCTGCGCTCTACCATGTTGATCTTGCGCGCGGAAACGCCGACTTCCAACCAGCCTTTGCCAATTGGCAGCACCTGCCGCTTGTGCAATATCGACGCCTGCCCAGCGCGGCGTGAGCCGTCAATTTTTTCAGATGGGTTTTGACAAAGCAGGTTTAATTCGGCTCTAGTGCCAAAGATGGTAAATTTGAACGAAGGGAGGCTAAAATGCGGCATGTTTTGCTGATCGAAGATGAACCGAATATCATTGAAGCCCTCAGTTTCATATTTTTGCGCGACGGTTGGAAAGTTGATGCGCATTCCGACGGGGCCAATGCTGTGGCCACAGCCGTGCAAACGGCCCCCAATGCTATTATCTTAGACGTCATGCTGCCCAATCGCTCCGGTTTTGAAATTCTCGAAGAGTTGCGCAGCCTGCCCGACTACAAAGACATTCCAATCTTGATGCTCACCGCAAGAGGCCAAACAAAAGATCGCGACATCGCCATAGCCCGCGGTGCATCCCAATATATGACAAAGCCTTTTTCCAATGCAGAGGTGTTGAAAACCATGAATGCGTTGGTCGGACACGCACCGTGAGCGGCAAGCGCGATCAAACTCTGAAAAGAGTTGCCAATGCCGCCCGCGGGCAGCGCGTGAAAGAGTCCGCCCTGATCCTACCTTTCGTGGGGATGATCCTTTTTTTGCTTCCGATCATGTGGCCGCGCAGCTCCGAGGTTGGCGCAGATGCGGGAACCGCGACCTCCACCGCTTTGATCTATCTGTTTATCGTCTGGGCAGGGTTGATCTGTTTCACCCTGGGGCTGGCGCTTGTGATCAAACGATTTGGCGTGGGACGGAGCTGAATGCTGTCTCTCGATCTTCTGATTTTTGTTTCGCTTATTTATGTGGCCTTCCTGTTCGGCGTTGCCTTTTGGGCTGAACGGGCGAGTGATGCCGGGCGCGGCGGTTGGATGCGCACGCCGCTCATTTATACCCTGTCATTGTCAATCTACTGCACTGCTTGGACCTTTTATGGCGCTGTGGGATTTGCAGCGCGGTCGGGGCTGGAGTTTTTGACCATCTATCTCGGTCCCACGGTGGTGCTCATCGGTTGGTGGTTGATCTTACGCCGTTTGGTGCGGATTGCCCGGGCTGAGCGGATCACCTCCATTGCGGATCTGGTGTCCTCGCGCTTTGGGAAATCTGCGCTTTTGGGCGGGTTCGTGACGGTGATGGCGGTGGTCGGCACAACGCCCTATATTGCCCTGCAGCTGCAATCGGTGACCTTGTCGATCTCGGTCTTCGCAAAGGGCACGCAGAACATTCTCAGCTCAACAAATATCGCCTTGTGGACCGCAGCAGGCCTTGCAGTGTTTACGATTGTGTTTGGCACCCGCAATCTTGATGTGAACGAGCGGCACAGCGGCGTTGTCATGGCCATTGCTGTTGAAGCGATTGTTAAGCTCTTAGCGCTGCTGGCGGTTGGAGTCTTTGTGGTCTGGGGGTTGGCCGGTGGCGCGGGTGATGTTTTGGCGCGCATTGATGCCTCGCCGATCTCACAATGGGAGGTCAGTACCGGGCGCTGGATTGGTGTCACCTTCCTTTCGGCCGCCGCATTTTTGTGTCTGCCGCGCATGTTTCAGGTGATGGTGGTGGAAAATTCTGAAGAAAGCCATCTCGCGACAGCCAGTTGGGCCTTTCCACTTTATCTCCTGCTCATGTCATTATTTGTGATCCCCATCGCGGTGGTGGGGTTGGATATTTTACCTGCAGGGTCCAACCCGGATCTTTTCGTGCTCACCCTGCCGCTCTCTGCTGAGCAAAATGGCCTGGCGATGCTGGCCTTTCTGGGTGGGTTTTCTTCGGCGACCTCGATGGTGATTGTGGCGGCGATTGCCCTATCAACTATGATTTCAAACCATATCGTCACCCCGATTTGGTTGCGCGCGCGCGGTCAGGGGGCGACCATTTCCGGCGATGTGCGCAGTGTGGTTTTGACGTCGCGGCGCATTTCGATCATCGGCATTTTGACGCTGGGCTATCTCTATTATCGCATTTCTGGCGGTGGGGCGGCCTTGGCGTCCATTGGCTTGATATCCTTCGCCGGTGTCGCGCAAATCTTGCCTGTGATGCTGGGGGGGATCTTTTGGCAAGGGGCGACCAAAATTGGGGCCTTGGCTGGGTTGATTTGCGGGTTGGTGGTATGGAGCTACACCATGTTCCTGCCGTCCTTTGGTCCCGGAAGTGTTGATTTCCCAGGAGACAATCGACCACGGGCTTTGGGGGCTGCAATGGCTGCGCCCTACCGCGCTATTTGGCATCCAAGGTCTTGATCCGGTGGTCCATGCGGTCTTGTGGTCGATTTTGTTGAACAGCTTCGCCTTTGTGGCCGGCTCTATTCTATCGAGACCATCTCCCTTGGAGCGGGTGCAAGCGGTGCAATTCATCAGCGCTTTTGACAGCGGCCCTTCGGCACGCGGCTGGCAAAGAGGGGCGACAGACGCAGAGGATCTCTTGAGCATGGCCCAGCGCATTATTGGCGCGGCTCAAGCACAAAACTTGTTTCGCACGGCGGCACAACGGCAGGGAAAACAGGGCTATCTACCGGATCCGACGCCGCAATTTCTTGAAACCCTTGAGCGAGGCTTGGCCGGCAGTGTTGGAGCGGCCACAGCCCATGCGATGTTGGGGCAAATGGCCGGTGGTTCTTCTGTCACGGTCGAGGATTTGATGGCAGTGGCGGATGAAACCGCGCAGATCATGGAATATTCCAACCAGTTAGAGGCCAAGTCCGGCGAATTGACCACAACCGCGCGCAAACTGCGCGATGCCAACGACAAACTCACAAAGCTTTCGATCCAAAAGGATGCGTTCCTCAGTCAAATCAGCCATGAGCTGCGCACGCCCATGACATCGATTCGAGCGTTTTCGGAAATTCTGCAAGATCCAGATCTCTCGGATGGTGACCGGCCAAAATATGCGCGGATCATCGAGGATGAAACCCAAAGATTGACCCGGTTGTTGGATGATCTTTTGGACCTTTCGGTGCTGGAGAATGGTCAGGTCTCACTGGAGCTTCGCCAAGCACGGTTGCGCGATATATTGGATCGTGCGGAGGCCTCGGCCAATGTGGAGCAGCATATAAGGATCCGCCGAAGCGCTGGGCGTGAGGATATTTCGATCCTCACAGACCCCGATCGTTTGACCCAAGTATTTATCAACCTCATGTCAAATGCCGCGAAATATTGCGAGGCGCAGCGGCCAGAGTTGATCGTCAGTGTAAGCGAGACGCCCGCGGCCATAACCGTGGACTTTATCGACAATGGCGCCGGGGTCGATAAGGCCAATCAGGATATGATTTTCGAGAAATTTGCCCGCGCCTCAGATCATTCAAAAGCTGGCGGCGCGGGGCTTGGTCTGGCGATTTGCCGGGAGATGATCAGCAACTTGGGAGGGCAGATTTCCTATCTGCCGGGCCAGCGCGGCGCGGCGTTTCGGGTCAGTCTTCCGCGCGATTAAGCGCCAGCATCTCCAGCTGTGGCCGCAGATGGGCCAATTGATACCCGGCTTGGGTGGTGGCGTCCAAAATGGTATCGGTCGCGATGCGCCCGGCTTGGGCAAAGGCCCAAACAATGCTGCAACGATTGCCCGAGGCGCAATAGGCAAAGACGGGGCTTGGCAGTTGCGCCAAAAGCTCCGCTTGCCGCTCTATCTTATCGGGGCCGAAGCTTGACGGATCGAAAACATTTTCCGCAAATTCCATGCCGGCGGCTTCGACGGCGGCCTTAATGGCCTCGATTTGGCGGGGTTCAGGATTTTCTTGATCTGGGCGATTGCATATCACAGATTTGAAACCTGCCTGCATGATGCTTGGCACATCCGAGACCTCTATTTGTGGTGATACGGAATAATCGTCGGAAAGGGTGTTGATCTGCATGGCGGTGGGGTCCTCGTTTTTGGTATGTCTTAAAGGGCGCGGGGGATCACAGCATGATGCCAATCACCACCATCATCAGCCCAATTGCAGAGCACCCCATGGCGCCCAGGTTCCAAGCTACGGCCGATTGAAGCTGCAGTTTCATTTGTTCGTCGCTGAGACCTTGTTTCTTCGCCCGCATTATCCGTGCGATGGTGTAAAATAGCAGGCCAAGTCCGATAAAGGTCACGACAATCCCCGGGATGATGAGCCAATCCATAGTCTACTCCGAAAACTTTAAATTTGCGCCACAGTCGCGAAGGAAGGCGGCTTGTGCAAGTCGAAAACGAAGGGTATCGCTGCACAATCACTTATTACAACGGAGTCCCCCATGTCAGAAATCGACAGCAGCTATCGCGTCACGGCCGATGAATTGCGGCAGTTCATAGAACGTATTGAGCGTTTGGATGCCGAAAAAAAAGATCTGGCAGAACAACAAAAAGAAGTGATGGCAGAGGCCAAGGGCCGTGGGTATGACACGAAAGTCATGCGCAAACTCATCACCCTGCGCAAGCGGGACCAAAATGATATTGCCGAAGAAGAAGCTATTTTGGAAATGTATAAAGAAGCCTTGGGCATGTGAGTGTGCGGCTGGCCCTCAAAGGGCCGGCTCAATCACTTCAACATCTCCGCGTGAGATGATGGCATTCACATCTTCATCATATAGGTCAGACAGGCGGTTGAGCAGATCATCCGTCCAGCCGGGCAGGGTGATTTCTTCCTCCACCGCCNCNGGNTTGGCATAATGCTCCAAAAAAGCCGCCAAAACTCTTTGGCGTTCTTTTTCTGAGTTGGGCGGATTGGCTTTGAAATAGTTTTGCATTTTCTGAGTGCCAATTTCCGTCAACAAAGANCCAATCAGATCATAGCCAGCCTTTACCGGTTCTTCTGCATCTATTCCAATTAGGTGACGCAGGATTTTGGGCCAAATAAAGGGTGTATCCTCGTTGCACCAAGCTGTGATCTGCGCATTTGGCAAGACAGTGCGCATGCGATGGATCAGACCGGACCATTGAACCACAGTGGGCGCGGCCCCCGCCATAAAGCGCTGAAACGACCGTCCGTGAGATTTGCCATAAGCCGCTGGAATAAAGGTGCCGGGATCACGCATGCACAGTGACAGTTCAATGTCATGGCCTTGGAACAAAGTGCCAAAGGCCTGGAGCTTTTCCACCACCAAAGCATAGAAATCTCCGCCCTCGAAAATTCGGTTTGGCACGCAGATGAAATTTGCATTGGTCAAAATCACCCGCTCAGCATCTGAATCGCCCAGAATATCGGCCAAAAGTTCCTCTCCCGACATATCCGGGCGTGCGCCCTTGGCCATGGCTTGCAGGTTTTCTCGAATGACATTTCGATATTTGCGCGGGTGGGGCAGGGCGACCTGATTCTGGACAAGCGCGGCTTTGTTCTTCACAAGCGAAGCGTGCAGGGCATCTTGGTCTGTGCAATGGGCGCCAATATGATAAACAATTTGCATCGAAATATGCTGCCTTGGAAATAAGTCTGAGCGGCCAGAGTATAGGCAACCGTTTATAAATATAAAACAGCCGAAATCAAAAATGAGGGCTTCGTGGCAGAAAAATTAAAGAAACGCGCGGGATTGGGCAGATGGCTTGCATTGGCCATTGCTGGCTGTGTGCTCTTGCCAATTGTTTCGATTGCTTGGATGGGCTTTGGCAGTGATGGCGCGCGCTGGGCGCATCTTTTGGCCACGGTGTTTCCGCGGTATTTGAGCAATAGCCTCTCGCTGATGTTGGGCGTTGGTGCTGTTAGTCTGCTCCTCGGCACATCTTTGGCTTATTTGATTACGCATCTCGAGTTTCCAGGGCGCAAATGGGTGCAATACGGGTTGTTTCTCCCGCTGGCGATGCCCTCTTTCGTGGCCGCATACGCTTGGGTAGATGTCTTGGAATATGCCGGTCCGCTGCAAACAACTTTGCGTGATCTGGCTGGATGGTCTTCGGTTCGGGACTATTGGTTTCCCAATATTCGCTCGTTGCCTGGCGCAATATTCGTGCTGTCTTTGACACTCTACCCTTACGTGTATCTTCTGGCCCGAGCGGCATTCCGCGAGCTGCCGGCCAGCGGTCAGGATGTCGCCCGTTCACTTGGCTTGGGGCATATGCGGCAATTTTTGCGCGTGAGCCTCCCACAAGCGCGCCCTGCCATTGCCGCTGGAACAGCCATAGTCATGATGGAAACCTTAAATGATTTCGGGACAGTAGATTATTTTGCCGTGCAGACTCTCACCACGGGCATTTTTTCGATTTGGTTGGAAAGCTATGACCCGGGGGGCGCGGCGCAATTGGCAGTGCTGGCCGCCTTGATTGTGGCGGGCTTGCTTGGGGTCGAGAAAATTGGCCGCCGCCGCGCGCGCTTTCACAAATCGGGTCGTCAATTGGCCCCGATCCAGCCGCAACCTCTGTCCTCGCGGCAGGGGGCCGCCGTGCTGCTCTATTGCTTGGTTCCTATGGGGTTGGGATTTTTAATTCCATTGATGGTTTTGGTGGCGCCTGTCGTGTCGGATCTGAGCCTTTGGAGCGACACCGGCCTTTGGCGCGCGGCGGCGCACAGCTTGGCTTTGGGTGGCGCAAGCGCTGGATTGGTCGTAACGCTCGCCACTGTTATGGTTTTGGGGTTGCAGAAAACCCCGGCGGCATGGAAAAAATCTTTGCTGACCCTGACGACTGTGGGCTATGCCTTTCCTGGTGCCGTCCTCGGTTTGGGGATATTGATTCCCTTGGCCACGTTTGACAATTGGCTGGCAGACCTCGTTTTTGCGACCTTCCGTCGCGATCCCGGCCTCCTTCTCACCGGGAGCGCGGGCGCATTGATCGTTGCCTATTGCGTTCGCTTTTTCGCGATTGGTGTTGGGGCTGCTGAGGCCGGCTTGGCCGCGATCTCAACCAATATCCCACTGGCCGCAAGCACATTGGGGCGCGGGCCAAAAGATGTTTTAGTAAATATATATCAACCGCTTATGCGGGGAAGCCTGGCATCTGCTATGGTGCTTGTCTTTGTGGATACGGTTAAAGAACTGCCCGCAACGCTTCTGCTGCGCCCGTTTAATTTCGACACGCTGTCCACCCATGTCTACGCACAAGCCAGCCTGGAAAACTTCCACGGCTCCACCCCCGCCGCATTGCTCATCATCACACTTTCCCTCGGAGCGATATTTCTTTTGGCAAAAGCGCATAGGTAGGGCTTGCATAGGCAGTTTTTTTGTCCTAAATCCTCGCCCAGTGCCCCTATAGCTCAGCTGGTAGAGCAACTGATTTGTAATCAGTAGGTCCGCGGTTCGAGTCCGTGTGGGGGCACCACTACTTACGTAGATTCTTAAATGAAAACGTAAGGTTAGTGAAATGCCAAAACCCCTCGAAATAGCCGCTGAATACGCCCACTTGAAGTGCGTAGAACCTAAGCCTGTGATGATCGCTATGGCTAAACTGATTCAGATATGTGGCGACAAGGACATCCAAGATTACGACAGAAAAGACGCCCGTGCATTTGTCGATCAGTATGGAAAAGTTAAGACTACAACCATCCGTAGACGCCTCAATTCCATCAACGCAGTGTTCAACTGGGCAGCATACGAACTCGACCTAGAGCAACGTAATCCATTCGCCCGTCTAATCATAAGAGAAGAGGGTAGGGACGCTTGTGAGAGACAACCGTTCTCCGAAAATGAACTCAGGAATTTGTATAGGAGGTCTTTGTCGTTTGGTAAGTTACGCTTGATACTGCCTATCTTGGGTGAAACAGGTTGTCGTCTGTCTGAGGTATTAGGAGCAGTTAAGAAGGACATTCTAAGTGTGGATGGCTATTTAGTTCTTCATGTTCGTGAGAACTCTTGTCGCAGCTTGAAGACACGAGGCAGTGACCGACAAATCCCAATCGTATCAAGTTGTGCAAAGGAAGCCATGGATAGACTGTTAGGTGCGTGTTCCGACAGTGATTACTTATTTCCTCGGTATGCTAGAGATGGCCATCTGAACAATACTGGTGCCTCTGCTACGCTCTGTAAGTTTCTAAAGGCATCATATGGCGGTAAGACGACACATTGCTTGCGACACACTCTGAGAGACCGCCTGAGGGATGCCGAGGTTCCTCTGGAGGCCATAGACCAGATAGGTGGTTGGTCGTCTGTGGGTGGCGCAGGTAGCAAGT
>JGI26086J50260_1000922_pt1 | contig 17949 bp, 14 predicted proteins | sample SaaInl3SG_22_DNA_FD_50260 | JGI IMG/M metagenome (IMG submission 50260)
ACACCACAGGCTGTCCGCCCGGCAGCGTATAAACCCTTGATAGGGTCACCGCTGTGATTGAGAACCTCACCGCTCACTCGAGTGTCAAGGCCACCCAGCGTAAAATAGGGGAAAAAGGCGCCTCGCCCTGGCGTACAATCTAAGGCAACTAACGGTGGCACGAGCGGCTTTAGCCAGTCGGCACTTTTATGCCAAACAGAATCAATACCATCGCTCGCATCGGCATTGTAACGCTCAATAACATCTGTCGTTGCAGCGACAGGAAGCGGTAGTTCAGATAACAATTCTTCCAGGGTTTCTCCCGTGGCCGCAACCGGCGCCCCCAGGTAGGAGGCCGTCTCGTAGTCACCNTAATCGTCTACCGACACAATCAGATAAACGGGATCAGTCTGGGCCAAGACATAAGCACCTACCCGACCATGGTAAGCATCTTCATTGATAAACCGCTGCCCCTGACTATTGACCAAAATNCCGAAGGTCAATGATGCAGGTGGATAAAACGGCAGGCTAATAAAACCCTCGTGCATATTCAGCGTGGCGCCACCGACACTCTGGCCAAGCTTGATACCCACACCCGTATCATTGGGATTACCAATTGGGATCGTGGCACGCTTGAGCGAGGGCGCGTATTGGTCGAGCATCTCTGAGTTCATCACGAAACCGCCGGCACACAGAACCACGCCTTTAGCCGTGCGGTAGCAGCGTTCAACCATATTTTCTCGAACAACGACGCCAACAACTCGGCTATCAGGACCATACTGATCGATGATTAAGCGTAGCGCGCGCGCCTCCAAGTGAACATCGATATCACGCGCGCCAACGGCTTCCGTTAATTTTTCAATGAGCAACGGACCGCCATTGTCACCTGCGACTTGCAAATTGTGACCGCGAGGCGCGGGNGCAAATTGTTCTGCATAAGGCCATGCTTTTTCGCTACCGGTGTAGAGNAAACAGTCGTCCGTCAGGGCTAACATTGCCCGGTGCGGATACTCAGANTTTTTAAAGGGCACACCCTGCTGCTTTAACCACTCGAGATGCTCTGGCCCTCCTTCAGAATATGCCGTCACCTTCTCGAGGCTTGCTTGAGGCCCGTTCGACGCCATCANATAGCCGATCATATCCTCAGGCTTATCCTCATAGCCCAGTGCTTGCTGCACCGAGGTACCACCCCCCAAATAGAGTTCAGCAGAGGACAGTGCAGTGGAGCCGCCCGATGCCGATGCAGCCTCAAAGATAATGACAGAGGCACCGTTATCTGCAGCTTCGATGGCCGCGCATGCGCCGGCACCACCGAAGCCCACGACGGCCACATCACAGTGACCGTGCCAGTGCGTAACGCTTGTTTCCAGCAGCGGCTCAAATGCCATTGGGTAACTCCATTGGGAATCGTTGAGGGTGACATTAAGCGCANCCCAGCGGTTATGCAGCCCTCGTTTGGACGATTGCAAGATAACCTTAGTCCGTATGTGTGTTACCACGACCGTCACGCTCCCCTACAGTTCACACCTTAAGTGCGACATTACGGTACGACATCGTTGATCTTGTGCCACCCAATCCACGAACTCATAACATAAGAAGTTTAATAAAAGGGGTTAGCTTATGACCTGGTATACCGGCGACACGCTTTACGACACATTGCTCCTCATTGGCTTTGCCTATGCATTACTTGTTTTAGTCGGCAGCTTCTTTGGGACCGCCGCTTACGGTGGACGCTTCAGCGGAAGTAAAAAGAAAAAAGGTTTTAAGCTTGGCGCAAAGTTCGGCTGGGTTTTGATGGAACTACCGGGACTTATCGTGTTTCCGGTCGTGTTCTTCATGGGACCCAATTCGGATCAGGCCGTGCCCTTATTCTTCCTCGCCATATGGATGATGCATTATAGCAACCGGGCGCTTATTAACCCTTTGCGCATGCGGGTTCAACCGGGATCGAGCGCCAGCTTCGCGTTCAGCGTAGTGATTGCTGGATGGATCACCTTGTTTCTGCACGGTTACTTTAACGCTGCGTACTTAACGCAGTTCGGTACTCAATACACAGAGGCTTGGTTCACGGACCCACGTTTTATTGTAGGACTGTGTATTTATGCCTTCGGTTTTATTCTTAACATCCACTCAGACAATATCTTGCGCAATCTACGCTCGCCGGATCCCTCCCCTGATCAGCCACGCTACAGTATTCCCTTCGGCGGCGGTTTTCGCTGGGTAACCTGTCCACAATACCTCGGCGAAATATTGTCATTTACAGGTTTTGCGATCATGACCTGGAACCTCGGCGCAGTCTTTGTTCTGGCCATGACCGCGGGCAATTTAATCCCCAGGGCTATTTTCACGCACCGATGGTTCCACAAGAACTTTGACGATTACCCACCCGAGCGAAAGGCTGTGATACCCGGTATCCTGTGAGTTANCAGTGGCGGCNACAGTGCTTGCCGCCACCCCCTCTTTCACACTACCCTGCNATGTGTAACGATAATTTCTCGATAACTATAAATCGCTATTCAGGAGTGTGTTCATGTCAGTGGTAATCGACCCGCAGGCCTTTGCATCCACCATTGATTGCTTAGGGGCAGTGACACCCTTTGATGACGCTCCTGACTGGATTTACGGTCTGGACAACCCTTACCTTCACGGGGTTTACGCACCTGTTGTTAACGAAACCCAGGCCAGTCAACTCACTATCGAGGGCGATCTTCCTAGTGATCTTCGAGGCGCTTACCTCCGCAACGGCCCGAACCCCCAGTATCAACCAAAAAACCGCTACCACCCGTTCGATGGGGATGGAATGATTCATCGCGTCGAATTCGACAACGGCCAAGCCAGCTACAGCAATCGCTGGGTAGCCACTGCTGCCTTAGCGGACGAACGGCGACTCCAACATTCCTTCTCCCCAGGCGTCATGGGTCCGTTTGATTACAGNGTCTCTTCGTTTGGTATCAAGGACACATCGAACACCGACGTATTTGTCTATGACGGCGATGTCATGTCGCTTTGGTACAACGCAGGGCACCCTTATCGCCTCGACGGAAAAACGCTTCAAACTAAAGGTTTTTTTGATATTGCCGGTCGAAGCCATCGGCGCATGTCTGCGCACTCCAAGGTTGATCCCCATACGGGCGAGCTTCTATTTTTCGATTACGGCGACGAACCGCCCTACCTCACCTACGGGGTCGCCGACGCTCAGGGAAAATTAATCAAGGAAATAGCGATTGATCTTCCTGGACCNCGATTACCCCACGACATCGGCGTAAGTCGTAATTACACGGTGCTCCATGATTTACCNTTNTTCCACGATATGGACGTACTGCGTAATCACAATTACCGGGTCCTTACGTTTTACCGTGACATTCCTATACGTTTTGGGGTGATACCCCGATACGGAGAGCCCAATGATATACGCTGGTTCGAGTGTGAGTCTGGCTACATCTTGCATGTGAGCAACTGCTGGGAAGATGGTGATTGGCTCTTTATGGACGGCTGCCGCTCAACCAACCCCATGCCAGACACTCAGCCTGGTGAAGGTGAACTCGCTTCAATGCTGGCCTATATGCGTCTAGAGGCGAACAACTACCGCTGGCGCTTCAACCTTCGCACGGGTGAAGTTCGTGAAGGCCCAATTGATGACCTGAACACAGAATTCAACCGAATTAACCCTCTTTATTTGGGACAAAAAGGTCGCTTCGCCTACCATCAGAGAATTCCGGTATTGGCCGAAGGCGGGAAAACCCTGCGGTTTACGGGCTTGGTTAAGTACGACAATGAAACAGGACGGCGCTGGGAGTATGACTATGGACCGGGTGTTTTCGGCAGTGAAGCCGTGTTTGCACCCCGAGTGGGTGCAACCAGTAACAGCCCTGAAGACGACGGCTACGTCATCACAATGACAACGGACACTCATACGTGGCAATCCCATTGTCTCGTGTTCGACGCCGATAACATAGACGCGGGACCCAGGGCCCGCGTAGAGCTCCCACAACGAGTGCCCGCAGGCTTCCACGCCGGCTGGGCCGGCGCATAGCGGCTGTGTCAACCCATTCGTCCCCAGTGGCGGCTGAGGATCTGCTATCAGTCGAAATAACAGGGCTCGATGAGGCAGCGCTCGCGCCACGCGCAGGAGACTGCTAACGTGGCGCCCGTTGCGCTCCTGACGCTTGGCCGCTTCCCCAAAGCCCTCAGTATGGCGAGAAGCTTAAAGAGCGCTGGCTGGCGAGTAATCGTTGCCGATCCGTTCAAATGGCACTTATGCCGCGTCTCCTCAGCCGTTGCCAAGAGCGTGCAAGTACGGGCGCCAAATGATGATGCCGATGGCTTTATCGACGACCTCCTCGACATTATCACGATGGAAAACGTCTCGTTGGTAGTGCCGATTTCTGAAGAAAGTCACTTCGTTGCGAACCTACATAGCAAGGCGCCCTCTTCAGTTACTGTCCTCGGGCCTTCTGAGGCCGCCTACAAGGCACTCCATCACAAACTGCGCTTTATTGAACACGCTGAAAAACTTGGCCTTACTGTGCCGGAAACCCACATGCTGGGCAGCGTTCGCGGCTCAAGCATGGGGGCACTCCGCGACACTTACGTAAAACCTATCGCTGGATGCTCGGGTATCGGCGTGCGCCGGCATTCCGTTGACGAGCCACCCATTGCGTCCAGTGGCGACGGAGAACTCATTCAAGCTGCCATCGAGGGGCAACTGATAAGCACGTTGAGTTTGCTCCATGGTGGAGAAATTTGCGCGACGACAGTCTATGAGGGCGAGGTATTCTCCGGGTCGGTCGCGGTTTGTTTTCGCCAGGTATCCAATGACGAACGTATCCGGCAGTGGATTCAATCCTTTTCTACGGATTTGACCTACACAGGATTCATTGCTTTCGATTTTATTGTCGATGAAGCGGGCACGCCTTGGGCGATTGAATGCAACCCGCGCTTGACCAGCGGCATTCATTTCCTCGACCCTAAAGCGCTGGGAGAATGGCTCAAGTTAGACAACGCGGGACGTCTCACAGACAGCACTGATAGCAGCTGCCAACAGTGGGCTTACAGCACGTTGACTGAAGCCTACGCCCTGCTGTTCAAGGGCCAATTTAACGATTTCATTAAAAGTATAAAACTTCTATTTAGCGCGAAAGATGTGGTCTGGTCGTGGAAGGACCCCTTGCCATTTTTGCTTATGACTCCGCTGTCATGGCCCATACTCTGGCCAGCAATACGCGAACGAATATCACTTGGCGAAGCGAGCCAACGCGATATAGCGCCTCACTGGCAACATAAAGACTGACAGCTACCGCGAGCGACGCGTTGCCGCTTTGAGGAAAATCTGTTTCGCAGGTCGCGTCGTTAATCGAGCTGCCGGCCGAACCGTTGCGTTATCGCTTCTTTGCACATCGAACCGTCTGACAACGCTCGCAATAATAAGTAGAGCCTCGATTTGAGCGAAACCCGCTCCAATGCACGTGTGAGGACCCTGACCAAACGGGATGTACGCCTCAGACGGAATACCCTCAGACCCCAAGAATCGCTCGGGTCGAAACACATTGGGATCATCCCAGTAACGGGGATTACGATGCAACGTCCATGGCGAAATCATTACCAGCGCTCCACGCCGCACTTTACGCGGTCCAACCTGAGTAGCCTTCATCGCCACGCGAGGTAAGAACGTGATGGGGGGATACAGACGCAGCGTCTCCTTGAAGAAAGCTTTTACCAAGGACATCTCTCGCAAGTGCTCGAGAGCAATTTCCTCGTCTCCGACAATGCGATCAATCTCCTCGCGTAAGCGACTCATCCATGAGGGCTGCTCCGCTAATATAAAGAACACCCAGGTCAGGGCGCTAGCACTGGTCTCATGGCCGGCTAAAAAGAAAACGCCGAGCTGGTCAATGAGTTCTTCTCGAGTAAATTGTTTGTCGGTGTGCTCGTCCTTGGCCGCGATGACTGCACTCGCAATATCATCGAACTGCGCGCCGGGGTCTAAATGCGAGTCAACCATAGTGCCTAAATGGTGACGAATACGCTCACAGGCCGCCAACACCTCAGGTGGTTGTTCGAGCGTCGCCCACGCCGGCTTAACAATGAGGCGGAAGATATCTACCTGCGCAACTGACCGTTCGAACTCGGTAAAATCCTCGAAAATCTCCGCAGATATTTTGCCGTCGAGGGGCACTGAAAACGTTGTTCGACAGATAACATCTGCCGTTAAGTGGCTCATCTCTAAATCAAGTGAAAAAGCCTCCTCGGTCGCTGCATAGGTATCTAACCTTGTCAGAAACGCCGCAACCGATTGCACCATTGACGGGTATGCGACGGCTACTCGAAGCTGACTAAACGCGGGGTCTATCATAGATCGCTGGCGACGCCACTTATCGCCGTCGGTAACGAAAATCGAGTCACCGATGAGAGGCTCGAGGGCATTGACCTGCAAATCGCTTTTAGGAAATATCCCACATTCGTCGCGCAAAATGGCATTGACCAGAGAGGGATCATTAAACATAACCGTTGAACGTCGTGAGTACCCAAGATCTCCGACATCGAAGCTATAGGCGTTGCCTGGCAGCAAATCCAGCAGATTCCCATCGCCATGCCAAAGCGCACGCAATAGTGCCAGCACCGCGGGCAGTGGCATTGGACGCGGCGGTATGTAATCCTTACTAGTCACATTGAATGTCAACAAAATTTACACAGTGCAAGTATGGGAGTAACACAGCGTGCTGTCGAGCCTCACTCTATTTAAGCTCTTAGTGACCGGTCATATTGTCGGTGGTGCGATAGGCCTCGTCATTTTTTGGATTCCCATTGTTGGCGGTAAAGGCAGCCGAAATCATCGTCTCTGGGGGCATCGCTTTATTAATGTCATGCTCCTCACTGGCGTTCTGGCAGTAGGCATTGCACTAACGACGCTCGCGAACCCTACAACAACGCACCCTCACCTAGAGAATCACGACGTCTTCAAAGACCCACAAATGATCAAAGGCATCTTTGGGTGGATGATGCTTTATCTTGCAACACTGACCGTGAATCTAGCCTGGCAAGGTAAGCTGTGTTTGCACCATAAACGTGATCACAGCGGCAATCGGGCTTGGCACAACCTTGCTATCCAAGCGTTATTAGTAGCGGCGTCGAGTAGCTGTTTTTGGCACGGGATTCAACTGGGACAACCCATGATGATGGGTATCTCCATGGTAGGATTTGCCACGGTGGCGACCAACGTGTGGTTTATTTATAAGCCCAACCCCAAACCCACTGATCGCATCAAAGAGCATATTAAAAGTTTAGTGGGCGCCGGTATTTCAGTCTACACGGCCTTTTTCGCATTCGGTGCTGTTCGCCTAGTGCCCGAGCTAGCGCTTGCGCCAGGCCTGTGGGCTGTACCCCTTGTGACGGGCCTCACTTTGATCATTTACCACCAGCGCGCAGTTACCCGGCGAGTGGCTAGCAGTGCAGCAACATCATGACACAAGGTCGCACCGCAATTGTAGTGGGCGCAGGCGCCGGCGGTCTGGCCACAGCGGTGGACTTGGCTGTTGCCAACTGGGACGTCACGGTTATCGAGGCGTCCTCACAAGCCGGCGGTAAAATGCGCCAAGTCAACGATGGTCATAATGCGATTGATGCTGGGCCTACTGTCTTCACAATGCGCTGGGTTTTTGAGCAATTGTTTGCCAACGCTAACGGCTCATTTGACACCGCCCTGGAGGCAGTTCCCGCACAAATTTTGGCGCGCCATGGCTGGAGCGATGGCAGCCAGCTAGATTTATATACAGACCACACTGCCAGCCGTGCTGCCATCGCTGCCTTCGCGAGTGAGGCCGATGCGAGTGGCTTCGATCGCTTCTGCCAGCGGGCCGAGAGTAACTATCGAGTACTGCGCGACAGTTTTATGGCAGCCCAGCAACCCTCTATGCTGAGCCTGCCCGGGCGGGTGGGACTGCGCCAATTGCCCGATCTCATTGCCACTCGACCCGACACAACGCTATGGCGCGCACTTGATCGATATTTTACCGATCCCAGGCTGAAACAATTATTCGGTCGCTACGCAACCTACGTTGGCTCCTCACCCATGTTGTGCCCCGCAACACTCATGCTTATCGCTCATGTTGAACAAGAGGGTGTTTGGCAGTTGCCAGGTGGAATGCAGTCTCTTGCCGACGCTATGGTGTCACTAGGTAGGCGTTGCAACGTTGATTACCGCTTTGACACTCAGGTCACTAGTATTGATACCCAATCTGGCAGTATCAGCGGCGTTACTCTCAATACCAGCGAGCAGCTCAAGGCGGATGTCGTCGTTTTCGCCGGCGACTGTAATGCAGTGGCCGAAGGGCTACTGGGCGAATCAATTAAAGCTAGCGTCAAACCACGACAGGTAACACAACGTGGCTTATCGGCGGTTACGTGGTGTCTTACTGCGGAAACGGAAGGATTCGATCTCGAGTATCACAACGTATTTTTCGACGAGAACTACCCGAGCGAGTTCGACGCGATATTCACCGAACAAAGCATTACTCAGCGACCGACTGTTTATGTCTGTGCGCAGGATCGTGTTGACGGGCATAAACCAACGGGGCCAGAGCGACTGCTCATATTGATCAACGCGCCGGCTATTGGTGACACCGCCACGCCTTCAGATTTTGATCACAGCGCCTTGTGGCAAGCTGCCACTGCCGTCATGGCCAGGAGTGGGTGTCGAGTAAAAGCATCTGAGATGCCGGCTGTGGTCACCGATCCAATCGGATTTCACGCGCTTTTCCCAGGCAGCGCGGGCTCGCTTTACGGCGGATCTTCACACGGGATGTTAGCGAGCTTTACTCGCGCGAGTGCGCGCACGAAACAACGAGGGCTTTACTTGGCAGGGGGCACGGTGCATCCCGGCCCCGGTGTTCCCATGGCGACACTGTCAGGCAGGCTTGCCGCAGAAGCCATAATTCAGGATTATGCCGACAGATAGACGGCCTATCTTCAGCCACTATTCAATCAACAGTCACGCAACAGTCACTCAGCAATAGTCGACCAAAAATGGCTCATAGCGTCCAATGTTTTTTGACGCTGCTCCCAATGTGGCAGGCCTTTTGTCGGGGCAATGCGCGTTGCCTGAGCAAGACTGTTGCGCGCCAATAGCTCGGGCAGGCGATCAAAATCAATGTTTGGATCTTCGTCATAAATTACTAAGGTCGGTGTCGTCAACTGACTGTACAAACTGTCTAAAGCGCCCGCGCTGAAGAGGCGCATCGATAAAAACGCAAACGGCGCATAGCGCGCTCCGGGCAATCGAGCGGTCTGCTGAGCATAGGCAACCACTTCTTTCGGTGCCTCATGGGTAAACGCCTTATTCAAAAAATAACGAATCGATCCACGAGTCGTCAGCAGGCGATAAAGCGCGCGACCCAGAAAAGGTGTTCCAGTCACAGCATTGACTCGATCGCTAAAATTTGGACCGGGCGGTGCTCGACGACTCAAACCCGTGGGCGAAATAAAAATCAAACTGTGACAGGGCGCATCTAGTTCAACAACAGCTCGAGCTGCGAACTCAGACGATAAAGAAAGCGCAACAACATCCGGAGCTTGCCCGTGTTCGCGCGTTACATCCCGCAGTAGTTCATTAATAGCATTACTGAAAAAGGCTGCGGTGTACGCTATCGGCTTCCTAGGTGACAAGCCGAAACCTGGCAGATCAGGCGCGTAGCATGGCCTGCGCGTGCGAAAACTTTCAAAAAGAGGTTTCATTTCCATCGCACTGGGAGCCGCATTGATACTGTGGACCAACACCAGGGGGCGACCCGCCTGANTCTTGTCGGCATANACGATCATTGTCTCGCCGCCTTGGAGAGTGTGCGTTTGCGTATCACAGGCAATCGCCTTGATAAGCCTATCAGTTGACTCTACGGATGACATAGAAGGCCCTACTCTCAGTTGATGCTGAAGAACAGATGAGNGAACGCGTCGCCCTCTCACTAATTTGCCCACTCACTAACGACCTGCGCGTGTCGCACCTACCTGTCTTGGGGGTTGCCACACAGTACTGCGCCGAGAAAAACCTGTCTATAAAATGTAACGGAAATTATGTTCTTCTTGGTTTACACTTGGCACATTATATTTGGGGACACGCTCTATGAGTACTGCATTTCCGTTTACCGCCATCGTAGGACAAGATGCCATGAAGCAGGCACTACTGGTGGCCGCCGTCGACCAAGAAGTCGGTGGCGTCTTGGTNATGGGCGACCGAGGTACAGGTAAATCCACGGCGATTCGAGCGCTCGCAGCGCTGCTACCTGAAATCGAAATTATGAGCGGCTGCGCTTACAACTGCTCACCCACCACCAAACCCGTCGGATTATGCGAAGCGTGCCGAAGCGACAGCCCACGCGCAGATTCCAAACCCAAGAAAATTACGATACCCGTGGTCGATCTGCCGCTGGGTGCCACAGAAGATCGTGTTATCGGCTCACTGGATATCGAAAAAGCACTGCACTCGGGTGAAAAAGCATTTGAAGCAGGCCTACTCGCTAGAGCCCATCGAGGCTTTTTATATATCGACGAAGTGAATTTACTTGAAGACCATATTGTCGATGCGTTACTCGACGTCGCGGCTTCGGGGGAAAACGTCGTCGAGCGTGAAGGCTTAAGCGTACGCCACCCAGCGCGCTTTGTACTGGTCGGCAGTGGCAATCCAGAAGAAGGCGAACTGCGCCCACAGCTACTTGATAGATTCGGCTTGTCCGTTGAGGTCAGCACCCCCCAGGACATTAAGAGTCGCGTTGAGATTATTCGTCAACGCGACTTATTTGAACGCGACCGAGAGGCCTTCGTAAAAAAAGCGCGTCGCAAAGAAACCGCTCTGCGCAAGAAAATTGAAGCCGCGCGCGCGCGGGTTGTCGACATAGAAACGCCTATCGCAATACTTGAAAAAGCCGCTGAACTTTGCCTGGCATTAGGCACTGATGGTTTGCGTGGCGAACTGACGCTGATCCGTGCCTCACGCTCCCTCGCAGCACTCGAAGGCGCAAGTGAAATTGACCTTGACCATTTACGCCATGTGGCACCCATGGTGCTTTGTCATCGACTCCGCCGAGATCCACTCGACGAATCAGGCAGCCATGTTCGCGTTGCACGCATGATCAGTGAAGTACTTGGCTAATGAATGGCTCCAAGAACTGGGAACTCGCGCAGCTCGCTGCCGCAGTGTTTGCCATCAATCCACACCGCCTTGGAGGCGTTGATGTCAAAGCATTTCCTGGCCCAGTACGCGACACTTGGATCGCCGAATGTAGCGCCCTCTTAAACGATACTCGAGCACGAAAAGTCCCGGTCAATGTAAGCGAGGCGCGTCTACTTGGCGGATTAAATTTTATGGCAACCGCAAAAGCGGGAAAGCCCGTTATGGAACAGGGCTTGCTGAGCGAGTGCCATAATCAGGTTCTGCTCATGCCCATGGCTGAGCGCGCTGAGCGTCGGGTGATTGCGCACATCAGTCAGGCACTCGACAGCGGCACACTACACATCCAGCGCGATGGCTTCGCNGCTANATNACCGGCGGCCTTCGGTGTTTTGGCCCTCAACGAGGGTATCGATGATGAGGCGCTCAACGAATCGTTGAGTGAACGGCTCGCATTTCAGATTAATTTGTATGATCTCGCCGTAAGCGAACTGAGTCACACACCTTTCAGCCCCGCCGACATCGTAGCCGCGCGACACAGACTACATACAGTGTCACTCTCTGAGACCTTGCTCACACAGCTCGTTACTGCCGCCGCGGCGCTAGGCGTTCAATCAAGTCGCGCAACATTATTTGCTCTCGAAACCGTTCGAGCACTCGCCGCCCTGAACGGTCGCAAACAAGTAACCGACGATGACGTGGGGGACGCTATAGCGCTAACTCTGGGGCACAGAGCCACGCAACTACCTGCTCCACCGCAAAATAACGATACAGAGCCCGCCCAAACACCAGAAATGAGCGACGATAATCGCGATCACACCGAACAGGGCGAAGCTCAGGATCAACGTCANCAAACGGANCGCCCTCCCGCCGAACAACTGCTTGAAGCAGCTCAAGCGGCAATACCTGCCGATCTTTTACGTAAGCTCAGNAGCCAGCATAACGGGCGCAAGAATAATCGCTCCGTCGGGAAGTCAGGTGCTGAGCAGCTCTGCTTAAAGCGCGGTCGGCCGTGCGGCACAATAGCCGGTGATCCTCGACGCGGAGGCAAGCTTCAATTGATCGCCACGCTTCGAGCGGCAGCTCCATGGCAAGCCCTTCGTAATCGAGAGAGGACGGATAACGACCAGCGCGCGCCGATCGATATCCGCAAGCAAGACCTTAGACTAACGCGCTATCGGCATCGTAGCGAGAGCACCACTGTATTCGTTGTCGACGCCTCGGGCTCAGCCGCGATGCATCGGCTGGCGGAAGTTAAAGGTGCCGTAGAATTATTACTGGCCGATTGTTACAGCCGTCGCGACAGCGTTGCATTAATTAGTTTTAGGGGTGACAAAGCAGAGCTATTGTTGTCGCCGACTCGCTCTCTCGTCAGAGCTAAACGCGCACTGGCGGGCCTTCCCGGTGGCGGTGGCACGCCACTCGCTCATGCTATCGATACAGCCACGCTTCTTGCAGAGCAGATTCAACGCGCTGGCGGCACACCTAACATTGTTTTACTGACCGACGGTATTGCTAATATCGATCGTATCGGGGTGCCTGGCAGAGCCAAGGCACGCGAAGATGCCCTTGTTAGCGCGCGGAAATTTCGGGCACGCTCGATTAACAGTATCCTCATCGATACGTCACCACGGGGGCAGACCCAAGCTCATCTGCTTGCACAAGAATTAGCCTCTCAATACCTGCCCTTACCCCACGCGAACGCGCACACACTCTTCGATGCCGTTAGAGTGAGCCTCTAGGCCAATGACACAGACTAAACCGCCCGCCGACTGGCCGCTGGCTGACTATAGTGAAAACTGTCACGCAGCCGGTATGGACTGGCGGGTGACGCGCATCGGCACAGGCCCTCCTTTGTTATTGCTACACGGAACAGGCGCATCCAGTCACTCTTGGGTACCCGTAGCGCTGCACCTGATGGACGACTTTGAGTGCATTATTCCTGATCTGCCCGGACATGGATTCAGTGATCCCCTTCCCAAAGGCACCGTCACACTACCCGCCATATCGCGCGCGTTAATCGTCTTAATGGATACCTTAGGGGTCGCGCCAGTATTAATCGCAGGGCACTCCGCAGGGTCAGCAATTGCCGTTCAAATGGCGCTCGACTCTGTACGGCCACCAAAACGTATTTTTAGCGTTAATGGCGCGTTTCTACCTTTTGGTTCCGTGGCCGCCCCGCTCTTCAGTAAAGCCGCTGGCTGGTTATCGCGCGCGCAGTTCTTCCAACTGGCGACTGCGCTGCATGGCTATTTTCGCCGGCCAATTCGCAAGCTACTCGAAGAGACAGGCTCCGTCCCCAACAAAGATATGCTCTATGCCTATCAAACTCTTCTACGTCGACCTCAACACATTCGCGGCACCTTACAAATGATGGCGGGCTGGGATCTAGAGCCCTTAAAATCAGCTCTCGCCGGCCTCAGGCTTCCGATTGACCTAGTGGCGTGCCTCAACGATAAGACAGTTTCCCCCTGGCAATCGACGCGCTTATCTGAGCTTGTGAGTCAATCACAGCTCATCGAAATACCCGAGCTGGGGCACCTGGGACACGAGGAGGCACCAGAACTCTTCGCTAGGCTCATTCGCGAGGCTTTTGAGTCCGACTAACCTCGAGTAGTGTCAAATCAATTTGACTGTTATGATGTCCATCCAGGCGGACAGCCGGAGCGTCGTTTTTTATGAACAGTATTAATCCTATTCGCGATTATCTGGAGACATCAGACGATCCAACAGACAGCAGTTCACATGCGATTGTCATTGGCAGTGGCTTTGGCGGGTTGGCGGCAGCTATTCGCCTCGGAGCGCGTGGCTATCGCGTTACAGTCTTAGAAAAACTCGATGCGCCGGGCGGCAGAGCTTACGCTTACCATCAAGATGGATTTACCTTCGACGCCGGGCCCACCATTATTACTGCACCCTTCCTATTGGAAGAACTCTGGCAATTGTGCGGGAAACGACTAGAAGACGACGTAGATCTTCGCGCCATGGACCCTTTCTTTCGTATCGTTTTCAACGACGGTAAGACCTTTGACTACAGCGGCGATCGACAGCGAACACTCGAAGAAATACGCAAATTCAATCCAGATGACGTAGACGGCTACCTTCGGTATTTAACGGCTAGTGAAAAACGCTACCGCGTCGGCTTTGAAAAATTAGGGTTTAAATCGTTTGACAGCTTATGGCAGCTACTCAAGTTTTTGCCCCACCTAATCGGATTACGCAGCGATCGTAGCGTTTACAATCTGGTATCACGACACGTCAAAGACCCCCACTTGCGCCAGGTGATGAGCTTCCATCCGCTACTCATCGGAGGCAATCCCTTCTCTGTTACCAGCGTCTATTCACTTATTTCATATCTCGAACAACAGTTTGGCGTGTGGTCAGCCATGGGCGGAACGGGCAGCCTCGTGACCGGACTGGCGAAACTTATTAAGCAGCAAGGCAATGAGATAAAACTTAATAGTGAAGTTGATCGGATNAATGTCGACGGNCAGCGAGCAACAGGCGTGACGCTGAAAAGTGGGCAAGTAATCAACGCTGACGTGGTCATCTCTAACGCCGACTCTGCTTGGACCTATCGCCATCTCATCGATCCAGATAAACGCAAGCGATGGACCAACAAGAAGCTCGACAAAGCGGCCTATTCAAACGGCTTATTCGTTTGGTATTTTGGCACCGAGGGACAGTACCCTGATGTACCCCACCACTCTATTTTACTCGGCCCNCGATACCGTGAATTGCTGGTCGACATCTTCAAGCACAAAAAACTGACTGACGATTTCAGTCTCTACCTTCATCGACCAACAGCCACCGACCCCGCGATGGCACCCGACGGGTGCGATGCCTTTTATGCACTTGTCCCGGTCCCTCATTTAGATGCGAATGTGGACTGGCAGACCCACGCAGAGACCTTTCGACAGGCTATCGCGGAGCGGCTCGAAGAAACGGTCTTGCCGGGATTAAGTCAGCGCATTGTCACGTCTCGCCTGTTAACACCCCTAGATTTTCAGAACCGATTGAACTCTTTCAAGGGTGCAGGTTTTAGCTTTGAACCCAGAATCACGCAAAGCGCCTGGTTTAGGCCGCACAACCGAAGTGAAGATATTGACGGCTTGTATTTGGTTGGAGCAGGCACGCATCCAGGTGCTGGTATACCCGGGGTTATCTCCTCCGCGAAAGTCCTTGATGAAATTGTTCCAGAACCTAGGCATGCGCGACATGGCTGAACTCAATACACCATTCACCGATCTCGCGGTGTGTCGCGAGACGCTTAGCACCGGCTCTCGCTCTTTCTGGCTAGCGTCACAGCTACTTCCACCCGCGCTTAAAAATGCCGCCTGTGGGCTCTATGCCTTCTGTCGCGATGCCGACGATTTAATCGATGACGGTGACGATCCTGATCGTGCACTGCGTATTTTACATCAACGACTTAACCGCATATACGCCGGAAAGCCCGATGACAACCCGGTGGATCGCGTACTTGAGCAGATTATTAAAGATCATAATTTGCCACGCGCACTGCTAGATGCACTGCTTGAAGGCTTTGCCTGGGATAATGCCGGTCGGCGCTACCAGAATCTATCTGAGGTTTATGACTACTCGGCGCGCGTTGCGGGAAGCGTAGGCGTTTTAATGGCCCTTCTGATGGGCATTCGCGATGAATCCGCACTGGCGCGCGCTGCGGATCTTGGAGTTGCTATGCAACTGACCAATATTGCCCGCGATGTTGGTGAAGATGCACGCAACGGTCGTCTCTACTTACCTATCGATGCGCTTAAAGCCGCCGGCATTGATCCCAATGAATTTCTCGCGAACCCTCAACATAGTGACGCGCTTGGCTCAGTGATTAGCGACCTTCTCACCCATGCGGCGCATCTTTACCAGCGCGCAGACAGCGGTATACGACAATTGCCACGAAGCGCTCGCGGCGGCATTTACGCTGCACGGCTACTCTACGCCGCCATTGGCGACACATTATCAACGTTCAATCATAACGCTGTTGAGCAGCGCGCGATTGTTGGCATTCAAACGAAAGCGAAATTGGTGGCGCGATCTTTACGAGTCCCAGTGACCAAGAACGAAGACTTACACGCAAAGCCCCTCACTGAGTGCAAGTATCTTATTCAGCTTGCGGCTCAAGCCGGTCAGCGCACTGAGTCTTACTTAGGCATGTCGGCTCCCAAGGCTTTCTATTTACGCATGACTTGGATACTTGATGTCTTTGCACATCTTGAAGAGCGGCAGCAAAAAACCCTAGCCGACAAGGGCCGCTGACCCACAGCGTGAGGCGCTAGCGCGCATTGCGTGGCATACGAAAAGGCAACAATTGTTGTACCCATGGACGTTCAAACCGATTGAGATCAACGTATTCATGCATAGCTGCGTACTGCTCACCACGGTATGCCATCGCAATCTTCGAGCGAGCATAGAACGGCGTATCTTCAAAGGTTTTGGTAATCGTGGGCTGACTGCCCAACTCTACTATTGGACGCGCACAGCGCCAAATAGGCGTGGGGGCTAAATCATGGCCATCTTCTAGCGCAGAATCGACGAATATCCCCGATTGATTATTATGCCTTAGCGTCAAGCCCTGCTGGCCGCCCTCCTTGAATGTCCGGTTATAGAAAATCCAGCTGTCGCCGTTTACGCGATCCGTTCGAGTCCAGTGCCAGCCCGTAAAGCTGCTCTCTAAAGGCACAGTGCCGGCATTACAGTCAACGTAGCCATCACCCTGCCAGTGCAGCTCCGGAGCCTCAAGATCTACTGTCACACGTGATGCTGGAGCAATCGGCCACCAACGATGGCTCTCTTCTGGGTCGAGGGCAAAACACTGCTGCGTTAAAGGTCCTAATTCAACTCGGACGCTGCCGCGCAACCGGCGAGGAAACGGCACGCAAATCTCGTCAATATCGAAGGCGAGTACACCATCGGCTAGCGTTACGCTGCTAGCAGCCATCGTGATCCGACTCGCTGTTCGTGATAGATCGTTCGCACCGCGCTCTGTCATAGCCCAGTACTTGCGCTTTGGGCCGTAAAAAATAGCATTGATGCTGCAAAAGTCTTCGGCACGCGCCGAGCTCTTTTTGCGCGCGCGCGCGTAGTAAGGAGAAAAAACACTGCCAATGAAAACAATTAACGTCATCCCCGCGGTGCCATCGTCGGAGAATGCGTCAACGTACCACCACTGGTATCCATTCGGTGGTATTGCACCATCGAATCCCAAACCCTGCGCAGCGAGCGCCCTTTGCTTAGGCACGGACAACATCAGCGCGCAATTGTCGGCACAGGTCTACCCCTAGGGTCCTTGGAACACTTGTCATTGAGTAACCCTTTTCGTGGACAAAACGTTTCATGAAGTGAACGTGCCATTATCTGATTGTAATTTATCTTGAACACTTTAAATGTCTAGGTTACTTTACACGATAACAGACTTTTTTGCGGAAGGCTCCACCATGGCCAATGAACTACTGGATTGTGAGCACAACCTCAAAGTTGCGATAAAACAGGCAACCGAGAGTCCATGCCCCCCACAGCTCGCTCAAGCACTCGAATACGCCGTGTTCCCCGGTGGTGCACGAGTCAGACCTAAGTTATGCCTTGCGGTTGCATTAGCGACCGGCAACGACGAACCGATGCTAGCCATGAGCGCCGCTGTTGCCATCGAAATGCTGCATTGTGCATCGCTGGTACACGACGACTTACCCTGCTTTGATGATGCGACTCAGCGCCGCGGAAAACCCTCGGTTCATTCCTCATTCGGAGAGCGAATTGCCGTATTAACCGGGGATACGTTGATCGTGTCAGCGTTTGAG